>ERZ795052.150-NODE-150-length-104251-cov-33.978022_pt1 | contig 104251 bp, 105 predicted proteins | sample MGYA00375136_ERZ795052 | MGnify/ENA primary metagenome ERZ795052 (study PRJEB30181, sample SAMN05720156) | activated sludge metagenome | isolation source: Anaerobic digester | place: Japan | collected 2015-05-26 ...
ATGGATAAAGTCCGGAAGGGTCAGTAAAATTAATTGGATTGTTTTTGGTATAAATGTAAAAATTAATTCCGCCCCTTAACCCAATCGGGTCTCTGGTAATGAATCTCCCCACCTTCGCGTCATAATACCTTGCCCGATAATAATACAAGCCTGTTTCTTGGTCAAATTCTCTGCCGGTGTAGGTAAAGGGCTGTTTGATAAAATGCGGTTTTAAGCTCATATTGCCAAAGGAGTCATACTCGTACTTTTGCACGATATTTCCCATATGGCTGGTTAAGGCTGTAATACTTCCTAATCCATCCGCATGATAGTAAATCCAGTCTCTCCTGATTTCGGCACTGAGCGGCTCGTCAATGTTCGGGCCATGAATATAACTGGCGATTAATCTATTATTTTCGTCATATTCCGCGATGATGTTTTGGGTGTTCGTAACAGTTTTTGAGTAAAATATTATTCTAAATCTTTTAGACATTTTATTATTTTTTTATAATTATTTAACGTTGAGTTATCCTTATTTGTATTAAATTGATTAAGTTTTTCAAAATGTTTTTTTGCAGACATTGGAGAAACATGAGGATAAAATATTGGCTGTTTAATTTTCCATGTATTATCCTTTTTGACTAAGATAAAGTTAATAACTTCAAAAAACTCTAAATCTAGAATTTGTTCGCCTGCAATAATGCCAATTATATGGTATCTTGCTTCTATATGTATTTCGTTATTATGAATAACTTTTTTGCCAGTAATCACAGCATTTCTTGTTATGAATATGATATCCCACCCGGGTTCGTTTTCCCACAAAATCAAGGGCTTTACAATATTATATGTGTTACTAGAAAGCCTCGCGCCGTTTATATCTGCGGTATAGTACTTTTTAACAATATCTTCCGGGTTTAATTCTTCTGAATGCGCATTGGCGATCAGGTTGTTCAAAAAAACCAAAATCGAAATAAAAAAAGAAAACAATATTATTTTATTTATTTTTGCATTCATCATCATATCTATAATATCCTTTCACTGGGCCAAAGCAATTTATTCCGCATGTTGTTACTTTTCCAGCACCTGATTGGGCACTTATTACTATTCCGCTTGTGTATATACCCATATGGCCAGAAAACAAAATTACATCTCCTTCTTGCGGTGTATTAACTTTTTGGAATTTATTATCTGAGGGGAAAGAGCCAGTCCAGGTATATTGGTAAGGAAATCCAGTTTCTTCATAAACTATCCATACGAGATGAGAACAATCTATCCCTTTTCGAGAAGATCCTCCGTATAAATATGGCATTCCAATCCATGTGTAAGCAGTATTGGCGATTCTTATGCCGTCATTTAAAGAAATTAACTCTAATCCAAGTGGATCAACCCAATTCACTGGATTATTCCCCGCATACACGTAAAGATTAGCATCACCCCCGTCGAACCCGATCGGATCTCTGGTAATGAATCTCCCTGTCTTTGCATCATAATACCTGGCGCGATAATAATACAATCCGGTTTCCGGGTCAAATTCTCTGGCTGTGTATGTGAAGGGCTGTTTGATAAAATGCGGCTTTAAGCTCATATTCCCGAAGGAGTCATACTCGTATCTTTGAACGACATTTCCCATGTGGCTGGTTAAGGTTGTAATGCTTCCTAATCCATCCGCGTGGTAGTAAATCCAGTCTCTCTTGATTTTCGCGCTCAGCGGCTCGTCGATGTTCGGGCCGTGAACGTAACTGGCAATCAATTTATTGTTCTCATCATATTCCGCAATGACGTTCTGGTCGTCATAGACATAATAAGTGGTTCTAGGCTGGAAAGGTTTGCCGTGTTTGCCTTTATCTTTATCATCGTCTTTCCCTTTTCCCTTGCCTTTATCGTCTTCGTCTAATTCTTCCTCATCCTCATCCTCAAAATCCTCACGGCTGACGGTTTTGGAGATTCTTCTGCCCAGCGGGTCATAGGTGAAAGAAACCTCCTTTATTTTATGGCCTTTCTGTATTCTGACCTCAATTAACCTGTTTTCATCATCGTAGGTGTAGTTGGTAATTATTTTCCATTTATTTTTAATGGTCTGTGTCTTTTTAATCAGATTGCCGTTTAAGTCGTATTCGTATTGATTGTCTCTTTCAAATATAATGCGCCCGGTGGAGGTGATAAGTTCGTTTCCGGCGTTATAGCTGTAGCTGTCTTTGCTGTGAGGGCCGCTCTGACGGTTGCCCACGACGTCATAGGTGTAGTTCTCCGTATGATATTTATTTAATGCCTCGGCCAGCTTCCCTTTGCCTCTCTTTTCCGGTTCGGTGGTTTGCAGGCGGTAAATGGCGTCGTAGGTGTAATTTATAGTTTTATCCGGGGCATGCGGCATAATGCCTTCTTCTGTTTTTGTTAAACGGTTGCCGACATTATCATGCGTGTAGCTGAAAGCATCGATTATCTTATTATGAGCATTCTTATGCGTGATATTGGTCAATCGGCTGTTTGGATTGATTCAATTATTTTCAGTTTTTCATTCCAGTATAATACGATTTCTGCCTTTCCAAAATACGTCAGCTTTACACCATCATGTTTTAATTTAACAGCCGAAGAATGAGTATCTAAAGCCTCTGCCTGTGAAATAAACACTCCAGCCTTAGCTAAACTTAAATATACAATATCATGATAATTTGATACGTTTAATTCATAATAATTTTTACAACTAGATACTTTATCACACAATAAGACCACAAATATTGTGGACATAGAATCATTTTTCCTTAATAATATCGCATAATCTTTATTTCCATCACCATCAAAATCTAATTTAATTATTCCAGGTTCATTGTTTGGCGATATGTTTTTAAAATGGTCTTTCGTCTCTTTGCTAAGTTCATTTATGGATAACAAATGATATTCAGGATATTCATTTACAAACTCGTATTTTTCGTTATTAGCATCTATTTTACCAACAGAAATAATAATAATGATGGAAAATAGAGTCAAAGAAACAATGGCAGTGATTACACAAAACATTATTCTCATTTCTTACCTCTCTCAATTATTGCAGCAATCTTCTTTGCGGGGAAGAGCGCCTGAGCTATTATTTAAGCCCGGTGTAGTTTGAAAATGCCAAACCATTCCTTCATCCTTAATATATTTGGCACCACAGCTTAAGGCGCAACAGAACACCTTAGTTTTATCCATTCCTGCTGCCCACATATCGAATGCTTGATTTGTACAATGCTTGCTCCCAGGCGCACCTCCCGGGACGTGGCGACCGTCATCGGTACATTCGCTTCCACCACTAACGACAAATGATTTCCCAATACATGATTCCATGCAATTAGCTAAATTTAATGCCTCTCCTTTTAATCTGCCAGTTTGAGATTCGGGGCCATTATATGTAAATAAACCGAAAGGATCAATTCTATTCACCGGATTATTCCCCACATACGCATACTGGTTTATGCCACCCTCAAACCCAATCGGATCTCTGGTAATAAACCTTCCAACTTTCGCATCATAATACCTGGCGCGATAATAATACAATCCGGTTTCCGGGTCAAATTCTCTGGCTGTGTATGTGAAGGGCTGTTTGATAAAATGCGGCTTTAAGCTCATATTCCCGAAGGAGTCATACTCGTATCTTTGAACGACATTTCCCATGTGGCTGGTTAAGGTTGTAATGCTTCCTAATCCATCCGCGTGGTAGTAAATCCAGTCTCTCTTGATTTTCGCGCTCAGCGGCTCGTCGATGTTCGGGCCGTGAACGTAACTGGCAATTAATTTACCGTTTTCGTCATATTCAGCGATGGTGTTCTGGTCGTCATAAACATGACAAGTTATTTTGATAATTAAGGTGTTGCTCCCATGAAAGGCAACTATTTTCTTCTTAATGATTTAAGAAATTTACTTATTTTGCCAGAGCCAAATACCAACCACAAGCCAAAGGCTATTTGTATTAACGAACTGATAACAGAACTATTTTTTACTCCAACTTTCAATTCATATGACATTGAACTAGACTCAAGCCCGTAAAAAAACACTAGTGTTTTGGAAAGTTCAGCTAAAGCATTCACAAATATGAATATGCCTAAAGCAGAATAAATCATTGGTTCATAATCATAGGAATGACTTTTTATATCATCTTTATAATTATTTTTATCGAAATATCTAGCAATAGCTGGCGATATAATCCAAAGTACTATACCAGCAATGAAGAGAAGAAGAGACGGCATTAATGTTTGTATAAAAGCCGCCATGTACATTTTGGTATCACTAACGCCAGCAATTTGAGGGAAATGAAATGATAAATTATTAAGTGCTTCAATCATTGAATAAGCGCTCAAAGATCTAAATAAAACCAAAGAAAGCTCTTTCTTTGTTAAATCAGTCATCGCAAAACCTCCTTAAAAAATATTAATGCACTTTTGAAAATTACAATTACATTTGGATGATAATCCACAACTAATAAAACCATGGGGTACAATTTCTGGGATTCTCTAAAACCCATTTCATGCATTTACATTTATTAACATCTACAACATACCACGGGCCACTGCTTTTGCATAAACCTGTGCACGGATCAACATCGCAACATAATGACACACAGCGCCATCCGCACGTTTTAGGGTGAGGCCTATTTGAATCTGGATTGGAAGCGCCTGGTGCCCTATTGTCTGGATTTGCAGGATTGGGAATAATAATTTGTTCTACAGTTGGTGGCCTCCAGACGTTCCGTAAGCCGTTTGGATCGGTCCAATTCACCGGATTATTCTTCACATACACGTACAGATTCACATCACCGCCGTCGAACCCGATCGGGTCTCTGGTAATGAATCTTCCCACCTTCGCATCATAATACCTTGCCCGATAATAGTATAATCCGGTTTCGGGGTCAAATTCTCTGGCGGTGTAGGTGTAAGGCTGTTTTATCCATCTGTGAGTTGGTTGCATATTGCCGAAAGAGTCGTATTCGTATCTCTGCACGACATTGCCCATGTGGCTGGTGAGTGTTGTAATACTTCCTAATCCATCCGCATGATAGTAAACCCAATCTCTACTGATTTCCGCGCTCAGTGGCTCGTCAATGTTAGGGCCGTGGATATAGCTGGCAATTAATCTGTTGTTTTCATCATATTCAGCGATGATGTTCTGATCGTCATAAACGTAATAAGTAGTTCGGGGCTGGAAAGGGCGGCCATGTTTGCTTTTGTCTTTATCGTCATCTTTCCCTTTTCCCTTATCTTTGTCGTCTTCTTCCACATCTTCCTCGTCTTCATCCTCAAAATCCGCTCGTCCCACGGTTTTGGAAATTCTTCGACCCAGCGGGTCATAGGTGAAAGAAACTTCCTTGGTTTTATGCCCTTTCTGTATTTTTACCTCGACTAACCTGTTTTCATCATCATAGGCGTAGGTAGTAATTAACTGCCATTTGCCTTTTATTGTCTGTGCGTAATCTGTCATCTTTTACGCATTGATAACCGTCTAGTTTCACCACAGCCTAGGATATCTATGAAGTTATCACCCCTATTAATATCCTTAACTTGCCACGCCACAAGCACATTTTTATATAGTGGCGTTCCGGCAAGCATATAGAGCGCAACAAAATAACGTCCTGTTGAAGCCCTAGACTTATTGACCACTATGATTACAGGTATGCCAGCTAATTTATCGATTCCCAGACGTATAGGATGCATGTTAAATACTGACGGCAAATGCTCTTTGATAAGCACCTTTTCCTTGTTCTGAACAAAAAACTCATGATTCTGAAAAGAAGCTGTAAGTCCGAATTCTGTTAACTCTACTGGATGTTTATCAATCCTTTCTACATGAAGCGAAAAAAAACGAAAAATATCCTCAAAATGAGTAAGTTGATCACATTTTATTTGATTTTTAATTATTTGTTCGGATATTAGCGGTGAAATATATCCTTGGTAATTGTTGACCTCCTCAATACTTCTTTTGGAATCAATTCCTCCTCCCGCTATACCGCCTCCCCAATCGCCACAGGGACAGCCAACAGTTGAAAAAACAAATAACATGGCATAAAGTAGTATAGTTATTTTCATAGTCAACCTCGCTGATAATTGATAATTTTACTACCCTTTCTTGTTATTATTGGCAATGGTTGCATGCATCTTTCTGAGCTCTAAAGTATGCTGGCCATGCCCCTACTGTGACTGCAGTATAGTAAAGGTTTGCTGTTGCATGACAAAATTGAAATGCAGGTCCTGATGCAATGCATACAGCCATCATATCGCCCCAAAAATTAAGATCGCATAATAGTTTTGACGCTCCACAAGTAGCATAACAATTATCATGATTTTGACAAGGACCTGTGAAATCCCACAAGCCCCAGTCATCTGGGACAATTGGTTCATTCCAGCCAGACCCACATGCTAAACCAAAAGGATCAACATACTTAATGGGATTGTTTCTGACGTACACATAAGGATTCAGGTTCTGCGGATTTTTTAGAAGCCTTTCGAATACCGGAAAGAAACTTTGATGTATTGATGAAATACCTTTGCAACTTCTATTATTAGTCGCAGGATGTAAAATCGGGTCTCTGGTAATGAATCTTCCCACCTTCGCATCATAATACCTTGCCCGATAATAGTATAATCCGGTTTCGGGGTCAAATTCTCTGGCGGTGTAGGTGTAAGGCTGTTTTATCCATCTGTGAGTTGGTTGCATATTGCCGAAAGAGTCGTATTCGTATCTCTGCACGACATTGCCCATGTGGCTGGTGAGTGTTGTAATACTTCCTAATCCATCCGCATGATAGTAAACCCAATCTCTACTGATTTCCGCGCTCAGTGGCTCGTCAATGTTAGGGCCGTGGATATAGCTGGCAATTAATCTGTTGTTTTCATCATATTCAGCGATGATGTTCTGATCGTCATAAACGTAATAAGTAGTTCGGGGCTGGAAAGGGCGGCCATGTTTGCTTTTGTCTTTATCGTCATCTTTCCCTTTTCCCTTATCTTTGTCGTCTTCTTCCACATCTTCCTCGTCTTCATCCTCAAAATCCGCTCGTCCCACGGTTTTGGAAATTCTTCGACCCAGCGGGTCATAGGTGAAAGAAACTTCCTTAATTTTATGCCCTTTTTGTATTCTGACCTCAATTAACCTGTTTTCATCATCGTAGGTGTAGTTGGTAATTATTTTCCATTTATTTTTAATGGTCTGTGTCTTTTTAATCAGATTGCCGTTTAAGTCGTATTCGTATTGATTGTCTCTTTCAAATATAATGCGCCCGGTGGAGGTGATAAGTTCGTTTCCGGCGTTATAGCTGTAGCTGTCTTTGCTGTGAGGGCCGCTCTGACGGTTGCCCACGACGTCATAGGTGTAGTTCTCCGTATGATATTTATTTAATGCCTCGGCCAGCTTCCCTTTGCCTCTCTTTTCCGGTTCGGTGGTTTGCAGGCGGTATATGGCGTCGTAGGTGTAGTTGATCGTTTTATCAGTGTCATGCGGCGCAGGCGTTTCCTGTGTCTTGCTCAAGCGATTGCCGACGTTATCATGCGTGTAACTGAAAGCATCGATGATCTTATGGTGCGCGTTCTTGTGCGTGATATTGGTCAATCGGCTGTTCTGATCATAGCTGTAGGTGGTGTAAGTGCCGTTGGGCAGAGTTCTTTTGATCCGGCGGTTTAAGTTGTCATAAGCAAAGGTGAAGTTTTTGCCGTTAGCGGCAATCTTCGTTAACTGGTTGTTGGCGTTGTATTCATAGCGGATGATTTTGCCCTCCGGGGTTTTCATGGAGATTCTGTTGCCCGCCGCGTCGTATTGATATTCGATATTGCGCAGGTTGGAGTCCGTAACGCCGGTTAATCTTCCCGCCGCGTCATAGCTGTAGTAATAGGCGATGTTCTGATTGGTGGTGGCCATGATCAGGTTGCCCGTTTGGTCATACTGGAAGATATCGGCGGTGTTGTTGGGATAGCGCCGCTCGAGCAATCTGCCCGCTTCATCATGTAGATAGTTTATCGTGCGGCCATCGGGCTTGGTTTTGGAAATGGTGTTGCCCTTGGCATCGTATTGATAAGAAGTAACGCGCCCCAGCGGGTCAGTTTCTCTTATCAGGCGTCCGGCTTGGTCGTATTCATACGTCGTGGTCTGGCCTTTGGCATCGGTAACGGCCGTGAGCTTATCCGTGCCACCGCAGCCGGAGCCGCAACTGGCCGCGCCGTAGGTGAAGCGCGTAACATTACCCAGCGCGTCGGTGGTCTGGATAAGCTGGTTTTTATAGTTATAAGCGTTGGTTGTCCTGTTACCGTTGGCGTCGGTGGTGGAAAGGACATTGCCCTGGGCGTCATACGTGTAGCGCGTGATTTTGCCCTGCGCGTCAATGACGGCGATCATCTGGTTTAAATTGTTATACTGGAAGGTGGTAATGTTCCCCGCCGCGTCCGTCTGGCTGGTCATGTTGCCCAGATTGTCGTAGGTCATGGTGATTTTAGCGCCCGCGGGATCGGTGATGGAAATAAGGTTGTTATGCTGGTCGTAGGTCATGGTGGTGGTTTTGCCCAACGGATTGGTGACGGAGGTGATGTTGCCCCGGGTATCGTAAGTATAGCTTGTGGTTGCGCCTGAAGGATCGGTGACGGAGATCATATTGCCCTGCGAATCGTAGCTGTAGCGGATGATTTTGCCCGCCGCGTCAGTGATGGACGTAACCAGATTTTGCTCGTTGTAAGTGTAGGTGGTGGTATGGCCTAAAGCGTCAGTGGAGGAAGCGAGATTGCCGTTTTCGTCGTAGGTATTTGTGGTCGTGGTGCCGTCGGGGTAGGTGGTCGCAATCAGATTGCGCTTTTCATCGTATTGATAAGAGGTGACATTGCCTAGCGGGTCTGTTTTCTCTATAATGACGACTAATACCGGATCGTATTTATATGTCCAGACGCCGCCGTCTTTTTCCGTGAAGGTGGTGATGTTGCCCGCGCCGTAGGACATGGTTCTGGTTTTGCCTTCCGGATCGGTGGAAGTCAGAACGCGCCCCTGGGCGTCATAGGTATAGGTGACAGTGTTATTGGCCGGGTCTTTCTTGGTGAGCATGTGGCCGTTGCCATCGTAGGTAAAGCGCCAGATGTTGCCCGCCGGATCGGTGAGGGAGGAGAGCATCCCGCCCAAATAGGCAAGGGTGTAGGTCTGTCCCGCCGGGTTAGTGATGGCGGTGATTTTGCCGGCGGAGTTGTTGATGTTCGTTGTCCTGCCCGCGGCATCGGTGATGCTCGCCAGGTCATTGCCGCTGTAAGTGAGCGTGGTGGTTCTGCCGTTTCTTTCCGTGATGGAAGTTAGCTTGCCAGCGGGATTATAAGTTTCTACCGTGCCGTTTTTGAGCGTGCGGGTAAAAGTGCCGTCGGCGTTTTTGATGACATAAGATGTGTCGCCACTTCGATCATCAGGATAATAGGCGCCACCCGTGGGGCGGAAATAGAAAATATTGCCGTCGTCGGCGTCAAAGATCAGTATGTTGTTGCCATCGCTTTGCACCGTGATGCGCCGATTGAAGTTGTGCGTCCATTTTTTGCCCAAGGGACCATCGTTTTTGTCAATGCTGCTGTAGGAGAACGTAAGGATACCCACATGATGGGACTGGTACAGGTTCCCGCTTTTGACGTTGGCTTTGGAGCCGATGTTGGCGGAGACTTTACTACATGAGTCGCCTTTGTCGTTCGGATGATCATATTCACAGGGGCCCCATTTGCCCCCGATGCAGGTCTGCCTGCCGGGATATTCCTTGCCGTCCGGACCGGTTGCGGTGCAGGGACGGGTCTGCCCGCTTGTACAATCCCCGGCCGGTGGATACCGGCAAGGGCCCCAAGAGCCGCCGATGCAGGTTTGCACGCCAGAGTACTGAGTGCCGTCGGGCTCTGTGATAACGCAGGATCGAATTTCCCCATCGGTACACTGCTCTTCGGGTGGTGCTTCATCCGGCGGCAACAGGGCTGCAGGGCAGCAACCTTGCTTTTTCATAGATTCAGTTCGTATATCATTGGGTTCATTTAACGGATAGGGATTATATATATCACCGCAACAAACTCTTGATAATGATTCGCATGTGCGCATATCAGCATAAGTTCTGACCAAACCATTGCAGTAAGATGGCTCACCATTAGGATTAAATGTTGCATCCCAACAGCTATCACATGAACAATTGTATCCACAACCATGAGTACCGGATCCGCATTGGTCAATATCGACAACTTTACCCGAGCAACTATATTTATAGATACTTACTTCAGCTGTCTTACAATACCATCCCCACGGGGCTTTAAAATAGCAGGATCCTTCTTTATAGCATTTGTTTATTAAATAAGCTGTGTGCTTATCATAATTATAGGCATCTACAGCAATATACTTGCAATATTTTTTGCCACAGGAATCAGTGACACATATTTTTGAGTTGTTTTCACAATTAGAGTTTGTTTTAGGAGCCGTGTAATCAGCGGAACTGCCGTTGCCGGTAAGGGTGCCTCCACCCGAAGATAAAGACCATTTATAATCGCCGCAGCCTCCGGAAGCGGTAAGTGTCTGCGTTCCTCCCGTGGACATTTGATTGGAACCGCTCATGTTTAATGATTGTGCATTGCCGGCACCGACAAGGATTACATTGCTTGATAAAAGGATGAAAACGAAAAGGCTGAAAAAAGTTCTTTTCCTTCCAGGCATAACAACATCCCTCCGCCCAAGAATTTAAAAATGATTTTACTGTTTTTTGATTTTGGTGCTACTAATTATAAACCAGAGCTAGTGCTACGGCTCGTTATTAACAACAAATATGGGGTGCTGATGATTTGGTGAAGCTGGGATGTTCTATAAATTATTTTAAAACCGGATGCAAATATTTTTTTGAGGGGCAGAGATTGCCACGGTTTTTGTCATGGCGAGGAGTATCGCGACGAGGCGCAAGCCTGGCGTATGCTGGGACATCTCCGGGATTGCTTCACCCCGCTGACGCGAGGTTCGCAATGACATAAGAGGTTTTGGTTCTTCTTATTTGTGGGGACGTTGTCTGGATTCCCCCGGTATTCACCGGGATTCTAAGCTTTCGTGGGGAAGACAATAAAAAAGGGCGTCCCGGAAGGGGGCGCCCTTTTTGTTAAGCATTAAATTTGTTGGCAGTTACGCTTTTTTCTTATCTTCGCCTTTGTAGACAACGAGCGTTCCTTCATGCTCCATTTCCTTGAGCCATTTGGGGTGCTGTTTCTTGAGCCAGGCTCTGGTCACCCAGCCATTGGTCATCGCGGGGAGCGATCCGGGTGAACCGATGGTTCCCAGGTACAGATGAATGAAGAAGAAGGCAAAGATCACCACAAAGCCCAGCACGTGCAGCGGATACATCCAGCGCAGCGCTTCGATCGGCAAAAACGCGGGCTGCAGCCACATGAAAAAGCCCGTGACTACCATCAGCGCGCCGAATAAGGCCACGGTGAGGAAAAACATCTTCTGGCCGGGATTGTACTTGCCCACTTCCGCCACGTGATCAACCTTCCACAGATAACCGCCGGCGGCTTTTATCCATTCCCAGTCTTCGGGAAAGACAAAAATACCCGCCTCACGCCACCACATCTGGATGGCCAGAATCAGCGCCACGGTAAAGATAATCGCCGTGAAGTTATGGACAACTTTTAATCCTTTCAGACCGCCCATAATCACGCCGAGGAAATTAAGGGACTCAAACATCATGCCCAGTCCGGTGTAACACAAAAGCAGGCAGGAAATAGCCAGCATCCAGTGGACAAATCGCTCATAGCCGCTTGTCGCTTTAATCATTCCTGGTTTTGGTTTCATCGTTATTTCCTCCCTTCCTTCTTTACTTCATCGCCGGGCTCCGGATCAGGCCGTTTCGGGCCGTGCAAAATGTAGTGCAGAAGCGATCCGCCGACCACGCCGCCCGCGGCCAACAGGCTCAAGGGCTTGAGCCATTTTTTCCACAGAATCACGGACAGAGGCACTCTGGGGTTTTTGTGGATGTCCGCGTAAACATCTTTTCCTTCTTTCAGCACATACATAAAGTGAGTGCCGCCCACGTATTTATCGCCGTAAATGGCGGCGTTGCCGCCCAGTTTTTCGACGCGCTTGGCCGCAAGCTGCAGCATCGCATCTTTTTCGCCCCATTTAAGGGCGCCGGTCGGGCAGGCCTTCACGCAGGCCGGCTCCAGCTTGTTGGTAATCCGGCTTTCGCACATGTCGCATTTATATACTTTGTCCGTTTTGGAATCGTATTTGGGAACTTCAAAGGGACACGCCGCGACGCATTCCTTGCAGCCGATGCATTTTTCCCTGTCCAAGCCTACTGTTCCCAGCTCTCTGTTATAATGAAGAGCGCCGCTGGGGCAAACGGTTACGCAGGCCGCGTCTGTGCAGTGCATACATGCTTCCTTACGGAAAAGCCATTTAATCTCTCCTTCCGGCGAAGCGTAATCCTGAAAATGGATAATCATGTAAGTGTTGGGCTGCAAAGTCGGGGGGTTCTGGTAGGTTCCCCGCTGCTCGGTCTGTCCCGCTTTCAGCTCGTTCCACTGTTTGCAGGCCAGCTGACATCCTCTGCACGCGGTACACTTGGAATCATCGTATAATTTAATCATCTCGGACATGTTATTTCACCCCCTTCTTTACAACATTGGCCATGAAGGCTTTGCTTTCCGGGATCATCGTGTTGGCGTCTCCGATCGTCGGGGTCAGGAGGTTTGCCGCGTCACCGGAAGTAAATACCTCCGCTTTTTTGTCGCCTTTATCGTATTTGCGGTTTTTAGTTGTAATCCAGCCGAAATGCCAGGGAAGGCCGATTTGATGTATATCGTTGCCGTCGACAACCAGCGGTTTGAAGCGTGGCGTCACAATGGCTATCGCTTCTACTTCGCCGCGAGGAGTACGTACAATACACTTATCGCCGTTTTTAATTCCTCTTTCTTCCGCCAGCTCTTTGCTCATTTCCACAAACATGCCGGGCTGCATTTCCGCCAGCCACGGACACCAGCGGGTGAGGACGCCCGTCTGCCAGTGCTCGCTGACGCGGTAGGTGGTGGCGACAAACGGATAGCGTGGATCGCAGGTATCGACGCCGGAATAAACATCCAGATCGGAGCCGACACCCGGTTTGTCAAACCGCTTGATGGTCGGGTTGTTTTTCTGCGGTGACAGCAGGTTTTTCTCCACCGGGCATTCCAGAGGTTCGTAGTGCTCGGGGAACGGGCCGTCGGCCAGACCGGGTCCGTAGAGACTGGCGACGCCGTCCGGTTTCATGATGAAAGGCGGCCTGCCGGAGCCGGGATTGCCCGCGCCGTCGGGTACATCGCCTGTCCATTTTTCACCGTCCCATTTGATGACCGCGCGGGTAGGATCCCACGGTTTGCCGCTGGGATCCACGGAGGCGCCGTTATAGATAATCCTGCGGTTGACCGGCCAACTCCATGCCCATTCGGGATAAATGCCGATGCGCGATTCATCTTTCGTAATGCGTCGCATACCAAGAATGCCTTTGTCGCTAACCGAGCCGCAGTAGATCCACGCGCCTGAGGATGTGGAACCGTCGTCCTGCAGCCAGGCAAACGCCGGAACAAGATCGCCTTTCTTAAATGTTTTGAATTCTCCCTTCTTCGTGGGATTTTCCACAGTCTTATCCTGCAGGAAGCGGCCGTTAATTTCCGCCGCTACCAGGCGTGGATTATAATGGAAATGCTTGCCTTCAAACTTTCCATAGGGCCAGGTCAGTTTGGTAATTGCCTGGCTGTTCGGCCCGCCCTTTTGCAGATAGAGCTTTCTCACCCGGAAGAAAAGTTCGCTCATGATATCGCCGTCCGGCAGCGCTTCCCCCGGAGGGTTGACCGCCTTGTAACGCCACTGCATAAGACGCCCACTGTTGGCGATGCTTCCTTCCTTTTCGATGGAAGCTGCGCAGGGCAGCATGAACACTTCTGTTTTGATTGTCGCCGGATCCATGCCGGGACCGCGCCAGAAAGAGCCGGTTTCATTATCAAATAAATTTACGTTGACCAGCCAGTCAAGTTTTCCCAGCGCCTGGCGCACTTTATTGGAATGAGCGCCGGAACAGGCCGGGTTCATGCCCCAGGCAAAGAAGCCGGTGAATTTTCCTTTGTACATGTCGTCGAAAAGCTGGAGCCAGGAATAATTGGCGCCGTCGTCCAGCTTAGGCATAAGCTGGTAGGCTTCTTCCAGGCTGGCGTTTGTTCCATACATGGAGCGCAGGAAGCTTGCCGAATATTTCGGAAAGTTTTTCCACCAGTTCAGAGATTTGGCTTCTTTGGTCTTCGGTGTTCTTTTTTCGTTGAATTCCGCCAGGGTTTTTAGCGATGCCGTGGGAGCTCCCAGATATCCGGGCCAGATGTGGAACAAAAGGCCGTGGTCGGTGGAACCCTGCACGTTGGATTCGCCGCGCATAGCCTGAACGCCGCCGCCGGCAATGCCGACATTTCCTAAAAGCAGCTGAATGATGGCCATGGTGCGGATGTTCTGCACGCCGACGGTATGCTGTGTCCAGCCCATCGCGTAAAGAACATTGCCTGCCCTGTTGGGCCTGCCGGTGCCCGCATAAATTTTGTAAATTTCCAAAAGTTTGTCTTTGGGCGTGCCCGTAATGCGGGAGACAACGTCCAGGTTGTAGCGGGAATAGTGCTTGCGCAAAAGCTGGAAAACGCAGTTGGGATCTTTCAAGGACGGGTCCTTTTTGATGACTCCCTCCGCGTCTGTCTGGTAAGACCAGGTGTCTTTTTCGTATTTGCCGTCTTTCAAGCCGGAAAAGACGCCGCGGTTTTCTCCGGGAAGCTTAAGCGCCGGATTAACCAGAAAAGTGGCGTTGGTGTAGTTTTTTACATAGTCTTCAAAATATAGTCTGTTATCGATGATATACTTAATCATCCCGCCCAAAAAAGCGATATCCGTGCCTGAACGCAGCGGAGCGTAAACATGCGCTTTAGCCGCTGACTGAGTAAAACGGGGATCTACGCAAATGATTTTTGCGCCGCGATTCTCCACTGCATGCTGAATCCATTTAAATGATATGGGATGATTAGAAGCGGGGTTGCTTCCCATAATTAGAAAAACATCACTGTTTTTTAAATCTACCCAGTGATTCGTCATTGCGCCGCGTCCGAACGACTCTGCCAGAGCCGGTACAGTCGGGCTGTGTCAGATACGGGCCTGATGTTCTATGTAGACAAGGCCCAACCCCCTCAAGAATTTTTGGTACGTGAAGCATTCTTCCAGATCCAGCGCCGCAGAGCCGACGGAAGCGATTCCATCCGTACGGTTGACCACTTCGCCCTTTGCGTTGGTCCTTTTGAAGCTGGCATCGCGGCTTTTTTTGATATTTTCTGCGATTTTATCCAGCGCCCATTCCCATTCCACTTCTTTCCATTCCGCCGAGTTCGGCGCACGGTAAAGAGGCTTGCCCAGACGGTTTTCATTAACCGCCATCTGGTAGATCGATCCGCCTTTGCTGCAAAGCGAGCCGCGGTTAATGGGGCTGTCCGGATCACCTTCTGTGTTGATCACTTTGCCGTCGCGCGCGGACACGATAATACTGCAGCCGACGGAACAATAAGGACAAATGGTCGTGGTTTCTTTAGCGTACTTGATTTTCAGTTCCTTCGCGTGGGCGGCGGTTGCCTTGAGGCTGAGCCCCAGGCCGCTTACTGCCGTGACAGCGCCGGAAAGTTTCAAGAAACCTCTTCTGCTGACGTTCATAAAAAACGCTCCTTTCTTCAAGTATTCATGCTCTGATCAGTTAACACTAATATCTAATTAAAATAAACATGCATTTGCATGACTGACAGTCACGTATATAGTTTTTATGCGACGTTGTCAATTTTTTCTTCAGCGGCAAGTTGATGATTTTATTGAAACATGTCATTTGTGGCATAAGAGAATATCCACAACTGCGCTCTATTTTTATTGCTTATTGGACGTGTAGAAATGATGAAAAAATTCAAGCAAATGATCGCTGGTTTAAATCATGGTGAAGGAAATTTAGGGAGGTTGAAATACCATATGATTAATTTTGCGCGCGTTTTCGGCGCGCAGAAATTTTATTTTACAAATTCACGATCAAGCAGGCCGTGGTTGATGCTTATATTTCTATGAATTTGATTTCTTCGAGAAGTGTTTCTCGATCAAGTCGACAATTGCGGTAATGTCGTTTATATTCAGGCAGGGAACATCGGCAGTGATTGCCTCATCGCTGACAATTGCCAGAAGTTTTTCCGCGGCAAAGCTGAGGCGCTCGCTTCTCAGCGCAGGCCGGTACACTTCAATTTTCGGGTAAGGATTTTTTTTGTATCCTTCCACGAGAATTATATCGGCATTGCGGATGTAGCGGTCCCGCAATTCCGAAATTTCGTAGTCGCGGTCAGTGTCTTCCACGACCGCTACCTGACGGGGAGAGGCGATGACGGTAACGCAGGCGCCGGCCTTTTTATGGCGCCAGCTATCTTTGCCGGCGTGGTCGATTTCAAATCCGTGCATGTTGTGCTTGATGGTTGCTACGCGCCAGCCGCGATCAGTCAATAACGGGATCAGCTTTTCAATAAGAGTTGTCTTGCCGGAATTGGATTTTCCGACAATTGATAAGATTGGTGTTTTGTTATTGCCCGTGTCGGTGCCCATGCTTTTTTTATATAATGGGGAACGCCTCTCTTTTCAAGGTGTTTTCTTGATGTATTGAACATATTAATTGCATGAAATATTATCTTAAAAATGTTACAAACGTTGATACAAGGCTAGGCGTCATGAAGTTTTTTGCTTTCTGCGATCCGTGAACCATAGAGTAAAAAGCCGATGCTTATCGGGCTAAGTTAATTTATGAAAAAGGATTATCTGGTTTGGAAGATATAATTTACGAGGAATTAAACGTCAGCGAAATTATTCGTGATCAGAATGTTTTTCGCACGCGGGATGCCGCCAAAAAAGTAATTGGCGAGATTTCCTTGAAAGTAATGGTCAACGGCATGGAGCTGGTATCAGTTCTCTGCCTTAATCAATATCAGAAAGAACTTGCTCTGGGTTTTTTGTATAATGAAGGAGTCATCAGTTCTTATTCTGATGTCGAGAGCGTGGCGTTTAATGATAAAATGCTGGCTGTGACAATCAGGCTCAAGGAAGGCGTGATCATCGACCGTCAGGAAAGTTTGCGCAGTCTTACTTCCGGCTGCGGCAAATGCTATACTTACATAAATCCTCTGAAAAAAAGCCAGTACAAGGAAGTGACCAGCGCGGTTACGTATCCGCTCGGTAAAATTCTGTCCGTGATGAGTGATTTTGTCACGCGTTCGACCATTTTTATCGATATCGGCGGGGTGCACAGCGTGCTGCTTTACACGCCTGATTATGAAGTTTTGGTTGAAGATATCGGCAGGCACAACTGTTTCGATAAAATTACCGGATTGATGCTGGAAGAAAGCAAAATGGATTTGTTCGGCCAGGCGGTTGTTTTTGTTTCGGGCAGAATTTCCTCCGAGATAATGACTAAAATAATCCGGATGGGCGTCCCGATTCTGGTTTCCAAATCCACGCCGACAACCGCCGCCGTCAAACTCGCGCGGGAACATCGCGTAACGCTTCTGGGCTATGTCCGTGAGAACGGCGGTTACATTTACAGCTTTCCTGAAAGACTCATTACCGGCTGAAAATTTAAAAGCCGCACATAGATATTAAATCAGCACTTCATGTTGACAAAACGAAGATATGAACGTAACGCCGGTGTGCCGCCGCCTTCGGAGATAATCTGTAAAACACGTTGAGCGTTCGTCACGATGGCGCCGCCCAGGTGATTAACTTGTGTTCCTGAAAAAATTTCCGGTACCAGCGGCGTGGATGGGCCCATTAAGGCCACGATGCGCGGGCGCCCCAGCATGGCCAATGTTTCTTCGCAAGTATTATTTAATAAAGTTGTCGCCGTGATGATTGCCACGTCACATTCTTTAAGGGCCTGTTTTTTTTCTTTGTCTGATAGCAAATCAATGCGTGCGGGGTTTTTTTCGATGATAGTCAGATTTGCGCCGGTGGCGCGGATACGCTCAACCAGCGGAGCAAAAAGACCAACCATCGCTACCTTTTCCCCAGGTTTTAAATTGAAACAAGTTGTTGCTTCACGATCTTCGTGTGTATCCACTGGTAACTTGACAAGCGCATTGGCCAGGGCGAGCCCGATAGATAAATGCAGGGAGCTTTTGCTTTCCAGAAGATATTTAATCAGGTGTTGAGCTTCCGCCCCCGTATAAGTTCCCGCTTCTTTTAAATCCGTACAGCCGCGGTGGGAAATATCCGGCAGCACCGCGGCAATACCCGTCGTTCCGCTATCCAGTTTAACCCCTACATAACTCAAACCCAGGCGCAGATCGACAACGCGGCGATTTTTGGCTGATGGTTCCATCTGCGCATAAAGGCGATTTAAAAAAATTCCTGTTTCCGGCATCAACAGCACTCTTTCCTACTTTCGGATTCGGCTTATTTTCGGAACAATTAAGGGTGTCTTTTCTCTGTATTCGCTGTAAATTTTTCCGAAACGCTTCTCCAATTCCGGTTCCTCAATATATTTGAATTCAATGACGCTTATCAGAACGAACAGCGGCGTCATAAAAAATGTCAAGGTCACCGATCCCGCGAAAATGCCGATTCCCGCCATTATCATAAAAAGACCCGTCATCATCGGGTTGCGTGAATAAAGATAAGGCCCGTCAGTAATCAGTTTTGTCGGAGGATTCACCGGCACGGGTGTTCCTTTTGTTTTTAAGAACTTCAGCACACTCCAGAGCCACAAAAAAGAACCTCCGCTTAGCACAGGCAAAGACAGCGCCAGGCGCAATGGTCTTGGCGCGAAATTTGGTAAGCCACAAAACCGATCCAGAGAAAAAGAGATAAATACCAGCAGTAATACGACGAAGAAAAAAACAAGACCGAATACAGGGGTAAGGAAAGAGCGCATTTTTTGCGGTCCTGTTGTTACATTATATAAATGGTTTACAACACCTTCAATAAATTTATTCATAGATGCTCTGTTCCGTTCATGTAGAATCGATCAGGCGATATGCTTGATGTTTCCTCAAAGCAATATTTATTTTTTTGTTGGTGGCTCTGATACCTTGGCATAAGGCGTTTCTCCCTGGCAGGCCTTGCATTTTTCTCCGTCACGCGTTGGATACGCTTCTTTACAAACCGGGCAGATATCCACAGGCCCCATTTTTTTCCGGCGGATTTTATCTGGTTCAACCTGCACATATTGGATGCTCAGCAGATTATGTCCGGCTTCTTTGATTTGCGCTAGAAGCAAATCAGAATCCTGTTCGTTTTTCTTCTTTTTTTTCAGATACCAGTCGCGGATTTCCGGCCATGCTTGAAGTTTTTTCGTGTCCAGGTACACGCGCACTCCCCTGCCGCTGTATTTTTCATACAAGGTAACGGCAAACTTGCCGAAATTAACAACGGAGAGCCAGCCGTTGCCGATGGTGCAGGGGGTGAGAATCTGCACGGCATCGGGCAAGCAAACCGGTGTCTCGCAGACGGCGTCAAAAAATTCGCCTTCCGGCAAGTTTTTCGTGGCCAGATCGACGATAAAACCGCCGATAATTAAACCCGGGGCAAGTGAGCCGTGAAAGGATTTAACCAGCTGAAGGTATTCTTTGTAGGAATAGGTGCAGATATTCATAAATAATCAAGCTCCTCAATATCATTAAAATAATACTAGTATGCCAGCGAGAGGCGTGGCGCGCGCGCCGCACGCGGTGTTGATTCCGATGAAGGTTCGCGATCGATCATTTTCTGCATCCATTGATGATCGATTTTGCCGTCGACAACAGGAATAATTTCATCGGCCAGATACAGCGCTTCTGTGATATCATGCGTTACATAAATAATCGGGAACGACATTGTGCTCTTCAGGTTTTTCAATTCCTCGCGCAAACCCCGGCGCGTGATGGCATCCAGCGCCGAAAACGGTTCATCAAGAAGCAGCAAGCGGGGATGCCTGGCCAGCGCCTGACAAATCGCGCAGCGCTGGCGCTCGCCGCCGGAAACCATGTGCGGTTTGCGCCTCTTCAGATGATCGATTTTAAAAAGTTCAAACAGCTCGTCAACTTCCTTTTTATCCACAGCGGCGAACAACGCATTTTCATACAAATTCAGATGCGGGAAAAGATTGTAATCCTGAAAAACATAACCCAGGCGACGTTTCTGTGGCGGAGCATTGATATGGCGCAGAGAATCAAACCAGACTTCATCATCGAACACCACTTTGCCCGCTTTGGGCTCTTCCAGACCCGCCAGCATACGGATAATCGTTGTCTTGCCGCTGCCGGAAGGGCCGATCATCACCAGTAAGTTATTTTTCGCGCAGGAAAATGAAATATCCAGATCAAAATACTTTAAATTCTTTTTTAACGAAACGGCAATGCTCATTATATGTTCTTTCTTATTATACTCTATAAATCCAGTCTCTATCCGCAAAGAGTCTCGCGCCATACAGCAACCCCAGTCCGATGCCAAGCAGGATGAGGACGAGAACCGCCGTCCCTTCTATGTCCGCGCTGGAGAGCCTCATAAAAATCGCAATGGGAAGGGTCTCTGTCTTCATGGCCATTGAGCCCGCGATGGTGATGGTCGCGCCGAATTCACCCAAGGCTTTGGCCCACGTGAGAACAGCAGAGGCGATAATGCCTTTTTTGCCAAGAGGGAGCATAACCTTGAAGAAGGTCTGTGCCGGCGCCAAACCGAGGACCCAGGCTGCTTCTTCGTGCTTTTTCGGTATTTCGTCGAAGACCGCTTTTATAAACCGGATAGCAATACCAACCGTCGTGATGAACTGAGCAAGGAGTATCCCGTATATCGTAAAGACAAGCGATGTCCCCCGTTCCTGTATCAATTGGCCGGCAGGCGTGGTGAAGAAAATAAGAATCATCGCGCCCAAAGCCACAGGGGAGACGATAATGGGCAGTTCCAAAAGGGTGTCGATGACCTGTCTGCCGGGGAATTGATATCTCGAAAGAGCATACGCGGATGGAATTGCAAAAAAGAGGGAAACAACCGTGGCAATGGTGGCTGCCATCAGACTCAAGCGTATAGAAAAAAGAGTTCTTTCAGAAAGGAGCGTCTTCATAAATAGAGGCCACTCATAAAAATAGAAAAGGGAAATGATTAACAAGGCGTATACAGAAAAAACGGAAACCGCGAACGCAATCGTTATTCTTTTAAAGGTCATTTTCCCGTCCATTCTGCTGGAATTTTATATGCTCCGCCGATCGGCTTCTTTTCGCCAATCCAAGCCATCGCTTCTTCAGGGCTCATGAAGTAATGATATTTTTTAAAAAATATTTTGCCTTCGTCGGAAAGAATGAAATCTATGAATTCCTGGGCAAGATTTCTGTTTGTCGTAAACCTCGATATGGCGATGGGGATATAGCCGATGCGAACTATTTCATTTTTCCGGAGGGGAATGGTCTCTATACGTTCGGGATCCCAATGCTGGAAAACTTCCCAGCCGATAACCGCGTCAACAGCCTTCAAAGAAATTGCGGTGGCCGTTTTTTCGCAGCTTTCCGTATAGTTAACGAGATTGTTCCTGAACCGGGCCTTTTCATCCGCAGTATAGTTCTTTTCTATAATCTCGGCGGCATAAAGCCCGACGCACACGTTCTCCGGATTCGCAATGGCCACCCGCAGCCCCGGTTTAATGAGGTCCCGCAATAATTTGATACCCTTGGGATTACCCTTCTGGACATTTATTGCCGGAACAAGATATACAACATATTTTTCCGATTCGGGAAAAACCAGCCCCTTTTGCTTGGCGATTTCCATATAATCAGATGACCCGGGAAAATAGAGATCTCCTTTTTTTGCAAGAGCCATCTGGGAAAGAACAAAACCCGATCCGCCGAATGTAAGATTTACCTTCACACCCGTCTTTTTCTCGAAAGCTTTGGCTGTTTCCTCAGTTGCCGGTTTACTGGCTGCGCCGGCGAAAATAAAGAGTTCCCCGCCAAACGAAAGCCCCTGCAAAGCGAACAATAACAGGGAACAACAGCCTGCAAAGGTACCTAGAGCACGAATCATAAGTCTAACTCGGTTTATTCCCAGCAGCGATGTTTGCTGAAGTAAAGTTTGCCGTCGCCGCAACAGAAATTTTTTCCTCCGCAAAAAATGAAAAAGGACTCATAAAAACAACATAAGCAAAAGCAGCTACGGCTAAACCCATCTTCATGTTGGTTGACTCCTTAGCATTTTTTACATATGTTATAAATAACATATTAATTGGCAAACAATATCAGCCACTTGGCGGGCGGAGGTGCTGTTTGTCAATGATATATTATCCAAAGATCTCCTTAATGAAAAACGGTGTTGTCGGCTGGGGGGTATGAATGGAAATCAAGTATAAGATATGGTTGGAAAAAAACGGGAAGGTTATATTCGGGCGGGGGCGCGACGATATCCTGCACGCCATTGAAGAAAAAAGCAGTCTGAACGCCGCGGCAAAAAAACTGGAAATGTCCTACCGCGCGGCATGGGGAAGATTGAAAGCCTCCGAGGAACGGATGGGCATTGAGTTGGTTAAGGCAAGCGCGCGAAAAAAAACCATGAATCTCACCGAGCAGGCGCGGGCGATCATTGATCGTTTTGAAAAATTGGAAAAAGAAGTAGAGAGACTTTTAAAAGCGGCCGAACAGGATTTTCAAAAATTATTTCGGCAGGCAGGAAAATAAAAGATTAAAAAAGCTACTTTCTCAATCCTTTGATAAAGATGTTTAGGCTTTCCTTTACCAGAGAGTGAATTTTTTCCGCGCGCCTGTTCGGATTTCCCAAAAATAGAAAGAGGGAGATAATTCCGTTGAGCAATCCCCAGATGGCGTTTTGTGTCTGACGGATGTCAATCGTGGGCAAAAATTCACCGGTGTCAATTCCCCTTTGCAGAATTACGGAAACGAATTTAATATTTTCGTTGGTGGTCCGAATCAGTTCGGCGTTCTGCTGCGGCGTCAGGTTCATTTGTTCGGTTTGGAGCATAAAGGTCATTAATATCCTGAAGAGCTCATTGTCATGCAGAAAATTATTCACATAATGCTCCGAATATTCAAGCAATAACTCAGTAGCCGGAGCATCCTTGGTGGAAAAATAAACCAGATCCTTGTGATGCTCAATATTATCCGCAATCAGAACCTGGGCGTATATTTCTTCTTTGCTGTCGAAGTAAAGATAGATGGAGCCTTTGCTGACGCCGGCTTTTGCGGCGATGCTGTCCACGGTAACCGCCTTGAATCCCTTGTCAAAAAACAATTTCCGTGCCGCTTTTAAGATATTATTTCGCTTACTTTCCTTCTCTTTTTTTCTTTTTTCCTGAGGGGACAAAGCAGACTCTCCTTATCACATGAATTGGCAATCATTTCGTCGCTATTTTTATGACTATCGGTCACAAGTACATTAATAAATATGACCTGTCAAGAAAAAATTCCCGCTTTTGGTTTCTCAGGGCTATTTTATTTAAAATATTGTTTATTTTAGCTTTTCCAGTTCGCGCACGATGCTCTCCAACGGAGGCCTTTCGTTAATATCATGCACATCTATATAACGGATAAGGCCTTTTTTATCGATAATAATGACAGCTCTTTCTGCAGTGCCGTCAGAGCGAAGCACGCCGAATTTATCCGCCACTGCGCCGTGCGGCCAGAAATCGGACAGCACCTCGAACCATAACTTTCCCATCTGTTTTGTCCAGGAATGTAATGTCGGAATATTATCAACCGAGATGCCCAGCAAAGTTGCGTCATGCTCATCAAAAATATCCTTAACGATGTTGTATCCCGGCCATTGATCTGAGCAAACGGGCGTCCAGGCCGCGGGCACAAAAGATAGCACCACATTTTTCCTGCCACGATACTTTTTCAGCGATATTTTTTTGCCGCTTACCGCCGGCAAAGTAAAATCCGGCGCCTTTTCGCCAATTTTTACCTTCAGCACGCTGTCGACCGGTTTCAGCCGGCCGGTCTTATAGATATTGTTTTTGTAAGCATCGGATAACGCCAGCGCGTTTGTGGCAAAAAACAAAATCGCGATTGAGGACAGGAAAATTTTCTTTTTCATATCCGTCTCCTATTTGATATCGGCAAGTTTAATTATCTGTTTCAGGAACGCTTCGATATCTTCATGAGCGCCTAGCTTGGAATATATCACTTTTGGCTTTTTGGAGCCATCGAGCCTGACGACAATGAAGAAAGGCGTTCTTACTTCCCCGATAATTTTATGAACTTTGAAATCCGCATCCGGGATCAAAGGAAATTCCACTTTGTATTTTTTCCGGAAGGTGTTTACTTCAAATTGCGTGTTGCCCGCGCCGATGCCGATGATTTTAATTCTATCTTTAAGCTGAGGATTGCCGGTAAGCATTCCATAGAGGCGATTCACGTTCGGCGCGTCCGCCTGACAGTACGGACAGTACATACTGAATATCTGGATAATTACGGCGTCAGCTTTTATCTGATGTATTTTGAAAGTTCCGCTCCCGGACAAGCCCAGGTATTGAAGATGCGCTTCATCCGATGGCTTCATCAGCTCCATTTCCGGCAAAGTATCTCCGGCCTGTGGGGTTTTTTGTGCCAGGGCATAATTGTTAATTAATGATACAAAAAAGCCGACAGCTACTGCAGCAAAAAATTTCTTCAACATAAATTTTTCCTTTCTTATCAATTTCTCGCAATTAAGTGACGGACTGCCTTTTCCAATCCGTCCAGTGACAGTTCAAACATGGGGAAGACCTTGGCGATGCTTTTTATCGTCCAGGTATAATCCCAGTCCGCCTGCGGTACAGGATTCAGCCAGACGCTGTGGCGGAAAGTCTTGGCCAGTATTTGCAGATATTCAATGCTGGGCTGCACGTATCTTTGATTCATATAGTAAATAGCGCCGTTTTGATTCATTAGTTCATAAGGGGCCATGGAGGCATCGCCGACGATAATCAGGCGCGTTTCCGGGTCAAAGCGCGTAAAATCCGCGATGGGCACCGGTTTTTTGTAGCGTTGGGGATCGAGCCAGACCTGTTTGTAGATAGTATTATGAAAATAATAAATTTCCAGTTCCTTAAACTGGAACTGGGCGTAGTGAAAAAGCACCTGAACGAGTTCCACATAGGGATCCATCGACCAGCCGCCGTTGTCGATCATCAGTTTGATTTTCAGCCGGTCCGCAAGGCGCCGGTCAAAGACGATTTCAATTTCGCCCGCGTTGCGCATTGTCTGATAAATTGTTTTGTCTATATTGACCACATCCTGCGGGCCGGTAGGGGTCAGATTCTTGAGCCTTTTGAGCGCCTCGCCGATCTGCGATGGGGTAATCGGTCCGTCCTGAGAGTATTCCCGATAACGGCGCTCCATGGCCACTTTTACCGCCGATTTGTTTCGTGATACTCCGCCCACGCGCATGCCTCCCGGATGCGTGCCGGAATGGCCGACAGGGGACGTGCCTTTCGTGCCGATCCAGTAGTTGCCGCCGTGATGCGCCTCGGTCTGCTCCTTGAGGCGATCCAGAAAATATTTCATCAGTTCTTCCGGCGTCATTTTTTTTACTTCTTCTTCGGAAAGTCCCAGGGCGTTCGCCACCGCGCCGGGGTCCTTGAGCCACTCGGAGAGCAGCGCCCTGGCCAGATCGCTCAGTTCCTCCGGCGTCGGATCCAATTCCGTCACGCCGCGAAAAGCCACGGAGAACGCCTGGTCATAAACATCAAAATAGCGCTCGCTTTTTACCAGCAGAGAGCGCGCGGCGATGTAGAAATCCTCCAACGAACGCACTAATCCCATGGCGAGCGCCTTTTGCAAGCGTAAAAAAGAAGTGGGGGAAATTGGTATGCCCCTATCACGCAGCAGATAAAAGAAATTAACAAACATAATTCGCGAGCTCTAGCGGCTTGCCGCTATTTGCAAATCTGAGCTTTTTTTGAACAAAACGCCCAAATAGGGCACTTCGCCTTCCTTGAGGCCTTTCCAGTTGAAATCCGGGTCGGCCTGGAGGGCGCGTATCCAGTTGATCAGCTCGCGGGTGGCCGGCTTTTTTTCCACGCCGTGGATTTCTCTGAGGCGATAAAAGGTATCCATGCATGCCGCGGCCAGGTCATTTTTCAATTCCGGAAAATGCACTTTAATTATTTTGCGCATCATGTCGTGGTCGGGAAAGGCGATATGATGGAAATTGCATCTGCCTAAAAAAGGATCGGACAAATCTTTTTTGGCGTTTGAAGTTATGACGATTACCGGGCGATGTTTGGCTTTTATCGTACGGTCAATTTCTATAATGTCAAACTGCATCTGATCGAGGATATCGAGCATGTCGTCTTGAAAATCCGTGTCGGCTTTGTCGATTTCGTCAATCAGCAGGACGACTCTCTTATCCGAGGTAAAGGCCTGACCGATTTTGCCCATCTTGATATATTCCTCGATTTTGCTCACGTCGCGGCCCGAATCGCGAAAGCGGCTGTCGTTAAGGCGCGTTAAGGTATCGTACTGATATAAAGCATCAATCAGCTTCATGCTGGATTTGACATTTAGAATAATCAGCGGCATCTGCAGGCTTTCCGCGATGGCGTGCGCCAGCATGGTTTTTCCCGTGCCCGGTTCGCCTTTCAGCAAGAGCGGCATTTCCAGCGCAATTGAGATATTGACGATTTTGGCCAGTTCATCATCAAGGACATAGTGTGTTGCCCCGGTAAACTTTGCGGGGCGATTTTCAGCTTTCATACAAATAAAACTCCTTTAGAATTCATTTTCATCGAATAGAAACAAAGGCTGCATTGCCGAATGGAGAGGCATTCCTCAGGCGGACAACCCAATCTATTGCGTTGCACTTGGCATTTTTCATTTATAGCATGTTTTGGGGAAAATATTAAGCCTACCAAAAATATTTAAAAATACCTTGACATTGGTAGACATTATCAGTAGATAAACACTGGCTTTCGTAATTTGGTATAATTTAAGCTATTTTTTTACGAAAGAGAAAGTTGAATTAAGACATATTGATGCACAAAGATAAACCGCCTTGTTATTTTATCTGCAGGCGGTTTTTGCTTCTGTCATTGTGTCGATTCGACTTGGAGAATTTGAGAAAGGAGGAGTGGGTACAGTGTCAGAAGGCAAAGTGAAGTGGTTCAATGAACGCAAGGGTTTCGGCTTTATCGAGCAAGAAGGCGGCGCGGATGTGTTTGTTCATTTCAGCGCGATTCAGGCCGAAGGGTTCAAAACCCTGCAGGAAGGCCAGGCGGTGAGCTTTGATATTAAACAGGGCAAAAAAGGTCCGGAAGCGGAAAATGTAAAAGTCCTGTAAAAATTAGAACCAAAAACAACACGCCCCGGAGTTTGTTAGCCCGGGGCGTTTTTTATTTCCCGTTGGGTTTAACCTCCCGACGCTCGCATCGTCAATCCGGCGAAAACCGGAAGCAGGGAAATGGACGCCAAAGGGGTGTTGGCTTGACGACAAAAGAATATCCCGCTCCTTACGGCGACGAGCGTCATTTCATTCCGATACTAATTTCATTAATATAACTTGACAAAAACCGTTTATTTGAGTTTATTTCACTCTAATTTTAACCGTTATTCTTAATTATTTCAGCGGTTAAGGCTAGGGGTCTTACTGTGTATTTCACCAAAGAAATGCTGGAAGCTTCTTTGAAGCTCACCAAAAAATGGGAAGAAGAAGTCAAAAAAGCGCTGCGGGAGAATCCCGATCAGCAGAAGCGCTTCACCACGGTTTCCGACATGGAAATTAAGCGACTCTACACGCCTGAGGACATCAAAGAAATTGATTTTGAAAAAGACATCAGTGTGCCCGGCGAATATCCGTATCTGCGCGGCAATCAGGTAACCGGTTACCGCGGCCGTTACTGGACGTTTCGCATGTTTTCCGGCATGGGCTCGGCCCAGGATACCAACCGCCGCTGGCACATGCTTCTACGCGAAGGCCAGACGGGGCTTTCCACCGCTTTTGATTTTCCGACGCTCATGGGATACGACAGCGATTCGCCCAAAGCGCTGGGCGAAGTCGGCAAATGCGGCGTGGCGATAGACACGCTGGAGGATTTTCTGGCGCTGGTGGAAGGCATTCCGCTGGATGAAGTGACCACTTCCATGACCATAAATCCCCCCGCGACGGTCTTATGGGCGATGTATTGCGCGGCGGCTCAAGTCAAAGGAGTGTCTCTTAATCAGATCGGCGGCACGATTCAGAATGACATGCTCAAGGAATTCATCGCGCAGAAGACTTTTATGTGCCCGCCGGAGCCGTCGGTAAAGCTCATTAGCGACACGGTGGAATTCGGGGCGAAACATGTTCCCCGCTGGAACACCATCAGCATCAGCGGCTATCACATCCGCGAGGCCGGCTCCACCGCCGTGCAGGAATTGGCTTTCACGTTGCGTGACGGCATCGAATATGTGGAAGATGTTGTCCGCCGCAAAAAACTGCCGGTGGATGAATTCGCGCCGCGCCTTTCCTTCTTTTTTAATTCGCATATCGATTTTTTTGAGGAGATCTGTAAAATGCGCGCGGCGCGGCGCATGTGGGCGAAAATCATGCGCGAGCGGTTTGGCGCGAAAAATCCGCGTTCGCTTTGGCTGAGATTTCACACGCAGACCGCCGGCTGCTCGCTGGCGGCCCAGCAACCCTATAATAATGTCATCCGCACGACAGTTGAAGGGCTGGCCGCGGTGCTAGGTGGCACGCAGTCACTGCATACCAATTCTCTGGACGAGGTCTACTGTCTGCCTTCTGAGCACGCCGTGGAACTGGCGCTGCGCACGCAGCAGATTCTGGCCGAGGAAACAGGGGTGGCCAATACCATCGATCCCCTGGCCGGTTCTTACTTTATCGAAGCGCTGACCAATAAAATAGAAAAAGAGGCATGGGACTATATCGAAAAAATAGATTCTATGGGCGGTATGATTGCCGCGATAGAAAAAGGATTTCCCCAGATGGAAATAGCCGATGCCGCCTATAAATTTCAGAGCCAGCTCGAAAAAGACGAGAAAATCATGGTGGGCGTGAATAAATACGTGACGGAAAAGCAGCATGAAATCCCGCTGGTGGAGATAGAAGAAAGAGTGGGCGAAGAACAGATAAAAAGATTAAAAGAAGTCCGACGCAAGCGGGACGGACGTGCCGTGAAAAAATCCCTTGAGGACATCAAAAACGCCTGCAAAAAAGGAGACAATGTCATGCCGCACTGCATCGAGGCGGTGAAAAATCTCGCCACGCTGCAGGAAATCTGCGACGTATATCGCGAAGTTTACGGGGAATACAAAGATCCGGGATTGTATTAAATATTTTAAATGTCATGCCGGACAGCGATCCGGCATCTAGAAATATATGGGAAAATCAGGAAGCTGGCAAGCCATAACTGGATTCCGGCTTTCGTAACCTGAAGGTCATTAACCGGAAAGACAAGCATCTTTATTTTGAAAGCAGGTTAGTAAGGAGAAATTTATGCCGGAAAGAAAAATTCGTGTGATGGTGGCCAAACCGGGCCTGGACGGCCATGACCGCGGCGCGCGCGTGCTGGCGCGCTGTTTCCGCGACGCCGGATTCGAGGTTGTGTATACCGGATGTCATCAGACGCCGGAGCAGATTGCCGCCGCGGCTATTCAGGAGGATGTTGACCTGGTGGGCTTGAGCTGTCTTTCCGGAGCGCACCGGGCGCTTTTTCCCAGGGTGGTGGAACTGTTGCGCGAAAAAGGCGCCTCGGACATCACGGTCATCGGCGGCGGAATTATTCCCGAACAGGATTTTCCACTCCTTTATGAGGCGGGCATCAAGGCGATTTTCACTCCCGGCGCTTCGCTGGAAACAATAGTGGAGTGGATCAGGACAAACATCAAACCGCACTAGGAATTATGGATTCTTTGATTAAAAAAATCTGCGCCGGCGATGTCCGCCTGGCTTCCCGTCTCATCCGGGATATCGAAGATAAAATTCCCGAAGCAAAAGCGAAAATCAAGAAACTCTACGCGCACACCGGCAAATCTTTCATTGTTGGAATTACCGGCGCCCCGGGGGCGGGAAAGAGCACGCTCACGGACGCGCTGATTACCGCGCTGCGCAAAAAAAATAAAACCATCGGCGTTCTCGCGGTTGACCCCACAAGCCCCTTCACCGGCGGCGCGATTCTGGGCGACCGCATCCGCATGCAGAAGCACGCCGAGGATGAGGGGGTTTTTGTCCGATCGCTGGCCACCAGGGGCGCGCTGGGCGGGCTTTCCCAGGCCGCGGGCGACGCCATTCACGTGATGGAAGCGATGGGCAAGGACATCATCATTGTGGAAACGGTTGGCATTGGCCAGCAGGAAATCGATATCATCAATCACGCGCACAGCGTGGTGGTTGTGCTGGTACCCGGCATGGGCGATGAAATCCAGACGATGAAAGCGGGTTTGATGGAAATTGCTGATGTTTTTGTCGTCAATAAGGCAAACCGTCCCGGCGCCAATCAGCTGCAGACGGAACTGTCCTCCATGCTCAATCTCGCTTCCAGAAACGGCGCGGGCTGGCAGCCGCCGATTGTCATGGTGGGTGACGCTTTTGAACCGGCGGCGTTTGCGGAAAAAACCGCCGAGCTTGCCCAAAAAATCGAAGAACATCACCGGTATCTTATTGAGAGCGGCAAACTTACCGAGCGCATGCACCGCAAAGCGCTGGCGGAAATTAACGATGCTTTAAGTTTTTGCCTACTGGAGCCGGTTATTGCCGAGCTCACCGCCACCGGGAAGATGGAGCATTTTGCCGAAAAAATAAAAAGCAGACAGGCCGATCCTTATTCCGTGGCGGAAGAAATCGCCAAGACTTTTTTTATCAAACAGGATAAAAAATGAAAACCGTAAAAAACAAAAAACCCTCGCCGAAAAACGCGGCAAAAAAGAAATCAACCGCCGTAAAAAAAGCGGAAAAGCCCGCGCCCAAGACAGACCGCGGCCTGGTGATGGTCATCACCGGCAATGGCAAGGGCAAGACAACCGCGGCTTTCGGCCAGGCGCTGCGCGCCATCGGGCAGGGTTACCGTGTTTTTGTCGTGCAGTTTATGAAAGGAAGAAAATATGGCGAATTAATCGCTGCGCAGAAATATTTGCCCAATCTGACTATTCTCCGTTCCGGGCTGGACAGCTTTGTTATGCGTGATCATCCCGCAACGATTGATATTGAAATGGCGCAAAAAGGGCTGGCCGCGGTGAAAAAAGCCGTCAAAAGCGGAAAATACGATATGGTCATTCTCGACGAAATCAACGTGGCGCTGGATTTCAAGCTTGTGGCGCTCGCCGAAATCGTAGATCTTATCAAAAACAAGCCCGCTCATCTTGATCTTATTCTTACTGGCCGCTACGCCCCGCCGGACCTGATTTATCTTGCCGATACCGTCAGTGAAGTCAAGGAAATCAAGCATCATTACAATACCGGCATCAAAGACCGCGCCGGTATTGAATATTAAATAATCCACATAAAATGTACGGGGAAAGATTATGTTTGCATGGTTGACCAGTCCCGAAGCTTGGATTGCGCTGGGAACCCTGACGGCGCTGGAAATTGTCCTGGGCATAGACAACATCATTTTTATATCGGTGCTGGTGGGAAGGCTGCCGGCGCAGCAAAGAAACTTCGCGCGCAACACCGGGCTGATTCTGGCGATGCTTTCGCGCCTGGTGCTGCTTTTTTTCATTGTCTGGGTGGTGGGCTTAACCGCGCCCTGGTTCAGTGTTTTTGGTCAGGAAATATCCGGCCGGGACATTATCCTGATTGGCGGCGGCATGTTTCTTCTGGCCAAAGCGACGCACGAAATTCACAGCAGCCTGGAAGGAGCCGGGCAAAAATCGGCAAAAATTATTGCCGCGGGCGTGCCCGCGGTGCTGGTGCAAATCGCTGTTCTGGACATAGTATTTTCTCTGGATTCGGTGATCACCGCTGTCGGCCTGGCCAGGCATATTTCCATTATGGCCATTGCCATTGTCATTGCCGTGGGCGTCATGTTGTTTGCCGCGAAACCCATTAGCATCTTTGTGGATAATCATCCGACCATAAAAATGCTGGCGCTTTCTTTTCTCATCCTTGTCGGTGTCACGCTGATTGCCGAGGGCTTCGAGGTGCACATACCAAAGGGTTACATATATTTCGCCATGGCGTTTTCGGTTTCGGTGGAAATGCTGAACCTGCGCCTGCGCGCCAGGGAAATGAAACCGGTTAAACTGCGCAAAAAAGTTTACGGCTAGTTATTTCCCTGATGTTTTAAATCAGGGCGCATATCCGAAGCGCGCTCTTCCCGGGGTGGAAAAATGCGGAGATCAAGCCTTTTTTGCGAAAGCTTTCCCGAATTCCAGCGCCTGCGCGAGCTCCGCATCACCGGGCTGCCACATTGTTTTGAGGCCTGCGCCGATAATTTCAAGGCCGGCTTCCGCGAGGCGGTCGGTTAATATCTTCACGCTCTCGCCGCTCCAGCCGTAGCAGCCGAAAGCCGCGGCTTTTTTGTTTTTGAACTTCAGCCCTTTTATCATTTCCAAAAGCGCCGCCGCCGCGTTGAGAATGCCTTTGTTGATGGTCGGCGAGCCCAGCAGGATTGCCTTGGATTTGAAAACCTCTGTCACGACATCGTTGATGTCGCTGCGGGAAATATTGTAGAGCTTTACCGTCACCTTCTCGTCAACCTGTTTTATGCCCTTGGCGATAATTTCGGCCAGCGTTCTTGTGCCGTCCCACATGGTGTCGTAAATAATTGTTATCTGATTTTCCTGGTAGTCCGCCGCCCACTCCAGATATTTTTCGGCGATCTGCAGCGGATTTTCGCGCCAGATGACACCGTGGCTGGGACAGATGGCGCTTACCGGAAGGTTGAACGCGACGACCTCGTTTATTTTTTTGGTCACCAGTGGCGAAAACGGCGTGAGAATATTGGCGTAATATTTTGTAGCTTCCTCGAAAAGCTCTGATTGGACAACCAAGTCATTGAACATATGCTCGCTGGCGTAGTGCTGGCCGAAAGCGTCGTTGGAAAACAGAATCGCCTCGCCGGTGAGATACTCCATCATGGAGTCAGGCCAGTGCAGCATCATCGCTTCCACAAATATCAGTTCTTTTTTTCCCAAAGAAAGTTTATCACCTGTTTTTACCACCTGGAAATTCCAGTCCTGGTGATAGTGCCCCTTTAGAGATTTTACCGCGTTGGCCGAGCAGTATATGGGCTTACCGGGAATATGGAGCAGCAGTTCGGGCAGGGCGCCGGAATGATCCATTTCCGCGTGATTGGCGATGATGTAATCAATTTTATTGAGGTCAATTTCTTTGGCCAGATTTTCCACATACTCTTTGGCAAATGGTGTCCAGACCGTGTCGATGAGCGCGGTTTTTTCATCTTTTATCAGATAGGAATTGTAAGATGTTCCGCGATGCGTGGAATATTCTTCACCGTGAAATTTGCGCAATTCCCAGTCAATTTTTCCCACCCAATCGACATTTTCCGTAATTTTAAATTTCATATTTTTTTCCTCCCCTTATAGTTAGCAATAATCATCAACTGTAAAAACAGGCAGTTACAGCTTTGCGATCTTCTTAAATTTTTAATTTAGATTAACAGTGATAAGTCAATATAATAAATTGCCGCGTATATGTCGACACTTTTCGGAACGTGTGAAATTTGCCATTTATTTAATTGATTTTCCGTTTTGATATGATACATATTGCCGCTGCAATTTTTTTAAAGTTTTTTTGCGAAATAGGGGGCTGTTTGAAAAAATCTTTACTTAAAATGGATGCCGAATTCCGGCGGCACTGGAAGAGCTATGTATTGCAGAGCATGTTGGCGACAATTGCCTTATTTATCGTTCTTTACTTTTTGAGCATGCAACATGCCGTAATTATCGCCTCTCTGGGCGCCACTGCTTTTATCGTATTTGCTATGCCGGCTAATATCACCGCTCAGGCCAGAAATGTAGTCGGGGGACATATTGTAGGTTTATTTTGCGGATTTTTGTTTTCCCTGATCCCGCATCCATCACTAGTATCATCAATATTGGTCTATTCGCTGGCGGTGGGGGTATCTATCTTTATCATGGTGGTGTCGGACACGGAACACCCGCCGGCCAGCGGCACGGCGCTGGGCGTGGCGATGACCGGCATCACGTTCAATGTTCTGCTTGCCGTTTTGTTGAGCATAATTATTCTTTCTGCGATTCACCGGCTGTGTAAGCCATATCTGAAAGATTTAACCTGATTAATCAGCGCGAGAGGAAAAAGAAATGCGATTCTGGGAAGCAAAAAAAGAGAAACTGCATACGAGAAGTATTGAAATATCCACCTACGAATACGACGGGCAGAAATTGATTGTCGAGGGGTTTTTGAAGGATGACCGTTTTCAGGAATCCCGGATTATTACTGGCGAGAGCTTTCCCGAAGGCGTTATCCATCATATGGCCGTTCGCCTGCTGATTAATTGCTCCGATATGGTGATTGAAGAAATCGAGGCGGAGCTTTTGTCGGTGCCGCGGGAAATCTGCCGGGAAACATTAAATTGCCTTGCCCCGGTTAGAGGCCTGTCCATTACCAAAGGTTTTACGGCGAAAGTTAAAAAACTTGTCGGCGGCAACAGGGGTTGCACGCATCTGGTCGAGCTTTTGCTGGCAATGGCGCCCGCCGCGATCCAGGGCTACGCATCTTATCAGTCAAAGCGGCCTCAGTCTCCCAATCCGGAACGCTCCAAAATGATTCTGCAGTTTCTCGTCAACACCTGTCGCGCCTGGCGCGAAGACGGTCCGTTGGTGGAAATATTAAAAAAGAAATTTAATCTGAGATAAGCCAAGTGCAGGATTTCACTGAAGGCAGTATCGGGAAACATGTCGTCAATTTCAGCACGCCTTTAATGCTGGGCAACCTGCTTTTGTCTGTTTACGGTATCATCAACCTGATCTGGGTAGGCAGGCTTTTGGGGCATAAAGCCGTGGCTGCCGTTTCCGCCACCTTGCCGATCATCATGCTGCTGCCCGCTTTTCTCATCGGCCTGGGCATGGCCACCAACGTTCTTATCGCGCAGGCCTTCGGCCGCAAAGACACGGCGTTGCTCAAAAAAATTCTGTCCAACTCTTTCTTTGCTTCGATTGCCTTCTGCCTGCTTATCTCCGTTGTCGCGCTGTTTTTGGGACGCCGGATGCTCGTGTGGATAAACGTGCCGCCGGAAATTCTGGATATGTCGCTTTCTTACCTGACCATTATCGTGGCCACGCTGGTGTTTCAGTTTTTCATCAACTGGATGAGTGGCATGCTGCGCGGCATGGGCGACGCCAAAACCGTGGTGAAAATTCTTATTCTGCTCACAGTATTTAATATTGTTCTTGTTCCGCTTTTTATCCGCGGCGCGGGGCCGCTGCCCGCTTTCGGGGTGGCCGGCGCGGCATGGGGCACGGCGCTGGCGGCGGTGGCGACCTGCGTGATCGGCTATATTTATCTGCTGCGTCACAATCCCTACATCAACATGCACGGCTGGGATTATTCGCTGGACTGGCACATTATCCGGGAAGTTTTTGTCATCGGCGTGCCCGCCTCACTGCAGATGATTGTGATATCGCTTTCCGGCGTGATTATCATTTCGCTGGTCAATACTTTCGGCACGGATGTGACGGCGGCTTTTGGCATCGGCATGCAGGTGGATATGCTGGCGACAATTCCCTTTATGTCCATCGGCATGGCGGCCACTTCCATTGCCGGCCAGAATCTGGGCGCGCGGAAACTGGAGCGCGTTTACGCCACGATGCGCGTGTCGGTCTATTTCGCGCTGGCGATCGGAATTTTCTGCACGCTCATCCTTTTTATTTTTCCCCATCAGATCGGCGCGCTTTTTCTGGAAAAATCAGCGGCAAACGCCAGAGTTTTGGAGCTGGTTGCTGATTATTATTTCTGGATGGCGTTTATCTTTCCCTGTTTCGCGGTGATTTTTGTCATTCACGGCATTTTGCGCAGCGCCGGTGACACGGTGGCGCTTTTGGTTCTTTCGTTCATTGCCATGTTCATCATCCGCGTTCCTCTGGCCTATCTTCTGGCCGGGCCCGCCGGATTGGCGCAGAACGGCATCTGGATCGCCATGCTCTCCAGCAGCACGCTGGCGGTAGGGCTTAATTGGCTGTACTACAAGGGAGGCCGATGGAAGAAAAGAAAGATATTTGAAAAGTGCGGGCTGCATAATCATGCAGAAGTATAAAAGGATTTTTTTGAGATAAAATAAAAATAGCGAAAAACAAATATGCGATGGCAGTTATCAATCATTTTTTTCCATGATTTTGACAGTATGATATGCTATTTTATCATCAGTGGAATAAATGTAATCAAAATAAACAAATCAAATTAAGGGTAAACACGGCAGATAAAAATATTCCCGCAATAATTGTATAAAAATCGAATCCATAGAATAAAAAAGGAGGATTTTGTTATGAAAAAACCACTAATCATTCTTTTGGTTATCCTGGCCGTCGTTTTCCTTGTTGACATTAAGTATCTGCCGCTTTTGCTATCCTTTGTTTTTGCTCATTGCGATACTCTTGAGGGGCCTGTTGTTAAAACGGCAAGAAGCGCCCTGGAAAAAGGAGATATCACTCCGTTGCTTAAGTGGGTACAGGCCAGAGACGAAAAAGAAATCACCGATGCCTTCAATAAAACTCTTGCCGTGCGCGCCAAAAGTTCCGAGGCCAAAGAATTGGCGGACATGTATTTTTTTGAAACGCTGGTGCGTATTCATCGTGCGGGCGAGGGCGCTCCCTATACCGGTTTAAAACCGGGAGAAACGATTGATGTCGCTGTGGCCCTTGCCGATAAAGCGCTGGAAACCGGGGAGGTGGATAAACTGGTAGATGTCTTAACAAAAGCAATGGCGAAGGGAATACGTGAGCGTTTTCAGCACGCTCTGCAGACAAAAAAACAGGCCGACGAATCAGTAGCCGCTGGCCGTGAATTTGTTGAAAAATATATTATTTTCACGCATTACGTGGAAGGATTGCACGGTATTATAAAAGGACATGGCGGGCATCACGGCGCGCAAGCCACAGGTGGCGGCGGGCACGGGCATTAAATAATTTTACCAAAGAGGCGCGCCTGATGGCCGTGCCACTTTTTTATTTTAAACTGTACGGACAATTATATTATCATTTTTTGTCCGGCGCGTTTTCTGGACGCGCATCTCTCTTTGTAATATCTAACTAACGTCTTGCTCCCACAAAAGACACTTTCCAGAGCGCCACATCGCGGGCATTGTCCGGGATCTTCTGCGATTGCCAGTTAAGACCTCCATCCTGTGTGAAGTAAATCGCGCCCATGGGTAATTCCGGATTGACAAAAGACATTTTAAAACCGACCGCCCAGGCTTTGTCGTTCGTCATGGGCGATATGCCTTCCATCATATAGGGGGGATGATTAGTCGTGTTGGCGTTAAAATTTCCGTCTGTGACTCTCACGCGTGATGTAAAGCCGCCATTCGATCCTCCGCCATTACAGGCGATCCAAACAATATCAGCGCTGGAGGCGTTAATATCGTCGTAATCCGCCGTGCCGGTAAGGGAATCGTTGGATTTGTTCCACGTCTGGCCGCCGTTGGATGTCCACCAGAGATAACCTTCAGAATTAATTGCCGTCCAGGCCGTAAGCGAATCGAACGCCGAGATAACCAGTGGCCCGTTACCAGTTCCGGGAACATCCGGCAGTTCTTCGCGCCGCCAGGTCGCGCCCGCGTCGGCTGAATGGATTACACCAAGGTGTCCCGCCGCCACATCGACAATCCAGATATCCTGACCGGTTACGTCCATACGGTTGATTTGAGTCATAATGATAACATTATCTTCCGCGTCACACACCGGCACAATCCGCCAGGTGATGCCCGCGTCCGTCGTGTGCAACACATCGCCGCCAAGGCTCACTGCCCAGGCTTCAGAGGAACTCACCCCCTTGATGCCTTTAATATGTCTGCTGTTCATTCCGGAAGGAAGGCTCTGGATCGTCCAGATTCCGCCGCCGTCGGCTGTGTGTAGAATACCGCCTTCCGTGTCGGTGTGCGAATCGGCAATGGCTGCCCACGCCACCTGATCGTTGACGGCGCTGATGTCGTTGCCATAAAATCGTCGCATTCAACAGGAAGGGTTTGCAATACCCATGTTGCGCCGCCGTTGCTTGTTTTCAGAATTTTAACCGTGGATATACCCGTGTCCTCATCCGTTACATTGCCGATCACCCAGCCGGTATCAGTCGCAGTTGAATGATCGCTTCCGGCACAGGTGATGAACAAGAAAGATAAACTAAGCAAAAACAGACAAAAAATATTTCTTTTCATAAATTAACTGCAAATCCGCGTCGTGAACTTGATTATTTTTGCCCCTCCGTGATGGCGATTTTTTTAGGAGTTTAAATCGTATAATTCGTAAACCAGTTTGTCGATTTGGTCACAAACATCTACCGTGCTTTGAGAGGTAATTAATATTTCGTTAATTAGATGCCTCCGCTAAAACGAAATTATATCTTCAGATAATCCCTCAATTTCTGAACCGCCTTTTTGTGTTTGGCGGGGCTCATGCGAGCGATATTTAAAAGCTTCCATTTGACAGCAGGCAAGTTTTCAATACCTTCAATTCCGAGCAATTCCCAGCGGGGATTACCCTCTTTGATACTAAGGATGAATTGCTTTTCCTCTATTGTTAGGCTTTCCGCAATCATGGCAATCAGTTCTTCTCTGGCCTTTTCCAGGTCTTCACAATTGACTTCAATCAACGTCATGCCGTTAAATTCTGTTTCAAATACAGGCCGGATATCCGTAAATCCGGGATTGAGAAGTTCAACCATCGGCCTGGCATGGCTGATTAGATAAACCACAAACGCCTTGCGCGCTGCAGTATTAAAGCCTCCATGTTTAAGCAGCATTAGTATATCAAAAAGATCGCGCGGATGTTGGCGATCCAGTGCCGCGCAAATTTTACCGGCATAAAGCTCGCTTTCCGACAAAATCCGGCATTCCACGGATGTATCAAAAAGTTCTATGGCTTTTGCAGAGATAACTCTTCTCTCCGGGGGATAGACAAAACCGCGGATAACCAAATTAGGCTCGATCTTGACTATGGCGTTATGTCCTTCAACAAACAATCCGCTCAATAAATCAGACTCCTTGGCTTTCCGGGGTATCACTTTAGTTTTTGGAATCATCCTTGTGATTTTCCCGGCAATCCTGGTAAGCGCGGAGCTTATTTTCCGCAAGGAATCATCCCTTTCGTCAACGGGAAGATAGGCAAGGTCAATATCTATGGAGATACGGGGCAAATCCCGTACAAAAAAATTGATTGCTGTCCCGCCTTTCAGGGCAAAGACGGATTCCCTGTCAATGATGGGCAGTATCCGCAGCAGCAATTCGGCCTGTTTGAAATAAAGATCATTAATCATGGCGGTGTTCCTTCGTATGTTTTGGGAACGGTTATCAAATATTTCGCGTCCAATTTGCCATGTGGGACAACCATCCTTTTGCCTTTTCCCAGATTGATTCGTGATAAATCCAGCTTTGATAACCAGGGATGCTCTTTCTGCTCCGCCATATAGAGAAACAGCCTTTTTACTTTAACCGACCGGCAGGCGACAAGAAGACGCTGAACAACATCACCGTGCAGGGCGGCAAGATTTTCTATAAGCAACTGTGCTTCGTCGAATCCGACTTTTTGGGGAACAAGGTGAAGCATCTCCATAGCCGCTCTTTCCGGAGCGGCTATCCTGACCGAAAAACCATGTTCTTTGAAAGCTGTAAAGCCTTCGGTAAAATCCGCGGGGAATAAATTTGTCCGCGTCAAAACAAATTTCACGCCAAAGCGCTCACCCTTAAACCAAGACGGCAATATCAGCCCGTGGGGGCCATACAGAAAAACCTCATTTTGCCGCGCAGGCAGATAATGAGCATATCCTTTCAGTTGAAGAGCTGTTTTCCCTCCTGCATGAACAGGAAGAGAAAGTTGCGCCTGAAGTGTATAGAGAGCGCCCGGCCAATCCACTTTATCCCCCGCGCGGATATAAGCGCCGCGGCCGAATGATTCCAGCCAACCGCTATTCTTATATTTGACAAGTAAATCCCCGCTGAAACCAGTTGCGTCCAGATAAGACGTAGTGCTGGGAGTACCGGCGGTCCACTGGTTTATAAGACGGTTTATTTTTGTTTTAGTTTCCGCACTCATAGTCGTTATTTAACAATAAATTTAAACTAATGTCAATAATTGGTTTAAATATATGGTTGTTTATATAGTTTTAGTCATCTAATATTAATATTTTTAAACTAAAAAACCGGAGAAAGCGATATCGCTGTGCAGGTTATCTAATAGACAGGAAAGCCATGTTTTTTTTGGCGGTTTTATAAGATCCGGCCGGATAAGCGTATAGAAATATGGCTTTTCTTAAATCTTTTTGCTTTCAATAACTGCCTTAAGTATATGCCGATGACATTGTTTTTGGTCTTCCGCGCAATGGCACATCAGCGTGACATTATCCCTCTTTGCCATGTGCTTTAATAGACGCAGTGAGAATTTTTGTCCATGATTCTTTATCGTCTCGTTGCTTTTGTCAAATTCGCGGCTTTCGAAAATCTCTTTTTTGACTGCAAATTGCTGCCAATTAATTTTACCTTTCTGCATTTTACTTAAAAGCTTTTCGCTTGGCCCCAAAGAAGACATCCAGACATAGTAACGTGAAGACGGCAAACCCCTGCCGCGAAAGCACGTTACAAGAATGCGCAGCCCGTCCTTTTCTTTATCAATCGGCGATGCTACAGATTTTGTTTTCAGCATTTTGATTGACCTTAATTGTTTTTCTCCACGATAGCGATTGCGCCGATTGTCATTCCCCGGCTCACAGACCGGCGCATGCCGGTTGACCGGGGAATTCGGTATTTTTCATTGTCTTTCCACGATGGCGATTTCTTCGGGGGTTAAATCGTATAGCTTGTAAACCAGTTTGTCGATTTGGTTGTCGATGTAAAAAAGTATAGGGAAACCGGTTTTGTATGTCAACGGAATTATGGGAATAATTTTTGGTGTGGTTATTCGTGAATCAAGCGCTGTATTCCCTTTTCAAAAAAACCCTGTAAGAATCTTGTTTATCGGAAATTTTTGTGTTGTTTGCGTCAAACAAAGGCCTTTCCGTTACTGTTCTGTTGCCTTTTGTATCCAGAGGGGAATATCTGTCGGAAATAGAAGTGTGCATAAAATCAAAATCGGTTCTGTCGATAAACAACAGCCCTCCTGTCTTGAGTTTTTCATCCAGTTCGGAGAGCTGTTTTTCAAACTGCTGGAAGGTGAATTCAGTAGCGACATTCGCTTTTCTGTTTTTAACGTTGAGAAGCACCACCAGGCAGAAGATGGCGTCAAAATCTTTGCTTTGCCGGTATTCTTCCGAAAAAGTATGCATAAAACCAACATTTTTCGGGGGCTTCTTTTTTTTGCATTGCCTTAGATTATAAGGATTGATATCGGCGCCGATGATTGCGGCTTTTGGAAGGTAAGAATGAATGCTGTAAACTTCTTCTCCGGTGGAACATCCGAAAGATAATATTTTGACATTCTCCCTGTCTTTGAAAAATTCTTTACAGATGGCAAACAATTCAGGATAACGGTCTTCGCAGGTGTAATTACTCCATTGGTGCAGATGCTTTTTGTATTTCATGCGCGTGAAAATGTTGTATTGCATGCCGGGGAAACCCAGTATAAAAAAGCGGGCGATCAAATAAAAGGGCTTTAAAATAATGAAAGGGAGCTTTCGTGAATGCATAACCGAATATCGCAAATGAAAGGTCTTTTTTCGGATTGTCTGGAGAAAGCCCATATTTGTTTTCTCTTTCGGCGATGCGCGGAAAATATTGCGGCCCGCGTTTACAAGCAACTGCTATTTAAATCTTTCTGATGTATTTACGCTACAACAGAGATCATAATTATTCAAGATATGCTGATGTCGCGTATCGCGATTAAGAAAGAATCGCCTTGAATTTTGCCGGGTCTGTGGCATAGAGCACCGCGCGTTCTAGGGCCTTTTTGCGGTATTCATCATGCACTTTGATATAATCCGGATTGTTGGCCATTTTTAAAAACGCCTTACGCGAAGGATATTGCACAAGCATTAGAAGATCCCAGTCTTCCGTGCCCTGCAAGAGTTCTTTTGGTATGCCGAAGTAAAGCACTTTGGCGCCGACGCCTTCGACGAAACGTCCCGATTCCTTGATGTATTGGAAATACGCTTCGCGTCCGCCGTCTTTTTTGAACTTTAATAAATTGAGCATGACAAATGGCTCTTCGCTGGGGTTATGCGCCAATGCTTTAAATTGATCCTCGTTGTTTTTGATGACGGACATATTTTTGCTCCTCAAACCTTGTTGTTTTCGCGCTTATTAGCCGCGAAAAAATTCGTTCAATAATGCCGCCACTTCGCGCGGCTTTTCTTCCTGGATAAAATGCCCCGCCTTGAGTCTTTCGATTTTAATGGAATCAAAGCAATCTTCCAGGTGATTTAAATTTTCCTTGACGATGACGATTTCTTCCTCGCCGTAAATATAGAGAGCGGGCATGGTGAATTTTTTTCCCGCTAGTTCCGCCCAGTGCGGCGCGTCCAGGCGCATGGCGCGATAATAATAGGCCGCCGTGGCCGGCGTGTTTTCGATTCTATAACAGCGAACGTATTCGGCGATGGCCTCACCGGGAATTGTGCCGTCCTTGCCTTTTCTGCCGAAGAAATAGCGAACCCAGACATCCTCGTTGCCTTTAATCATGCTCTCGGCCAGTCCCGGCTGCTGCTGGAAATACTGATACCACATCGGCACATACCGCATGGCCGCCAGCGCTTCCTGCACTTTTTTCTCGCCTTGGGCGTTGGTAATCACGGGAATGTTCATCAGGGCTAATTTTTTTACATGTTCGGGAATGAGTAGCGCCAACTCTTGAGCGACGATGCCGCCCCAGTCATGGCCGACCAGGAAAAAATCTTTGATGCCGAGCGCGTCGATGACTTCAATCATGTCTTTGGCCAGCTCGAGTTTCTGGTATGCTTTGACATCCAGTGTGCGTTCGCTGTCGCCCAACCCCCGCAGGTCCGGCGCGATGATACGTAGAGATTTATCAATATACGGTTCGATTGTTTCCCAGCAATAGGAGTTCTCCGGCCAGCCATGCAGCATAACCACGGGAAACCCGTCTTTGTTGCCGCGTTCGCGTATGTTAAAAATTCCTCTATTAACGGTTATTTTGCCTGTTTTCATAGTCATAATGATTATCTCCTGAAGGTTACGTACAACATATGTTGTAAATATTAAGAGGGGCATTTCCTGTCAAGCATTATTTGCCGGCGGTGGAAATATTTCTTGACAAAAGCGAGATACATCCATTATTTGCTACAACGCACGTTGTATAAAAACGCGGAAGACAAATTCCCGTGTATTTATAGCGATAATAAATTCAAGGAGACAGCATTATGATCAAGTCAAGACTCTGTGACATGGTGGGCATTAAGTATCCCATCATTCAAGCGGGCATGGGCCCGTTTTCCAACAACAACCTGGGCGTGGCCGCGGCCAACGCGGGCGCGCTGGGGCTTCTATCCACCAGCGGCCTGGCCGATAAGGAAGGCCAGCCTTTTGTCTACGACGCGTGGATTAAAACCGCCGAGGCGCATCCGGATGATGATATGGCCACCGCCATGGAGAAAGTTCTGAAACGCACATATCGCCTGACCAAAGACAAAGGAGGGATATTCGGCATTAACGTGATGGTCGCGGCGGAAATGGTGCCGCAGGCAAAAATCATCATTGAGACGGCCATCCGCGTGCGCGAGGAAAATCCGGACATGAAAAAACATTTCAAGGTAATCTTCACTTCGGCGGGTGATCCGGTTCCCTGGCGTGACGCAATCAAAAACGCCGGCTTTACCTGGATGCATGTTGTGCCCTCGGTCAAAGGAGCTCAGCGCTGCAAGAAGGCGGGCGTCGATGTTATTGTGGCCTCCGGACATGAAGGCGGATTCCATACCTCGTGGGAGCCGGTGCATTCAATGATTCTACTGCCCGCTGTGGTGGAAGCGGTATCCGACGAAAAAACTCTTGTTTGCGGCGCGGGGGGGTTCTGCGACGGTAAAACGCTAGCGGCCGCTCTGGTTCTGGGCGCCGACGGCGCGCAGATGGGCACGCGTTTTCTCGCCACGCAGGAAAGCGATTTTCATCAGATATGGAAAGAGGCGGTGGTGGAAGCGGGCGACCGCGGCACGCTGGTGGCGCGCGGGTTTGTTGGTCCGGCGCGTTGGGTTAAAAACAAGCGCAGTGAAGATCATGCCGTGAACACACTCAAAAAATCGCCCGGTGTTTTTCTGGGAACTCCCGATGATTATTCCACTCTGGATATGTCGCTGATTAATTACGAAATCGAGTCCATCAAGGCCGTTTATGACGGCAACAAGGAAAAAGCCATGATGGCCGCCGGTGAATGCGCGCAGCGCATCAACGATATGCCGAAAGTGGCGGATATGGTGCAGGGCATTGTGAAAGAAGCGGAAGAAATTCTGCGCGGCGTGCAGAAAAAACATCTCGCCTAAAAAGCCCCTTTCCGTTGCGCTGTAAAGCGCAACGACGAATATAAAAAAGCCGGAAATTTTTTCCGGCTTTTTTATTGATTTTAAATCAGTTCGTGTGTCAGGCCATGATCATCTTCAGGATTTGCCGCTCCATCAGCCCGATCAGGTCTTTTTTGGAATACTTGCGCATATTCCACTTGCGCAGGGGATAGAGTGAGAGCTGATAAACAATCATATTGGCCGTGAAGGCGGCATCGTCAAATTGAAAAACTCTGCGCGCCTTGCCTTTCTTTAATATTTCTTCGAGACGTCCCACAACCAAACTCTCCCTCTCCAAAATGCTTTTGAGCATGCGTTTGGGCAGCGAGTTTGATTCACGATACAAAAGTAGAATCTCGCTTTCATAATTATAACCGGAGGCAATCAGCCCGTTAATCACGGCTTTTAACTGCTCCACCGGATCATCCATGTACATGATGCCGTGTTTTTCAAAAACCTCCAGCGCTGGCTTGTGCAGCATGTCAAAAACAAGAAAGAGAATCTCCTCTTTGTTTTTGATGAAGTAATACAAATTACTGATATCGATCCCCGTAGCGCGGGAAATATCGCGCATGGAAGTCTGCGCGTAGCCTTTTTTCAGAAAAAGCCGCGTGGCTTTGTTGATAATCTGCGCCTGCCTTTTCTGAAAAAGGTCTTTGCCTCTTTTGGGCTTGTGCTCTTTGGCCGGAGCTGTTTTTTTCTTCACGGGCGTATCGAATCCCTTCGCGTTCTAACTTTTCGGATAACCCACGTCCTTGAGAGCGTCTTTAATTTCACCCAGCACCGCCGGGTCTTCAATGGTAGAAGGGACGTTATATTCCTTGCCGTCCGCGATTTTACGCATGGTCGAGCGCAGAATCTTGCCGCTGCGCGTTTTGGGCAGGCGCGCCACAATCGCCACGTCCTTGAGGCAGGCCAGCGCGCCGATCTGCTCGCGAATCATACTGACGATTTCCTTCTGAATTTCCGCAGGATTTTTAGAAACACCCGCTTTCAGCACGGCAAAACCAACGGGAACCTGACCTTTGAGCTGATCATCGACGCCGATGACCGCGCATTCGGCGACGTCCGGATGCTTGGCGACAACTTCCTCCATCCCGCCGGTGGAAAGCCGATGGCCCGCCACGTTGATAATATCGTCCACGCGCCCCATGATGTAAATGTAGCCGTCTTTGTCTTTGAACCCGCCGTCTCCGGTGGAGTAATATCCCGCAAATGTTTCCAGATACGAGGAAATGTAGGCGTCATCCTTTTCCCACAGTGTCGTAAGACAACACGGCGGTAGTGGCAGTTTGATGGCGATGGTGCCCTCCGAGCCGTTGGGAAGTTCCTGGCCGTTTTCGTCAAGCACCTGAACATTGTAACCCGGCACCGGCTTGGTGGGCGAGCCCGCTTTTACCGGCAGATGCTCGATGCCCATGCAGTTGGCGGCAATCGGCCAGCCGGTTTCCGTCTGCCACCAGTGATCGATAACCGGTATTTTCAGGCGATCCGCCGCCCAGTAATACGTATCCGGGTCAAGCCGTTCCCCGGCGAGGAAAAGATATTTCAGGCAGGAAATATCATATTTTTTAATGAAGGCGCCGGTGGGATCTTCCTTTTTTATCGCGCGAAAAGCAGTGGGGGCGGTGAAAAGGACCTTTACCTTGTGTTCGCTGATCACGCGCCAGAACGCGCCGGGATCGGGCGTGCCCACGGGTTTGCCTTCATACATGATAGTTGTGGCGCCGTAGAGCAGCGGCGCGTAAACAATATAAGAATGCCCGACTACCCAGCCGACATCAGACGCCGCCCAGTAGACATCGCCCGGCTCAATACCGTAAATGTTTTTCATGCTCCACAGAAGCGCCACGGCGTGCCCGCCGTTGTCGCGCACCACGCCTTTTGGAATACCGGTGGTGCCGGAGGTGTAAAGAATATAGAGAGGATCGGTCGCGGCGACAGTTACGCAGCCAACGGGCTTCGCGCTTTTCAGGGCTTCCTGCCAGTCAAAGTCGCGCCCCGCGATCAAATCCGCCTTCACCCGTGGGCGTTGCAGGATAAAGCATTTTTCCGGTTTATGTCGGGAAAGCTCAATTGCCTTATCCAGAAGCGGTTTGTAGGGAATCGCGCCTTTGGGCTCGATGCCGCAGGTCGCGGAAAGGATTACTTTGGGTTTGGCGTCGTCGATTCTGACGGCCAGTTCATTGGGCGCGAAGCCGCCGAAAACCACCGAGTGCACGGCGCCGATGCGCGCGCAGGCCAGCATCGCGAAAAGCGTCTCGGGAATCATCGGCATGTAGATTATCACGCGGTCGCCTTTTTTGACGCCGGCATTGGCCAGCATGCCGCCCACCAGCGAGATATTATCCAGTAATTCGCCATAGGTAATTTTTTTTATTACGCCGGTTACTGGACTGTCATAAATAATGGCGAACTGATTTTTTCTGCCCCCTTCGACATGCCGGTCGATGGCATTGTAGCAGGTGTTTAACTGCGCTCCGGCGAACCAGCGGTAAAATTGCGGCTTGGGGCTTGATACAACGCTGTCCCATTTTTTCACCCAGCTTACCGCCGCAGCGGCTTCCGCCCAGAAGCCATCCGGGTCGGTTATGGAACGGTTGTACGCTTCTTCGTAAGAACGGTACTGCTTCATCTTTAATCCTCCAACTTTTCTTTATTAGCTGAAATTTTATCTATGTGCCAAACGCGATTTTTCCGACATCATAGATTTTTCCATCTTTGATAACTAAAGAGGGCTGGCGGCAGGCCTCTATCTTTTTGAGCGGATTTTCCCGTAAGACAACCAGGTCGGCCAGCTTGCCGCTATCAACGGTGCCGATTTTATCCGCCATGCCGATTATTTTGGCGTTGTTGAATGTGGCGCAGCGTAGGACTTCGGCGTTGGTAAAACCGATGCGTTTAAGCATCTCCATTTCCCGCCAGAGCGTGCCGTGATAAGAAAGCGGCACGCCCGCGTCCGTGCCGCAGCCGATGACAATGCCCGCGTCTTTCATCGCCAGCAGGTTTGCGGGGCCGGCCAGCATAATATTAAAATAAAGATCGGGATTAGCCATGTAACGGGTGTTTTTATACAGATTTTCACAGCCGTATTTTTTATAGTTTTCCAGATGCGCGATATTGCTTTTGTGGATTGACGCCTCCGTGTATTGGTCGAGATTTGAATTGAAATAGTCGCGCCGCGCCGCAATTTCCCGCTCGATAAAATCCGTGCGGAATTTTCTGGGCAGTTCATCATAGGCCTCCGGCGCGGCCATCGTCTGCACCACCGTCATTGTCGGTACGGTGAAAATTTCCCTTACGGCCATTGTTTCTATTTCTTCCGGTGAAAGTAATTCGTTGATGGAATGTTCAATGGAATTGAGTCCATATTGCAACGCGCGGTTAAAGCCGAATCTGGTGTGGATATGCCCGGCGGTGGCCAGATTGTTTTTCCGCGCGAAGGCAAAAATTACCCTCAGGTGCTCATCAGAGTAGGTGGGAATTTGTCCCTTGCCGCAAAGTACCGATATTTTATCCATAGTCAGCTTGATGAAAGAAGCGCCGCGGGCGGAGTTTTGCTTCATCTTTTCTTTGAGCTCGTCCGTATCTTTAAACCACATGTTGGATTCGCCAGTTAGCGTCATAACCAGGTCGGCCAGAATGCCCATTTCGCGCGGGTCAATATCGGGATGTCCTCCTAAAACATTGGTAAAGGCGTTGCAGTAAACAACGCGCGGGCCGATGAGTTCGCCTTTTTGTATCTGGTCGAGATTCGCGTGCAGAATTTTCGGCAGCGCGCCCATGTCGCGAATGGTGGTTACGCCCTGTCTAAGCTGCTGGATATAATTTCGTTTAAGCTGATTTAGCACATCCAGAAAAATTCCGGCGGTAAGCCCTGCAGCGCCGGGCATGGTGATATGGCAATGCGCGTCAATCAGGCCGGGCAGCACATACTGATTTTTCAGATCCAGTACCACGTCGCCCTCGCGCGTTTCAGGGGGCAGCGGGGAAACAGAGCGAATGATCCCGTCGCGCACAGATATTGTCTGGTCGCTGAAGATGAGACCTGAAACAACATGGACAACTTCCGCGTTGGTCAGATAAAGCGTTTTTCCTTCGGGCGCGCCGGTGGGCTGATAGCGGGGAATGGTTGTGAAACCGGTTATACCGGGCACGGCCAGAAGCGCGGCGGATAAAGCGGCCTTCTGCAAAAGTTCTCTACGGGTAAAGCTCAAAGTTTTTTCATCCATAAAAACGCGCTGCCACTACTTCATTTAACTTAAACTTTCCGCCGATGCAATATTTATATATTGTGGCAAATTTCAATTAATGCTACGCAGCGACAAAATCAAAACGCGGGAATAATTGAGCCATGCCCCAAACCCTTCGTGAAGTTTATAACGGCTTTGCCGCCACTTATGAACAAAACCGCGGGCTATTTGATATGACCGAGGTGCTGGATATTTTTTATAAGGCGCTTTCGGTGAAAAAAGGCGCTCTGCTTGATCTGGGCTGCGGGGCGGGCGAGCCTTTCGCGCGTTTTTTTGCGGACAAGGGCTGGCAGGTTACCGGCGTGGATTTTTCCGAAAAGATGCTCGCGATGGCGGCAAAATATGTTCCCGATATGAAAACTTTATGCAGTGACATGCGCGATGTCGATTTCGCGCCGCAGAGCTTCGACGCGATAACAGCTATTTACAGCCTGTTTCATGTGCCAAAGGCCGACCACCAGAGGTTATTTGAAAAAATGCATGGATGGCTGAAACCGTGCGGCTGCCTGCTTTTCACCTACGCGACAAAAGAATACACGGGCAGCGCTGAATTTGACGGGTATAAGGAATTTCTGGGCGAGCAATTATACTATAGCCACAAAACACCGCAGGATTTATATAAGGATTTGATAAATACGGGTTTCAAAATTGTCTCTGCCGATTATCGCGCCATTGGCGGGGAAACATTTCTCTGGGTGATGGTAAAGCCTGATTAATCAGCGAAAGTTTTACCGGCCTGATCGTTTGTCTTTCCTGCAAGTTATTATTGCCATTGACCATTGACGAGCGAAGATTGCCGATTGCAAGATTTAATAAAAAGCCACGTCACTTCTTCCTTTTTTGAAATTCGACAATAATGTCGAATTAACCGTATTCTTTTATTGTGCACCAATGTATTGTAATAATACGCATTATTTTTATTTGCCGTAATATTTTCGACATATCTTGCCTTCAATGAAGAATTAGCAAAAAAGTAATTCATTCGTTAAATCAACAGATTAGATATTTTTCAGATTTTGGCATCAATAATGCATGAAATACGACGCTATTTTAGTTTTAAGGTTATAAATTTGTTATGAATAAGATATTAACAAAAATATTGCTGACTCTCATAACTATTCCATTCATTACGAGCTTTGCATTTGCGGAAGAAACATGCGCGGCAAAAGCTGCTGCGGAAAAGTTGGTGGGGAAAGCCGAGGCCAGATTCATACAGAAGTGCGAAGCCGAAACCGCCGACGCAGATACCGGCCAAGAAGCTAACGCAAAGAAAAAGAATATAGATGGCATAGCAAAAGGCGCCTTATTGAAGATATTGCTCGGCTCACACAAATACAGTAAATAATTTAACCAAGCCGGACAATGAACCGAGATAAGCATAAGCCGTTAACTTATTATTTGGCGGCGGATTATTATCGTTATTTAATAAAAACGGGCTTTAAAATCTGGTTTGGTGACTACCGCGTCATCGGTGGGGAGACATTCCTCTGGGTAACGGTAAGGCCTGATTAGTTTAATAGAAAAGCTGATCCGTAGCAAAGTGATTGGCTGGATCAACTTTTTATATTATCATATAGCTACCAACAACCATCTTTGCTTGGTTCTGGTCTGGCTAATTTATAGCGTTGTAAAAGATTGCCAAGTATTTTAGCATCAACAGCGTCATCTTCTATACAGCGTTTGAAATCTCGGCGGGGGATTGGTCCAGTATCTCTAATTTTTTTCATTATCCCAAGTGCTTCTGCAATGTATGCTTTTGTAGATAATTTTTTTTGCCGTTTCAATTCATCAATAAGACGATTGAAATTCCTGGCTGGCACCATTGCCATAACATATTTAAGAAGTTGATCATCAAGGATATTAAATGTTCTGTAATCGATTCGATGCAGGTGCGAAATATCGCTTAACAGCCATTTTTGTTTTTTTTCTCTTCTTCCCATCTGGGGTTAGATCGCGGCAGATGAATATCTCCGCCGGCCCTCTTATTTGCTAGTGCAAATCCTAGTTCAAGGATAACGTTTGGACGGAAAGACGTTACGTCAAAGATTGAAAGAGTAGATTTTTTTATAGTTTGAGTTATGTCTTTCCATAAATCTCGCGCACCTTTTCCTTGAACTTGGTCACTAATATATACACACACCGGAAGAGTATCTTCCCATTTTTTCTTTAATCTATCAAAGTGTCGCTTAACGCGTTTATTAGAGAAATTACATGCAAGAAAAATAGTGCCTGCACTTATACTTTGTGTTTTACTCGTGGCGCGTACTGACATTTGAGATCCCTTCTTTATTAGATTCGATGTTTTCCGATATGAATATTTATTTAAACCAGTCAACAAAAGATTCTAGTAAAAAATAATGTTCAAAATGCGCTTCTTAAATAGCTTGCTTCTACTTTATTATTTCTGTGTCACCACCCAGACGCCCTGCCAGTTTGTAGGTGGCTGGGTGATAAGTTCTTCACATTTTAAAACATAAGCGCGTGCCGCGGCGTCTTTTGCGGCAATTTCGGCAAAAAGATTTTTTGCCTGCTTGAAATTCCCTTCGTAAAATAATTTTAGGGCATGATTGAATTTATCCAGTATATTTTGTTTTTCCGCAGTGATTTCCTCCGGCAGCATTGGCTCATAAATAACGACAGGCTCTTTTCTTCCCACCACCTCAACTCGCGAAATTTCCCGCGTGGGGAAAGCATTTGCCATTTGTTCTTTAGTTGCCTGCGATATCAAAGTATAAGTGCCAAACTGTTTGTTGATTCCTTCCAGGCGCGCCGCCAGATTTACCGCGTCGCCGATCATCGTGTAATCAAAGCGCGACTTTGAGCCCATGTTGCCCACAACCGCCTGACCGGTGTTGATGCCGATGCGCATGTTCAGATTTTTGTTAAGGCTCTTATAAAAATCCGGGCGCATCTGGGCTAATTTTTCCTGACATTTGAGCGCGGCGCGCACGCAGCGCGTGGCGTGATCGGGCTGCTCTAAAGGCGCGTTCCAGAAGGCGATAATCGCGTCGCCTTCGTATTTATCCACTGTGCCGCCTTCCTCATGAATGATATCCGTCATGGCGGAAAGATAAGTGTTGAGGAGATTTGTAAGCGTTTCAGGATCGAGCCCCTCGGAAAGTGAAGTAAACCCCTCCAGATCGGAAAAGAAAACGGAAAGAGTTTTTCTCTCACCGCCCAGCTTCAGGCGTTCCGGATGCGCGATCAGCTCTTCGATAACATCCGGGCTTAAGTATTGCTTGAAAGCATTTTTGATATAAGTTTTTTGCCTTCCCTCGGTTGTGTAATAAATCAGCCCCGCGCTGACCAGCGTTACCGCCACGGCTGTTTCCTGCACGAGCATTGGCAGCCAAAATCCCCATCGGTAAACGGCAAAACAAAGCGCCACCGGCAGAATTAAAAACGCGACATAAACAAAAGCGCTGCGGGCAATGCCTGTCGCCCAGGAAGAAAAGATTCCCGCCAGAAGCGCCAAAAGCAAGGTGAGGGCGATGGTGATAATCAGCGGCGTAGGCTTAATAAAATCTCCGGCCAGCAGATTATCGAGCAGAGTGGCAAAAACTTCCACGCCCGGATAGACGCCCGAAACAGGCGTAGGGCGCAAATCGAAAAGGCCGGGCGCGGAAAAGCCGAAAAAGACAAAAGCGTCTTTAAATTCTTCCGTGTCAATCACCGGTTTTTCTCCCTCCGCCAGCAAAAGCGAGCTTTGGATAACCGCCGCGGCGGAATAAGATTTGTGCGTACCTGTGGGGCCGCGGAAATTTAAAATGGCCTGTCCCTTTTCATCAATGGGAATGGTCTTATCATTGATAGTTAATTTGCCCGGCGCGATGGACATTTTTGTTTGCGGATGCGCCGCAAGATAATTGGCCAGCCCCAGCGTGGGCATTACTTTGCCGTCAAAAATTTCCAGCAGCGTGACGCGGCGGTAGACGCTGTCGGCATCGGGGCGCATCTGGACGTTGGCCAGAACTTTGACTGCCGCCGCGATTTTGGCAACAGGAAAGGAAGCATGCGCGTAGCTTTGATAACCAGCTTTACTTATCCAATCGTCAAGGCCGTTTATCTGAAAGGCAGGCGTGGGCGCGAAAGAGGGCCAGCTTGTTTCGCTGCCGGTGGTTCTGCTTAAAAATACCGCGCCTACGGTGGGCAGCGTGCGCAACGCACTTGCTAACGCCTGGTCGTCCGATACGCCGTATTTGGACGGCTCCGTGAAAAGCACGTCAAAGGCAAGGGAGCGCACCCCGGCGCGTTGGCAGAAATCAATTACCGCGCCGTAGACTTCGCGCGGCCAGGGCCAGGATAATGCGTTTTCGTCTTTGCCCCAATCGAGCGAACTCTGGTCAAGCATAATGACGCGGATTTTATTTGTGGCATCCGATGGCTTGGCCAAGGCGCTGACGCGCCAATCCCAGGTTTTGGCTTCCCAGCGCGCGAGCCACCCCGGCAGAAAAAAAGCCAGAGCGACGGCGGCGCCGATCAATCCCGCCACCATGCCCTGAGCCAGTTTCAGACGGTTGCCGGTTAATTTTTTAAAAGTCATCAGCAAATCCTGTCCGAGAAATTTTTATAACAGGTGTCCTACGGCGGCGCTGAATCTTTTTGTGCGCACATCAGGCGCTCCAGCCGCCGCGGATATACCGGTGTTATTTTGTAATTCCATGATGCGCAACTGCGGCGATGGATGTGTCCTGGCAAAATCGATGCCGCCGGGCCTCAATTGTTTACCCATCACCTGCAGCATATTCACCAGCGCGCCCGTCTGATAACCGGCGCGTCTTAAGATGGTGATCGCCGCCGTGTCGGCCTCATATTCATAGGCGCGGGAGTAGCCGTTGTTGATCAGCGTGGTGGTGATATCGGAAATAACATCACCGAAGCTGTTTGACAATTTGATTAGTTCCTCGTCACCGTATGTTTTCACGCCCTCTCTGGCCAGAATCGTGAGGGCCTCCGTCATGCGCGCTTTTTGGATGGCTTTCATGCCGTGGCGCATCTGGATATGGCCGATTTCATGCGCCAGCACGGCGGCCAGCTCGTCTTCCGTCCGGCAGCAGCGGATGAGGCCGCGGGTGATAAAGATATGCCCGCCGGGGGTGGCAAAGGCGTTGATGTCGTCGGAATCCAGCACCAGAAAATGATAACCGGCAAATAACTCCGGCGTGTCCGAGGCCAGCGCCAGCGTCTGACCCAAAAGGTTCACGTAGGAATTAACTTTCGCGTCATTGAGCGCTTTGTATTTGGTCAGAACCACCGCGCCGACGGAACGGCCGATGTAATATTCCTGCTCCGGCGTAAATTCTTCCAGGCTTCTGGTTACAGCCGTTGTACCGGTGCGGATGGATGCGGCCTGTTCTTTGGTGATGGTGCCTCTTTGCACGGCGATGTCGGTGGCCACGGTTGTCGCCGTTTCCATTGCCGCGCAGCCGCAGAAGATTAAAAGGGAGAGCAATGATATTATTTGTAAAGAATGTTTTTTCATATTCAGCCTCCCTCGTTGCCCAGCGAAAGCCTTCCCTCGCCGGCAAAGTTTTCTATCTGTTCCGGGGTGACGTTGAAGGCTTCCATGCGGTTAATCCAGGTGTAATCCAGATTTTTGTTGTTCGCGCGGTAGCGGTTTTCCACTTCCTGATTGAATCCTTTTCCCGCCAGCGCGATTTCGCCCTGCCCGACAGTGCCGGTCTGCGCAGTCTGCCCGGCCGTTAAGACGATTCTCTTTGTCGTGAGCGCGGAAGCGTGCACCCAGCCGCGGTAATTACCGTAGGCCGCTCTTTTCCAGTCGCCGCGCTCCTCAAGAATGGTGACCCGCGCGCCATAGGGCGCTCTTGCCACAATCTTTCCCAGATGCGAGGGCGTAGCTCTCAGCTGCGTTTGCTTTACCTGCACGCTCATGGCTTTTTGCGTCTGCGCCGTGGCGCTCAAGCAGAAAAAGCTCAAGGCCATAAAAAATATAAGTACCATTACATAGCGAGCCATTTTTTACCTCCTTTATGACAAGCAAAGTTAGGCGAGTGCTTTCGCCTGGTTGAGAAACAAAATATGAATATATAATGTTGATTAAAACTAGCATATTTGCGCCTTTATTTAAAGATTAATGGTTGAAAATTCGGCGCAATGCATTGGATATATTGGGAAATTTGTGATCAAAAACGAAAAATTATCAGTATTCCCAAGCCGCGAATACATTTACTTCTTTTGTCGTGATGAATTTGGCAGCAAAAGCCAAAGAGCCGGCGCTCCGCGTTGAAAACGTGATTAATCTGTAACTGCCTTTGGCGCAGTTGGTTTTAAGGATGAAAGCAAAAATTAAAAAATTGCCGCTATAGGCGATCCCCTTATTTAAACAAGACGATCGCCTAATTAATAGTAGGCAAATAACAAATTGAAAAATACAAATGAGAAAAGGATTTTCAATTTTCTACTCTTTGATTGCTGCTTCAAATGATTCAATAATTTTCGGCAGAACAATATTAATCAGCAATCCCAGCTGAACTTTTTCGCCGTCTATAAGCATTCCCCATTGGTATTTACCCATGGGTAAAACAATGACGAATTTTCCATCTTCCAGCCTGATTAAGTAATAGTCTCCTAAATTTGGAAATCCGGCAGCTTTTAAACTTTTGCTTAAGTCGACAGTTATTTTGTTAAAAAGAGCAGTAGCTTTTGGTTGTGGATTGTAGCCGGCCAAAGACTGGCCATCCGCTGACGCCCAAAAATCCGTAGCAACCAACCCGCTGCCGAGATCTTCTTTCAAAATTTCGATACCTTCTTGAATTTTTTTAATGTTCATTTCTACCTCCTTTTTTCTCCATAATAATTTTACTATATTTTTATCAACTTGGTTTTTTTGCGTGATTTGATTATGCAATACATTGCCCGCTGTTTTGAGGATGATGATTAATTTTGTGATTAATTGTTTTAAACGGGAGTTTATCATGAATAACAACAGCAGTTTAACCTTCGACTTTTCTGGCACTCAAAATTTTCAGAGCGTGGCCTTATTTCACATAATTGTTACTTATTTTAGCACATAATCAAAATGATAATCAAATTAGTTTTTTTAAAATAAAGCCCAAAATGATAGTTGAAAATTTCCGGCGATCACATTAGTAATATGTCTAATAATTACAGATAGCTAAAAGGAATGCCGATGATTTCCAAGCGCGCGGATAAATTTACTTCTTTTATCGTGATGGATGTAATGGCCAAGGCCGAGGAACTGGAGCGCCGGGGCGAAAACGTCATTCATCTGGAGGTGGGAGAGCCGGATTTTCCCACGCCTAAAGTTATCACTCAGGCGGCCATTGAAGCGCTGCAAAATAACAAAACCAGATACACGCACGCTTTGGGGCTTTTGGAACTCAGGCAGGCGATCTGCGATTTTTATTTCCAGGAATACCGCGTAAGCATCACGCCGGAGCAGGTGTTGGTATCGACCGGCACTTCCCCGGCGCTTTTGTTCGCGATGCTGGCAATTCTGGATAAAGGTGATGAAGTGATTGTCTCCAACCCGCGCTATCCCTGTTATCAGAATTTCATCCTCGCGGCGGGCGGCAAGCTCAAGGAAATAAAAACCCGCCCGGAGGAAGGATTTGTGTATTGCCCGGCGGATATTAAAAAGAAGATCACGCCGCGCACCAAGGCGATTTTTATCAATTCGCCCTCGAATCCGACAGGCGTTGTCATGAGCAAGGAGCAGTTGCAGAGCATCGCGCAGTTTAAAAAGCAATACATTGTTTCCGACGAGATTTATCACGGCCTGGTTTACAAAGACCGCGCACATTCCATACTGGAATTTACGGACCGCGCTTTTGTGATTAACGGCTTTTCCAAGTTATATGCGATGACCGGCTGGCGGCTGGGTTATTGCATATTTCCTAGGGAGTTTTCCCAGGTTATGCAGCGGATTCATCAGAATTTCATGATTTCCGCCGCCGGCTTTGTCCAGTGGGCGGGGATTGCCGCTCTGACCAAGGCGCAAAAAGACGTAGCACAGATGGTTCGCATTTATGATGAGCGGCGCAGGTATATGCTAGAGCGGTTAAAGCGGATGGGCTTTGTTATTCATGTGGAGCCCACCGGCGCGTTTTACGTTTTTGCCGACGCGCGCAGGTTCTGCAAAGATTCATACCAGGAAGCTTTCCGCATTACCGAGGAGGCCAAAGTAGGCGTAACTCCCGGCATCGATTTCGGCAGTGGCGGCGAAGGATTCCTGCGCTTTTCCTACGCCAATTCCCTGGAGAACATCAGGGAAGGTTTAGACCGGCTCGCGAGGTATCTGGGAAAACATTTTTGATGATTTTCATATTTTGACGCCCAATGGCAAAAAATACACACTGATAAAAAAACAAATAAATACAATTAATTAAACATACCTGAAGGTAAATTTCAGCATTTTTTGGTTGACGAAGCGAATTTAATTCATTATATAGCTTTGCGTGATAAGAAAATTTAAATGATTTATTGACGGAGAAGGCCATAGGTTAACACATAACAACTAAATAGCAGCTGAAGCAAAGCCGCTTTAAGCGAGCGGAAAATGATTCCGGTTTCAGCTCAATGCGCCAAAAATCAACACCCACCTGTAAATTACCTTAACACTATCTTCGACCTCTGATTCAGTTGAAAAGTAATATTCAACGGTAAAGCCGGTGTGTGTATTTACGTATGAAAGAGAGTTGAGTAAAATGAAATTAAAACCGATAAAAAGTGGAAAAATAAAAATGAAAAGTTCTTCAGCATTGATCGAGCAAAAGCTGAAAGAAATTGAACGCAAGGAAAAAAAACGCGCGAAATCAACTACGATAGGCAAAAGTAATTTCTTCGGCAGAATCATCGCGTGCGCGCTAATTGCGCTTATGATAGGAACCACTTATATTTACATCGAAAAGCAGGCCCAGGCCGCGTTTGACGGGCAAAACTCCTCGCGGATAACGATGTATTATGAACTTTACGACAGCTGGATTCTTTTAAACAAAAAGAAGAATATCTCGGATGTGCTTTTAAGCAGAGGCGTGGAAGAAAACCTGTCTTTGCAAATTGCCGAAGCCGTAGTTGAGGAATCAAGAAAAACAAATATTCCCGTGCAGATGTATCTGGCGATTATGAAAACTGAAAGCACTTTTCGCCCCACCGTTGTTTCGCGGGCTTACGCCAAGGGAATTATGCAGATTCAGCCCGGCACCTGGAACGCCTATGTCGAAAAACATAATCTTCCGGTTACCAGAGAGCACATGTTTGATCCGCAGGCTAATATTATGGTCGCTTCGGTAATTCTCAAGGAGCTGTATGATAATTACGCCAAGCTGGGTTATCAGGAGCCCGAGGTATGGAATTATGTGCTAGCGGCGTATTTTGCGGGGCCGGCTTCACTCAAAGAAGGTCTAAAAGGTTATCACTGGCGATATATAGAAAAGGTAAAACAGCATTACCATAAGTTTGATAAGCAAATAACAGCCTAGTCGGTAATCAGTCAGCCGCTTCTCTTTTTTTTATGATGATCAGTACGGCGGAAATGGCGCCTTCGGTAATGCCGGGGATGCGCTGCATCTGTCCCACGGTGGCCGGCGCGACGCGGGCGAGCTTTGCTTTCAGTTCGTTGGAAAGGCCAGGAACGCAGTTGTAATCAAAATCCGGCGGGATTTTCTTTTTTTCCTGTTCCTTTAATTTTCTTACCGCCTCGATCTGGCGCCTGATATATCCTTCATACTTGGTTTCGATTTCAATCTGCTTTTTCACAAAGGGATCAGTTTGCTGCTGCCAGCCGTCAAATACAGCCAGGTTGTCGTAGGATAATTCATGCCTTTTCAAAAGGCCGTAAAGCGAGGAGGCGTTATTTAAAGGCGGAGAATTCAGCTTGGCTAGCTGTTTGTTTACTTCCGGCGACGGTTTCACGCTCACTGCTTTCAATTGCGCGAGGCCTTTTTCGATTTGTTTTATTTTTTCCTGCAGGTCGCGGTAGTCGTCTTTGGCAATGAGCCCGAGTTCATGCCCTTTGCCCATCAGGCGGATAAGGGCGTTATCTTCGCGCAAAAGCAGGCGGTACTCGGCGCGCGAGGTGAACATGCGGTAGGGCTCGTCCACGCCGCGCGTGACGAGGTCGTCAATCATCACGCCCATGTAGGCCTCGGAGCGATCCAACACAAAAGGTTCTCTGTTCTGCAGGGCGCGTGCGGCGTTGATTCCCGCCCACAGGCCCTGCGCCGCCGCTTCCTCATAACCGGAAGTGCCGTTAATTTGCCCGGCCAGATAAAGTCCTTCAACTAACTTTGTCTCCAACGTGAGTTTGAGCTGTGTCGGCTGAACAAAATCATACTCGATAGCGTAGGCAGGGCGCATAATTTCGGCCTGCTCAAGCCCTTTGACGCTGTGGACAATCTGATATTGAAGTTCCAGCGGCAGGCAGTTGCCCAGGCCTTTGGCGTAGACTTCCTGAGTATCGAGTCCTTCGTGCTCCAGCACGACGGGATGGCTTTCGCGCTCACTGAAGCGCATGACTTTATCTTCGAGCGATGGACAATAACGCGCGCTCACTCCTTTGATCACGCCGGAGTATAAAGGCGAATGTCGAATATTTTCGCGGATAATACGGTGTGTCTCTTCCGAGGTTGACGTAAAATAAGACACCAACCGCTCTGTTTTGAGCGCTTTGGTGGCAAAGGAAAAAGGTTCGGTGCGCGGGTCGCTATCCTGTCGTTCCAAAAAGGTAAAATTAATTGATGAAGAACGCAGTCGGGGAGGCGTGCCGGTTTTCATCCTGCCTATATCGAAGCCCAGATCCTTTAAATGGTTAGCCAGTCCCACCGAGGCCAGTTCGCCTGCGCGTCCCGAGGAAATTTGCGAGGGGCCGATGTGCACCAGGCCGTTTAAAAATGTGCCGGTGGTGATAATGATCTTTTTCGCTCCGTAGAAATGCTCGCTCTGATCGAGCACGCCTTTAACCATGCCGTCTTCGACAACGAGTTTTTCGACCATCGCCTGCCGGAGGTGGAGATTTTTCTGGTTTTCCACCGTCGCTTTCATTGTCAGACGGTAGAGCTGTTTATCGCATTGCATGCGTGTGGATTGAACGGCAGGGCCCTTGGAGGCGTTGAGCAGGCGGAAATGCACGGCGGTTTTATCCGCGACCTTCCCCATCTCGCCGCCGAGGGCGTCGATTTCCTTGACCAGCTGGCTTTTGGCCAATCCTCCGATGGCCGGATTGCACGACATCAGCGCGATGGCGTCCAGATTGATATTGAATAAAAGTGTTTTAAAGCCCATGCGCGCACAGGCCAGCGCCGCTTCACAACCGGCATGCCCGCCGCCGACAACGATTATGTCGAAATTATCTGACAATTTTGCTGCTCCTTAAATCCATCGCTTGCGCATGTTCTTAATCAGTAGTAAAAGCGTTCCTGGTGCCTAGTTGTCATTGCGAGTTCACGTCAGTGAACGCGGCAATCTTAATATATTGCACACTTATTAGATTGCTTTGTTCATTGCCATTCGCTCGCAAAGACATAACTATATATTTACGATAGTTGAAACAATGTGTTTTCTACGGCATGATCCGTAAAAAAACAATAGAAAAGAAAGCGGTATGCCCAAACCAGATTTTTGGAAAAACAATAAAAGATATTACGATCTCAAGAGTTACTGGCGCAATCTGTTCGGCGTCAACGTGCACAAACTGCAGATTGACGCGGGCTTCACTTGTCCCAATCGCGACGGCCATGTGGCCACAGGCGGCTGTATTTACTGCGATGGACGCGGCTCAAAACTGCGCCAGAAGGGGGCGCTGCCTTCTGTTTCCCAACAGATACAAAGCGGTAAAAAATTCTACAAACCGCACGCCTCAAAATTTGTCGCTTATTTTCAGACCTTCACCAATACCTACGCGCCGGTGGAAAAACTGCGCTCTCTCTATGATGAAGCGTTGGCCGAGGAAGATGTTATTGGCCTTTCCATTGGCACAAGACCGGATTGCGTTGATTCAGAGATAATTGATCTGCTCAGCGGTTACGCCAAAAAACATCATGTCTGGCTGGAGTTGGGATTACAATCAATGCACGATAGAACGCTGCGGTTAATCAACCGAGGGCATAATTTTTCGCAGTTTATCGATGCGGTGCGCGCCTGCGCCGGGCGCGGCATAAATATCTGCGCGCATATTATTGTCGGCCTGCCAGACGAAACAGATGAGGAAATAATACAGACGGCAAGAACCCTTGCCGGCTTGCCTATCGACGGCATCAAGATTCATTCGCTTTTGGCGCTGGAAGGAACCGTGCTGGGGCAGATGTATAAAAACGGCTCCGTCAAACTCATGGACAAAGAAAAATATGTTTCACTGGTAGCCGATATTCTGGAAGTGCTGCCGCCGCGCTTGGTGATTCAGCGTTTGACCGCTGACGGCTACCGCGATATCTTTTTGGCGCCAACCTGGGCGATGAATAAATTGGATGTGTTAAATTCAATAAATAAAGAGATGGAACGGCGGGATAGTTACCAGGGGGAATGCTTTGTAAAATAAATATTGCCAGCCGCGCATAAAAATTGCTACATACCGTGCAGCTTTGGCGGAATATTTTTAAGACATGTTTATTGGCACAAAAAAGAATCAGGAAAAAATTGAGGAAATCCGCACGGCGCCGGAAGCGCTGCGGATAGAAGCTCAACACGCCCGAGGAGAAGGGGCGCTCAAGCTCTTTCTTCTTTTGCTTGTCGCGCTTTTGTTTGTTTATCATCAAGACTTAATCAGGATGTTGAAAGACAAGACAAAAGAGCAGCAAATTGTTCTGGCAGGGATGTTTTTGGTTTTTGGGGCGGCGCTGGTTTTCACGCTTTACATGATGAAGCGCGGAAAGGGCAAAATTCTTGTGATGACGGAAAAAGGCCTGTTTGTGGAGCCTTCCTTCGCCCAGTTATGGCAGGACATTGACGAGTACAGTTGGCATGTCTCTCCCGATTTGAATAATTTTTTATTTTCCGGTCAAAAGCACGGCGCTACCCTGCTTTTGGTGAATAATAAAGGCGTGTGGCCCAAAGTTTATGATCTCGCGCCGCACGGGATTTTCTTTACACCGCAGCAGATAAAGCAGGTAGACGATTTATGCGCGCGCTTGGGAATTAAAATTGCGGAAAGATAAGGTCATTTTAACCATATGATCGCAATTATTGATTATAATGCCGGAAACATTACCAGTGTCGCGCGGGCGCTGGAAAATATCGGCGGGGATTTTGTTATTACCGATGATGAAAAAAAGCTCAAAGAGGCTTCGCATATCATTTTTCCCGGCGTGGGCGCGGCGGGCGAAGCCATGGCTTATCTGCGTCCGCAAAAACTGGACGCGGCGCTAAAAAATTGTTTTGCCGCAGGCAAGCCTATGCTCGGCATCTGCCTGGGCACGCAGATAATTTTGGAGCATAGCGAGGAAAATAACACGGACTGCATTGGTTTGGTGAAAGGAGTAACGCGGCGTTTTCCGGATAAGCTGACTTGCGGCGACCGGGCGCTGAAGATTCCGCACATGGGCTGGAACAGCGTTGTTTTACGACGCAAGCATCCGGTTTTTGAAGGGATTACGCCGGAAGCGGAGTTTTATTTTGTGCATTCCTATTACCCCGCGCCCGCGGAAGAAGCGGTGGTTTTAGGCGTGACCGAATACGGCATAAATTTCTGCTCCGCGTTGACTTTTAAAAACTTGGTGGCCGTGCAGTTCCATCCGGAAAAAAGCGGTCGGCCCGGATTACAGCTTTTGAAAAACTTCTGCGCCTGGAGGGGAAAATGATTTCCAAGAGGATAATCCCCTGTCTGGACGTGCGCGCGGGAAAGCTCACCAAGGGCATTAAGTTTAAAGGCAATGTGGACATTGGCGATCCGGTGGAAGCGGCGCGCCAGTATTACGAACAGGGAGCGGATGAAATAGTTTTCTATGATATTACGGCATCATCCGACAAGCGCGATATCATGATTGAGGTGGTGCGGCGCGTGGCGGAAACAATATTCATTCCCTTTTCCGTAGGGGGCGGCATCCGCAATCTGGAAGACATGCGCAAAGTAATTGGGGCGGGCGCGGAAAAGATAAGTGTCAATTCCGCGGCGGTGGAAAATCCGCAAATTATCACGCAGGGCGCTAAAGCTTTCGGCAGCCAGTGCGTGGTTTTGGGCATGGATGTGAAAAAAGTGGAGCAAAGCAAAAAAACTCCCTCCGGTTACGAAATCGTCGTGGAAGGAGGTCGCGTTTATACCGGCCTGGACGCCCTGTGGTGGGCCAAAGAAGCCCAAAATCTCGGCGCGGGTGAAATCTGCCTTAATTCCATCGACGCCGACGGCACGCAGGAAGGCTATGAATTGAATTTAACAAGACTTATCTCCGAAAGCGTAAAAATTCCGGTAATTGCCTCCGGTGGCGCGGGCAAGCCCGAACATCTGGCGGACGTCCTGACGGCGGGCAAGGCGGACGCGGCGCTTATCGCCTCGATGGTGCATTACAAAACGTATACCATCGCGGGAATAAAGCATTTTTTGGCAGAGCGCGGCATTAAGGTAAGAAATATCTGGTAGCAAAACGCCTGAATATCCTTGACGAACGGCGTCTGGTTTTATAAATTACCATCAAATATTTCACTATACAAAAACAATGTTAAGTATTAAGATTTTTACGTTAAGGATTAGTTAGGAGGCGATATAATTGGACACCAAAAGGCATGAATTAAATATCCAGCTGGCGCAGATGCTCAAGGGCGGCGTCATCATGGATGTAACCAATGTGGAACAGGCAAAAATCGCCGAGGAAGCCGGTGCCGTGGCGGTGATGGCACTCGAGCGCGTGCCGGCCGATATTCGGAAAGATGGCGGCGTAGCGCGTATGTCCGATCCGGCGATGATTGCCGAAATTAAAAAAGCTGTTTCGATTCCGGTGATGGCCAAGGCGCGCATTGGCCATTTTGTCGAGGCACAGATTCTGGAAGCGCTGAAGATTGATTACATCGATGAGAGTGAAGTTCTTACTCCGGCGGATGAAGAGTGCCATATCGATAAAACAAAATTTAAGATTCCTTTTGTCTGCGGTGCGCGCAACCTCGGCGAAGCGCTTAGGCGTATTGCCGAAGGCGCGGCCATGATCCGTACCAAGGGTGAAGCAGGGACAGGAAACGTGGTGGAAGCCGTGCGCCATATGCGAACAATGAACCGCGAAATCCGCCAGCTTGCGGAAATGCCCAAGGAAGAAGTGACCGGTTTTGCCAAAGCAAACGGACTGCCTTATGAACTGGCGCTTAAAGTCAAAGAGCTCGGTCGCTTGCCGGTGGTGAATTTCGCTGCGGGAGGCATTGCCACGCCCGCGGACGCGGCGATGATGATGCAACTGGGCTGCGACGGAATTTTTGTGGGTTCCGGCATTTTTAAATCGGCGGATCCGGCGCTGCGCGCCAAAGCAATAGTCAAGGCGACCGCTTACTTCAATGATCCCCAAAAAGTGCTGGAGGCCTCGATGGGATTGGGCGAGGCGATGCCCGGTCTCGAAATAGGACAGATTCCTCCCGAACAACTTCTGGCGGGACGCGGCTGGTAAATTTCAAGAATATGTCATTGCATCTGGTAAAAGATACTCCCGCCGCAATCGGTGTGCTCGATCTGCAGGGCGGGGTTTATGAGCATCTGGATCATTTAGAGCGCCTGGGCATTACCGGCCGCCGGGTGAAGGAAGAAAATGATTTTACCGATTTGGCAGGTTTAATTATTCCCGGCGGCGAAAGCACCTGCCTGAAGCGCCTGCTGTCAATTTTTGGCCTCCAGGAAGTTATTGCGCGGCATTATCAGCGCGGCATGAAAATCTGGGGCACTTGCGCCGGGGCGATTCTTCTGGCCAAAAAAATTGTCAATGAAGAGACGTGTTTGGGGCTGATGGATATTGAAATCGAGCGCAACGGCTTCGGGTCGCAGCTGGACAGCTTTGCCGCAGAGGCAGTGATGCCGCAAGTCGCCGCTGAGTCCATTCCCTTGACTTTTATTCGCGCCCCCAAAATTCTGCGCGTCGGCCCTGATGTCAGGATATTGCTGAGAATGGATGATTACATCGCCGCCGCGGAAGATGATAATATTCTGGTTACCGTTTTTCATCCGGAACTGACCGGCTGCCTGGCGCTGCATCGATATTTTGCGCAAAAATGCGGCATAAAATCAGCGATAAGCGCTTCCGGCAGCATTGATCCGCGTTGGCAAACACACAGCTGGACACGGCTGGCGCGGATTGTCTGATTTTTGTTTCAGTAAAAAGGAGGGAGCGATATGGAAAAGAAAGACGCGTATGTGGCAAAGCTGAAAACAAAGATTGATAAATGGAGCGCCGATATTGATAAGCTGGAGGCCAAGGCGAAAAAGGCCAAGGATGAGTACGACGCGCAGATTAAGACATTGCGCGAGCGTTATGACGCGGCCAGAACCAAGCTGGCGGAAATCCAGGACGCCAGCGAATCTTCCTGGAAAGACCTGAAAGAAGGGGTGGAGGGCGCCTGGAATATTTTCAAGAAGTCTCTGGATAAGGCCAAGGCCCGTTTTAAAAAGTAAAAAAATATCTTCTGAAATTTTTTGACTGTCGGACGGCGAAGCACGTCGTGCGTGGATAGTTGCATGAATAACCTTGACCATGCCGAAAAAAATTTTTTCGCCGTCGGGCGCTATTGGGGCGGCCTCAACGCGTCCTTCCGGCAGAAAGATGCCGTGTGCTCGATGCACACCGGCGTGTCGATCTCCGATTTTAACTGGGTCTGGAATGAAAAACCGCTTTTTGCAGGCAGCGCGGACGCAATTGAGGAAATAAAAGAATATTACCACAATCTTAATCTTCGCTTCTGGTGGTGGTTGTATCCGCGCGGCGATACGCCCCGGACCAGGGACTTGCTGGCCGCAGCGGGGATGGATCTGATTGCGCAAATTCCCTGCATGGTGGCGGATTTGGATATTAAGGCGCTTGAGGAAAATATTCCCGCGCAAATTACCGTGTCGGAAGTCAAAAGCAACAAAGATTTGCCTTTATGGGCGGATATTTCCTTTCGCGGTTTTCAAATGCCCGAGCGCACGCGCGACGAATACAACGCTTTTGTCTTGTCGTTTGCGCAAAGCAATCGGCGGGCGCAAAAACTATTTCTGGTATATGTTGACGGTAACCCGGCAGCCACGTCTTTGCTTTTTACAGATAAGGAAACGGCGGGCATTTATTATGTCGCCACTTTACCTGAGTTTCGCAACAAGGGACTCGGTTTTCATGTGACTCTGGCGGCAATGCGCGCAGCAAAAGACGCCGGCCACAAGAAAGTCATTCTGCAAGCAACACCAGCGGGTGAGAAAGTTTACCGGCGCATCGGTTTTCAGGAAATCTGCCGGGCTCAAATTTACAAACTGAAGTAAAAGGGTAATCCCATACAGTCCGCTGCAAAGCCATCGGAAGCGCGGATGCCTGATAGGAACATAGCTGTCTTAGCCAAAGGTCAGGCGATTTCTTCCGGCTCTTTTGCTTTGATAGAGAAGTTCATCCGCTCTTTTAATAATCGAATTTATGTCGTCATCGCCGCGAACAATTGTTGTGCCAATAGAAATGGTTACATTGAGTTTATCGTCCGCCAATACAATATAAGATTTTTCGACCAGCATTCGCAGCCGGTTACTCAGTTCAATGAGGACATTTTCGTTGGCGTTTCGGATGATTGCTATAAATTCTTCACCTCCCCAACGCCCGACCAGATCGAAAGGCCTGATGTTTTTCGCTAAAGTGTCCGCAACGAACTTTAAAACTCGGTCGCCCATGTCATGACCGTATGTGTCATTGACCTTTTTAAAATGATCTATGTCCAAGAAGATGATGCCGAACCGAACGTTAAATCTTTTGCTTTCTTCCAGTCTCATCGTTAGCTCTCTTTCGATATGGTTTCGATTGGCAAGCCGCGTTAAGTTATCCAACAGGGCCATCTCTTCCAGTTCCTTTATCCTCAGTTCATCCGCCTTAAAATTGCTCATGTCGGTAAAGAGTTCAACGGCTCCAATTATTGAATTGTCTTTGCCGATGAGGGGAGCGGTACGGACAAATACAGGCACGCGGTGACCTTCTTTATGATGCAGAAACACTTCTGCCTCACAAACCTGACCTTCTGTGACGGTGAAAACCAGCGGGCACAAACCACCGCACAGATCATGACCTTCTTTGTCTACATGAGTAAGAATTTTATCCGCGCACGATTTGCCGATAACTTCTGCCGCCGTAAAACCGGATATTCTTTCGGCCGCTTTATTCCAGTATTGGATTACCCGTTCTTTATTTACAATATACAAGCCATCGTAGAGATTGTCGACGATTTTTCTGTAAGGAATTTTATTAAGATCCATAATTATTTTGCCGATCAGATTATTTCAGCCAACGTGAGCGTGAATGCATCTCGCGCCACAAAGGGCACGCGCGCTATTTTTAGGGCGAGAGGATTCAAAAAAGAATTATGATTACCCATTTTTCATTATCGTGTCAGCAGTAAAGAAAAAAGAGAAGCGACAAAAATTACCGCCGCTACTAATTTCAATAAATTAAGCGTTGGTCTTATTTCTCCGACCCGTCGCCCGTCTTTCAGGGCTAGCTTTTGCAGCGCTGCAGAGCGCGGCAGAAAAGCCGTTATCAAAAGCATGGCGGCAATGGCGATTAAGCTGTACAAAGTAAATTGATTTTGCAGCTTGCCGTAGATAAGCATCCCGTTCCAGAGCAAAACGGCGGTTATGATGAAAGACCAGCGCGCGGGAAAGCCTTTTCTCAAAAGCGACGCGCCCGCCACGCCTTTGGGAATAAATCCGTGTTGATTAAGCAGAAGCGCCAGCGCGTGCGCCCCGCCCTTGTAATCGAGCGAAATTTTTTGCGGATAATCCAGCACATTATGGTTAATAAAAACATTGGCGCCGTAAAGACCTTTATTATCCTCGAAACTTATAATATCGCCGGGGGTGAATTTGTAAACGCCCAGCAGGGGCACTTTCATGGTCAGCTCATCAGGCGAAGCGTAAAGTTTGATGCCCGGAAAATTTGAACGCACGCCGCCAACGCGTGCTGCGGAGATATTGATTTCCATTATGCTGACTCCTTATTGACGTATTATATTCAAATAATTTTAACACAAGAATATATCTTGTGTTTGTTAATTTGGCTTATTTTCAAGCTGGGGTTGCCAGACGCAAGCCGATAATGCCGGCAATAATCAATCCAATGCTTATCAGGCGTGCCGGACTGGCAGATTCCCCGAGAAGCACGATGCCCAGGATTACCGTTCCCGCGGCTCCCACCCCCACCCAGACACTATAAGCTGTTCCGACCGGTAAATCTCTCACGGCTAAGCCTAAAAGCAAAAGACTGACAATTAAAGCTACCGCCGTCCAAATTGTAGGCCAGAGTTTCGTAAAGCCTGCAGTGTATTTTAATCCGATCGCCCAGCCGACTTCGAATATTCCCGCCAAAATCAAAATAGCCCACTTCATGTGATTTCATCCTTCCTTGTTTTCGAAAATTTTTAATATATGAATTATATTTTTCCTTTTGCGTCAAGCAGGCTGATTATTGACCCATAACTTGCCGGCAGCAAAATAAGCAACAAAATTGTTCTTTATGCTGTTTATCAAAACGTCTTTGTTTATTCTTTTTGCTGTAATTAAGATGTCCCACGGGGAATTAATTAATATAATCGGCAGCTTAAGTATTTGGCATTGACGTTGCTATTTCATAAGGCGGACGAATTTAAATTAAAAAGTTCAGGAGGTAATTATTATGAACAGTGGAGATACAGCGTGGGTTTTGACCGCGACAGCCCTGGTGTTGCTGATGACGATACCGGGATTGGCTTTTTTTTACGGCGGGCTGGTCAGAAGAAAAAACGTCCTTTCGATTCTGATGCAGTGCTTTATCATCATGTGCGTAATCAGTCTGCAGTGGGTGCTCTTCGGTTATTCTCTGGCCTTCGGTCCATCGATTTCCGGCATTATCGGCAATCTGGAATGGATGGGGCTGGCGGGCGTGGGAGCGGCGCCCAGCGCGGATTACGCAGCGACAATCCCTCACTTCGCTTTCATGCTTTTTCAGGCGATGTTCGCCATTATCACGCCCGCTCTGATGATCGGCGCGTTCGCCGAACGTATGAAATTTTCCGCCTTTCTGATTTTCACGATTCTTTGGGCGACTTTTGTCTATGATCCGCTCGCGCATTGGGTATGGAATAAAAACGGGTGGCTGGCCGCTTTGGGCGCGCTGGATTTTGCCGGGGGCATTGTTGTTCATGTCAGTTCAGGAATTTCGGCTTTGGTTTTGGCGATTATGCTGGGCAAAAGACTTGGTTATAATCATAAACCGATTCGCCCGCACAATCTGCCGTTCACTGTTTTGGGAGGAGCTCTTTTGTGGTTCGGCTGGTTCGGATTCAACGCCGGCTCTTCCCTGGCCGCGAACGGTCTGGCCGCCCAGGCGATGGTCGCCACTCAGATTGCCACTGCCGCAGCCGCTTTGACCTGGGTCATGGTGGAATGGTGGCACATCGGTTCTCCAACTATTCTCGGCGCGGTCACCGGCGCGATAGGCGGTCTGGTGGCAATCACGCCCGCATGCGGTTTTGTGAGCCCGATGAGCGCTATGGCAATCGGCATAATGGCGGGAGCAATATGCTATCTTGCGGTTGCGGTAATCAAGGGAAAAATCGGGTATGATGATTCGCTTGACGCTTTCGGTGTGCATGGCGTGGGTGGAATTTTTGGCACGATTGCCGTGGGGATTTTCGCGCAGAAAGCTTTGAACGAAAACGGCGCGGATGGCCTGCTTTTCGGTAATGTGCAGCAGTTTATTGTGCAGGGATTGCTGGTTCTGGTGGCGGTGGCTTTTGCTGTGACGATGACTTTTATCATTTTTAAAATAGTCGATGCGTTTGTGGGTATGAGGGTTGAAGAAGAAAAAGAAATCATCGGGCTTGATTTGACGCAACAAAGCGAAGCCGCGTATACCGTGATAGAATAGGAGGAATAAACATGAAATTAATTGTTGCCATCATTCAACCGCACAAACTGGAAGCGGTGAAAAGAGAATTGGAATCCGTTAACGTAAACCTTATGACCGTCTCCAATGTTTTGGGGCAGGGCAGACAAAAAGGCGTGACGCAGTTTTATCGCGGCGCCAAAGAGGCAGGCGGGCTGCTCAGCAAAGTCAGATTGGATATCGCTGTAAATGAAGCGTTCGTAGAGCCGACTATTACGGCCATAACGAAAGGGGCGCGCACAGGCGATGTGGGAGACGGTAAAATATTTGTTATTGATTTGCATGAGTGCATCCGTATCAGCTCTTCGGAGCGAGGAGGCGTTGCCATAGGTTAAAAGAATAAATCGCGCTAAAGCCCTGAAGAATTAATTTTTTTAAACAAAATGCCATTATCCGTCCTGATTGGCGGATAACGGCATCTATTTGTTGCAGCATGTCTGTCATTTATGGGTTTACATAAGAGGATATATCGTGTATGTAACCTAGCATGAAAAAAATAATAATTATCAGCATGGCGTTGGTATTTTTATCGCCATTTTGTTTTGCGCAATCCAAGCCCATACAATTCAAGGCAGGGACCAATTTCACCATTACCCTGAGAGCCAATATGTCCACCGGCTACCAGTGGCAGCTGGCCGAGCCGCTGGATGAAACCATGCTGGAACTGGTGAACTCGGAATATATCCCCTACAGGACACAGCGTCTGGGCGCGGATGGAAAACAGCTATTCACCTTCAAGGCGCTCAAGGCGGGAGAGACGAGTATTGTTTTCAAGTACGCGCGCGATTGGGAAAAAGACAAACCGCCGGAAAAAGAACAGACCATCAATATTTCCATCAGATAAATATTTGCACTTCTTTCATTCAAGCGATAATAGTGGCGGGAATTATCAGTTTTTTGTGGCTGATACTTTATTGTTGGTCTATGGCCAGATTGGCCAGCCTGTCGGCGTGTTCATTGTGGCAGCGCGGGACGTGTTTTACCTGAATATTGTCAAAAGATGCAAGCAGCGCTTGCACCTGACGCATTAATTCCTTTAGATTTTCATTCTTAACTTTGTATAAACCGTTAACCTGACGGGCGAGAAGCTCGGAGTCAAGATACACTTCCAGGTTTTTATATCCGTTTTGCAGCGCGCCTTCCAGACCTAAAATCAAAGCTTTGTATTCGGCGATATTGTTGGTGCAGTGTCCCAGGTATCGCTTTCCTTCCCAGAGGATGTTTTCCCGGTTATCCGTGATTACGGCTCCCGCGCCGCCCGTGCCGGGATTTCCCCGACAGGCGCCATCAGTGTACAATCTGTAGGTTTCGGGTGTGGTCAATGAGATGGATTTTCCTTATTTTCAAAATAAATTATTCTGTTGCAGTTCGGGCAGCTCAAGAGCTCCGCTGACCTTTGCAATTCGTTATACAGCTGTGGCGGAATATTCATGTGGCAGCCGTTGCAGACGGCCTTCCAAACGGAAATAACACCGATACCGTTGCCTCTTTTTTTGAGTTTTTCATATTTCGCCAGAAGTAGGCTGTCCACCTTATTGGTCAGGGCGCTTCTTTTTTGCTCCCAGCCGGTGAAGTCCGTGTCAATTGATGCTATATCCGCCTGTATCTTATTTTTTTCTTCTTCGTATTGCCGCTTATGCTGGTTTAGAACTTCTTCGTCTTTTTTCACCAGGACGGCGAGTTTATCCATTTCTTCCAGAAGAGAGATTACCTGTGTTTCAACGTCACCCAGAGAGGCCTCAGCCGTTTCAATTTCCTTAAGCATGGCCTGATATTCCTTGTTGTTTTTTACTTCCAGCAGCCTCTCCTTTGCCTTTACGATGCCCTCATTTATTTTTTTTATTTCCTTTTCTTTCGCCGCGTGCGCGGTTTTTATTTCTTCGTATTTCCTTTTGTTTTGCTCAATGTTCTCCCTAAAAGCTAAAAAATCCTGCTCCAGCTTTGCCATTTTTTCCGGCAGATTTTTTTTGCTGGCCAAAAGACTGACCAGCCGCGTATCGCATTCCTGAAGTTCGATTAATAACGATAAATCCTCTCTCAATTTCTTGCTCCCCCTATTTTCAGAATAAAAAAAATGCACCTTTTAGGGGTGCATTTTTATAATTGGCTTATTTGCCGTATTGGCTGTGCCGTGGGTGGATGAAGATTCCTGTTGCGTCACGGCGCATGCGCGGACGTATGGCGATCTTTCTTCTCCGTGCACTATGTGAAATATTTCTTTGTTCATTTTCCTTACTACTTTCAGGCATGATTGGTGGGCCCACCTGGGATCGAACCAGGGACCTACCGGTTATGAGCCGGTGGCTCTACCAATTGAGCTATGGGCCCTGTAACAGCGCCTTACGTCTTTCAAGGTTTGCCTTGATATACATAAATATTCGGGTTGTCAATACTATTTTCCGCCACGCTTCCGCGGTTTTTTCTTTGTTTTTTTTGCCGCCGGCTGTTCTTTAACATCAGTATCCTGGGCCAGGCTTTCGATCAGGCTGCTGAGCGCGCTTGAGTCTTCAGTAAGTGTGCTGAGCCTGTCACTGATGCCGAAGCGCATGCGCAGAACCTTTTCCTCGCGCGGCGTCAGCGTCGAAAGTATCTTCTTTGTTTGTTCCGCCAGATCCATGCTGATGGTCGCCTCGGAAGGAGACATGATTCTTTTGTCTTCGATAAAGTCCCCAAGATGGCTGTCCTCTTCTTCGCCGATGGGCGTTTCCAGAGAGATCGGCTCTTTGGCGATTTTCAGCACTTTTCTTACCTTTTCCAGCGGATATTCCATCTTGTTGGCGATTTCTTCCGGCGTGGGTTCGCGACCAAGCTCCTGAACGAGATAGCGGGAAGTGCGAATCAGCTTATTGATTGTTTCAATCATGTGCACGGGAATTCTGATTGTGCGCGCCTGATCCGCGATGGCGCGGGTGATGGCCTGCCTGATCCACCATGTCGCGTACGTGGAAAACTTATAGCCGCGCTGATACTCGAATTTGTCCACGGCTTTCATCAGGCCGATATTGCCTTCCTGAATCAAATCCAAAAATTGCAGGCCGCGATTGGTGTATTTTTTGGCGATACTCACCACTAGCCTTAGGTTTGCCTCCACCAGTTTTCGCTGCGCGATATCGGCCTTGCGCTCGCCTTCTTCGATCGATTTAACCACTGTTTTTAGGGTTGCCGCGGGAATGCCCGCTTCGCGGACGATCTGTTTAATCTTCTTGTGGGCTTCGTCAATGTCCACTTTGCTCCTTTTTAAGAGTTCCACGGAGATGCGGCTTTCCCGGGCCGCTTTTTTTTCGTCAGCCTTTGACCTTTTCATTTTTGCCCAGGCTTTTTCCAGTTGCGCCAGATTTAATTTCGTTTGTTTTTTGTACTGGTTGATAACCCTTTCAGCGTTTTCTATTTCTTCGTTAAAGTAACGCAGCCGGGAAGTGAAACGATTTATCTGTTTTTTACTGAAGCGGATTTTCCGGCACAACGTGACGATAAACCGCGTGTTTTTTTCCAGCTCGGAGGTCATTGCTTCGCGCTGTTTGGCGCTGATGCCTTTTGCTTTGAGTCTGTTGTGCAGAACGTTATTTCGGTCGTTGAATAGTTTGATGCGGGAAATCAGTTTTAAAACCCGGTCGCGGTGTTCGTCTTCTTCCACGAATCCTTCTTCATCTTCGATATTATCCACGACATTCTTTACACGGATTTCGCCGCTTTGCAGCTTTTCACCGATGCTTAAAACCTCGCTTATGGAAATGGGCAGGCGGAAAATCGCTGACATCGTTTCGCGCGCGCCTTCTTCAATTTTTTTGGCTATTTCCACCTCGCCCTCGCGACTTAAGAGCGAAACCATGCCCATCTCGCGCAGATACATTTTAACGGGGTCTCCGGTCTTGCCCGCGGCCGGTATGAGGGCCAGCGCTTCGGATAACTTGGAAGGAGCCGCGTCCTCGGCGGGCTTTTTTACCATGAGTTTTTCGCCCTGTTCCGTGTCGATGATGTCGATGTTCTTTTCGCCAAATAGCATAATAATATCATCTATTTGGTCCGAGGAGGTCACATCCGGCGGTAGGATATCATTGACGTCGTCATAGGTTAAAAAACCTTTTTCCTCTCCTAGCATTAGTAATTTTTTGAATTCTTCAGACTGCAGTTCTTTGGACATGGTCTCTCTCCGGGATTTTATATCGCATTAATTTAATTCTTTTTCTTCCATTAGCAAGTGTTCTTTTTCGCGTAAAAGCTCATTTATCAGGTCGTCATTGCCGCTTTCCTGGGCCTTGCCGAGCCGCAGCTTAATCTGGCGATGCTGTTCCTTAAACCATTTTTTCTTGATTTGTCTTAAGTTATCCGAAAATACTTTTTCCAGCATGACGGCATCGGCCGGCAACGCCTTAATCATGGCCTGAAAAATCCTCTCGCGCAGGGGCGCGTCTTCATCCCCCCCCAGAATAACCCCGATATCGACAAATCCTTGTTCATTATACATCTCGATTATTTTTTTGCCTAAGGATTTGAGGCGCGGCTGCAGGAAATAATTAAGGATGCTTTCCTCTTCAATTTGAATTATTTTTTTGGGGTACTCAAGCAGCAGCTGTATCAAGTGCATTTCCACCGTGTCAGCATCAATATTAAGCGGAAGCTTTGTTTTGGCGCTTGCGGTTTTTTCCCGCGGCAGCGCTTTTATAAGCAAATCTTCATTTATGCCCGTTTTTTCCGCGACGCGTTTGATAAAAAGCGCTTTTTCCTTCTGGTCGCTGATCTTCCCAATGAATTCCATTGCTCTTCTGATCATTTCCCTCTTGTCTTCATAGGTCGCGCCGCCGCCGATGACATTTTCGATATAATAATCACTCAGGGGCTGAGCGTGAGAAATCATCTCTTCCAGTTTATCCGGACCGAACTTTTTTACGTAATCGTCCGGATCGTGCCCGTCCGGCAGAATTAGCGCGCGCGCCTTCATGCGCATTTCCAGGAAAAGATCGAGACTGCGATTCAAAGCTTTTTTCCCGGCCTCATCAGGGTCAAACAGCGCGACGATATCCGTGGTGTAACGGTGCAGCAGTTCCAGATGTTCCCTGGTAAGCGCCGTGCCCAGTGTCGCCACGACATTGCCCACGCCGGCATTGACCAGCGAGATTAAATCGAAATAGCCCTCGACAATAATAGCGAAGCCTTTCCGGCGGATTTCTTCTTTCGTTTTATTAAGTCCGTATAGATTTTTTCCTTTGATATAAACGGGCGATTCCGGGGAGTTCAGGTATTTCGGCTCGCCTTTGCCCAAGATTCTTCCGCCGAAGGCAATCACTTCGCCGGATACGTTTTCGATGGGAAAAATCAACCGGCCGCGGAAGCGATCGTAAAAACGCCCGTCCTTGCCGGTGATTACCAGTCCCGCCTGTTCGGCAAGCTTCAGTGAAAGCCCGCTTCCCTCGAGATAATCAGCCAGGGCATTCCAGCTATCCGGAGCGTAACCAAGACGAAATTTCCTGATAGTCTCTTCGGAAATGCTTCTCTCCTGCAGATAAAGGCGCGCCTCTTTTCCCGAGGGCGCCTGGAGATTGCGGGCGAACTGTTGCGCCGCCCGCAGATTAAGAGAAGTTATTTTTTCTCTCAGCGTTTCGCGTTCCCGGCTTTCCTTGTCGGTCACGCGCGGCGGTAGAATCACGCCCGCTTTCTGCGCCAAATCCTTGATCGCTTCAGGGAATGTTTTTCCGGCTATTTTCATCAGAAAGGTGATGACATTGCCTCCCTGTCCGCAGCCGAAACAGTAAAATATCTGTTTTTCCCTGTTCAGCGTGAAAGAAGGCGTTTTTTCCTGATGAAAGGGGCAAAGGCCGACAAAGTTGCGTCCCGCCTTTTTCAGCGTCAGGTATTCGGAAGCCAATTCGACAATATCCACCCGACTTTTGATTTCTTCGATTTTGCTGTCGTCAAAGCGCACGTAATGCTTTCCTTGAGCCCATTTTTTTATTTAGGGCTTTTGTGTTATTAATATAAGGATAAAAGCGCCTTAACTTTTTCACCCACGGTCTTGGCGTCAGCCTTGCCGGTGATCTGCGGCATCAGTATTTTCATCACTTTGCCCATGTCCTTGACGGATGCCGCTTGAGCCTCGGCAATGGCTTTTTTGATTGTATTTTCCAGCTCTTCGTCCGTCATCTGCGCGGGTAGAAACTCCTGCACGACTTTAAGCTCCGCTTCTTCCTTTTCCACCAGATCAGTTCTGCCGCCTTTGGCAAACTGCTCGATGGAATCCTTTCTCTGCTTAACCATCGCGGAAAGAAGCTGCATAAACTCCGTTTCGTTGAGCGGCCGCATTAAATCTATTTCTTTGTTGTGCACGGCCGTTTTCAGCAGGCGGATGGCGGAAAGCCTGATTTTATCTTTAGCCTTGGTGGCCGCAACCATTTCTTCGTTTAGTTTTGTGTTGATGTCCATATTTTTCTCCTGAATTTCAGCCGAGCTGGTCTTGCAGTTTTTTGCCGCCCAGCAGATGCATGTGCAGATGAAACACCACCTGCCCGCCTTCCGTGTTGCAGTTTACCACAGTGCGGAAACCACGCGCGGCGATTTTTTTTATTTGTGCCACCTTTTGCGCGGCGACGTAAAGGTCGGCAGCGACATCTTTTCTTTCGGGGGCAACATCCATCAAGGTTGGAATATGCTCCTTGGGAATGATGATAACATGCACGGGCGCCATGGGCTGAATGTCGTCGAACGCCAGCACTTTTTCATCTTCATAAACTTTACTGCAGGGAATTTTTCCCGCGACAATTTTGCAAAAAACACAATCTTCCATGATCGCTTTCCTCCTTCGTTTTCCCCTGTCTTACGCGGCGGCCGCTTTAATCGCGTCTTCCAGTTTAATCGCTCCGGTGTAAAGAGCGCGTCCGATAATCACGCCGCAGATGCCACAGTTTTCTATAGCCTTTAGTTTTTCAATGTCTTTAATTGAAGCGACGCCGCCGGAGGCAATGACCGGTACTCGCACTGCTTCAGCCAGTGCCCGCGTTGCTTCGATGTTTACGCCTGTTTCCATCCCGTCGCGCTTGATGTCGGTGTAGACGATGGCTTTCAAGCCGCAGTTTTCGAAGCGCCGGGCCAGCGTTGTCACGTCTTCGTTTGTTTTTCGTTTCCATCCTTCCACGGATACTTTGCCGTCGAGAGCGTCTATCCCCAAAATAATTTCCCCCGGGTATTTACTGCCCGCCTGGAAAATTATTTCTTCATTTTGCAGCGCCGCCGTGCCGAGAATTACCGCTGCCACGCCGTTTTGCAGGTAGAAGTCGATGGTCTGCATATCTCTGATGCCGCCGCCGATTTGTACGGGGACATTATTCAGCCGTTTGACAATTTCGATGACGGCGGGGGCGTTTTTGGGGAAACCCGCCACTGAGCCGTCCAGATCGACGACATGGATCAGCTCCGCTCCCTTTTGCGCCCAGTTTTGCGCCATTTCCGGAGGGTTGTCGGCGTAGATGGTGACGCGTTCAAAATCACCCTGGGCGAGACGCACGCATTTTCCGCCCTTGATGTCAATTGCGGGGATGATAATCAATTTAAACACACTCCATGGTAAAAAATACGCGAAATCAGGATTAATTCGGTTAAACAAAAAAGCTTTTGCTGCGAAAATGGCAATTATTAACGCACAAAGCCGGGGAATTTTTTAAATATTTCATCCATCCCTTGCCGGGAAAGCTGCTGGGCGGTTAGCCATTTTCCGCCGCCTCTAAGAAACGAAGATATCTGGAAAAGATCTTCCATCAGTGATTTTTGTGTTTTGTCAAAGATGCCTCTCCACATGATGCTTCCGTCTGCTGCGTTTACCAGATAGATTTCAAAGGCGACGGAAGCGGGGCTTTTCACGGAATAATCGTAACCCACTCTTTCCACATAGCGATAAATATACCCCACGGCCAAAATATCCGCTCCCAGTTCCTGGCCGGTTTTTTTCAAGACATCTAAAAATGGTTTTCGGAAAGATTCGGAGGAGACCCTTCTGTAGATTCCCTGCACCCTATCCTGGGGTATCAGGCGCACTTCTTTGAACTCACCCAATTTACTGGTGAAGATATCTTCGATTATTTTTTCCGCGCCTTCTTGAATTCTGCCTGTGGAATAAGCCGCCGTGCACAGCGGGCAGATAACCGTGTTTTCCAGATTATTATCCGGAATCATCGCCTGAAAGGAAACGACACCCACCACCACGGAAGACTTGACGCTTTGCTGCGTTTTTTCTTCGGCCTGGGCGTTTAAAGGCATAGCCAAAAAGACAGTCAGAAAAAACACGGCCAGCCGATTCATTTTCTTTTCACTGTGATTAGACATTTTATTTACCTCGCTTTTTCTATGCTTCCCTTAGTGGAGAGAACGCCGCTGATGTTCTTGTTTTTATTTACCGCTTTTCTGAGCGCCCGCGCGAAAGCTTTAAACACCGCTTCAATAATATGGTGGCTGTTGTTTCCGTATAACAGGTTTATGTGCAGCGTTATCCCGCTGTGATCGGTGAACGCTTTGAAAAATTCTTTAATCAGGGCGGGATCAAAACCGCCGATTTTGCGCCGCGCGTATTTTACGTTGTAGATAAGGTAGGGGCGTCCGGAAATATCCAGATCCACGCGGCAGAGGCACTCGTCCATCGGCACGCAGGCCGACCCGTAGCGGCTGATGCCGGTCTTTTTCCCCAGCGCTTTTCCCAGCGCCTGTCCCAGGCAAATGCCCATGTCTTCCACCAGATGATGGTCGTCAATATGCGTGTCTCCCTTGCCTTTTACCATAAGCTGGAAAAATCCGTGTTTGGCAAAGAGTTCCAGCATATGATCGAAAAAGGGAATTGAGGTCGAAATCCTGCTGCCGGCTTTTTTGTCCAGGTCAATTTCTACCTGGATATCCGTTTCTTTCGTTTTGCGGACTATTTTTGCTTTTCTGGCCATATATTTTTGCCTTCGTTCTTAAACGACTTTGTTCAGAGGATATTCAATTATGCCCTCGGCGCCAGCATCCAGCAGAAGCGGGATCAGCTCGCGCATTCCTTTGGCGTTGACAATCGATTCCACCGCGAACCAGTCCGTCGTGGAGAGAGTTGAAACGGTGGGTGAACGCAGCGCGGGAATCAGCGACATTACCTTGTCTAGGTTTTCCTTGGAGACATTTAGTTTAAGTCCCACTTTGCCCATCGCCTGCAGCGAGCCGACAAGCATGGTTCTGATTTGCTCGATTTTTTTTCTTTTCCAGGGATCTTCCCAGGCGGCGCGGTTGGCGATGAGCTGCGTGTTGGTTTTCATCAGTTCATGAATGATGCGTAATTTATTGGCCTTGATAGTGGAGCCGGTTTCCGTTACTTCCACCACGGCGTCCACCAGACCTTCCACAACCTTGGCTTCCGTCGCTCCCCAGGAAAATTCCACCTGAACGTTGATTTTTCTGTCCGCGAAATATTTTTTGGTGAAATTAACCAGCTCCGTGGATATTTTTTTTCCTTCCATATCCTCGATTTTCTGGTAGGGGGAATCGCCGCGCACGACCAGAACCCAGCGTGCCTGACGCATGGAAACTTTGGAATAAATAAGGTCCTGCACGACAACGACATCGGAGCCGTTTTCCATAATCCAGTCAATGCCGGTGAGGCCTAAATCCAGCGTGCCGTCTTCGATATAGCGAGACATTTCCTGCGCGCGCACCAGCGAGCAGGTCATTTCCGCATCGTCAATATCCGGGAAATAACTGCGGCTGTCGTAAGTGATGCGCCAGCCGGCTTTTTTAAAAATATCCACCGTGTTTTCTTCCAGGGAGCCCTTGGGAATCCCCAGCTTCAGAATCTTCATTTATAGACTTCCTTGGGATCAAAAATTTGCTCTCCGACAATTTTAAAATCGCCGTTTTCCAGCTTACGGTAAAAACAGGACCTGAAACCCGTGTGGCAGGCCGCCTCGCCGATCTGTTGCACCTGTAAAAGTACGGCGTCGTTGTCGCAATCGATGAAAATATTTTTTATCAGCTGAACATTACCCGAAGTTTCGCCTTTTACCCATAGGGATTGGCGCGAACGACTCCAGTAAGTAGCTTTGCCGCTCTGTAATGTCGCCTCCCATGCCTGCCGGTTCATGTAGGCCAGCATGAGGACTTCGCCGGACGCGGCATCTTGAACAATCGCGGGGATTAAACCGTCCGATTTGGAAAAATTAGGCTCTGTTATTTTATCCATACGTCTTCATTAAGTAATTGGTATTTAATTGATGAAGGGCTTTAAATCAAGAGTTATTTTTATCCTTAATTATCAATTATTTGGGTCTTGCCTCAAGCATCTTTTCATGATACGGAAATTCCCAAATAAATAATACAAGCAGTCAGTCAATTTGCGGGAGGTTTAGTTATGTCATTGCTTATCGGGGGCATTATTTCCGGTATTATCGGATTGGTCAGCCTCATTTTTTGGTGGGGAGATTTTATGACTATCGTTAAAGGCGCTTTTCCCATTTGTCTGCTTTTAGGGGGGGCGTTGGCGGTGTATGTCGGAATTGATGAGATGCAGGAAAAAATCAATGAAGAGAAATTAAGCCAGGAAGAGAAACTGGAGATGGCCCGGCAGGAAGCGGAAAAAGCAAAGGCCGAAGCCGAAAAATATAGAGAAGAGCTCAATAAGTTGAAAAAGAATTAATCTTTTCGTTACACCAAAGACACTGTTGGCAAAAGACAAATCTGCCGGCTATAAAGTTTCTTTATAGCCGGTTTTTTTGCTCGCAAACAGCATAAAAAGTATCTGGCAAAAACAGCTCGTGTTTTTTAGTTTGAGCCATAAGGGCAATAATAATGAAAAGTTACGCAAGTGGCGTAATGCCTTTGTTCTTTAACTTCTCTGTCATTATTTTGTAACCTGACAGTTGTACCTTCCTCCGCGGTTGCGCAGAAATAATACGCAACTAAGGAAAAATTTTCAAAAGGAGGAAAAAATGAAGAGATTTTTGTTAGTTTTGCTGGCGCTGGGACTGCTTAGCGTCTTTAGCGCGTCGGCTCTGGCTGCCGATGTCAAATTCAGTGGCCAGTATTACGCGGCGGGTATGTATGTGGATCAGACATCGCTGCAAAAAGACACCACGGGCTATCCAGCCACCGCATTCTACTTTCAGAGACTGCGGGTGAGGACGGATTTTGTCGTTACCCCGGCCTTGTCTTTGATCACTCGTTTTGACGCGTTGGAGAGAATCTGGGGCGGCGCCAGAAGCGCTGTTGGAACGACAGCCGATGTCGATTCTTCCGGCACGCGCGCGGAAAATGAAAACATCGCTTTTGATTGGGCGTACATCAATTACAAAGCTCCCATCGGCGTGTTCCAAGCCGGTATCATGAATAAGGGCACGACAGGGACTGCTTTCGGCAACAACATCGCCCCGGCGGCCAGAATCAAATACGCCTATACCTACGGGCCAATATTTGTTGAAGTTCAGACCAGCAAGTTAGAAGATAAAAGCCGTTCCTTTATCTCCACAGCAACTTATAACGATGCTGATCGTGATGAGTACGGTATTGAAGGTGTCTATTCCTGGAAAGGCGGCAAGGCAGGCGTGAATGTTACCTATAACCGCGACGCGAGAAAGCGTCCTGCGCCAGACAACTATGAAAAGACTTACTGGCAGGTTGTGCCTTACGCGATGGCCAAAATAGGCCCTGTCGCGCTGGAAGCGGAACTTGGTTATGTCACCGGTAAGGAAAGGGATTATGACAACGCCACGGCCGACATTAAAATGACCGGTCTGTCTGGATATCTCAATGCCCTAGCTGATTTCGGCATGTTTTATGCGGGCGGAACCTTCGCGTATGTTTCGGGTGATAATCCCAACACCACCAACAAAAGAGAAGGCGGCACGCTTACAGGCGGGCGCGACTGGAACCCCTGTCTGATTTTGTTTGGCTATTATGATACCTATAGATGGGTAGGCCCCATCAGAGGTCATGACGCCAGCGCTACCGGCGATGTAAACAATGCAATGGCCAACGCGTTTTTCTATCAGGGACGCGTGGGCGTTCGTCCGATTGCTGACTTGGACATCATGGCTTCTCTGGCCTATGCCACGGCGGACCGAAAACCGACCGGCTACCTGAAAAAGGATTACGGCATGGAGTTTGATTTAACCGCCACCTACAAAATCACCAACAATCTTTCCTATATGTTGGGCGGAGGTTACTTGTGGACGGGCGATTACTTCAAATACAACAATGCCGCCAACAAAGTCAGCGACAATTACATGCTCATCAATAAACTAACGCTGACGTTCTAGCTGCAGGCTTAAGACCGAAGGCCGAAGGCTTTTAGTCGGAGAAAATCATCCCCGGAGGCAAATATTGCTTCCGGGGATTTTTATTTTTCGCGGTGGATATTTATTTTTTTCTCTTCGTTAGTGCATGGTAAACTGGGAGAACAATCACCAGAAAACATAAAACGAGGGCCATCAACGCTACCGGGCGTTCTATAAAAATGCCGAAGCTTCCCTGCGACATCAGAAGCGAGCGTCGCAAGTTCACTTCAAACATCGGCCCTAGCACAAACGCTAAAATCAGCGGCGCCGGTTCATAGTCGAACTTCCTGAGCAGATATCCGAAGACTCCGAAAATAATCATAATAAAAATATCAAAAACGTTATTATTTATGGAAAAGGCGCCAATTACGCAAAGAAGAATAATCAGGGGGTAGAGGATGCGCTCCGGAATGCGCAAAACCTGCACCCACAAAGGAATGAGGGGCAGATTCATAACCAGTAGAATGATATTTCCTATGTACATGCTGCCGATGATGCACCAGAAAATATCTGGATGCTCTTTGAGCAAAAGCGGGCCGGGGGTGATGCCGTGCATCAAAAACGCGCCGAAGAGCACCGCCAGAACGACATTGGGCGGAATGCCCAGCGTCAGCAAAGGGATAAAGGAAGTGGACGCGGCGGCGTTATTGGCGGATTCGGGAGCGGCCACTCCTTCAATGGCGCCCCGCCCGAATCTTTGAGGCTTCTTCGCCAATCTTTTTTCAACGCCGTAGGAAATAAAGGACGAAAGCACCGGTCCGCCGCCCGGCAGAATTCCCATGAAAAACCCGATCAAAGTGCCCCTGATTATCGCCCACCTGGCTTTGAGCCAGTGCGCTTTTTTAGGGAACAAATTTCTAAATTTCACTTTTATTATTTTTTGCGGAACGGTTTTTTCCAGATTGGCTAGAATTTCCGCCAGGCCGAAGAGGCCTATGGCCAAAGGCACGACATGCAACCCTTCATATAAACTGATGATGCCGAAAGTCAGACGGGGTTGAGAGGTGATCGGATCCAGCCCGATTGCGCCCAGGATCAGTCCGCAAAGCGCCATGATTGCCGCTTTAATGATTGAGCGCTGCGCCAGGTAAATGATAAAGGTGAAACCCAAAAGAATTACGGCAAAATATTCCGGCGGGCCGAATTTAAGGGCAAATTCCGACAGCGGTCCGGCGATCAGCTGCAGGCCGATTAAGCCGACGGTCGCCGCTATAAAAGAGCCGAAAACCGCGATGCCCAAAGCCGCGCCGGCTTTTCCTTTGCGCGCCATCTGATAGCCGTCCAGGCAGGTAACCACGGAGGCTGCTTCACCGGGCACGTTTACCAGAATGGACGTTGTCGAGCCGCCGTACATCGCGCCGTTGTAAATGCCCGCCAGCATAATGATTGCCCCGGCCGGCGGCAGTTGGAAAGAGAGCGGCAGCAAGATAGAAATGGCGCCCGCCGGGCCGATGCCGGGCAAAACACCCACCAGCGTGCCCAGGAGGCATCCCGCCAGAATGAGGGCAAGGTTATGAAATTCAAAAGCGATGGCCAGGCCGCCCAGCAAGCTGTTTAATGCTTCCAAGAAATTCTCCGTCTATAAAATTCCCAAAGTTTGGGGCAGGGGTGTTTTTAAGAGATACTGGAATAAAATATAACTCAGAATAACCGCCAGCAAAGACTTTATCAAAGCGCCCCATATTTTGATTCTTGCTGTCATAAACAAGAACAGCAAGAGGAAAAATGTGGCGGGAAGATATCCCAGCCGGGGAAGAAGCAAAGCATAAACCAAGAGAGACAAAACAATTAAAAAGCTCTTGCGCGGAATAATCTCGCGCAAGAAAAATGAAGTTTCGGATTTATTTTTTTTGCCGGTGATATTTTCGGAAATTAAAGACAGGCAAAAGATAATTAAAAAAAAAGCCGCCCAAAAAGGGAAGAAGCCGGGCTGGGGCTGGGCAAGTTTTCCCAGTCCCAGCGTAAATGCATGCATCAGAACAAGGAATGCCAGCGCGAGAAAGATAACGCCGCTGATAATATCAAGTCTGTTCACGTATCCTCATAACCGGCGCCAGGGAGTTGACTTTTTACTCCGGCTTGGTGGCCGCTTCCTTGATGACGCCGGTGGCAATCAGATGCTCGTTGATTTTTTTCCAGTAAATTTTAAGAAATTCACTGAACTTTTCGCCGTTGTAATAAACGGGAATCATGCCGATTTTATCCAGGGCGTCCAGATATTCCTTGCTTTTCGTCGCGGCGGCAAAAGCCTCTTCCAGATTTTTTGCCACATCCGTGGGAATATCCGCGGGGGCAACCACGGCGAACACAGCGTCATTGGCGAAATCATATCCCAGTTCTTTTAGCGTGGAAGTTTTGGGAAAAATCGGCGAACGTTTTTCGCTGATCACGGCCAGAAGTCTCAACTGTCCTGCTTTCACCGCGGGGATCAACTCCGACGTGAGCGCCGCGAAATCAACATGTCCACCCAGCAAGGCGGTGAGAGCTTCCATGCTGCCTTTGTAAGGCACATGAATCATTTGCAGTTTCTTTTTGGCGGAAATGACATCCACCGCAGCATGTGTGGTGCTGCCGATGCCGGTGGTCGCGTATTTCAATTTGTTCGGGTTTTTTTGAGCGTAGTTGACAAGTTCTTTCAACGATTTCCAGCGCGCGTCGTTTTTTACCACGATGCCCAATTGCGGCTCGGAAAATCCGATAATCGGGCGGAAGCTGCTGAACGGCTTGAAGGGCGCTTCCTGCATCTGGCTTGCGCGGATGATCACGGAACTGGGTGTCGCGCACAGCGTGTAGCCGTCTGGATTCTGCGCGAGCATCGCGGCCAAGGCCACCATGCCTGTTCCACCAGGTTTATTTTCAACAACAATGGGTTGTCCCAGAATTTTCTCCGCCGCTGCGGCCAACGCCCGCGCGCTTAAATCCATTGAACCGCCCGGACTGAAGCCCACCAGCAGCGTGATCGGCCTTTCCGGAAATGCGGCCGAGACCGGCTGACCGGCAAACACCAATAACATTGACGATAAAAATAATATAGAAATAATGCTTCTTATTTTCATTTTCAGGCCTCCTTTTACTGCTGGCTGTTCAAGTCGTTTTGCAAAATAATTTTTAGAAGGTAAGCGTCAGTTTGTTGATCAGCAGATAATTATCACTGACTTTGGCTGTCGCGTCCATTCCTTTGAAATACCCTCCGGTGAACAGATAAGCTCCCCCTAACATGTAGGACAGATTATTGGTGATTCTGTAGGTGGCGATTAAATCCACTTCCACGCCGTAATCTTTTTTCTGATAGACGCTGGTGGGATCTCCCGCTGTTGCCCAGGGTTTTTTATCCGCCTGCGCGTAAGAGACCGAAGCCATGATATCCAGGTCGCTTACCGGACGAATGCCGCCTCTTAATTGCCCGAACCAGGCGTTGGACATGGAGCTGGCATTTTGCGGGCGCGTGTCCGGTGGGCCGACACTTCCGCCATGACCGTATAATGTTCCTGCCCGGTAGTTGCGGTCATAATTCCATAAAAGCAGGCAGGGATTCCAATCCATACCGCCGCTGATTCTGCCGCCTTCTGATTTGTTTGCGGTGGCGGGGTTATCGCCGGAGATATAGGCAAAGGTGCCGCCTGTGTAAAACATGCCGAAGTCAGCTACGGCGTCCAAAAAGGCAGCCAGATTGGTTAGTTTTATATCAGCGGTGCCGTTGTCGTAGTCGCGCAGTTTGCCCCAGGCGTAGGAAACTTCCGCCTGCAGTTTGACGGGGCCTAGCTGCGCGATGGCGTAAGGCGTGAGGCTGTAGGTGAAAGTTAAATAATTGTCCGGCGCCGGTCTTTTAGAGGCGTCGCGTCCGATGCCGCCCAAAACGCCTGCGCTGCCGCCTTTCCAGGAATACTTGAAGGCCGCGGCGTATTTGTCGGCATCAACATCGGTAGCCGTGGTTGTCGGACTGGCCACCGAGCGACTGCTATCTTTCAATTTGACGGTTTTGAGGATGAAATACCAGGGCCCGGTGGTGTAACTCCAGGCGATTACTCCGGCGGGTTGAGACGAGTCGGCGAATACCGTGCCCCACGCCCCGTCATCCATGTATCCGATGCGCCACAGACCCAGCTTGGACGCATAATGCACGTAGGCCCAGTCAAAAGCGATGTTTTCATTTTCCGCGCGTGTTGCCGCGGAGAGAGAATCGGCCGTAATGCTCGGTGCGGATCTGGCGCCGCCCCAGATTCTCTCCATCGCGTCAAAACGGGTGATCAGTTTCAAGGCAGGCGTCACGATAAACTCTGTCCGTACGCGTAGCCGTTGAAAATAAAAAGCGGTGGCCGGATAACCGGTGGCGTCTTTTCTGAAAGTTGTCTCGTCCAGATACATGCCGGTGGCGTAAAAATCGCCGCTGAACTTTACATCAGCGGCCCGCGACTCAATGGCAAAAGCCAGTAAAAGAATAAATCCCAACAAAAAAAGTATGCAGCGTTTCATTTTGCCCCCCCTTCATAATCAAGGATATGTTTATGATAGCTGTTGCTAAATATGCATTAAATATTTGTCATTAAATCCAGCGATTAAATGCCGCAAATTTCGCCTCTTGTGAGGATTCCTATTATAATTATCAGGTTTGCGCAAGATGCAAAAAGCGACTTTTGTTCTCCTGTTTGCTTGCCATGAGCCGGTGCCGAGAACGCAAAAACACTTCTAATTATTTAATAAAATTATTTTATTTTTCTGATGTCTTTTTCCTTGCCGACCACGACGAGAACCTCGCCGTCCTTAACGACAAAATCCGCCGCCGGCACCATATGGATGGCGTCGGAAAGAACATCGCGCACGGCAATGACTTCGATATTATGTTTGCTGCGCAACTGCAGCTCGGCAATGGTTTTGCCCAGAAAACTGTTGGGAGGGGCAAGTTCAATGATCATATAGTCTTCGGAGAGGGGAATATAGTCCATGACATTGGGCGAGATGAGGCTTTTGGAAATTTTTTTGGCCACGTCCATTTCCGGGATGATGACGTCCGTGGCGCCGACTTTTTCCAGAATCATCTTGTGTTCCTCATTCGGCGCTTTCACGATGATGTTCTTCACGCGCATCTGTTTTAAGTGCAGCGTGATTAAGGTGGCGGCGGCGAGATCTTCGCCGAAGGAAATTATCGCGACATCGTCTTCCTGAACGCCGATTTCATCCATTACTTCCTTGTCCGTGCCGTCCGCGAGAATCGCCTTGGTGGAATAGTTTTTCATTTTCTGGATGGCGTCTTTGTTCTTATCGACCACGACAACATCAAATCCGTTTTCAAATAAATCGCGCGCGACGTTGTATCCGAATATGCCCAGGCCGATGACAATCGCTCTTTTCATTTAATTTTCCTCCTTAAATTTTCGCCAAAACCCTACGGGAAAAATAAATTAACCCACCATTACTGTTTCTTCGGCATAGGTTATACCTTTTTTCCGGGCCGAATACAAAGCAAAAGCCAGCGTCAGCGGGCCGACCCGTCCGGCAAACATCATGAAAGTAATGGCAATTTTCTGAATGTCGTTGAGCTTATCGGTAATGCCCATGGAAAGTCCCACTGTCGCGAAGGCGGATACGGTTTCAAAAAGGTATTCCACAAATTTATGGCGGCTGGCCGCGGGCGTGTCGTCGGTACCGCCAAAAAAAAGCAAAACAGATGTGATCAGGCACACAAAGAATATGGCGGCGAGCACGATGGAAATGGTTTTTTCAATTGTTTCTTGGGGGATGGTTCTGTTGGCGACATTGACGTTTTCGCTGCCTTTAAAACGGCTGACAACCAAAAGCAACAACAGAGAAAAGCTGGTGGTTTTGATGCCGCCGCCGGTGGAGCCAGGCGAAGCGCCGATAAACATCAGCAGTATCAAGATAAGAATAGTGGAGTTGGTGAGAATGCCGATGTCCACGGTATTGAAGCCCGCGGTGCGCGCGGTAATAGATTGAAATAATGAAGAAAGCAATGTTGTTTTTACGCCTGCTCCCCGCAAGGCGTTATCCATTTCCATAAAATAAAAACAGATTGCGCCCACCATAATCAGGACAAAGGTCGTTATCAGAACAATTTTAGTATGAACAGAGAGTCTTTTTTCGAGTCCGCGTAATCTGGCCAGCACTTCATTTTGCACAATGAACCCGATGCCTCCCAGGACAATTAGCGTCATCACGGCGATGTTCATAACCGTGTCTGTTTGATAAGACATCAGACTGTTGGAAAAAAGGGAGAAGCCGGCATTGTTGAAGGCGGATATCGCGTGATAGAGCGCGCGGTAAAAAGCGGCCCCTGTAGTAAAATCCTGCGCGAAACGCCAAAAGAGAACCACCGCGCCGATGCTTTCGATAACAAAACTGTAAAGCACGACTTTTTTGACGATAAAGAAGAAGTCGCGCCGCGGGGTGTGCAGGAAAGTAACCTGGCAGATTTCCCGACCTTTAAAGGAAATATCTTTGCCCATCAGCGTAAAAAGGATGACGGAAAATGTGATGATGCCCAGGCCGCCGATCTGGAAAAGCACCATGGTGATAATTTGCCCCGCCAACGACAGGTCTTTTCCCGTGTCCACCACCGTCAGGCCGGTGACACAGACGGCGGAGGCGGCGGTAAAAAGAGCATCGATAAAGCGCAAGCCGTCTCCGGAGGCGGAAAAGGGCAGCCAAAGAAAAAACGTGCCCAGCAGGATGAATGCGGCAAAGCTGAATATAAAAATTCTGGTCGGCGTAAGATGCCGGCTTAGGAAATTCCGGATTGTCAGATAAAGTTTCATTTTCTGCCTTTATCAATCAAGCAAAGCAAAATCATGAATCTTTTGTTATTTTACGACGGAATATTATTTGCCAGAGCATCAATATGGCCCCCACGGTTATGGCGGAATCCGCGACATTAAACGCCGGCCAGTGCCAGCTACCGATATAGAAATCCAGGAAATCCACAACGGCGCCGAATCTTATTCGGTCGATTAAGTTGCCTACCGCCCCGCCGAAAATGAGAGATAACGCGATGATGATCAATAAGGGCTCTTTTTCGCTCTTTATGATGAAGTAAATAATCAGCGCCATAGCCAGCAGGGTTATGCCGATGAAAAAAGCGTAGCGGAAAAATTCCGGCATTTCCGCGAGAAATCCGAAAGCCGCGCCGGGGTTCATCACGTAAACGAGGTTGAAAAAACCATCGACAACAATATGTGTTCCGTACATAAAAAGCTTTTTTGCGATGAGCGCCTTGGTGAACTGATCCAGAATGATGATCGCCGCGGCGCAGGCAAGAAATATTATCATGTTCTTTTTCATAGATATTTCTCCAGACAGCGCTAGAGGTTGGTCAGGCAGCGGTCGCATACCTGCGGATGCTGTTTGTCTTTCCCCAGAGATTCCGAATAAATCCAGCAGCGCTGGCATTTTTCACCGCGCGCTTTTTCCACGCCGACAATCAATCCCGGGATTTCTTCGCTCTGAAATGGATTTTTGATTTTATCCGGCTCTGTCAGCTCCAGTTGCGAAACAATCAGAAACGCCGGCAAGTCTTGGCGATGGCTCTCCAGCAGCGCCTTTAGTTTTTCCGGCGCGGCGATGCTGACGCGCGCGTCCAGTGAGTGCCCGATTGTTTTTTCTTTACGCGCCTGTTCGAGCGCTCTGGCAATTTCCGCGCGGACATCAATTATTGTTTTCCATTTGTCACCCAGAGAGGGGTTAAAGTAAAGCTCATCCACCTGTGGCAACTGCGCCAGATGCACGCTGGTCTCTTTATCTTTCCAATCAGGCAGCGCTTTCCAGATTTCCTCCGTGGTGAAAGTGAGAATGGGGGCCAGCAGTCTGGTCATCGCTTTTAAAACGATAAACATTGCCGTCTGGCCGGAACGCCTCGCCGCCGAGTTTGCTTTGGTGGTGTAGAGCCGGTCTTTTAAAACGTCCAGATAAAGCGCGCTCAAATCCACGGTGCAGTAATTGTAGAGCGTGTAGAAAACCACGTGGAACTGATAACGCTCGTAGGCGTCGCGGACTCTTTTGATTACTTCCTGCAGACGGTGCAGCGCCCATTTGTCCAATTCTTCCATTTTTCCGTAGGGGGCGAAATCCTGATCCGGATTGAAATCGTAAAGATTGCCCAGAATGAATCTGCCGGTATTGCGGATACGGCGGTACGCCTCCACCAGGCGTTTAAGAATTTCTTCGGATATGCGGATATCATCGGTGTAATCTTCCGCCGCCACCCAGAGTCTGAGTATTTCCGCGCCTTGTTTTTCGATGACTTCTTGCGGTTCGATGGTGTTGCCGAGGGATTTGGACATTTTTTTCCCTTCGCCATCCACGACAAATCCGTGCGTCAGAACGCTCAAATACGGGGCGCGGTCTCTTGTGCCGACGCATTCCAGCAAGGAAGAATGAAACCAGCCGCGGTGCTGATCGGAACCCTCCAGATACATGTCCGCGGGCGATTGCAGGTTTTCTCTTTTTTCCAGCACTGCCGCGTGCGTGACGCCGGAATCAAACCATACATCCAGAATATTTGTCTCTTTGGTAAATTCGGAAGAGTGGCAATGCGGACAGGCACTGCCTTTGGGCATCAGGTCTTTGGTGTCTTTTTCAAACCAGATATCCGCGCCGCTTTTTTCCACCTGTCCTACCAGATAGTCGAGCATTTCTTTGGTGAGCACTTCGGCCTTGCACTTGGCGCAGTAATAAACGGTAATCGGCACTCCCCAGAGGCGCTGGCGCGAAATGCACCAATCAGGCCGATTTTCCACCATGCCATAGATGCGGTCGCGCCCCCAGGCGGGAATCCACTGCACCTGATTGATGGCGGCAAGCGCCTTCTTGCGCAAATCGTTTTTTTCCATCGAGATAAACCACTGCTCGGTGGAGCGGAAAATAATGGGCTGCTTGCAGCGCCAACAGTGCGGATAGGAATGCTGCATGGGAAAATGCCCTAAAAGGGCGCCTGCTTCTTTCAGTTTTTTGATGACGTTGTCATTGGCATCGAAGACAAACTGCCCGGCGAAATGCTCTACATCTGCGGTAAACTTTCCCGCGTCATCCACCGGCGCGTAATTTTCCAGTCCGTATTTCAGGCCGATTTCATAGTCTTCCTGGCCGTGGCCGGGGGCGATATGCACGCAGCCGGTGCCCGCTTCCAGCGTGACAAAAGGCGCCAGAATCAAAACACTTTCTCTTTTCACCAGCGGATGAAGGCATTTTTGTCCTTCCAGAACCGCGCCTTTGAATTCATCCAGAATTTCATATTTTTTATTTTTGTATCCGAACGCCTCCAGGCAGTAATCCAGCATTTCTTTGGCGACGATCAGTGTTTCGTTGTCAACTTTTACCGCGGTGTAGATGAAATCTTCTTTCAGCGCGATGGCCAGGTTGGCGGGAATCGTCCAGGGTGTTGTCGTCCAGATGACTACGCTGATTTTTTGTCCGGCCAGTTTCGGCAAAACTTTGGCGATATCGGAGGTCACGGCAAATTTTACATAAATGGACGGCGTTTGATGATCCGCGTATTCAATTTCCGCTTCCGCCAGTGCCGTTTTACATGATGCGCACCAGTAAACAGGTTTTTTACCTTTATAAACGCTGCCGTTGAGATAGAGCTTGCCGAATTCGGCAATCGTTGCCGCCTCGTATGGATAGGCCATGGTCAGGTAAGGGTTATCCCACTCACCAAAAACACCCAGTCTTTTAAACTGCTCACGCTGAATACCCACATATTTTTCGGCGTAAGCGCGGCAGGCGCGGCGTTTGTCCGCCTGAGACATGGTTGCTTTCTTAGCCCCCAGTTCCTTGTCCACCTGATGTTCAATCGGTAGTCCGTGGCAGTCCCAGCCCGGCACATAGACGCCGTCAAAGCCACTCATGTTTTTCGCTTTTACCACGATATCTTTCAAAATTTTATTGAGCGCAGTGCCCAGATGAATGTTGCCATTGGCGTAAGGGGGGCCGTCGTGCAGAATGAAAGGTTTGGCTCCCTTGAGTTTTTTCCTGATCATTTTATAAATGCCTGTTTCTTCCCAGCGTTTGAGCATTTCCGGCTCACGCTGGGCCAGATTCGCCTTCATCGGAAAATCGGTTTGCGGCAGATTCAGGCTTTGCTTGTAATCCATTTACCTATTGCTCCTTCATCTCAAAAAAAATAGCGGTCATGCCGCGAAAATTAAAAGCTTTTTTACGAGGCAGTGCACTATCACACAATGATACCACTTTCAAGCAATCTCTATATCACTTAACATCAATAATTTCTTGACAAATTTGCCCCGGCCGCCGTATCTATCGGAAAAGGTCTACGACACTTGACTTTCTGTGACACGGCATTACAATTAGGATGCGTGTAAAGTAATTTTTTATAAATATCCGCAATTTAAATAAAATTGGAGGCTTGGAATAAAAATGAAAAGAATTTTGCTGTTTCTTCTGACCAATATCGCCGTAATTTTCATTTTGAGCATCGTTTTGCGTCTTTTGGGCGTTGATCGCATCCTCGATGAAAGCGGCACAAACTTGAATATGTATAACCTGCTTATTTTTGCCGCGGTTTTCGGCATGGGCGGCGCGTTGATTTCGTTGATGATATCTAAATGGACGGCCAAGCGCCTGACCGGCGCGCAGGTGATTACCAATCCCAGAAGTTCCACGGAAATCTGGCTGGTGGATACAGTGAAAAAACAAGCGGCAATGGCGGGCATCGGCATGCCGGAAGTGGCGATTTTTGATTCTCCCGCTCCCAATGCTTTTGCCACCGGCATGAACAGAAACAACGCGCTGGTGGCTGTCAGCTCCGGGCTATTGAGAGCCATGAACAAGGAAGAAGTAGAAGCGGTTTTGGGCCATGAGATAAGCCACGTATCCAACGGGGATATGATCACGCTCACGCTGATTCAGGGCGTGGTTAACACTTTTGTTATTTTCTTCTCCCGCTTGGTTGGGCATTTTGTGGACAGAGTCATTCTGAAAAACGAAAGAGGACACGGGTTGGGATTTTTTCTGACGACGATTATCGCGCAGATTGTTTTCGGTATCCTCGCCAGCATAATTGTTATGTGGTTTAGCAGGCACCGTGAATACCGCGCGGACGCGGGCGGCGCCAAACTCGCGGGCACGCCCGGCATGATTGCCGCACTGGAAAAATTAAAAGCGAGCGTTGCGCAGCCGCTGCCGGATCAAATGTCGGCATTCGGCATCTCCGGCAAATCCAAGCGCGGCCTGGCCATTTTATTCATGAGCCATCCGCCGCTTGATGACCGCATCGAGGCGCTGAAAAAATCCACTTACCGGTAAAATGCCAAAATTGAATATAATTAGTCTAAGCCAGCTTTGCTGTTCTATCCAAAGCTGGCTTATTTTTTTTGTAAAGAAGAGCAAGAAATATGAAGTTAAAGCTGAATTTGCGATTCGTAAAAGCAAGCGATTATTAAGATACGCGGTCATGTTGTCTTTACAGAAATGATTTGATTACCGAAGGAAATTATAAACAAACACCATTAAAATTAAAATTTTAATCTTCTGGCAGATAAAATCAATAAAAGGAAAAACGGTCGACAAATTTGTCGAATATGTAAATTCTTGTTTTTTAATGTATTAAAGTAAACGCCTATATTTGACATCAGAAAATTCGACATTTTCCGTTATTTTTTCGCAACAAAATAAAATAATAAGCATCGTCATATCAGCAGGTTAAATGTAATTTTTGTCTTGGCATGAATGATGCTTAGCAGAACGTGGTTTATTGAGTTGGATTAATATTTTTAAAACGAATGGGAAAAGACACTGCGTATTGATGAAATAAAAATATTCTAAGACTGAATTCAATTATACGTTACGCTTTAGAAATGAGAACGGGATTTTAATACAGACGTGCAAAACAAAAACATTGATTCAAAGCTGATACATTCATATTTGGCGCTTACGTATTTCTTTTTGTTGTTGAACGGTTTTGTTTTTCTTCGTCAAATCGAAAGTATTAGTTTCATACAAGTTTTATTTACGATAGCGGTATATCTGAGCTATAATTTTCTTTATCTCCTGCCGATTATCTTGGTTTTGGAAGGCCTGAAACTTATCTTGGCGAGGCCTTTGATAAATAAGCAATTAACCAGTAGGCATGTTGATCCTAACTGGTTTTTGTATATCCCCGCGGTGCTTTTGACCTGGTTTCTGCAGGTTTTGATCTTTACGGACGGTTTTATTTTCCGTTTTTATGGTTTCCATATAAACGGTTTTGTCTTGAATCTTGTTTTTACCCCGGGCGGTATCGAATCCATGGGCGGCAATATCGCTTCCTTTTTGACATTTGGCGCTATTTTCTTTGCGTTTCTGGTCTTGCAAATTTTTTTACTCGCCGTTCTGTTGAAGATCAAATCAATTCGAATTTTTTGTTTTAACTTTTTCAATAGTAAAAGGCTTGCTCTTTCGGGGATTGCTTTTTTAATTCTTATAATCTTGCAGGGTTTTACCTACGGTTTGAGTAAATTTTATGCCTATACTCCTGTGCTGACCACAGCTGATGCTTTTCCTTTGTATGTGCCGATTGTGTTTAACGATCTGGCTAGATCCATAGGGCTTGAAGCAAAGGAACAGGCGGGCTTCCAAATGGAAACGAAGAACATTCAGCTTCGTTATCCGCTTGCCCAACTTACGGAAACACCAAAACACCGTAAATATAATATTGTCTGGCTGGTAGGAGAATCTCTGCGCGCGGACATGCTTGATCCTGAGATCATGCCCCAAACTTGGGCTTTCTCCAAAAAAGCTGTGCGCTTCATGAATCATTACGGCAGCTCCAATACAACCCGTTACGGTTTGTTCTCCATGTTTTATGGCCTTTATGGAAATTACTGGTTCAGTTTTCTTAACGAACACAAAGGACCGATAATCATGGATGTTCTGATGCGGGAAGGATACCAGATAGATATTTTTACCAGTGCTGATTTCAATTACCCGGAGTTTGCTCAAACCATTTTTGCTCATATTCCGCGTAAATTGCTCCACGATAAGAATGAGTTGGCGGCAGGTGCGGGCTGGCAGCATGATCGGGAAAACGTAACACGCATGGTCGATTTTCTTGATAAACGGCAGCCGGGCCGCCCTTTTATGACTTTCATGTTTTTCGAATCGCCCCACGCGCGTTATTATTTTCCTGATGAAAGCGTTATCAGAAAACCGTATCTGGAAGTTTTCAATTACGCGACCATGGATCTAAAAAGCGACATTGGTCTGATCAAAAACCGGTATATCAACTCCTGCCATCACCTGGATAGTCAGTACGGTCGTATTCTTGAATACCTGAAGACACATGGGCTTTTGGATTCAACAATAGTAATCTTGACCGGCGACCATGGAGAAGAATTTATGGAAAAAGGTCATTGGGGCCACGGCTCCGCGTTTGTCGAAGAGCAGACACGTGTGCCGATGGTGCTTTGGGTGCCCGGTATGGCTCCCCGTGAAGTAAATAATATAACAGCTCATTTGGATATTCCAGCGACGTTGTTGCCTCTTTTGGGGATAACGACGCCGGCGGAAAAATATACCCTGGGAATCAATCTTCTGGGTGCGAAAAATCGTCAATTTACGGTTCTTTCGGACTGGTATACGCTCGTCTATGTTGATGATGCGTATAAGGCGGCGTTTAACTATAACGGTATTTCCACTCAAAAAGTAACGACAAAAGATGACATGCCTGTTAAAAATCCGGAAAAATTTTATCAAGATCAGAGGCGGGAATTATTCGAGATTCTGAGAAATATGACTAAGTTTAGCAAATAATTTTTCTTTGATACAAGGTGGGGAGACGTTTAAATTCAGGAGAAAAGGCATGGGGAAGACAGGACATCGGTATCGTAATATTTTCGCCATTATTATTCTCACCATACTCATGGTCACTCTGTTATTGGCCTTCGCCTTAGAAGTATATACGGTAATAGTTAAAGATGAGGGTGATATGCCTTTGCCGCCAACGTTCGGTAATTTTCCGGCCAACAGAAAAGCACTCGAACAAGTAAAAGAAGCAGGTAATTTTTCATTTGCTGCGGTTGGTGATGCCAGGAGTAGCGGTATTTTCGAACGAATTGTCTCTGAGATGCATAAGGAGCCCCTGGATTTTGTGGTTTTGCTAGGTGATTTATCTGGTGATAATAACGAAGAACATCACCGGTACCTACATGCCGAAATGAATGAGTATGTTCTTCCCTGCCCCATGTTTTATGTTGTGGGGAATCATGACGTAGATCCTCAAAGCTTTCCAATTGAGCGTTTTGAGAAAATATATGGTTCGAGTATTTTCAGTTTTGAGTATCGGAAATGCCTTTTTATTGTTTTGCGTATTTTAGATTCTAGCCGGTTCAACAATAAAGAAAGTTTAGCCTTCCTCGAGAAGTTTCGCAACATTGACCTTAGCCGGTATCTTCATACATTTGTCTTTTTTCATGTACCTCCCTCATCGATTTCTACATATTTTTATGGAAAACAATTTGTTGAAGAGAAAGCACTACTTAGGCTGATTGATGAGCTAGGCATTGAATATGCTATTAATGGCGATTTCCACGGCTTTGGCCAATGTAAGCGAAAGAAAACAACCTATATAGTTACAGGAGGTGGTGGAGCGTCGCTTCGACATAAGCCAAACAACCAATTCTACCACGCGGCAATTCTTCACGTTACGCCCGATTCTGTGGGTATGCGCATTCTATCCGTGCCCCATACCGCTGATTTTGAAGATGATCTTGAACAGCTTGCTATTGTTCATGTCTGGCCGTGGATGCGACACCATATTGCTTTGGTAGTAATTTTAAATTTGCTGGGTGCCGTCATTTTTTTATGTTTGGCTTATCTTTTAGTAACGGTTACGAAAAAAATAAAACCCGAGAAAATATCCGCCGGGGGATAACCGGTCGATTTTATTTTCTGAAATAAGTTGCTAATCCTTTTAAAATAAAATATGTAAGCCAAACCTGTTGCTGAACTGAGCCGTAGGCCGGCGTTTTTTGAGTTGTGTCTTGTCAATTTTACAAGGGTGCTTTTTATTATGATTACGGAAATATTTTCTTCCATTACTTCCTGGTATCTGGAACACATCAATTACGGCACTGTTATTCTGCTGATGAGCATCGAAAGTTCATTTATTCCCTTTCCTTCAGAAATTGTCGTGCCTCCTGCCGCTTATAAAGCTGCGCAAGGTTCGCTCAATGCTTTCGGCGTGTTTTTTGCCGCCACGGCGGGCGCGCTCATCGGCGCCACGTTTAATTACTTTTTCGCGTTTTTTTTGGGCAGAAAAGTGCTTTATCGACTGGCGGATACCCGCATCGCTCATTTTCTGCTGATTACCAGACATACACTTGAAAAGGCGGAAAGTTATTTTATAAAGTACGGCCGCAGCTCCACTTTTATCGGGCGGCTGATTCCGGCGATACGCCAGCTCATCTCGCTTCCGGCGGGATTTGCCAAAATGAATTTCAAGCGGTTTTTACTCTTCACCGCGCTGGGTTCCGGCCTCTGGAATATCATACTCGTTTTGCTGGGATTTTTTCTCTACACGCAGAAAGAACTTTTGGAAGAATATTACACGGACATTTCGATTTTCTTTTTTGTCTGCGGTATTATTTTCTTTGGCTATATGCTTTACAAAGGGTTAAAAAAGGAGAATCAGTGATAGATTCGGATTCATTAAATTTTATAAAAATTTGTTAAAAAATATCGTTATTTTTATCATGGCGCGAAAAAACATTTCTGCTTTAATCATAATCGCTTTTATCGTTTTAAGTTTTGTTTTAGCTATTCCGGTCCACGCAAACGTTATTGAGAAGTTAAATATTAAGAGTGTGGCCCTGACCTTTGATGCCTGCGAATCTTCGGTCCCAGTGTATTTTGAGGAAACAATTCTTTCGTATCTTATCAGGGAGAAGATACCTTTTACTGTTTTTGTGACGGGGAAATTCGCGCGCAGGAACAAAGAGCGCCTGCGTGAGATCGCGAAGTTGCCATTTGTTGAAATAGAAAATCATTCATTGAGTCATTACTCGCATATGGAACTTTTGCCTGAGGAAAAGCTCAGGCGCGAAGTGATGGTGGCCGATCAATTAATAAAAAGCATAACCGGCAGAAAAGCTAAATATTTCCGTTTCCCAGAAGGAGATTGTGATGAAAAAAGCGTGGAACGGCTTGAAAGAATGCATTATAAGGTAGTGCACTGGACTTTTCCCAGCGGTGACCCGGATCAAAATATTACCCCGGAAAAACTTAAACAATGGGTCGTTTTCAAGACAAAACCGGGGAGCATTCTTATCTTTCATATCAACGGCAGGGGTTACAGCACCGGCGAGGCGTTGCCCAGTATTGTTACCGCACTGCGCAGGAAGGGGTTTAATTTCGTAAAACTGGAAGACGGAGGGCTTTAAAAAGAGCCTTGTTCCAGGTTTTTTTGCAAAACCAATACATCCAAAACATGGTCGCCGATTTTACTTTTATTTTTGCCGGTAACCATAAACCCATTCTTTAAATAAAAGCTAATACCTTTTGCATTCTTTTCCACAACTTCAAGAACAACTTTCTCTGCTAAAGGAAATTGTTTGATCAGTTCATTTATGAACGCGTTGCCCAGACCCATTCGCTGGTAGGCGCGGTCAATGTATAAGCGGTTAATGTATATAACCTCGTTTTGCTGTTTCGCGTTGGTGACGCCGATAATTTTTCCGGTGGAGTCTTTCGCAACAAGAAATTTAACAGCCGGGTCCTCAAGTTGCGATTTCAACAGCTTGTAATCATATGCCTTCAGCGGAACTTCGGTGACGGTTTTTTCCGGCAAAACGCCCTCAAAAGTATCTTGCCAGACTTTACAAAGCAGCGATCTTATTTCCATTGCATCAGTTTGTTTGGCTGCCTTAATGGTTATCATCAGATTTTCCAGAGCGCCTTCCTCAGGTTATATACTTCTTACCAGGGCTAAGTGTCAATGTTATCGTGGTAACAAAAAAGCCCCTTGTCCAAGGGACAAGGGGCTTTTTTGTTTTATAACTTTAGCCTTTGGTCTTAAGTCTTCAAGCTATTCCTTACATTCCCATGCCGGGATATCCGCCTCCGGGAGGCATGCCGGGCATGCCGCCGGCGCCTTTTTCTTCGGGCTTATCGGCAACCATACACTGCGTGGTTAGCAGAAGCGACGCGACACTGGCCGCGTTTTGCAGGGCAAAGCGCGTAACTTTAGTCGGGTCAATGACGCCGGCTTTGAGCATGCCTTCATACTTGTCGGTGCGCGCGTTGAACCCGTAATCCGTGCCTTTTTCCTTGGCTTCATCTTTTACCTTTTGCGCGACAATACTGCCTTCAAATCCCGCGTTGGCGGCGATCATTTTAATAGGTTCTTCAATCGCCTTCTTGATGATATTTACGCCGATCTGTTCGTCACCATCAACATTGAGTTTGCCCAGGGCAGGCAAGGCGCGCAGATAAGCAACGCCGCCGCCGGGGACGATGCCTTCTTCCACCGCGGCGCGGGTCGCGTGCAGCGCGTCTTCCACGCGGGCTTTCTTTTCCTTCATTTCGGTTTCTGTTGCCGCGCCTACTTTAATTACGGCCACGCCGCCCACCAGTTTAGCCAGTCTTTCCTGCAGTTTTTCTTTATCGTAATCGGAAGTGGTCTCTTCAATCTGGGCGCGGATCTGTTTCACGCGGCCTTCCAGTTCGGATCTCTTGCCAGCGCCGTCGACGATGGTCGTGTTGTCTTTATCAATGATGATTTTCTTGGCTTTGCCCAGATCCTCCAGTTTCACGTTTTCCAGCTTCCAGCCCATGTCTTCGGAAATCATCTTTCCGCCGGTGAGGATGGCGATGTCTTCCAGCATGGCTTTGCGGCGATCGCCAAAGCCGGGAGCTTTAACGGCGGCCACGTGCAGTGTGCCGCGGATTTTGTTGACGACCAGCGTAGCCAGCGCTTCACCTTCAATATCTTCCGCGATGATAAGCAGAGGCTTGCCCATTTTGGCAATCTGTTCCAGAATGGGAAGCAGGTCTTTCATGCCGCTGATTTTCTTTTCATAGATTAAAATCAACGCGTCTTCGAGGTTAACCAGCATTTTATCCGCGTTGGTGACGAAGTAAGGAGAGAGATAACCGCGGTCGAACTGCATGCCTTCCACGATTTCCAGTTCCGTTTCGAGCCCCTTGGCCTCTTCTACGGTGATCACGCCTTCCTTGCCGACCTTGCCCATGGCTTCGGCAATGATGTTGCCGATTGTTTCATCGTTGTTGGCGGAGATTGTTCCGACCTGCGCTATTTCTTTCTGATCTTTGGTGGGTTTGCTAATCTTGTTTAATTCTTTGACAACCGTTTCCACGGCTTTGTCGATGCCTCTTTTGATATCCATCGGGTTGGAGCCCGCGGCGACGGCTTTTACGCCTTCGCGATAGATTGCCTGCGCCAGAATCGTGGCGGTGGTTGTGCCGTCACCGGCGACATCGCTGGTTTTGCTGGCGACTTCTTTAACCATCTGCGCGCCCATGTTTTCAAATTTGTCTTCGAGTTCAATTTCTTTGGCAACGGTTACGCCGTCTTTGGTTACCGTGGGCGAACCGAAACTTTTGTCGATAATGACATTGCGGCCTTTGGGTCCGAGGGTTACCTTTACAGCGTCGGCCAGGGTATTTACCCCTTTGAGGATCGATTTCCTCGCCTCTTCATCGTAAAGAAGTATCTTTGCTCCCATTTTATATATTCCTCCTTAAATTATTCTTATTTTTCGATAATTCCTAAAATGTCGTCTTCTCTCATGATCAAATACTCTTCGCCATCGATTTTCACCTCGGTGCCGCCGTATTTGCTGAAAAGGACTTTGTCGCCCACTTTGACTTCAATGGGGATAAGCTTGCCGTCATCGGCTATTTTGCCCTTGCCTACGGCCACTACTTTGCCTTCAATGGGTTTTTCTTTGGCGGTGTCGGGGATGATGATTCCGCCCTTGGTTTTTTGCTCCTCTTCCAGACGTTTTACGATAATTCTATCTTGTAATGGTCTGATTTTCATGCTTTTTTATCTCCTTTCCTGTTTTTAATATAATAATCCGTATAAATGCCACAGCAGCGGCGCTAACTTAAACATTTTTCCTTTGATGTCAATACTTAGAGGGTTTTTTTAGGAATTTTACTGATTAAACTGTCGAGGCGGACTTAAAATAAATTATCCAGCATTTCCTGCAGCGAAGACACTGTTTTTAATTCAATTTTTGCGGATTTTGCCGATTGCGTCGCGCCGGATTTAGGCGCCAGACAGCGGGCGAAACCCAGGCGCGTTGCTTCTTTTATTCTCGAATCTATTTGGGAAACGGCGCGCACCTCGCCGGTAAGCCCCACTTCGCCGAAAACGACCGTGCGCCCGTCGATAGGTTTATCAAGAAAACTTGAAGCCATGGCGGCGACCACGCCCAGATCCACCGCCGGTTCCGTCAGTTTGATCCCGCCGGCCACGTTGATAAAAATGTCGGACGCGCCCAGGTGCAGGCCGCAGATTTTGTCCAGTACGGCAACCAGAAGTGACACGCGGTTGTGATCCACGCCGATCGCCGTGCGCCGCGGCATACCCAGATTGGTGGGAGAAACCAGCGCCTGAATTTCGACAAGTATTGGCCTGGTGCCTTCCATGCTGCAGATGACCACCGAGCCGGACACGTTTTGCGGACGCTCCGCCAGAAAAAAAGCGGACGGGTTGGGGACTTCTTTCAGGCCTCTTTCCTGCATTTCAAAAACGCCGATTTCGTTGGCCGGACCAAAACGGTTTTTGATGCCGCGCACAATTCTGTAGGCGTGGCCGGAATCTCCTTCAAAGTAAAGAACCGTGTCCACCATGTGCTCCAAAACTTTGGGACCGGCAATGGAGCCGTCTTTGGTGACGTGGCCGACCAGGAAAACCGGAATGCCGAATTTTTTGGCAAACAAAATCAATCGGGATGACGCCTCGCGCACCTGGCCGACGCTGCCGGGCGCGGACATCAGCTCTGATGAATAAAGGGTCTGAATGGAGTCAATCACGACAATCGCGGGAGAAATATTTTTTATCTGTTCCAGAATTTTCTCCAGCGATACTTCCACCAGCACCAGCAAATCCCTGGCGGAGGCGCCGATGCGCTGGCCGCGCATTTTAATCTGGCTGGCCGATTCCTCGCCGGAGATGTAAAGGACTTTCTGCCCGGATTGGGCCAGGTTGTGCATCATCTGCAGCATCAGCGTGGATTTGCCGATACCCGGTTCTCCGCCGATTAATACGGCCGAGCCGCCGACAACGCCGCCGCCCAAAACACGGTCAATTTCGGCGATTCCGATGGCCAGGCGCCGGCCTTCCGCGACGGGTATTTCTTCGATCGGCAGGGGTTTGCCGTCAAATCTGATTTCGGCGCGAATCCCTGAATCGGCGGGCGTGACCAGCTCCTCGGCAAAGCAGTTCCATCCTTCGCAGGAAGGGCACTTGCCCAGCCATTTGGGCGACATATAACCGCAGTGCTGGCAGAAAAAACTGGTTTTTGCTTTTTTCAAGACTGAACACCTCGGCATTCTCTGGAAAAGAGAGCATATTTTTTTTAGTTGTGTCAATACTTATAAAATAAAGTTATAAGTACCGATGGTGTCAGTTATTGTTTTGTCGCTTTACAAAGGGAGAGTAAAAACTTATATTGAAGAACAAAAGCAAGGAGGAGAAGATGAAGCTTGACCGGTATTTCGAGGAAGCTAAAGGAGTTGGTATTCTGGCTACCGCGGATAAAAGCGGCAGGGTTAACGCCGCTGTTTACGGCCGTCCGCATTTTTTTGGCGAGGATACCGTGGCCTTTATCGCCGCCGAAAGGTTGACCCATGCCAATTTGCTCTCCAACCCCTATGCTGTTTATCTTTTCAAGGAAACGGATAAATATGAGGGCAAGCGCCTGTATCTGACAAAAATTCGCGAAGAGAAAGACTCTCCGCTGATAGATGAAATACGCCGCAAAAAGTACAAGGAAGTGGAAGGCAAATACAAAGCCGGCCCCAAATATCTGATTTATTTTAAGCTGGATAAGGTTCTCCCGCTCGTCGGTGACGAAAAAGATTAAAATTTTATCTAGCACGGAGGTGGAAGATGAAAGTTTTCATGACGGGCGGCACGGGGTTTGTCGGCACCTATCTGGCGCAGCGCCTGCTTCGCGAAGGGCACCAGGTTTCCATTCTTACGCCCAATCCGGATGATTCGGAGGCAAGACTTCCGCAAGTTTCCTATATCGCGGGCAATCCGACCATTAAAGGCAGCTGGCAGGAATCTGTAAGCAAACATGACGTGATCATTAATCTTGCCGGCGCCTCCATTTTCAGCCGCTGGACCACGGCGCAAAAGAAAATTCTGCGCGAAAGCCGCATCAGCACGACGCGCCATCTGGTCGAGGCACTGCCCTCGGACGCAAGCCGCGTTACGTTTTTCAGCACGTCCGCGGTAGGCTACTATGGTTTCCATGAAGATGAAGAATTAACCGAAACATCGCCTGCCGGTGATGATTTTCTGGCGCGGCTGGCCCTGGATTGGGAGCAAGAAGCGATGCGCGCCACGGCGAAGAAAGCGCGTGTCGTGATCACGCGCTTCGGCATAGTGCTGGGTAAAAATGGCGGCGCCCTGGGGCAGATGATACCGCTTTTTAAATATTTTCTGGGCGGCCCGCTGGGAAACGGCAGACAGTGGTTTTCCTGGGTGCACATGGAAGACCTGGCCGCGGCATTTTTATTTTTGCTGGCGCACAAAGAAATTTCCGGCCCGGTCAATGTCTGCTCGCCTCAGCCGGTGCGCAATAAAGATTTGGGCAAAGCGCTGGGCAAGGTGCTGCATCGGCCGTCTTTTATGCCCGCACCGGGTTTTATGATTCGGCTTATTTTGGGTGAATTCGGGTCGGTCTTGCTCAAAGGCCAGCGGGTGCTGCCGCGGCGCCTTCTGGAGGCAAATTTTGAATTTCGTTATCCGGAAATTGAGGCGGCGCTGAAAACAATCATTGCCGATCAATAAAGCTCAATAATATTCCTGTATTTATTTAACGGGGCTGATTTTTGACTTTTGGAATAGACGTTTTTGCGAATTCTATAATATTGACCTTCCCCCTAAATATGTACCAGGTTCAAATTGAGTCTTTGCTCCTGTAGC
>ERZ795052.155-NODE-155-length-103165-cov-10.520241_pt1 | contig 103165 bp, 95 predicted proteins | sample MGYA00375136_ERZ795052 | MGnify/ENA primary metagenome ERZ795052 (study PRJEB30181, sample SAMN05720156) | activated sludge metagenome | isolation source: Anaerobic digester | place: Japan | collected 2015-05-26 ...
CCCCTGCCGGGGTCCGCGCGGCCCCCCGAGGGACGGGAGGCGGTCTCCGGGTTTAAGAACTCTCAGATGGGTTACGTTTACGTGTCGCGGCTCGGGGAGGAAAAACTTTCTCCCCCCGTCCCGGCGGGTCTAACCCCCGAGATCCAAGAGGCCTCGACGGAACGTCCCGCAGCTCAAGCCGCCGACGCCCCTACAATCAACCGCCGGCCGGCCGGGGAAACGACAGGGGCCAAGGCGATACCCGCCGGTTTGCCGCCGTTCTTCACCGGGGCGAAAGAGGGCCGATACGTCGCGGAGGCGGCGGAAAGAGGCAATGGTCCCCAGACCAGCCGGGGGACGCGACCTGCTTCCCTTTTCGACCGGATCGTCCTTTTCGAGACCGTCTCCAACAACCCCACCGGCGTCACCGTGACGGACGAGAACCGGATCGCCCGCACCGCCGGGGACGACGCCGATGCCGCGGCGGACAACAACCTGCCTGCCGCGAAAACGACAGGGGCCAGGCCAATGCCCGAGGCGGAGACCTTCACCATCCCCGGCGACACGGAACCGGACGGTGGCGCCACCACCGCCAGGACCGCCCCGGGAGACCTCGCGCGCCCCATCGCACCCCCTCCAGGCCGAGACCACACCCTGGCCGGGACCGCCCCGCCGCCGCCTGACGCTGTCCAGGCCACGGAGCCCGATCTTCCTGTCGGCCCCCGGGAGACCTTGAAGGCCGCCTCTCCCGAGCGCCCCGGTGTCAAAACTACTACTGCCGGCGTTACCGAAATAAACGACAACCGGGTCACCCCCTCCGCCGGGCTAACCCAGGCCGTAGTGGGCAACCGCCGGCCGGCCGGGGAAACGACAGGGGCCAAGGCGATACCCGCCGGTTTGCCGCCGTTCTTCACCGGGGCGAAAGAGGGCCGATACGTCGCGGAGGCGGCGGAAAGAGGCAATGGTCCCCAGACCAGCCGGGGGACGCGACCTGCTTCCCTTTTCGACCGGATCGTCCTTTTCGAGACCGTCTCCAACAACCCCACCGGCGTCACCGTGACGGACGAGAACCGGATCGCCCGCACCGCCGGGGACGACGCCGATGCCGCGGCGGACAACAACCTGCCTGCCGCGAAAACGACAGGGGCCAGGCCAATGCCCGAGGCGGAGACCTTCACCATCCCCGGCGACACGGAACCGGACGGTGGCGCCACCACCGCCAGGACCGCCCCGGGAGACCTCGCGCGCCCCATCGCACCCCCTCCAGGCCGAGACCACACCCTGGCCGGGACCGCCCCGCCGCCGCCTGACGCTGTCCAGGCTGCCGCGCCTGATCTTTTTGATCCCCGTCAAACCGCCAAGGCCATCCCCGTCCCCGAAGGGGGGATCGCCGAACGCCCCTCCCCCGGGCCGATGGCCTTCCCCCACCAAAACCCCGTCGGGGAGGGGACCAACGGGAAGGCGGCAGAAAGGCCGACGCCCCAAGCCGCCCCGGAAGGTAAAAGCGGGGAACGGCCCCTCCCCTTCGCCGGTAGGGTCACCGCGCCCGTCCGGGGCGACGGCTCCGGGCCCTTCCCTTTCCGTGACGGGGAGGCCGGCCGCCCTGACGACGACGCCGGGCGCTCCCCGACGACGGCGGTCTTCACCCCCGATACGGATTTCTCCAAAACCGCCCCGGCCCAGAAGGGCGAAGCCGCCGCTTCCCGCCGACCCGTCATCGCCCAGGTCATGGACGGCCTGGCCGCCTTCAGGGGCGAGGGGGGAAGGGTGCGCCTCCGTCTCCAACCCGAGAGCCTGGGGAGGGTCACCATGGAGGTCACCGTCCGGGGCCGCCAGGTGGACGTCACGATGAGGGTCGAAAACGAACAGGTCCAGGGCCTCTTGAGGGGACACCTGGGGGACCTCGAGGATAACCTCCGGCATCAGGGCCTCCAGGTGGGCTCCATCGACATCGTCTACGACCGCCCGGCCGATACGGGTAACAGCGGCGGCGCCCATACCTTCAGCGGCTCGCCGGGCCAGACGGGCGGCGAAGGTCCCGCCGGCGGCCGACCCGGCGCGGGACAGGACAGAGGAGGAGGCGGCGGCATCAACCAACCCGCCCCGTCATACCAGGACAACCCCCCAGGCCCCGGCACGGGGACGATCAGTCTCTTCGCCTGAAAAGGAGGAAGATAAGATGGCCGATATCAACGGGATCGACAACATCATCAGTCAGTACGCCAAGACCTCCACGACGACCCAGGCCACCGGCCAGACCCTGGGCAAGGAGGACTTCCTGAAGATGCTCGTGGCCCAGCTCAAGAACCAGGACCCCTTGAACCCCATGAGCGGCACCGATTTCGCCGTTCAGCTCGCCCAGTTCTCCAGCCTCGAGCAGCTCTACAATCTCAATACGGGCATCAAGAACCTCGGGGTCTATCAGATGAGCCAGGCGAACCTCCAGGCGGTGAGCCTCATCGGCAAGGAGGTCTCCGCCGCGGGGGGCGACACCTTCGAGGCCGCCGGCGGTCCCGTGGACATCGCCTACGACCTCGCCGGCGACGCCGCGGCGGTGACCCTCACCATCCAGGACGAGGCGGGCCGCCTCATCGACACCATCAGGCTCAACGACCAGCGGGGGGGTCTCAACACGGTGACGTGGGGCAACGGTTCCTCCCGGACGGGGACCCACAAGGTGCGCATCACGGCGACCAACGCCGAAGGGGGTGTCGTCACCGCCACGCCCCTCGTCCAGGGCAAGGTCACGGCGGTCAGTTTCAAGGATCAGGCCGTCTACGTGACCGTGGGGGGCAAGGAGATCGCCTTCACGGACATCAAACAGGTCAAACAAGGATAAAACTTCCCAAAGGAGGACGAAAGATATGTCAAGCGCACTCTGGATCGGAACGACGGGCCTCTCGGCGAGCAACAAGCAGCTCGACGTCATCGGCAACAACCTGGCCAATGCCAACACCATCGGCTTCAAGTGCAGCGACGCCACCTTCGCCAGCATGTTGAGCCAGAGCCTCTCCGGCGGCACCTCCATGCAGGTGGGCCAGGGCGTGGGCGTGGCGGCCGTCACCACCCAGTTCGCCCAGGGCTCCTTCCAGTCCACGGGCAACGCCACGGACGTGGCCATCGACGGGACGGGCTTCTTCATCGTCAAGAACCCGAAGGAGGACCTGACCTACTACACCCGGGCGGGATCCTTCTACATCAACAAGGACGGCGACCTCGCCGACACGAGCGGCTACCTCGTCCAGGGCCACATGATCGACAGCAGCGGGAAAGAATCGGCCTCCATGACCAACATCAACCTCACGGGCCGCAAGTCGAAACCCCAGGAGACGACGCTGTTCCGTCTGGGTCTCAACCTCAACGTCGAGACGGAGGCCACGGACGCCACGAACTACTTCACCGCCTCCCAGAGCATCTACGACTCCACGGGCCAGAAGCACTCCCTGACGGTCCGCTTCGACCGGGCCGTGGAGACCCAGCGGCTCTGGTACCTCTCGGCGCAGATCGACGATGGTGATTCCGTCATTCCCGAAAAGGGCTGCTGGATGGAGTTCGACGACGAGGGCGCCCTGGTGACGGACAAGACCCGCCAGATCCTGGCCGGCGACGTCGTCTACACCACCGCCGCCCACGATACGGCCGTCACGAAGGACACCCTCTTCGGCACCCTCTACGATAAAGATGGAGCGGCGTACAACCTCTCGACAGGGAAGACCATCGTCTACTCAGGAACTGACCACGACGGAAACGCCGTGGCCGAACAGACCTTCACCATCGCCGCGGGTAACACCATCGCCGACCTCCTGGACGACATCGAAACCAATTTCGGCGGCAGCGACAAGGTCGAGGCCAACCTCGTCGGGGGGAGGATCGTCCTCATCGACCGGGTGACGGGGAAGAGTTCCCTGGATTTGGTCTTCGACGGCGTCAAAAGCACGGCCGAGGTCGCCGTCTTCGGCACCCCCTCCTTCACCAACCCCCTGGGCCAGGTGGGCAACGAGGACCTCGAGAAGGCCGACATCGACTTCGACTTCTCCTCCCAGAACGAGTCCTGGGGCAAGGACGGCATCATCACCTGGGACCTCACCTCCGACAAGGCCCCGGAGATCACGAGCTACGCCCTCGACTCCCGCGTGACCTCCTCCAGCAACGACGGCTACCCTGCCGGTCTCCTGAGTTCCATCGACATCAGCGCCAACGGGATCATCCAGGGCTTCTTCACCAACGGACAGCAACAGGAACTCGCCCGGATCCTCACGGCGAGCTTCACGAACAACGGCGGCCTCTTCAAGGTGGGTAGCTACTTCACCGAGACGGCGGAATCGGGGGCCCCCACCGTCGGCAACCCCTCCGAGGGCGGCATGGGCAAGCTCCAGTCCCACTCCCTCGAGATCTCCAACACCGACGTGGCCAGGGAGTTCATCAAGATGATCGCGGCCCAGCGGGCCTACCAGTCCAACTCCCGGATCATCACCGCCGCCGACGAGATGCTCCAGGAGCTGATGAACATCAAGCGTTAAGGATAAGACCACCGGGCGGCGGCATGAATGATGCTAAATAAATCCGTGCCGCCGCCCTTGACATCCCGGGGAAACTGTGAACATCGTGACCAGGTAAGGAGCGGCGGCGTCACGGACCGGGTCACAGACAACCTAACCATTCGTTCTTCTTATGAATGTAAAGGCGACCGTTCCCACCGCCTATACCGAGCGGCCCCAGCCTGCCGTACCGAGACCCTACCGCCAGGGCGAGGTCCTGGAGCGCCAACGGGGCGTCGGGGCCGTCGCCCGGGAAGACATCGTCGACATCTCCTCCTGGGATGAGACCGGTACCGAGGCGGCGGGTTCCCTGCGGCCCCCGGCAGCCCCGGCTCCCCCCTCCACCCGTCCCTTCACCCCCAAGGGTTCCATCATCGACACCTGGGCCTGACAGCCGCCGACTGTCAAGATAATGACATCGCGCCGTACCACCCCCGCGGCGCCGCCGTTCCCAGGACCGTCAGCTCCCCGTCATCAAACCCAAGGCATTGATTCAAATAACCTTTTCCATATCCCCGATCAATGGCACCCAACTTGCTATTCAAGAATGCCGGGAGGTGGCCGTTCACCCCCACAGCCTTCGAGGTACCTGAGCGTTGGACTTCGCGACCCTGATCGGCATCTTCGTGGCCTTCGCCCTCGTCGTCACCGCCATGGTGTCCGGCGGGGGCCTCGGCTGGTTCATCGACGGCCCCGCCGCCATGATCGTCCTGGGGGGGACCTGCGGCGCCGTCCTGATCAACTACCCCCTCCCGGACGTCCTGAGGGTGTTGAAAGTGGCCAGAAACGCCTTCTTACAGCGGGAGCACCGGGCGGAGGACTTCATCCCCGTCATGGTGGAGATGTCCCGCATGGCCCGCAAGGAGGGGCTCATCGCCCTCCAGGACCCGTCGCGTTTCTCCCGGGACCCCTTCCTGAAAAAGGGCATCGACATGGTCCTCGACGGGTACGAACCCCACACCCTGGCCAACATCCTGGAGACGGAGGTGGACTACATCGCCGAGAGGCACCGCCTGGGGGCCGAGATCTTCACCAGCATGGGGAACTTCGCCCCCGCCATGGGGATGACGGGGACCCTCATCGGCCTGATCCAGATGCTCATGAAGATGAACGAACCGACCTCCATCGGTCCCTCCATGTCCGTCGCCCTCGTCACGACGTTCTACGGCGTGATTCTGGCCTACCTCTTCTTCCACCCCATGGCGGGCAAGCTGAGGCGGAGGAGCGCCGAGGAGATATTGTGCAAGCAGTTGATCATCAAGGGTGTCCTATCCATCCAGGCGGGGGAGAATCCCCGGATCCTGGAGCAGAAACTCCACTCCTTCATCTCCCCCAAGATGCGGCGTTCGAGGTTCTACAGTGGTTGAGAGGGTCCCCCAAGACAACAAGGTGAAGCGGGAGTCCTACGGCGGGCAATGGCAGACCGTCTACGCCTCCCTGATCATGGTCCTTCTGGTCTTCTTCGTCACCCTCGCCGCCCACTCCACCCTGGGGGTGTCCCGCCTCACGCAGATGAGGGAGACGGCCCTGGGAAAGCATAAGGGGGGCGGCCCCTCGGAGGTGGAGGTCCTGGCGCGCCGCCTGCCGGGCCCCGACGGGGGGATCTTCGTGGAAAAAACGGACGGGGGGGTGAGGATCCGCCTCGCCAGGGGGGTCGTCTTCGCCCCGGGCCTGGTCGAGCCCCTCCCCGGGGCCCGTCCCCTCGTCAGGGAGCTGGCCCGCCAGGCCCTGTCGAACCGTTACCGCGTCCACGTCACGACGGCCGCGGAGTGCCGTTCAGGCGAGGGGGGCAACCCCCGGCCCGACTGGGAGACCGCCGCGGCCCGGGCGGAGTTCCTCTGGAGCCTCTTCGTCCGGGAGGGGGGCGTTTCCCCCGCCATGGTCACGGCCGGGGCACAGGGGAGCCCTTGCCCGGGCGACGCCGCGGGGGGAGAGATCATGGTCCTTTTGACCACATAAGGGCGATTGGTGAAGATGTATCCGACACTGAGAAAGCCAACGAAAGAGGCGGGTGCGACCGGGCAGGCCGAGGGCTGGCTCGTCACCTTCAACGACCTCTTGACCCTCCTCTTTACCTTCTTCGTCCTCATCATCGCCTTCTCCAGCGTCAGGGGCGAGTTCCTGAAGGACGCCGCCGCCTCGGTCCGCCGGGCCCTCGGGGCGGAGACCGCCGGGGCGGCGAGGATCCTTTCGCCCCTCGTGGGGCCCCTGTCCGACCGGGAGATCGAGACGGAGAAGGCGCGCCGGGAGGCGGAGAGGGAACTCAGGCTCGCCGCTCTCCACGAGGGCCTCAAAACGGTCCTGGCGGGGCACCCCTACGTCTTCTGCGCCCGGATCCCCGGCAGCGTCACCATCAGGATCCCCGCGGCGGCCCTCTTCGATCCGTCTTCGGCGGCCCTCACGGACCACGGCGCCGCCCTCCTGGCGGCGGTCTCCGGTCCCGCCCGCGGCGCGGGGGCCTTCGTGACCCTGGAGGCACCCCGGTCGGCGGGGGATGCTTCTCACCGCGCCGGCGCCGCCGTGGCCGACTTCCTCACCGCGGGGGGCGGGATGAGCCCGGAGAGGATCAACCTCACCGTCACCCCCCCGTCGCCTGAGGGTGGGGAGGACTACCGGCCCGTGACGATGACCATAACGATGGAAAAACCTTGAAGGAGGCAGTGATGGCCAAAGCTGGTCGTGACGAAGAACAGGAAGACAAGGGGAAACAGGAACAGGAGGGCAAGAAGAAGCCCCTCGTCAAGTGGTTGATCATCGGCGCGGCTCTCCTCGTCGTCGCCGGTGCCGTCGCGGGCGGGGCCTACTACTATCTCGTCATCCTCGCCCCGACGAAGAAGGCCGCTTCACCACCGCCCGCCCAGATCGGGACCGTCTGGCCCATGGATCCCTTCATCATCAACCTCCGGGACGCCAACGCCGAGCGGTACCTCAAGCTGGTCATCCAGCTCGAGATCTCCGATCCTCAGGGCGTCAAGGAGCTGGACCTTTTGAAACCGAAGCTCAGGGACAACATCCTCGACCTCCTGTCGGCCAAGACCTACCAAGAGCTCATGGACGTCGCGGGGAAACAGCGCCTCCGGGAGGAGATCGCCATGCGCCTCAACAGTTTCCTCAACACCACCAAGGTGTCCCGCGTCTACTTCACCGAGTTCGTCGTCCAATAGGGGAAAGGCGGCATGAACAGGATCCTGACCCAGGAAGAAGTCGACGCCCTCCTGAGGGGTATCTCCGGGGGTGAGATCGAGACGGAGACGGAGGATCTCCACGACCCTTCCGAGGTGGTGCCCTATGACCTGACGAGCCAGGACCGCATCATCCGGGGGCGGATGCCGACCCTGGAGATGATGAACGAGAAGTTCGCCCGCCTCTTCAGGGCCACCCTCACCTCCCTCCTGCGGAAGGTCACGAGCGTGACGGCCATCTCCATCGACATGATCAAGTTCGGCGAATTCCTCAAGACCCTGCCCGTGCCCACGAGCATGCACCTCTTCCGCATCGAGCCCCTGAGGGGGACCTCCCTCTTCGTCGTGGAGGCGAAGGTCATCTTCATGCTCGTGGACATCCTCTTCGGGGGGACGGGTCGGGACACCTTCAAGGTGGAGGGGCGGGAGTTCACGGCCATCGAGAACAACATCATCCGCCGCGTCGTCATCAACGCCCTGGCGGACCTGGAAAAGACCTGGAAGGGCCTGACGGAGGTGTCCATGGTCTACCAGCGTTCCGAGGTCAACCCCCAGTTCGTCCAGATCGTCTCCCCCACGGACGTGGTGGTGGTCGTAAACTTCGAGGTGGAGGTGGAGTACTCCTCGGGCCTCATGACCCTCTGCATCCCCTACGCCTCCCTCGAGCCCCTGAGGGAGAAGCTCCAGGCGGGTTTCCAGAGCGAGGAGCTGGAGGTCGACCGCCGCATGATCGACCGTTTCGTCAAGAATTTCATGAAGGCCGAGGTTGAGGTCGTCGTCGAGCTGGGCAGCACCCAGCTTTCGGCGGGGGAGGTGGTGCGCCTCCAGCGGGGCGACATCATCCCCCTCGACCAACCGGCGGGGGAACCCCTGCCCATATACATCGAAGGGGTGAAGAAGTTCGCCGGCTTCCCCGGGGTCTACAAGGGGGCCCAGGCGGTACAGATCGCCGAGATCATTTACAGCGAAGAGGATTGAGACATGGAACAGAACGAGATCGACGCCCTGTTGAAAGACATCGAACAGGAGACGGGCCAGGAAGGAAAGGGAAAGAGTGACGACGAGCTCACGTGGGACGACGTCGCCGAGGAGATGAAGCTCTCCCAGCAGCCCGCCCGCAAGACGGAGGTCAACGCCGTCTCCTTCGAGGAGGTGAAGAAGACGGACGGCCCCGCGGGTAACCTGGATCTGAACTTCATCCTCGACATCCCCCTGAACCTGACGGTGGAGCTGGGGCGGACCCGCATGCTCATCAGCGAGCTCCTCCAGCTCGGCCAGGGGTCCGTGGTGGAGCTCACGAAACTGGCGGGCGAACCCATGGACGTCTTCATCAACAACCGTCTCATCGCCCGGGGGGAGGTGGTGGTGGTCAACGAAAAGTTCGGCGTCCGCCTGACGGACATCATCTCGCCGGCCGAACGGGTCAACAAGCTGAAGTGAGGCCCGTTACGGATGGAACCATCCTATCTGACCTCATTCTTGAAGATGCTCTTCGCCCTGGCCCTGGTCTTGGGGATCATGGTGGGGGCCGTATACCTCCTTAAGCGCCTCACGGGCCAGACGGGGCCGGGCCTCGGGGAGGGGATAGGCATCGACGTCGTCTCGGCCCGCCCCATGGGTCCCAAGGGCGCCGTCATGATCCTGAGGGTCCTGGACCGCGTCCTCGTCGTGGGGGTCACGGACCAGGCGATCAACCTCCTGGCGGAGATCGCCGACGAAAAGGGCCTGGAGAGGCTGCGGCGGGAGACGGTAAACTCTTCCACGCCCGCGGGCCTGCGGCCGTCGCCCCTCCTCGACCTCTTCAAGGGCCTGAAGGGGAGGTGGGGGAGATGATCGACCGCAGGGGCAGAGCCATCTTGTTCACGGGGGCCATCGCGGCGGCCCTCATCCTTATCTTGACCTCCGCCGCCGGGGCGCAAACCATGCCCATCCCCAACGTGAGCCTCACCATCGGCGGACCCGGGGGCGGACCGGCCAAGACGGCGACGGTCATCCAGCTCCTCTTCATCCTCACGGTCCTCTCCCTGGCGCCCGCCATCCTCCTACTCCTCACTTCCTTCACCCGGATCGTCGTGGTCCTCTCCCTCCTCCGCCACGCCCTGGGGACCCAGCAGATCCCCCCCAACCAGGTGATCATCGGCCTGGCCTTGTTCATGACCTTCTTCATCATGGCCCCCGTTTGGAACCAGGTCCACACCGAGGCCCTCAAGCCTTACTACGACGAGGAGATCTCGGGCGAAGAGGCCATGGATAGGGCGGCCGTACCCATCAAGGGGTTCATGCTCAAGCAGACGCGGGAGAAGGACCTGGCCCTGTTCATCAAGATGAGCCAGGGGGAGAGGCCCCGCAAACCGACGGACGTACCCCTGACGGCCCTGATCCCCGCCTTCGTCATCAGCGAGCTCAAGACGGCCTTCCAGATCGGTTTCATGATCTACCTCCCCTTCTTCGTCATCGACATGGTCGTCTCGAGCATCCTCCTCTCCATGGGGATGATGATGCTGCCGCCCATCATGCTGAGCCTCCCCTTCAAGCTCCTCCTCTTCGTCCTCGTGGACGGCTGGAACCTGGTGGTGACCTCCCTCGTCAGGAGCTTCCAATAACGAAAGGAAAGGGGAAGACATGACCGCAGATCTCATCGTGGGCCTCATGGCCGAAACCGTCAAGGTGACCCTCCTGACGGCGGCGCCCATCCTCCTCGTCGGCCTCCTCGTGGGGGTCTTCGTCAGCCTCATCCAGGCGGTGACCCAGGTGCAGGAGATCACCCTCGTCTTCGTGCCCAAGATCGTCGCCTGCCTGGTGACCCTCGTGGCCACCTTGCCGTGGATCATCCAGGTCATGATCGACTTCACCACCCGCCTCTTCCAGAACATCCCCATGTACGTCCGCTGACGGGGGGAGGGATGAGCTTCCCCATCGTCACCCCGGAACAGGTCTCGGCCTTCATCCTGATCTTCTTGAGGGTCACGACCATCCTGGTCATGATCCCCGTCTTCGGGGACCGGGCCGTGCCGGCCCGCGTGAAGGGGGGTTTGGGGATCCTCGTCACCCTCATCCTCTATCCCCTCATCAGGATCGAGGTCCCCGACCTGTTCACGGCCGATCTCTTTTTCCTCGCCACGGCCATGTCCCAGGAGGTCCTCATCGGGATCCTCATCGGCTTCGCCTGCCGCTGCCTCTTCATGGCCATCCAGGCGGCGGGGGAATTGACGGGTCTCCAGATCGGCCTCAGCATGGCCAACATCTTCGATCCCCTGACGAGCGTCCAGATCACCATCGTCTCCGAGTTCCTCTATCTCATGGGGGCCCTGGTCTTCCTCATGGTCGACGGCCACCACATCTTCCTGGCCGCCCTCAGGGACAGCTACCAGTACCTCCCGCCCTTCGCGCTGTCCCTCAAGGGGTCGCTGATGACCATGCTCCTGCGCCTCACGGCCGACGTCTTCCGCATCGCCCTCCAGCTGAGCGCCCCCGTCCTCGCCGTGGCCGTTCTCATCAACGTCTCCCTGGGCGTCATCGCCCGGACGGTCCCCCAGATCAACGTCTTCATCGTGGGGTTTCCCCTTCAGATCGCCGTGGGACTGATCTTCCTGGGGTTGGGGATTCCCCTCTTCGTGAGGCTGACGGGGCAGCTGTTCCTCGGTCTCCAGAAGGAGCTGCGGGTCCTGTTCCAGATCGTCCAATAACATGCTGAATATCTGACGACACCGTCATAAAACGGACAGGGTTATGGCCGAGGGCGACCGGGACCAGGAACGAACAGAACAAGCGACACCCAAGCGCCGCGAGGACACCCACAAGAAGGGGCAGGTGGCGAAGAGCCGGGAAATCCCCTCCGTGGCCATCCTGGGGGGCGTCCTGGTCTTCATGTATTTCAACGCCTCGGACCTCCTCCGGAAGCTGATGTCCATGACCTCCACCATCCTGAGCCGCGCCGCCGTCACCCCCCTCAACGCCCAGGACGTCCTCCCCCTCTTCGCCTCCGTCGCGGGGGGGGTCCTCGTCATGCTCCTGCCCCTTTTCCTGGTCGTCGTCACCGTGACGATCCTGGCCAACCTCCTCCAGGTGGGGTTCATCTTCTCCGCCGAGCCCGTCCTGCCCCGCCTCGGGAAGATCAACCCCCTCAAGGGGGCCAAGAACCTCTTCGGTCCCCGGGCTTGGGTGGAACTGACGAAAAACACGGCCAAGATCTGCTTCGTCGGCGTCGTGGCCTATCTCTCCATCCGCTCCGAGATCCCCGGGATCCTCCCCCTCATGGCCCAGGGTCCCTGGCAGGTCCTGAGCTTCTTGGGGACCAATTCCTTTGTCATCCTCGGCAACGTCTGCTGGCTCCTGCTGGTCCTGGCCGTGGGCGACTACCTCTACCAACGGTGGGAACACGAAAAGAACCTCCGCATGACGAGGCAGGAGGTGAAGGACGAGCACAAGCAGACGGAGGGCGACCCCCTCGTCAAGGGCAGGATCCGCCGTCTCCAGCGGGAGGCCGCCAGGAAGAGGATGATGGCCGCCGTGCCCAAGGCCGACGTGGTCATCACCAACCCCACCCACCTGGCCGTGGCCCTCAGGTACGACGCCGCTTTCATGTCCGCCCCCGTCGTGGTCGCCAAGGGGGCGGGCCACGTGGCGGAACGGATCAAGGAGCTGGCCCGGGAGCACCGCGTCCCCGTCGTGGAGAACAGGGAGGTGGCACGGGTATTGTATAAGCTGGTGGATGTGGACGGGGCGATCCCCGAGAACCTCTATCGCGCCGTCGCCGAGATCCTGGCTTACGTTTACGCCCTGAGGAACGGGCGGGTTGGATGAGGACATGGCCGTTTCCCTTTCCGCCAGAAACAGTTTTTTCACGGACCTGACGAGGAGCAGCGGTTTCGCCCTCGCCCTGGGCGTCGTGGGGATCCTGACGGTGATGATCGTCCCCCTGCCGACGGTGGTCCTGGATCTCCTCCTCTCCATGAGCATCGCCGCCGCCATCGTCATCCTCCTCATGGCCATGTCCGTCCAGAAACCCCTGGACTTCTCCGTCTTCCCCTCCGTCCTCCTCATCGCCACCCTCATGCGCCTGTCCCTCAACGTGGCCTCCACGCGCCTCATCCTCCTGTACGGGAACAAGGGCACCGACGCGGCGGGCCAGGTCATCAAGGCCTTTGGGACCTTCGTCGTGGGGGGGAACTACGTCATCGGCTTCATCGTCTTCTGTGTCCTGGTCCTGATCAACTTCGTCGTCATCACCAAGGGGGCGACGCGCATCGCCGAGGTGGCGGCCCGCTTCACCCTCGACTCCATGCCGGGCAAGCAGATGAGCATCGACGCCGACCTGAACACGGGCCTCATCACCGAGGCGGAGGCCCGGCAGCGGCGGCGGGCCATCGAAAACGAGGCGAACTTCTACGGCGCCATGGACGGCGCCAGCAAGTTCGTCCGGGGCGACGCCATCGCGGGCATCATCATCCTCCTGGTCAACATCGTCGGCGGCCTCGTCATCGGCGTCCTCCAGAAGGGGATGGGCGTCGCCGACGCCGCCCGGACCTATTCCCTCCTCACCATCGGTGACGGCCTCGTCACCCAGATCCCCGCCCTGATCATCTCCACGGCGGCGGGCATCCTCGTCACCCGGTCCTCCGACGCGGCGGAACTGGGGGAAGAGATGAAGAACCAGCTCTTCTCCCAGCCCAAGGCCTTCGCCTTGACGGCCTTCTTCGTCTTCGTCTTCGCCCTCGTTCCCGGCATGCCCAAGGCGGCCTTCATCGTCGTGGCCGTGGCCATGGCCTTTTTGGCCTACCGCATCGGCGGGAGGGAGGTGGAGAGGAAGGAACTGGAACCGGCCCCGCCCCCCGCCCCGGAACCCGTGGACACCCTCGAGGCCCTGACGCCCCTCGATCCCCTGGGCCTGGAGGTCGGCTACGGCCTCATCCCCCTAGTGGACGTCTCCCAGGGCGGGGAACTCCTGGGGAGGATCAAAGCCCTGCGGCGGCAACTCGCCCAGGAGATGGGCTTCGTCATCCCGGCGATCCACATCCGGGACAACCTCCAGCTCAACCCCAACGAGTACAGCCTCCTCATCAAGGGGACGGAGGTCGCCCGGGCGGAGCTCATGCCCGGTTATCTCCTCGCCATCACCCCCGAGGGGACGGACGAGAAGATACCCGGCATCCCCACCCGGGAACCCGCCTTCGGTCTCCCCGCCGTCTGGGTGCAGGAAAGGGCGAAAGACCTCCTCCAGGCGAAGGGGGTCGTCCTCGTGGACCCCGCCACGGTCCTGACGACCCACCTCACGGAGATCATCAAGGGCAACATCGAGGAGTTGGTGGGGCGCCAGGACGTCCAGGCCCTCCTGGACAACCTGGCGAAGACCTACGGCAGGGTCGTGGAGGACCTGGTCCCCAAGGCGGTCCCCCTGGGGATCCTCCAGAAGGTCCTCCAGCGCCTCCTCAGGGAGCGGGTCTCCATCCGGGACCTCATGACCATCATCGAGACCCTCGCCGACTACGTGCCCCTGACGAAGAACGTCGATATCCTGACGGGATACGTCCGTCAGGCCCTGGCGAGGTCCATCACCCGCCAGTACATGGACCCCCAGGGGAACATCACGGCCGTCATGCTCTCCCCGGAGATCGAGGACATCATCCACCAGTCGGTGCAGCACACGGAACACGAGTCCTTCGTCTCCGCGGACCCCAAGGTCGTCAAGGGCATCATGCAGAAGATCCAGGGATTCGTAGGGGAATTCATGGCCCGGGGCCTCCCCCCCGTCATCCTCTGCTCCCCGAACGTGAGGATCCACTTCAAGAAGCTCCTGGACCGTTTCTTCCCCAACATCGCCGTCCTGGCCCACAACGAGATCAGCCGGGAGGCCACGATAACCTCTTTCGGTTTGGTGGAGATATGACATGCAGGTGAAACGTTACGAGGCGGCCAGTATCCAGGAGGCCCTCCAGAGCATCAAGAACGACCTGGGGCCGGAGGCGGTGGTCCTGTCCACCAAGACCCTCCGCAACACCAAGCCCCGCCTCATCGAGGTGATCGCCGCCGTGGACCGGGGTGACCCACCCCCGGCCGGACGGGCGAGACTGGAAAGGACCGAGCCCCCGAAACGCCCCGGAGAGGAGAAAGAAGATCGGCCGGAGGAAGGCCGGCACCACAAGGTCCAACGGGGAGCGATTCCGGACCTCGACTCCTATAAAGACCTCCGGGAGGATCTCGCCCAGATCAAGGAGGGCATGGAGACCCTTTTGGACTTCATGGGTCAGGGGTGGTCGAAGACGGGTGACGAACCCCTCGTCAAGGTCTATCGGACCCTCATCGACAACGGCGTCGGCAAGACCCGGGCGGCGAGGCTCGTCGCCATGATCCTGAAGGATCCCCGTTTCGCCGGGGCCAAGGGGGGCGAGGAGATCTTCGCCATCGCCGAGGATCTTTTGGCCTCCGTTTTGCCTTCGCCCCCCAAGGACACCGGGAGGGGTCGCATCAAGGCCTTCGTGGGCCCCACGGGGGTCGGTAAGACGACGACCGTCGCCAAGATGGCGGCCCGTTACCACCTCAACGAGAAAAGGAAAACGGGCCTCATAACCACGGACACCTTCCGCATCGCCGCGGTGGAGCAGCTCAAGGTCTATGCCAGGATCATGGGCGTGCCCCTCGCCGTCGCCGAGGACCCCGAGGGTTTCCGTCGGGCCCTTGACGGTTTCGCCGACCGGGAGATCATCCTCGTGGACACGCCGGGCAAACCCCTAAGGGACGGGGATCACCTGCGGCGCCTGAGAGAGATGTTTAGAGACCGCGGGGCCGTGGATGTCCACCTCCTGCTGTGCCCCACGGCGGCACGGGATCACCTCAGGGAGACGACGAGGTCTTACGAGGCCCTGGGGTACGACGAACTACTCTTCACGAAGCTCGACGAATGCCGGACCTTCGGCGCCGTTTTCGAGGTCCTCGCCGCGACGGGCAGGCCCGCCCGTTACGTGACAACGGGACAGGACGTCCCCCGGGACATCGAGGCGGTGGGACCCGCCAACCTGGCGAGGCTCATCTTGAGAAACACCCTTCATTGAGCCCAGGAGGCACGGTGGATCAGGCGGCATCACTCAGGGAAATGGTCAACACCGCGACAGGGGAAGGGGAGAGGAGAAGAGCGCCCATGGGGGAGCGGAAAAGGGCCATCCGCGTCATCACCATCACCAGCGGCAAGGGAGGGGTGGGCAAGACGAACATCGCCGCCAATCTGGCCTACGTCCTGGCCACGATGGGGCTAAGGGTCATGGTCCTGGACGCCGATATGGGCCTGGCCAACATCGACCTCGTCGTCGGTCTCGCCCCCCGTTACAACCTCTACCACTTCCTCAAGGGGGAAAAGACCCTGGAGGAGATCATCGTCCGGGGCCCGGGGGGGATGATGATCCTCCCCGCCTCTTCGGGGATCGAGGAGATGGCGGAGCTGTCGAGGGGACACAAGCTCACCCTCCTCGACGCCCTCAACGGCCTCTCAGAACGTCCCGATTTCCTCATCATCGACACGGCGGCGGGGATCTCGGGCAACGTCACCTACTTCAACCTGGCGGCCAAGGAGATCGTCGTCGTCGTGACGCCGGAACCGGCATCCCTCACCGACGCCTACGCCCTCATGAAGATCATGTACCAGAACTACGCCCGCAAGAGGTTCCGCATCCTCGTCAACATGGCCAGAAACAACCACGAGGCGACGGAGATATTCAAGCGCCTCCGCCAGGCGACGGACCGCTTCCTGAACATCCAGATCGAGCTGTTGGGTTTCATCCCCTTCGATCCCAAGTTCAAGGAGGCGATACGCCGTCAGAAGGCCCTGGCGGAGATCTTTCCCCACACGACGGCCAGCCGCTGTCTCATGGTCCTGGCGGAGAAGATCCGCGACGAGAAACCCATCTTCACCGACGAGGGAAACCTCGTTTTCTTCGGCGACGGCGTCATCGACCATGGCCTTGGATAAAGGGAAGCGCAACGAACTCATCATGCAGTACGCCCCCCTGGTGAAGAACGTCGTGGCGCGCCTGACGGCCCGCATGCCCCTCGACGGGGCGGACAAGGAGGCCCTCGTGAACGCCGGGATCATCGGCCTCATGGATGCCCTCGACAAGTTCGACCCGTCCCGGAACATCCGTTTCGAGACCTACGCCAAGTTCCGTATCCGCGGCGCCGTCCTGGACGAGTTGCGGTCCTACGATTTCGTACCCCGGTCCGTCCGGGCGAAGGATAACAGGATGGAGAAGGCGTTCCAGACCCTGAGGAAGGAGCTCAAGCGGCCGCCGACGGAGGAGGAGGTGGCCGAGCATCTCGGGATCGACCTCGACGAGTACCACGAACTCATAAACGAGGCCCAGGCCTTCACCTTGATCAGCGCCGACGAGGTCGCCCCGGAATACATCGACAACCATGCCGACGACAACTGGCTTGGCGCCGTTGATCGGGGCAACCCCCTCGACCTGCTGGCGAACGAGGAGATGAGACACGCCCTCGTCAAGGCCATCGAGGACCTCCCGGAAAAGGAGCGCCTCGTCATGTCCCTCTACTATTACGAGGAGTTGACGATGAAGGAGGTGGGGCAGGTCCTGAGGCTTACGGAATCCCGGGTCTGCCAACTCCATTCCCAGGCCATCCTGCGCCTCCGGGGAGCCCTGAGGGCCTTCACGGGGGAAGAGGCGTGAGGTGACAAAACCGTGTCCGCCAGGCGCAAGGCCCAGATAGACGTCATCGACATCCCCAATCTCGAGGGGGGGACGACGGAGAAACCCGTCCCTGCAGAACCGCCGCCCGAGGGGGGAGAGGAACGCCGGGACACCCCAAAACGGCGCCGGTGGTTCTGGATCGCCTTGGGGGCGGCCGCCGTCGTTGCCGTGGGCGGTCTTATGTGGTACCATCTCTCCCCGGCCCCTATTACCACAACGGCGGAAAAGACACCCCCCCCGACGGCAGCGGTCGTCCAGGGGGGGCGTTACGAGTTCGACGACTTCCTGCTCCCCCTGCGGGACAAGGAGGGGAGGACGCGGATCCTCCACTGCGGTTTCGTCGTCGAAACGGACCCGGGCCGGGCCGCCGCCCCGGCGGGTCGTCAGGAGGAGATACGCCAGGCCATCTATGGGGTCCTGAAGAACGCGCAGAGGGAAGATCTCCTGACCCCCGAGGGGAAAAAGGACCTGAAGAGGGAAATAGCCACGGCCCTGGAGACCCTCCTCGGCGCCGGGGCCGTCAAGGAGGTATTCACGAGCCGCTATATCCTCCTCTAAGAGAGGGAGAGAGCCATGGAAAGCACCCAGGAGAGACTGTACGGCGCCCTGGAGAGGGCCTTCACCGACACCTTCATCTCCGAGCTGATCCCCGGGATCATCCACAACTTCGCCAATCCCTTGAACGGGATCCTAGGCCGGGGGCAGATCATGAAGCGCCGCCTCGATCAGCTGGCGAACGGCAAAAAGGGGACTGACGCCTGGGAAGAGACCATCGGACGCCTCAGACAGGACGTGGTTTCCATCAACGGCGAGACGGAACGTCTCTGCGACATGTTCAGGGACGTGGCCGACAAGTTCCAGGGGATCGTCAACAACGAGGCGGATTTGATTGCCCTGGGCCGTCTCGTGGCGGCGGAGCTCCGCCTGGCCGACCACTACCTGGAGTTCAAACACCGCATCAAGAAGGAGGTCCACATCGAAGAAGAGCTCCCGCCCGTCAGGGGGCGCTACTGCTTCTATTCCCTCGCCCTCTGGGGGATCCTCCGGGCGACGGCGCAGGCCATAAGAGAGGCCGGGGACAAGACCCTCCAGGTATGGACGTCCCGCGAGGGGGATAACGTCGTCCTCCGTCTCCGCCACGCCACAGGGGCGCGGAATCCCTATCCTGACGAAGACGCCGAGGGTGCCGTCTTGTCGGGCGACACGGGCCGGATGGCCCTCTGCCTCCTTCGGACCCTGGGGGCGGAGACGGACATCGCCGACGGTGACGGCTACCGGGAGTGGATCATCAGGATCAGGCCCTAAAGTTTTTTCCCGCCGGGGCCGAAGGCCCCTACGAAGGGATGGTCGCCTCATGGGTAGGAAAGGGGCAAGATACGGGAAAAGGGGTCCTCCGGGAGGTGGGGGGCGATGTTGAAGCCCGTCGATCTTCAGCAATCCATCGCCCAGATCCACGTGGCGGAGAAGATCCAGCAGGTCCAGCAGCAGCACCCGGACATGCAGCAGCGGCACTTCGCCCTGCAACTGAACGAGGAGAGGAAACGCCAGAAGGAACGGGTGCGGGACACGGACGAAGCGGAACTCCTCCGCCTCCGGGAAGAGGAGGAACGGGAGGGGAGAGGCAGGAGGGGGCGCCGGGAAGGCGGCGACAACCCTCAACCTGCGCCGGAGGGATCGCCGGCGGCGACCGCCCCGGGGGAGAAGGGTAAGGTCCATATCGACATCAAGGCCTGAGATGACCATCCATAACCTCCTCATCATCCAGCTCGTCCTCGACGTGGCCCTGTTGGTTCTGATCGGGGCCTTCTTCTGGTACGTCGGCCGTTCGGCAAAGAGAGACCGGACCCCCTCCGTCGCGAAGGAGGAGGTTACCGCCCTGAGGGACCTCGTCAACGAGTCCCAGAGGCTTAGCACCCAGTTTGTCGAGTCCCTGGAAGAGGGACGCAAAACTTTGAAATCCCTCGCCTTTTCCCTTGACGAGAAGGAGCGGCGCCTCAGGGACCTCGTCGAGAGGGCCGAGGACCTCCTGAGGCGCCTCGACGAAAAGCCGGATCGTCCTTTTCCCCCTGCGGAGGACGCCTATGGGGAGGTCCTGAGGCTCCGTGCCGCGGGACTATCGAGCCAGGAGATAGCCGGACGCCTCGGCCTGACGGCGGGGGAGGTGGAGCTCATCACCCGCCTCCGCCAGGGAGGGGATACTAAAGAAGGGTCATGATCACCCCCCTCACACCCCCCAGCCCCGTACCCGGGATCTTCCGAATCACGACGGACACGCCGGAGCGCCAGGGGGCCCTCTTCGTCCGGGGCGCCCTCGTGGAAGGTCTCGTCATGGAGGACCTGGGGGGCGGCCGGGTCCTGATCCGCATCGGCAACCACCCCCTGACGGCCCAGACGGACCTCTCCTTAGGGGCGGGGGATAAACTCCTTTTGCGGGTGACAGAAACGGGGGCCCAGACGGTCCTCCAGGTCGTCCGGGACGCTTACCCCGAGGCAGCGACGGCGAGCCGCCACCTTCTCCTCCACCGCATGGCCCCCCAGGCCCTGCGGGACCTCTTCGCCCTCCTTCCCCAGGCCCTGACGGCCGAAGAGGCGACGGCCTGGCCGCCGGAGGTCGCCGACCTGGCCGGGAGGGCCCGGGACCTCCTCAACTCCCTCGTCCTGAGCCCCCAGGGTCCCGACGCGGGATCCCTCGTCGAGGATTTCGCCCGCCATCTGGGTCTCCTCCTGGAGAGGGGGCTCTTTCTCGCCCTCGAAAACCAAAAAGACCTCAGGAACTTAAAACGATACGAGGGCCTGAAGGGCATGATCGCCCGCCTGGAACGGGCCCTGGGAGACTCAGCGGCCCGGGGGGCGGAAGGCGCGGCCGAAGGAAAGGGTACGGCGGACCTCCTCGGAATCCTCAACTCCTCCCTCTCGGCCATCGAGACCCAGCAGGTCATAAACGTCCTGGCCAGGGAAGGGGGCAGCCCTTACCTCCTCTTCCTGCCCGCCGCCTTCCCCGGGGGCGTCCGCCTCCAGGAGCTCTACGTCGAGGGGGAAGGCGGGAACAGGGAGGGGGAGACAGACGGTTCCTACCGCTTCGTCCTTTTCCTCGACATGGACAACCTGGGGGAGATCATGGCGGAGGTGACCATGAGGGGCGACTCCCTCAGCTGCCGCCTCACCTGCGGCGACGAGGAGGCGGGGGCCTTCATCGCCCCCTTCCTGACGGAACTCCGGGGGGGCTTGGAGGCGGCGGGCCTCGAGGCCCGGGAGGTCCAACTCGCCGTCGACACCCGCCTCGGTCAGCGCCGCCGTGAATACGCCGAGGGACACGTGATCAACCGCGGCCCCGCCATGAGCCTCTATGCCTGAGACGGGAAAAAGGGAGAAACGGCCTCCCCTCGCCGCCGCCCTCCGCTACGACCCCGGGAAGGACCGGGCCCCCAAGGTCACGGCCAAGGGGCGGGGGTTCATCGCGGAAAAGATCATCGCCCTGGCGAAGAAGCACGACATCCCCATCAAGGAAGACCCCCACCTGGTCCAGATCCTCTACCGCCTCGACCTGGACGAGGAGATACCTCCCAAGGTGTACCGGGCCGTCGCCGAGATCTTGGCGTTCGTCTACCGTCTGAACGAGAAGAGACGCCCCCATTCGTCAACGGATTGACACCATACGGTGGGAAAAGATTTCCCCCTTCCCATAGCCCTTCACGACGCCCCTGTATGACCAGCCAACGAAGCCCCCGACAGGCAGGGCAAAACCAGTAGAATCTATAGGTTACATCCTCCAGGAGGCCACGCCCTCCCCGTCGGAGAGATGGAGACGTGGCATACCTATTGCAAAAACTCAGGTTAAACGAAAAGGGGTGTGCAATGGCCTACGACGTTCAGGAGATCGCCCGTGCCTGTGACCTCGCCCTGAGGCGCCTGGACATGGTGACGGCCAACCTGGCCAACGCCCAGACGCCGGGTTTCAAACAGGAGTACCTCCTCGTCACCGGCGGCGAGGGGGGGACGGAAGGGGTCAAGGAGGAGCGGGTGACGGATTTTCGCCCGGGGGCCCTCCAGACGACGGGCAACCGCTTTGATCTCGCCATCGAGGGGGAGGGGTTTTTCGTCATCCAGCAGGCCAACGGCTTGGCCTACACCCGGCGGGGCGATTTCACCCTCGACCGGGATGGTTACCTCGTCACCCAGGCGGGCGAGAGGGTCCGGGGGACGGGGGGGCCGATTCAGATCACCGGGGGGGTGGTCGGTTTTGACCGGGACGGGACGGTCCTCGTGGACGGCGCCGCCGTGGGGAAACTGTCCGTCGTCCGCTTCAAGGACCAGCGCCTCCTGACCAGGAACGCCTCCGGTTACTTCGAGACGAACCAGCAGGGGGAGGAGGTCAGGGAACCCGTCATTAAAAGCGGTTTCCTCGAGGCCTCGAACGTCAACGTCCTGAAGGAGATGGTGAACATGATCGACGTCCATAGAACCGTAGAGGCCTACCAGAAACTGATCCAGACCATCGACAACGAGGACAAGCAATCGACCGGCCGCGTCGGCAGGCTCGCCTGATCCTATCATTAGGAGGAAGAGATGATCAGATCCCTATTCACCGCCGCCACGGGCATGACGGGCCAGCAGATCGAGCAGGACGTCATCGCCAACAACCTGGCGAACATCAACACCGTGGGCTTCAAGAAGTCCCGGGCGAATTTCCAGGACCTGATGTACCAGGTCCTCACCAAGGCGGGTTCCACGTCGTCCACGGGCATCCAGCTCCCCGCGGGCATTGAGCTGGGGATGGGCGTCAAGGCCATCTCCACCCAGAAGATCTTTACCCAGGGAGACTACGTCCAGACGGGCAACAGCCTCGATCTGGCCATCGAGGGGGACGGTTTCTTCCAGATCGACGACGGCGCCGGCAAGACCCTCTACACCCGGGCGGGGAACTTCAAGATGAACAAGGACGGCAACATCGTCAACAGCGAGGGGCTCCTCCTCACACCGACCATCAACATCCCCTCCAACACCGTCGTCATCACCATCGACAAGACCGGCTCCGTCTCCGTGACGGACCAGCAGGGCACCGTCTCCCAGGTGGGGCAGATCCAGCTCGCCCGCTTCGTCAACCCCGCAGGCCTCACCAGCATCGGGAGGAACCTCTTCGACAAGACGGACGCCTCGGGCGAACCCATCGTCGGCAACCCCAGCGTGGACGGGCGGGGCACGATAAGCCAGTATTTCCTCGAGATGTCGAACGTCAACGTCATCGACGAGATGGTCAAGATGATCGTGGGGCAGAGAAACTATGAGATCAATTCCAAGGCCGTCCAGACGGCTGATGCTATGCTTGGCATTATTAATAATCTCAAGGGCTGATCTCCTCGCCGCCGCCCCCCTCTCCCACCACGGCCGGGACGTCTCCCTGGGCGCGCGGGTCCAGAGGGCCGTCGAGGGGTACATCAAGAACACCATGCCCTGGCGGCCCGAGGAGGTGCGGATAACCTTCGCCGGCTTGGAGATCCCCGCCGCCGGCATCGATGAGGGGTCCCTCGTCCTCGAGGTGGAAAGGATCGGCACGGGAGAGTACGTGGGCGATCCGGCGTTTTTGGTCCGTATCGGCGACCGCCGGGGACCCCGCCGTACCGTGACGGTCCACGCCCGCATGGAGATCCTGAGACCCGTCGTCGTGGCCCGGGAATCCCTCGAGCGGAACAAGGTCCTCGACCACGGAGACGTGACCGTGACGAGGCGCTGGGTCCGCCGGATCGATCCCAAGACGGCGACGAGCCTCGACCAGGTCCTGGGCAAGAGGCTCACGAACAACGTCCCCGCCGGGGGGGAGATCAGCACCTATCTCCTCAGGGAACCGGTCCTCGTCAAGCGGGGCAACGTCGTCAGACTCCACCTGGAGAGGGGGCCGATTCAGATCGCCACCCTCGGGATCTGTGAGGAGGACGGCACCGAGGGGGCCATCGTCCGGGTGAAGAACATGTCCTCCCAACGGGTCATCTACGGGAGGGTCAGGGGTGAAAACTATGTGGTCATCGATTTTTAGGCTCCTTATGCCCTGTCTTGTCCTGGCGGTGACGGCCTGCGCCTCCGAACACGCCGTGAAAAAGGAGATCTACGAGTCCCTGCCCGCGGCCTCGCCGACCCCCTATCTCAAACCGGCCCCGGGGTCCCTCTGGGTGGGCGAGAACAACCGCAACATGCTCTTTGCGGACAACAAGGCCCGCTATGTGAACGACACGATCACCATCATCATCGACGAGACCTCCGACGGCCAGAACAAGGCCTCGACCAACACGAGCCGCGCCTCCTCCACCAACGCCAGTATCAGCGCCCTCTTCGGGATCGACACCTCCCTCATCAACAAGAACCCCAATCTCGGGACCTCCATCTCGGCGGGGGGCAGTTCCGTCAACGCCATGAAGGGCACGGGCGACACGAGCCGGGGCAACAAACTCCAGGCCCGGATCTCCGGCCGGGTGGTCCGCGTCCTGGACAACGGCAACATGGTCGTCGAGGGGCGCAAGCAGGTCACGATCAACGCCGAGGACCAGTACATCGTCATCACGGGCATCGTCAGGCCCCAGGACGTCTCCCCGGAGAACTACGTCTACTCCCAGAACATCTCCGACGCCCGGATCATCTACACGGGTTCGGGGGTCGTGGACGACAAGTCAAGGCCCGGGTGGGGGACCCGGATCCTCGACTGGGTGTGGCCCTTCTGACAACCCGGGTATGAGAGGAGGAAGGTCATGAGAAGGACACACCTTACGGTCGTCATCGCGATCCTCATCCTCGCCCTCGCCGCGCCCGTCCAGGCGGCGCGGATCAAGGACATCGCCGGCATCGGCGGCGTCAGGTCGAACCAGCTCGTGGGGTACGGCCTGACGGTGGGTCTCATGGGCACGGGGGACGACGTGAAGAACGGATACACCCGTGAGACCATCGCCAATATGCTCAGCCGCCAGGGCCTCTCCATGAGGGACCGCATCGCCAACGTCAAGGCCAAGAACACGGCGGCCGTCATGGTGACGGCCAACCTCCCCCCCTTCGCCAAGAACGGCACGCGCATCGACTGCACCGTCTCGTCACTGGGGGACGCCACGAGCCTTCAGGGGGGCACCCTGATCATGACCCCCCTGCGGGGTCCCGACGGGGAGATCTACGCCGTCTGCCAGGGGCCGGTGCTCCTCGGCGGCTTCTCCGCCGGGGGGGCCAACGCGGCGGTGACGAAGAACCAGACCAACGTGGGCATCGTCGTCAACGGGGCCCTGGTGGAGAAGGAAGTGGTGACGGATTTCGCCCAGTCACCCACCTTCACCGTCAACCTCTACAACCCCGACTTCACCACGGTCCGGCACATGGCGGCCCGCCTGAACGCCCTCATGGGCGCCCAGATCAGCGCCTTCCCCAAGGACTCGGGGACGGTGGTCGTCCGCGTGAAGGAGGCTTACCTCCCCCACATCATGGAGATCGTCGCGGAGATGGAGAACGTCGACATCCCCGTGGCGATACCGGCCGTGGTGGTGATGAACGAAAAGACGGGGACCGTCGTCATGGGGGAAAACGTGAGGATCTCCACGGTGGCCGTGGCCCACGGCAACCTGAGCATCACCATCAAGGAGAACCTCCAGGTCTCCCAGCCCCTCCCCTTCGCGCCGCGGCCGCCGGAACAGGGCGCGGGGGCGATCCGTGACGAAAAGAGCGGGACCGTCGTGGCACCGGGGGGCCAGACGGTGGTGACGAAGGACACGACGGTGAAGGTCCAGGAGGAAAAGAGGCAGTTGATGGTCCTCCCCCAGGGGGTGACGATCCAGGAGGTGGTCCAGTCCCTCAACGCCATCGGCGTCTCGCCGCGGGACCTCATCACCATCCTCCAGACCATCAAGGCCGCCGGGGCCCTCCAGGCGGAGCTGAGGGTCATCTGATGGCGGAGATAACGACGGCGACCATGCCGGCGGCGGCGCCGGGGGAAAAAAAGAACCTGACCCCCGAGAAGGAGAGGCAGCTCAGAAAGGTCTGCGCCGATTTCGAGGCCCTCTTCACCTACGAGCTCCTCAAACAGATGCGCCGGACGGTGCACCAGGGGGGCCTCTTCCCCCAGACGACGAAGACGGACACGTACCACATGTTCCTTGACCAGCACATCGCCGAGGAGTTATCGAAACACAACGGCGGATTGGGGATCCAGAAGCTCCTCTACCGTCAGTTGCTCAAGACCGTGGCGGCCCAGGGCGGGAAAAGATAGGGGCGGGGATAAAGTTTTTTCCCCTCCGTGCCGATATAGGGTTTGAAAGGACCCGCGAGGATGAGGTGAAGGCATGAAGGTATCGGACAGCAGGGACTCCCTCTTGCAGGTGATCCAGCAGTACCAGCGGGGTGAGGCCGTCAAGGCCGCCTCCGAAAAGGGGGCGCAGCCTCCCGGGGCCCTCCGGGAAGAGAGGGTGGACATCTCGGAGAAGGCGAGGGAATTCAGCGACATCAAGGCCGCCCTGAAGGACCGACCCGAGGTGAGGGAAGAGAAGGTCCAGGCCTTGCAGGACCGGATCGATCAGGGGCGTTACCGGGTACCGGCGGAGGACCTGGCCCGGAAGATCGTCGGCGAAAACCTGCTGGATCTCTTCGCCTGAGGCGTATCCGTCCATAGGAAAAAAATTCCCTACCCCCTGGCGGCCTCTCTGAGGCCGCCTCTTGTTTATCAAGCCGACGATATTTGCAAGTTATTGATCTTTATCAAGATATTGCCGCCTGGAGGGGGCGGCGTCCCCCTTTGAAAGCCGGGCAAGTGGTATGACCCTTGCTTCTAAGTTTATCGAGGTCCAGCCATCGGGTAGGAATGTGATCATGGATGAAAATCTGAATCGACTCTTCGCGACCCTCACGTCGGCCCTGAACCACGAACTGGAGCTGTACGACGAGATGGAGCGGGTCCTGCGGTCGGAGAGGGAGGCCATCGTCGGTTCCTCCGTCGGGGAACTCGTGACGAGCAACCGGACCAAGGAGGAGATCCTCCTCCGCCTCGAGGCCGTGGACCGCTCCCGACGGGACATCCTCCGCCATATCGCCCTCCACCTCAACACCCCTCCCCAGGGACTGACCATGACGCACCTCGTCTCCCGATTCCAGGGGGCCGAGCGGGAGCGCCTGCGTCGCCTCCAGGAGGAGCTGCGTCTCGCCGCGGTCCGAATCCGGACCCTGAACCACGAAAACCGCCGCCTGGCGGAAACGGCCCTCGCCTATGCACGGGGCTGGATGAACTACTTCCAGAGTCTCCTGTGCCCCGAGGCGGGATACCAGGAAAACGGCCGGATCCAAAACCGGCCCGTCAACGGCAAACTGATCAGCCGCAGGGGTTGAGCTATGTCCATCGGTAGCATCCTGAACGTCTCCCTGAACGCCCTCTCCTCCTACCAGTTGGCCATCGACGTCACGGGGGGGAACATCGCCAACGTCAACACCCCCGGTTACACCCGCCAGCGGGCCGTCCTGACGGCGACGGGGTCGGTGAACGCCAGGAGCGAAGCCGCCCAGATCAGCGTCAAGGTGGCGGACATCGAACGGATCTTCGACACTTACACGGAAAACCAGGTGGCCCAGCAACAGCAAAAGGCGGGATACGGCGACACGAGATACTCCCTCCTCCAGAAGGTGGAGACGGTCTTCGACGAGACGACGGGGAACAAGCTCAACGACGCCTTCAACCGGTTCTGGGAGGCCTGGTCCGACCTGGCCCTCCACCCCGACGGGAAGGTGGAGAGAGACGCCCTCCTCGCGGCGGCCAGGACGGCGGCCGAGATGTTCAATTCATACGGGGACCAGATCTACGATCTCCAACTGGGCATCGACGAGGGTCTGAAAGACTCCGTGGCCCAGATCAACTCCCTCACCTCCCGGATCGCCGCCCTCAACAAGGAGATCTCCTCCCTCTCCGCCCGGGGGGGGGAGACGAACCTCCTGCGGGACGAGCGGGGCCTCGTCCTGAAAGACCTCTGCCGCCAGGTGTCGTGCCACTGGGTGGAAGACGCCAACGGGGCCGTCAACGTCTATCTCCCCAACGGTCAGGCCGTCGTGGAGGGCATCGGCAGCCGGGATTTGGCCCTCGTCAAGAACGGCCAGACGGGTTTCCAGGACCTCGTCCTGAAGGAGAACCCCCAAGTGGTCCTCAACGATTTTCTCGCCGGCGGCGGCAAAGGGGTCGTGGGGGCCTATCTCGACGTCCGGGACGGTCTGTTGCCGGACTACGAGGACAAGCTCAACGAGCTGGCCAAGACCTTCATGGACGCCGTCAACGACGTCCACACGGGGGCCTATGACGCCGACGGCAACCTCGGGGAGCGGTTCTTCGTCCTCACCGACGAGAACTCGACGGCCTACGCCCGCAACATCACCGTCAACGGCGCCATCCTCTCCGACCCCGCCAAGATCGCCGCCTCGGCCACCACGGCTCGGGACGGGGAGAAGGCCGCCGAGATAGCCGCCCTGAAGGACAGACTCCTCATGGGCGGGGGCAGCGCGACCCTGGGGAGCTTCTACGCCTCCCTCGTCGGGACCATCGGCCGGGACGCGGCGGCGGCCTCCCGGGACGCGGACTACCAGAACGCCGTCCTGACCCAACTGCAGAACCAGCGGGAGAGTGTCTCGGGGGTTTCCCTCGACGAGGAGATGATGAACCTCATGAAGTTCCAGATGGCCTACACGGCGGCGGGTAAACTCTGCCGAGTCGCCGACGACCTTCTGGAGACCCTGATGAAACTCGTGGATTAGGAGGCGGGACATGACGATCCGCATCACCGACGGCATGAGGTACGAGGCGACGATCCGCAACCTCTTCGTCGCCAACACCAATTACGGGGAGGCGATGACGAGGCTCGCCAGCCAGAAGCGGATCAACCGCATCTCCGACGACCCCCTCGGTCTCTCCCAGGTGTTGACCCTGAAACAGGCCAACGCGGATATCGGACTCTACAGCGACAACATCGGGCAGACGAATTCCTGGCTCGCCGAGACGGAGTCCAAGCTGAACAGCGCCATGGACCTCCTCGTCCGGGCGTCGGAGCTGGCCGTCTCCCAGGCCTCCGCCACGGCCAATGCCTCCTCCCGGAAGATCGCCTCCCGGGAGGTGGACGTCCTCCTGGACGGTCTTCTTTCCCTGGCGAACGCGAAACTGGGGGACCGCTATCTCTTCGCCGGGACCAGAACGGACACGGAACCCTTCCGCAGGGACTACACCGCCGCCGCCGTCGACGGCCCCTACGCCGCCCCGGAGAACACCTACCAGGGGACGGTGACCAAGGGAGGCACTTACACGGGTACGGAGAACAGGACCTTCGTGGTGAAGATCGTCAAGGGGGGAGACGAGGGGGAGGCCACCTATCAGGTCTCCCGGGACGGTGGGAAGACGTGGTCCGCCGAGTCCGCCGCCGGGGACCTGCAAAACACCGTCGATCTCGGTGACGGCGTGACCCTGGATTTCTCGGCGGGGGAATTCGGCGCCGGCGACATCTTCCGCATCGAGGCCTACGCCGCCGGCTACTACCGCGGCAACGCCGACGAACTCCGCGTCGCCGTCGGCAAGAACGCCTCCACCCCCTACGGCGTCACGGGGGCGGCGGCCTTCACGGCCCAGGGCGGCGGCGAGGTGGAGGTCTTCCAGGTCCTCAACGACCTCAAGAAGGCCCTGGAGGACAACGACGCCCAGGGTGTCGCCGACCAGATCGACAAGCTCAAGGCCGCCCAGGATCAGGTCAGTCTCGCCGTCTCCCGGTGCGGCGTCCGGGCCAACCGCCTGGAGATCGCCCGGAACAACCTCAAGGATCTCGAGACGAGCCTGGCCCAGAGGATCAGCGACCTGGAGGACGCGGACATCGCCGAACTGTCCGTAAAGTTCTCGGCGAAGGAGGCGGCCCTGCAGGCCTCCTACCTCGTGGCGACACGCCTCCAGAACGCCTCGATCCTCAACTTCTTCGATTGAGAGGGCTAGATCATGCTGATCCTGACGAGAAAGACGGGGGAGGGGATCAACATCGGCAACGACATCAGGATCACCCTCCTGGAGATCAAGGGTAACGCCGTCCGCATCGGCGTCGAGGCCCCCCGGGAGGTGGCGGTCCATCGCACGGAAATCTACGAGCTGATCGTCGCCGAGAACCGGCAGGCGGCGACGGCCCCCGGGGACCTCGCAGAGGTCATGACCTACTTTAAGGAAGGAGAGATACCATGAAGTTCCATACCACCCGTTTCGGAGAGATAGAGGTGAAGGAGGAGGAGTTCATCTATTTCAAGGGCCCCATCCTCGGTTTCGAGAGACTCACCCGTTTCGTCCTCCTCCGCCCGGAAGACCCCTCGCCCCTCATGTGGCTCCAGTCCGTGGACGACCCGGCGGTGGCCTTCGTGGTCGTAAACCCCCGTCTCGTCAAGAGGGACTACAACCCCACCGTCTTCGAGAGCGACCTCAACCTGCTGGGGATCACGAGGGACGAGGAAGCGGCCCTCCTGGCCATCGTCACCCTCCGTTCCCAGCCCCTGAGGATGATGGCCAACCTCCGGGCCCCCCTCCTGATCAACGCCGTCAACCGCCTGGCCGCCCAGGTCATCCTCGCCGACGAGGAATATCCCCTCCAGTACGACATACTGGATCACCGCCGGGACCTGGAGGCGGGGATGAGGGCGGGGGACGGAGAGGCGCTAAGCCTGGCCCGTTCCCTGGCGGCGGCCACATAAAAAAGGCCCCGCCTCCCGTTGCGGATCCCGAAAAAGGGTCTCGGATCGCCGTTGCGGGACCGATAAAAGCGGCAAATTAACGAGCGGGGGGAAATTACAGAAGGGGAAAAAACCGGCGCGGGCGGGCCGGACATCGGGCGGGGTAAGAGACGGTTAGGCCCGTCGGTCGAAGAGGATGCCTTGGAGTTCCTGAAATCTGAGGTAGAGCTGCTGGATCTCCTTGGGGGGGATCTCCCGGATCACCCGGCCCGTCTCCCGGTCGCTGACGACGATGGCGACCCTCTCCCCCTTTTCCCCGTAGGTGGTGTACTCCACCTTAAGATTCAGGCCGTTGACGCGGGCCTGCATCTCCTCCACGACGGAGGCGACGGCCTCCTCGGCGACCGCCGCGGCCCCACCGCCGTCATCCCGGCGCGGGGAACTGAAGTTCTCCCCGGCCTCCGGTGGCGGTTTGGTCAAACCGTCCTTGATGATGGTGTTCAACGCTCCGACCTGCATATACCGAAACCCCTTTTTCAATCCCTACATCGGCACGGGGGGGCAAAAACTTTAATCGAAGGGAATCAAGATCTTAGGCTCAAGAAGCGGGCCTGCCCCGGATCCCTGGCCCCGTAACGCCGCAGACCTTTCTCCCCCTTTTCGAGACGGGTGATCTCCTCCCGCAGGTGAAGACACTGCTGAGCCAGGAGGTCGGCGCAACGTTCGTTCTCCTCCCTTGCCGCCACAAGGAGACGTCTCATCTCCCGGATCTCCTCGTCTGCCGCCGGGGAGGCTGATAAAGAGGGCGCCTCGAGCGACCCATAACGGTCCAAGACGCCGATGACCCGCACCAGCTCATCCCGACGGTCCATAAGGGCCTCGGCGCGGCCGTAGTCCCCCCCCTCCAGGGCCTCCCTCAGCTCTCTCGTGGCGACGACGTACATCCCGAAGGCCTTGATCTTACGCCTGCGGATCTCCCGCGGATCGTGGCGTCCCCCGGTCATCGGATAGACCTCCCCGATCCCTCAGGCGTTCCAGGCCCTCACGGGCGCCGCCCTCAGGGCCCCCGCATCGAGGCGGGGTCTCTCCTCGGCCGCATCACCCTCCGTCCCCGCCGCCGCCAGGGAACGCCCCGCCGCCTCCCAGGCCGACTCCAGTTCCTCGAGGAGGGAGGCGATGCGGTCGAACATCTTCACGTCCCGCTTCAGGTCCGCCTCAATGAGGGCCTTGGTCATGAAGTGGTAGAGGTTGCGGAGATTCACGGCGATGGCGCCGCCCTTCTTCATGTCCAGGGAAGAGTCGAGCTCATGGATGATGTCGAGGGTCTTCTGGAGGGCCTTCGCCTTCGTCTCGTATTCCCCCCGCTCATAGGCCTCCTTCGCCAGGCGGAGGCTGTTGACGGCCCCCTTGTAGCAGAGGATGACGAGCTTCAGGGGCTCGGCGGTGAAAAAGGTCGTCCTTCGGTAGGTGTTGAGGGCGTCTTCGTACATGATCTCATCTCCTCGTTATCTGGGTTCCTCCTCAATCTCCCCACATCCGGGAGAGGGCGTTGATCTGTCCCGTGAGCCAGGTGCTCTGGTTCTGGACCTTCTGGAGGGCCAGCTCCATCTTGACGTAACGGTTGAGCATCTCCTCCTTGCGTTTCGCCAGGCGTTCCTCCATGTCGCTGATCCGCCGGTCGTAGTCCGTGACGAGATCCTCGAGGGACTGCTGCTTGAGGGTAAGGTAGCCGTCGTAGGTGTCCGTGATGGCGTACAGGGCCCGGTCGAAGAGCTCCGCCACGCCGTAGGTGAGGGTGACGGTGCCGATATCCCCCGTGGCCGTACCCGTGTAGCGCAGGGAGAGACCGGCGACGTTGGGCTGGCCCTCGTCCCCCTTGAGGACCTGGCCCGTCCCCGTGGCGGCCTCCCCGTTGATCGTCCCCGCCACGTCCTTACCGTTGTCCACCGTCTGGTCGCCCCCCGTCCAGAGGAGGTTGTTGTCCTGGTGGATCGTGAAGGTGTAGGCCGACCCGTAGGTGTTGTGATACAGGACGAGATGACCACCCTCATCCTCGTAGGCCGTGACCCCCATGGCATAGCGGCCCCTGGTGCCGCCGTCGTTGTCCGGGGAGAGGGAGCCGAAATCGAGGTCGTGGGCCTGACTGAAGTCGAGGCTGAGGGAGAGGGAACTCGCGCCGGCGGTGCGGTCTGTGACGATGATCCTTCCCGAGGAGTCGATGTCGGCCGTCACCTCGTTACCGAAGGCCTCCTCGATGGCCGACAGGAGGCCGGCGACGGTGTCCGTGTCCGCGTCCCCGATGGTGTAGGAACCGCTCACGGAGGCCCCGTTCCTCTTCGTCCCCGTGAAGGTGATGACGTCGTTGTCCTGGAGGTTGGCGCTTTGACCCACGTCGTCATAGACGGAGGACCAGACGGTGGACTCCTGAAGGGTGGTCGTCTGGGAGGCGTCGGCGTAGAGGCGTTCGGACCCCGCCAGGGTCTGGGTGTAGACCTTGGCCAGCTCGCTGTTGACGGCGTTGACGATCCTCGCCATGGTCATGCCGCTTTGGAGCTCCACCCGGGCCTGCGCCGACCCCGAGGTGATGGTCAGGACCTCGTCTCCCCCGAGAGAGACGGCGTCGGAGGGCGCGGAGGTGCTCCGGGCCGCCGCCTGGGTGATGGTGACACCGTAGGTCCCCTCCTTCGTGTCCCGGCCGTGGGAGACATATTCGAGGCTGCCGGTGCTCGTGAGACCGGAGGCGCCAAAGAGCCGTTGGACATCGGTGAAGTAGGTGTTGAGGGAGGAGCGGAGCGTCGCCTCGTTCACGCTCAACTGGCCGTTTATGTCCACGCTGACCCCCACGGTGCCGAGGATCGAGAACCGGCTCGAGGCGTTCCAGAGGTTCCGGACAAGGATGGAGGTGAGGTCCGTCTTGATGGACATCAAGGTCCCGTCCCCGAAGAGGACCCCCCCCGCCTGCTGCTTTTCCGCGTCGTAGGACGTCTGGGTCTTGATGAAGGCGGCGACGTCGTTGTAGGCTGAAACAAAGCCGTTGACGAGGGAGACGACGGCGTCGATGTCCCGCCCCACCTTGAGGGTGACGGTGGTGTCCGTGTCCGCCTTGAGGAGATTCAGGGTGACGCCGGTGATGACGTCGTCGATGGTGTTGGTGGATCTCGTGACGGTGACGCCGTCCACCGTCACGGAGGCGTCGGCCCCGGTGACGAGTTCCCGTTTGCGGACCACCCCCGCCGTCCCCAGGTCGCCGTCGGCGTCGAAACGGAGGGTCGTGTCCGTCTCGCCGCCCGCGTCCTTGACGGAGATCTTCACGGCCAGGGAGGAGGCCCCCGGCGTGTCGGCGATGACCCTGATCTTCCCGTCGCCCGTGACGGAGGCGGTGACGGCGCCGAAGAGGGACTCGATGCGGGTGAGGAGGTCTCCCACCGTCGTCGTGTCGCCGATGGCGAAGGTGTTGTCGGAGACGGGATTGCCCGAGGTGTCCGTCCCCTCGATAAGGAGGTAGTCCGTCCCGGCCCAGCCCGTGTAGCCGTCGATGTCCTTGAGGAAGGTCGTGGCCGTGATGACCTGGCCCGAGGCGGTGTTGGCCACGTCCCCCGTGACCCCCAGGACGTCCGACAGGCCGCCCGTGAGGAGACCCAGGGTCTCGAGGATGTTGTTCTTGTCCGTGTAGGTGTTGGCGGACCCCTCCACGAGGAGGCGGTAGTAGGTCCGCCCCCCCTCCTCCTCCGTCGTGATCTTGGCCGCGACGCCCGCGGTGGTGAATTTCGTCAGGAGGCTGTCGAGGGTGTCCGTGGCGAGGTCGATCCCGCCGAGGGCGTGGCCGTTGACGACGATCTCTCCCGACGCCGCCGCCTGGGGGTTGCTCAGGCCCAGGAGGCTCCCGATAGCGACGGTGGTGCTCGTGAAGCGGTCCGTCCGGTCCCCCCCCGCCAGGGGGTTCTTCGCCGTCCGGCTCGTGTCCCAGAAACCGAGACCCCCCAGGAGGTCCGCGGCGCCCCCGTTCTTCAGGGAAATGCCCGCGGCGCCCGTGGCGTCGCTCGTCAGGATGAGGCGGTAGTCGCCGCTGCCGTAGTTGACGATCCCCGCCGTGACGCCCGTGGGGTTGGCCCCCGTGTTGGCGTTGTTGATCTTGTCCCGCAGGGTGGCCAGGGTGTCCTCGGCCGTGACGGTGACGACGACGCCGTTGATGACCACGTCCCCGGCGTAGTCGTTCCCCAGGGCCGTCACCGACGACGAGAAGGACCGGGAGGAGAGCTTCTGGGCCGTGGCCACGGCGTTGACCTTCAGGTTGTAGGAACCGGGGGCGGCCGTGGATGAGGCTGCGGCGGAGAGGAGATCGGCGGCCTCGACGGCGGCGCTGTCCGTGGTGAGGGAGGCGGTGAAGAGGTTGAAGTCATCGGGGTCCTTGAGTTTCCCCACGGCCGTCTTCAGGGCGAGGAGCTTGGTGTTGAGGGACTGCCACTGGGCGAGCTTTTTTTCGTACTCCGTCTTCTTGTCGGAGACGACTGTCACCCGCTTGCGTTCCACCTCGATGAGCTTATCGACGATCCCGCTCCAGTCGAGGCCGCTGGCGAGGCCGCTGATCAGGCTGGTACTCGATGGCATGGACCTACCTCGACGCTGGTTCTCACCTTACCTATCGGCAAATCTTTCCCCTTTCTTTACCCCTGCAAAGGTTTTGCCAAAAAAAGGCCCCGCCCGGAGGCGGGGCCCGTTTTAACAACCCCTTTCCAACCCTCAGGACTTGAGGAGGGAGAGGACCTGCTGGGGCACGGCATTGGCCTGGGCCAGCATGGCCGTGCCCGCCTGGACGAGGATCTGGTTCTTCGTGAAGCTCGTCATCTCAGATGCCATGTCCACGTCGCGGATCGTGGACTCCGCCGCCGTGAAGTTCTCCAGGGTGATGGCCAGATTCGAGGCGGCGTAGGCGAGACGGTTCTGGTAGGCGCCGATCTCGGCCCGGCTGGAGGCGAGGGTGCTGATGGCGCTGTCGATGGTGGCCAGGGCGTCATAGGCCTTGGCGGCGGTGCTGATGTCCCCCGCGGCCACGCCGAGGTCCGTTGTCTTGATGGAGTCGATACTCACCCCCAACTGGGACTGACTGTTCTTCTGATACCCGATCTGGAAGGCCGCCGTGGACCCGGCAGAGACCGACAACTCGGCAGTGTCGAGGGCGGCACCCAGGGTATCGGCCACCATGGCCCCCGTGTAACGGAAACTGATCCCCAGCTGGGAGAACGTCACCTGACCGGCAGTGCCACCGGCATCGGACAGCGTCACCGTCTCCGTCACCGTGCCCTTGGTGATGCTCAGCTCGTTCGTCGTCGCCGAGTAGGCCACCGTGTAAGAACCCGTCGCCGCGTTGCTCACGTTCACGTCATAGATGTTGCTGACACTGTTCCACGAAGAGGTGGTATTGCCCGCCGAGAAGGTGCCGTCCGTCAGATTGGTGTTCGCGTACTTGGTGGAATTGGCGATCCGGTCGATCTCCGCCACCAGGGTGTCGTACTCGTCGGAAACCTTGCTGATGTTGGTACCCACGTTCGCCGAGGCCGCCTGCGTCGCCAGCTCCTTCATACGGGTGAGGATGTCCGCCACGGAGTTCATGGCCCCCTCCGCCGTCTGCAACAGGGCGTTGGCCTCGGAGATGTTGCGCTGGGCCACCTTCACAGAGGCAATATCGGCCCGAAAACTCTGAGAAATGGCCAAACCGGCCGCGTCATCCTTCGCCGAGTTGATCCGGTAACCAGAAGAGAGCCTCTCCAGGGACTTGGAAAGACCCGCATCGGAAATGCCCAGATTCCGCTGGGCGTTCATGGCCGCGATGTTGTTCTGAATCCTGAAACCCATAACCTTTATCCTCCTTGATAAATTTTATTTTCCGGCTTCCCTGCCTTGTCTGCTTTTCCTTTTCACCCGGGGGTCCCAGGCCCCCCGCCTTGAACTCCGCATAAGATTGTCGCCACCACCCCCTTTCTTCATCGGTCATTTATGTCTCGGTGGGAAATTTTTACCCCACCCTTGCCTTTGACGTTCATATTTGCAACGATGATGCCAAAAAAAACCCCGCGTCCCGGGGACGCGGGGTCTGGTGGTAGAAAACTCGAAAACCCGTTTACTTGAAGAGGGAGAGGACCATCTGGGGGACCGTGTTGGCCTGGGCCAGCATGGCCGTGCCTGCCTGGACGAGGATCTGGTTCTTCGTGAAGCTCGTCATCTCAGATGCCATGTCCACGTCGCGGATCGTGGACTCCGCCGCCGTGAAGTTCTCCAGGGTGATGGCCAGATTCGAGGCGGCGTAGGCGAGACGGTTCTGGTAGGCGCCGATCTCGGCCCGGCTGGAGGCGAGGGTGCTGATGGCGCTGTCGATGGTGGCCAGGGCGTCATAGGCCTTGGCGGCGGTGCTGATGTCCCCCGCGGCCACGCCGAGGTCCGTTGTCTTGATGGAGTCGATACTCACCCCCAACTGGGACTGACTGTTCTTCTGATACCCGATCTGGAAGGCCGCCGTGGACCCGGCAGAGACCGACAACTCGGCAGTGTCGAGGGCGGCACCCAGGGTATCGGCCACCATGGCCCCCGTGTAACGGAAACTGATCCCCAGCTGGGAGAACGTCACCTGACCGGCAGTGCCACCGGCATCGGACAGCGTCACCGTCTCCGTCACCGTGCCCTTGGTGATGCTCAGCTCGTTCGTCGTCGCCGAGTAGGCCACCGTGTAAGAACCCGTCGCCGCGTTGCTCACGTTCACGTCATAGATGTTGCTGACACTGTTCCACGAAGAGGTGGTATTGCCCGCCGAGAAGGTGCCGTCCGTCAGATTGGTGTTCGCGTACTTGGTGGAATTGGCGATCCGGTCGATCTCCGCCACCAGGGTGTCGTACTCGTCGGAAACCTTGCTGATGTTGGTACCCACGTTCGCCGAGGCCGCCTGCGTCGCCAGCTCCTTCATACGGGTGAGGATGTCCGCCACGGAGTTCATGGCCCCCTCCGCCGTCTGCAACAGGGCGTTGGCCTCGGAGATGTTGCGCTGGGCCACCTTCACAGAGGCAATATCGGCCCGAAAACTCTGAGAAATGGCCAAACCGGCCGCGTCATCCTTCGCCGAGTTGATCCGGTAACCAGAAGAGAGCCTCTCCAGGGACTTGGAAAGACCCGCATCGGAAATGCCCAGATTCCGCTGGGCGTTCATGGCCGCGATGTTGTTCTGAATCCTGAAACCCATAACCTTTATCCTCCTTGATAGTTTTTTCGGCATCCCTGCCGTGGTTGAAAAGTTTCACCACCCCCCGGGGACCTCGGGCCCCCGGCCCCTGGCCGCTTCGGACCGTCACCTCCTTCCCTGCCGCGCTGTCTTTTGATCCTACTATCGGCAGGGAAGACGGTTTTCTTGAGACCTTTGCTCTTCGGGATTATTGTCTATGATTTCAAGATGTTGGCAAAGCGTTCCCGGTCGAGACCCCCCGGGGCGATCTCGACGGCGAGGCCCAGGAGGGCCGCGGCGGCCTGCCAGAGGCGCCTCTCCCCCAGGGCCGCGGCGAGGTCGTAGAGGACGGCGCCCAGGTCGTTGAGGGAATCGATGGTCCCCCCCGCGTCCAGACCCAAACGGGCGTGGGTCTCTTCGAGGGCGGCGGCGAGGCCGTCAGTGTCGCCGAGAGACCAGGTCGCCCGGATGAGGGCCGCCAGGGCCCCCATCCGCTCCTCCGGGCTCAGGGGGAGGCGGCGGGCGCGGTCGAGGCAGTCCCGCGCCGCCTCGAATGACCCCTGGAGGAGGAAAAATTTTCCCAGGGGGAGGAAGAGGGCGGGGCGCTCCTCCAGGAGGGGGGCTGTCCGGCCCGCGGCGCGCCCTCCCTCGTAGACCCTCGCCAGCCAGGGGAGGACCGCCTCGCTGCGGCCCGCGGCGAGGTAGTGACGGCAGACGCTCTCGGCCAGGGCGAGGGGCTGTGGGGTTTCTCCTAAGGCCTTCCGGAAAAATTCCTCGGCCCTCTCGTGATCCCCCTCTTGGAGACAAACGCAGCCGAGGCCCACGTAGATCTCGTGCCTCTTGGCGATGCTGTGGCAGTAGAACGACCCCGTGAGGGAGGGGTCCCTCTCGATGCGGTCGAAGAGGGCGAGGAAACCTTCCGAGGCCTCCCGGCACCCTTGGCGGTCCCCCCGGCGGAAGGCCGCCGCCGCCAGGACATGGTACATGTCGAGGTGGTAGGGGAAGAGGGCGAGGGCCTCCCGGCATACCCTCTCGGCCTCTGCGGGCCGGTCCAGGGCGAGGTAACCCTGGGCGACGGTGTAAAAACACGTGAGAAAATAACCGTTTCGAAGGTTCTTCTCCCGCATGACGGCCAGGGCCCGCTCACCGTAGGCCACGGCCTTGGCGAAGTCCCGGTGCATGGAGTAGGAGGAGGAGAGCTGGAAGAGGCAGTAGGGGTCGTCGGGGTCCTCGGCGAGCATCTCCTCGAGGAGGCGCGTCGTCCTCAGGTGCTTGGCCTCCATCCGCTCCTTAGACAGGTCGTAGCCATAGTGGCGGACCCGGAGGTTACAGTACGCCCCTCTCCCGACGGTCCGCAGCTGGTTGTGGACCTTCCGCTCGTAGGTCATCCCCAGATCGCCGCGGAACAGGCGGACGAGGTAGAAGGTCCCGTGGATCGTCCCGTCTTTCCTGAGGTCGAAGAAGCGGCAGTGGTAATAGTCCGCCTCGGCCCCCGCGACGATCCTTCTCAGGAGGGGGCCGTCCTCGGGGAAGAGCTCCTCGTCGGCGTCGAGCTGGAAGATCCACCGCCCCCGGGCGTAGGAGAGGGACTGGTTGCGGTGCTTGCTGAAGTCGTTCTCCCAGGGGTGGTGATAGACCCGGGCGCCGAAGCCCTGGGCGATCTCCACGGTCCGGTCCGTGGAGCCCGTGTCGACGACGACGATCTCGTCCACCCACGGCCGGACACTCTCCAGGCAGCGCCCCAGACAGGCCTCCTCGTCCCGGACGATCATGCACAGGGAGATTTCCGGTCCGTCCTTGTCCCTTCTTTTGGCCCCTTTCGCCCTCTTCATCTCACCTGATCCCCGCCCGGCGACCGCTCCCGTTCCCTCTTTATGAAATGCCTCAAGTTCCTCCCCTCGGCGAAGTCGGGGTTGATCTCCAGGGCCTGCTCGACGGCCTCCCACGCCCCCTCCCAGTCCCGCTTCTCCACGCAGGCCCGGGCGATGTTGTAGTAGAGGCCCTCGTCGTCGGGCTGGATGACGAGGGCCTTGCGGTACTCGGCGATGGCCCGGTCGGGGTCGTGGCGCCGCCGGTGCTCGATGCCGGCGCTGACCAACATATTGAAGACCATGTCCGTTGCCGCCTCGTCGTCCTTGATGATCTCCCCGGCCGTCCCCCAGTCTCCCCGGTCGAGGGCCTCCTTGGCCTTCATCGCCAGAGCCCGGGACCCCTCCGCGGGAGAGTCGTCAACTTTTTGACTCCTCTCGACGGCCTCCCGCTCCTCCCGGAGCTCCTCTTCCTTGAGGTCGATGAGCATCTCGAGGAAATCGAGGGTCGTCTTGAGGTCGTTGTCCCGGAAGGTGGCGGGGCCGTACATGTCCCGGTAGGCCCGGGAGGCGGCCAGATCCCCCTGGAAGGCGTTGATCTCCTTCATGACGAGGCGCTCGTCCTGGGCGAGCATCCGTGTCTTCTGGACCCGCCTCAGGACCTCCCGAAAGCGCCTGAGGCACGAATAGACGTTGTTCCTCTTGAGATGGACCTGGCACTCGTTGAGGTCCCTCAGGAGCTCGGCGACCTCCTCCCTCTTCATCGCCTCCGCCATTGCCCTGCCCCCCTCCTTAAGGTCTTCCCATGCTATTTCATAAACCGTGCCACGGTCATCTCACGGAACCATTCCAACATCCCGTCTTGAAAGGCAAAAAAAATCGCGGGGGCGATTCAAGTTTTTCCCCTCCCCTGCCGATAGGGGAATTGAAAGGGAGCGTGTCGCCATGACCATCACATCGTACCAGGTAGACAGTGTCATCCGGGCCTACACCAAGCAGTACAAGAGTCGCGCCGTCGACGAGGGAAGCGAGGTTGCGCCCCGGGACCCCTACAACGATGTGGTCACCCTCTCCCAGACCCCCCGGGGGGAGGGGGAAATCTTTCAGAAGATCTCCTACAGCCTCCTGGACATCATCCGGAAGGGCCACCCCCCGGGCAGGGAGTAGCCCATGGTCTCCGCCGTCGACACCCTGACCGACGACCTCTACCGCCGCCGGATCCTCGTCGTGGACGACTACGAGGCCACGCGGGAGATGATCGTCGAGGCCCTCCACCAGAGCGGCTACACGGGAGTCCGCGGGGCCGCCGACGGGAGGGAGGCCCTCGCCGCCCTCGGCGGCGAGGGGGCCGACCTGGTGATCACGGATGTCATGATGCCGGGGATGAACGGCCTCGATCTCCTGGAGAACATCCGGGAGAGGAGTCCCGGCACGCCCGTCATCGTCGTCACGGGCAAACCGACGACGGAGCTGGCCGTGACGGCCCTCAAGCGGGGGGCCGTCGATTTCATCAAGAAGCCCTTCCACATCGACGACCTCCTCTACAAGGTCCAGATCGCCCTCCGCCAGGTGGAGCTCCAGGGCCGGGGCGACGGGCACGGCCTGGAGGAGGAGAAGGCCTACCTCTCCGTCAAGAGCTACATCTACGACACCCTGGAGAACCTCGAGGGGGACAACGAGCGGATCTTTGACAAGCTCGTGGAGCTGGCCGCGCGGATCGCCGAGGTGGACGCCTGCTGGGTGACCCTCTACGACGGCGAGGCGGACCACCACCTCCTGAAGGCCTCCCAGGGGACGGACGCCTCGTCCCTCGGCAACGGCAACCTCTCCTTCCTCAAGCCCTTCTACAACCAGGTCATCGGCAAGAAGGAGGCCCTCATCATCAACTCCGAGGAACATCCCGTCGTGGCCCCTTCCCTCATCTGCGTCCCCCTGACGATCCGGGGCCAGGCCTTCGGCGTCCTGACGGCCCGCAAGAGGAAGAACCGGGGCGTCTTCCGCACCCGGGACCTCAAGTACCTCACCTCCCTCGCCAAGCGGGCCTCCCTGAACCTCGAGAACAAGCTCCTCTACGAGAGCCTCTACCAGAACATCCTCAACACCTGCAAATCCCTCATCGATTCCATCCAGTTGCGGGACCACTACACCCAGGAGCACTGCCGCAGGGTGACGGAACACGCCCTGAGGACCGCCCGCTCCCTGGGGTGCGACCACGCCACCCTGGAATCCCTCAAGATCTCGGGGCAGCTCCACGACCTGGGCAAGATCGCCATCCCCGACCACATCCTCCTGAAACCGGACCGCCTCGCCGACGACGAGTACGCCGTCATCAAGACCCACTCCACCGTGGGGGCGCGGATCCTCGAGTCCATCGCCCTCTTCGACCGGGAGCGGGAGACGATCCTCCACCACCACGAGCGGTGGGACGGCCGGGGCTACCCCGACGGCCTCCAGGGGGAGGAGATACCCCTGGCGGCGCGGATCATCGCCGTGGCCGACACCTATGACGCCATCACCAACAACCGCCCCTACCGGCAGGCCCGGGACAGGGAGTGGGCCGTCGCCCAGCTCCTGGCCAACCGGGGCACCCAGTTCGACGGCGAGGTGGTGGACCACTTCCTCAAGACCCTGTAGCCCCAAGGCTGGCACGGTAATTGAAATTCCTTCCGTGACAACCCCGTTGCGGAGGTCTCTCCATGTCCCTATCACCCGTCGTCTTCGGCCCGCCGCGGCCCCTCGATCCGTCCGGCGCGACGGCCAAGGTCTCCCCAACCGGCGACTCCTCCTCCCCCTTCCGGGAGGCCCTGAGGGAGGCCCTTTCCGCCGGGGAATCCCAGAGGGCCCCGGCGCCCGAAAAGGAGGAGGCCCTGAAGGGGGAGCTGCGCCACCGCCTCTTCCTCGGCCTCATGAACGCCCTCGAGGGGGAGAGGCCCGCCGCCCCTCCGATCCCCTGGCGTCTTTCACCCTACACCCCGACAAACACGCAGGCGTCAAATAACCGACAGGCCGACCCCCCGGCGGCCCCGGCCGACCTGGAGGATCTCATCGAGAGGGCCTCGCGGCACTACGGCGTGGACGCCGACCTGATCCGGGGCGTCATGAAGGTGGAGAGCAACTTCAACCCCCGGGCCACCTCCCCCAAGGGGGCCATGGGCCTCATGCAGCTCATGCCCCAGACGGCCCGAGACCTGGGGGTCCAAGACCCCTACGACCCGGAGGAGAACGTCATGGCGGGGACCCGCTATCTGCGCCATCTCCTCGACCGCTGCGGCGGCGACGTGGAAAAGGCCCTGGCGGCCTACAACTGGGGGATCGGGAACGTCGAGCGGGGCCTGGCCCCCATGCCGAGGGAGACGAGGGACTACGTGGAGCGCGTCGTCGCCCTCGCCGCGCCGCGCCGGGGGTGACGGGGGTGTCCCGGCCGGCTTTGCCTATTGACGTCGGAGGTCCCGACCGGCTATAGATGAACCTCCGCCGGGGACCGCGCCCGCGGCCCCGTGGAGACGACAAGGAGGGAGACCCCCGTTCGATGGAAGTCACCCAGATCCGCTCCGCCGAACTCCTCGACTCCTGCCGCATCCTCTTCGGTAGGGACACCCCCCTCCCCCCCGGCTTCCTCGACGCCCTCAGCCTCGACAACCTCAAGGAAACCTACCGTCGGCGGGCCCTGGAGACCCACCCGGACCGCTCCGCCTTTCTCCTCGTCCCCGAGGACGTCCTCGCCGAACGATTCAAGGAGCTCACGGGGGCCTACGACCGCCTGCGGCGCTACCTCGAGGACCCCTCCCGCTTCCTGATCATCGACGGCGAGGTCCGCACGACGGGCCGGGGGGCCGGGACGCACCGGACCGGTCGGCCGGGGACGGCCCGGAGACGGCCCGATCACGGCCGGGTGGATCACTACTTCCGGGGCCGCCCCCCCCAGGTCGTCCTTCCTATTGGGAGGTTTTTATACTATTCTGGTCATATTTCTATGCGACATCTTATTGACGCCCTCGTCTGGCAGCGCCGGCAGCGCCCCGTCCTCGGCGTCATGGCCCTGAAGCGGGGTTGGCTCACCCCGGCGGAGGTCCGTTTCCTCCTCCTGAACCGTCACCTGGGGGAGCGTTTCGGGGAGCGGGCCGTGCGGGCGGGCCTCCTCCGGGACAGCCAGGTCCGCCACCTCCTGGCCATGCAGCGCCTCCTCCAGCCGCGCCTCGGCCGTTACTTCGTCGAGGCGGGGATCCTGACGGCGAGGGAGGTGGAGGAACTGGTGCGGCGTCTGCGCCTCCACAACCTGAGGGCCCGCTGAGGCAGGATGGGGATGGAGCGGGGAAAACAGGACCAGAATATCCAGTGGCGCCGCCTCAAGACCCTCGTGGTGGACGACTACCCGGACTTCATCAGGACCGTCCGGGGCATGCTCCTCTCCTTGGGTCTCGTCAACGTCGACACGGCCACGAGCGGCGTCGAGGCCGTCCGCCTCATGACGGTGAGGCGCTACGACATCGTCCTGTGCGACTACAACCTGGGACCCGGCCAGGACGGCCAGCAGGTCCTCGAGGAGGCCCGGCACCGCCGTCTCCTCCTCCCGACGGCGATCTTCATGATGGTCACCGCCGAGAACACCCTCGAGATGATCATGGGGGCCGCCGAGTACGAGCCCGACGCCTACCTCATCAAACCCTTCACGGGCCGCACCCTCCACAAGAAGATCCAGAACCTCCTCGAGAAGAAGGAGGCCCTCAAGCCCATCGACCGGGCCATAAGGGCCATGGATTACGAACGGGCCCTCGGGCTCTGCGAGGAACTCATCGCCCGACGCCCCCCTTTCCTGGCGGACCTGTTGCGGATCAAGGGGGACGTCCTCCTCATGAGGGAGGACTACGAGGGGGCCAAGGCCTTCTTCAAGGAGGTCTCGACCCTGGGGAGACTGCCCTGGGCCGTCTTGGGCCTGGGGAGGCTCAAGCTGCGGGAGGGTGACCATGAGGGGGCGAAACGCGTCTTCGCCGGTCTCATCGCCATGAACGACAAGGTGATGCCCGCCTACGACGAGCTGGCCCGGACGATGGAGGCGACGGGGGAGTACGGGGAGGCCAAGGAGACCCTCCTCAAGGCCACGGAGATCTCCCCCAAGGCCATCAAACGGCAGGAAACGCTGGGCCGGGTCGCCCTCAGGGGCGGCGACCTCGCCACGGCGGAGCGATGCTTCCGGGAGACGGTGAAGCTGGGGCGCCACTCGTGTTTCAAGAGCCCGTCCCACTATGCCTCCCTGGCCGCCGTCCTCACGGAAAAGGGGGCCCCCGAGGAGGCCCTGAAGGTCCTCCAGGAGGGGGGCGAGGAGTTCCCCCGGGACGCCGACGCCGCCGTCCGCCTCACCATCGCCAGGAGCCTCGTCTACACCCGGACGGGTCAGCACGACAAGGCACGGGAGTGCGTCTCCGAGGCCCTGGAGATGGTGAAGAAGAACCCCCAGGCCGTCGAAAGGGACGTCACCCTCGATCTCGCCAAGGCCCTCATGACCACGGGGGACGAGGAGCTGGGGAAGGAGATCCTCCGGCGGACCGTCCAGAACAACCACGACGACGCGGCCCTCCTCGAGGGGGTCAAGGCCGTCTTCCGCGAGGCCGGACGGGAGGAGGAGGGGGAGCGTCTCCTCGAGGAGGCCGTGGAGGAGGTCGTGGCCATGAACAACGAAGGGGTCCGCCTGGTCCGCGGGGGGGACCTGGAGACGGCCATCACCTACTTCGCGAAGGCCACCGAGCGCCTCCCGGAGAACAAGCTCGTCAACGCCAATGCCGCCTACGCCTTCCTCGCCCACATGAAGGAAAAGGGGGCTGACGACGCCCTGATCGTCAAGGTCCGCACCTACCTCTCCCGGATCCACCGCCTCGACCCCACCTACCGCGACCTCCCCAAACTCGCCGCCCTCTACCGGGAGATCACCAACGAGGCACCGCCATGGACGACCGACAGCGACTGAACTTTCGTCGACATCCTCGCCTCCACCCTCCACGACACGAAAAACGCCATGGGGATGGTCTACAGCCGCCTGGAGGAGATGGGGGACCACTGCCGCGGCCGGGGCTGCCCCCGCCACGCCGACCTCCTCGAACTCCAGTACGAGATCCAGAGGCTCAACAGCAACCTCATCCGTCTTTTGACCCTCTACAAGGCCGAAAGGACGCCCCTGAAGGTCAACTGCGACCTCCACAACGTCTCCGACTTCCTCGACGAGGTCCTCGACCGGAACGAACCCCTCCTGGCCAGGAAGGGCATCGCCGTCGAGACCGATTGCCCGTCGGACCTCTTTCGGGCCTTCGACAAGGGCCTCGTGACGGGCATCCTCGACAACGTCCTGAACAACGCCTTCCGTTACGCCAAGGTCAAGGTCCTCCTCGCCGGTCGGCCGGAGGGCGACGGTCTCCTCATCGAGGTGAGCGACGACGGCCCCGGCTACCCCCCGCGCCTCCTGATGGACTCCTCCCGGGAGGGGGGGATCGCCGAACCCTCCTCCTTCCTCACGGGCAACACCGGCCTGGGCCTCTATTTCGCCCTCCTCGTCGCCCGGGCCCACCGCCGCGACGACCGGGAGGGGTACATCCGGGTGACGAACGGCGGGGCCCTGGGCGGGGGTTGTTTTGCCCTCTACCTCCCCTGAGGCCGAAAAAAATTAGTCACTAATCAAAGTTAAGTTATTGAATTTATTGGGCGAATAGCTACGGTGCGGTGATCATTGAATTATTTCCGATAATCGCTAATTATTCAATAACTACGAATAATTACGAGCCTTGATTAAGTCGTGAACAACGGCGGGGGGCGGAGATTTTCGACGGGTCGGTAGGGGGTGGCACGGGACCCGAGACGGCCGGGTGGAACGGCCCCGGGGCGGCCCCCTTCCATTTCTTGCGCAAATGTTTGTCTTTCGTCGGGATTTGTGGTATAGACCCATCCTTCGACGGCAAAGCCGAACTGCCCGAAGCCAAAACCATCCACCTCCTGCGGGTGTTACCTCTTTGACACGGCTTCGATAGTACTTGCGCGAAAGGGGGAGACCATGCCATGAAACCCGTCGGCACCCACATCGTCGCCGAGTTCCACCACTGCGGGAAAGAGATCCTCAACGACCGGGCCCTCCTCGAGGAGGTCCTGAGGCGGGGGATCGAGGAAAGCGGTCTCGGTTTCGTGGGGATCACGAGTCATGCCTACGACCCCGTGGGGGTGACGGTGGTGGCCCTGATCAGTGAGTCCCACGTGGCCATCCACACCTACCCCGAGGCGCGCCACGCCTCCATCGACGTCTTCACCTGCTCACCCCAGCGGGACACGACCCTCAACCTCCTCCACCGCCTGAAGGAGGCCTTTTCCCCCGCCACGACCCGTATCGCCGAGATCAGCCGGGGCAACCCCCTCGAGATCGCCCAGACGGACTGGATCATGAACGTCTGCGACGCCCCGGGCTTCGACATCCGCTACCACGTAAAAAAACGGGTCTATTCGGGCCACAGCCGCTACCAGCAGATCGACATCATCGACAACGAGACCTTCGGGCGGATGCTCTTCCTCAACCAGGACCTCCAGATCGCCGAGGCGGACGCCGACCTCTACAACAGGGCCCTCATCGACCCCCTCCTGAACGGCTCCTCCTCCCCGGGCCGCGTGGCGATCCTGGGGGGCGGCGACGGGGGGACCCTGAGGGAGGTCCTGAGACACAACCCCGCCGAGGTGACCCTCGTGGACATCGATGAGGAGGTCGTGGCGGCCGCCAAGGAATACCTCGCCCCCATCTGCGGAGAGGCCTTCGACGACCCCCGGGTCCGGGTCGTCCACGCCGACGCCTACACCTTCCTCGAGGAGCCGCGGAACTTCGACGCCGTCGTCTACGACCTGACGATGAACCCCGAGGCCTTCACGGCCCTGGACCGGGAGGATTACCTGGAGGGCCTCTTCGCGCGGATCCACGCCGCCCTCGTCCCCGGGGGGATCCTCAGCGCCCAGTGCTGTTCCGCCTACGACGAAAAGACCCGGGACTTCTCCGCCCGGGTCCTCGGCGGCCTCTTCGTGGACGCCCGTTTCACCGTCCGGGAGATACCCTCGTTCCTGAGCCCCTGGGTGTTCGCCACGGCCCGCAGGCCCTGACACACCCAAGCCCCGCCGGGCCGGTTAGCCTTTTGACCCTGTAATCTTGTCAGTAAATGGGGAGATGAGAAGAAAAGGGGCCGGTTGGGCACCGGCCCCGTCGCTTGCTGGTGGGCCAGGGCAGAGTTGAACTGCCGACACTCGGATTTTCAGTCCGATGCTCTACCTGCTGAGCTACCGGCCCAAGTGGTGAGAGTTGTCTATAGGATCGCCTCCCCTTTGTCAAGGCCTATTTCGGGGTGGCGGCGGTCCGTCCTGACGACGTAGGTCCCGGCGATCTTGTCGTGCCAACCCTGCTTGCGCCCGTCGAAGGCCACCCAGAGATAACCGAGGAAGAGAAAGAGGGCCGAGACGAGATAACCCACCCACCGCAGGAAGGCGATCCCGTAGGTCATCCTCTCCCCCCCGACGGGGACCACCCTGAGGCCCAAAAGGATCTTGCCCGGCGTCTGCCCCCGGGAGCCGTGGAAATAGACGAAATAGGCCCCGTTGGCGAGGACGCTCAATCCCTGATAGATGACGAGGGCCCCGTCGGTGGTCTCGAAGGGGTCGTAGGCCGCCACCTCGAGGAGGGCGCCGAGATACAGGGCCCCGAAGAGGACGACGAAGATGCAAAAATAGAAGAGATTCAAGACGACCTGATCCACCAGGGCCGCCGCCGCCCGCCGCCAGAAGCCGCCGTATTCCTCCCCCCTCATGTCCCCTCCCCGGCGGGGGCCCGGAAGAACCCCCCCAGCTCGTACTGGACGACGGCCAGGGCCGTCAGGGCCGCCGTGTCCGCCTTGAGGAGGCGCCGGCCGAGGCTGACGGTCCGAAAACCCCTCGCGGCCGCCTCTTCCACCTCCTCCCGCGTCAGGCCCCCCTCGGGCCCCACGACGAGGAAACAGCCCCCTCTCCCCCCCTCCGCCGCCGTTCTCAGGACGGCCTTGAGGTCCCGCTCCCGCTCCTCCTCCCAGAAGAGGATCCTCAGGGGGAAATCGGCCGCCAGTTCCAGGGTCTCGGACCAGGAACGGAGGGGTCCCACCTCGGGCACGTCGGAACGGCGGCACTGCCTTGCCGCCTCCGCGGCGATCTTCAGCCACCGCTGCCTCTTCGCCCGGGCCCGCTCCCCCTCCGGCCGGGCGACGGACCGCCGGGCCGTGAAGGGGAGGATGAGACCCGCCCCCAGCTCCGTCGCCTTGCGGATGATCGCCTCCATGGCCGGGGCCTTGGGGAGGGCCTGGGCCAGGGCGATCCGGACGGTGGGGACCAGGGGTTCCAAGGGACCGATGATCCGGACGGACCACGTCCCGTCGTGGTCGCGGAATAGGAGCCCCTCGTACTCCCCTCCCCGGCCGTCGAAGCAGCAGATCGTCTCCCCCGCCCGGAGGCGCAGGACCTTGAGGAGGTAACGTCTCTCTTCTTCCGGGAGGCGATGACTCTCGCCGGGGGCCAGGGGGCCGGCGAGGCGGAGGCGGGGCAAGGTCACGCGGCGGTTCCCTCTCGCCTCAGGACGTAGCAGAGCCACTCCTTCTCCCGCAGGACCCTCTTGACGGCTAGGGGCTCCTTCAGGAAGTGGGTCTCCATGTCTTCCTCGTTGACGTCGAGGAGGCCGGAGACGACGAGGAAACCGCCCCCGTCCAGGAGGTCGACGAGGCGGGGCCGCAGCTTGATCAGGACCTTGGCCGTCAGGTTGGCGGCGATGAGGTTGAAGCGCTCCTCCACGGCGGCGACGTCACGGTTCAGGACCTGCACCCGGTCCTCCACGCCGTTGATCCGGACGTTCTCCGCGGCGATCTGGGCGGCCTGCCGGTCGATATCCACGCACAGGACCCGCTGGGCCCCCAGCTTGGCGGCGGCGATCCCGAGGATCCCCGTGCCGGTGCCCACGTCGAGGACGCGCCAGGTCGGGACGGATCGCTCCTTGAGGAGGAGGTCCTCCAGGGCCTCGAGACACATGCGGGTGGAGGGGTGCTGGCCCGTGCCGAAGGCCATCCCCGGGTCCACCTCGATGACCACGTCGTGGCCGACGGGGGTGTAACGCTCCCAGGTGGGCTTGATGACGATGTTCTTCGTCACCTTCAGGGGCTTGAAATACTTCTTCCAGGCCTCGGCCCAGTCGGCGTCCTCCATGACGGCCGTGGTGAAGGTCACGGGGGGCAGACGGGGGTGGAGGTCGGCGAGGCTCGCCACATAGGCCCTGAGGGCGTCGAGGCGGGCCTCGAGACGGACGTCCATGGGCAGGTGGGCCTCGAAGACCCTCTCCGCCCCCGGCTCCTGGAGGTCGCCCGCCTCGGGGGGTTCGGGGCCTTCCTCACAGATCCCCGGGGCCCCCAGCTCCAATACGAAGTTGGCAACGGCCTCGAAGAGCTCGGCGGGCGCCCGGCAATCGATCCGCAGCCATCTGTTCTTCCCTCCCGTCATGCCTTCCCCTTTTGAGTCTTTTTGCGTTTCATATCCGTTTTCGTCTGATATTTCAAGGCCCTTGAATTTTGAGACCCCCCGTGATAGCCTCCGCCTCGTTAATCATGACATATTACCCGATTTTTCTCGATATCGAAGACAGGCCCTGCGCCGTCGTGGGCGGGGGGGAGGTGGCCCGGAGGAAGGTCGAGGGTCTCGTCGCCTGCGGCGCCCGTGTGAGGGTCGTCGCCCGGGACCTGACGGAACGTCTCCTCGCCCTCCGGGACGGGGGCGTCATCGAGCATGTCCCCGAGGACTACTCCTTCGCCGCCGTCACCGGTTCCTTCCTCGTCTTCGGCGCCACGGACGACGAAGACGTGAACGGCCGCATCGCCGCCGACTGCCGCCGGGCGGGGATCCTCGTCAACATCGCCGACGATCCCGAGCGATGCGACTTCATCCTCCCCTCCGTCTGCCGGCGGGGCGACCTGACCATCGCCGTCTCCACGGGCGGCAAGAGCCCCGCCTTGGCCAAGCGGATCCGGGAGGAACTGGAGGACAGGTACGGCGAGGAGTACGCCGACCTCCTCGAGATCCTCGGCTCCCTGCGGGGCCCCGTCATCGCCCGGGGCCTGTCGGCCGACGAGAACCGGGAGGTCTTCACGGGCCTCCTCGAGGGGGGGATCCTCGAGGCCGTCCGGAGGCGGGACTGGGACGAGGTCCGGCGACTCATCCGGGAAGGGACGGGCGAGGAGCCGACCCTCCCCTGCCGTTCTTAGACCATGGACGCGACGACGATCCTCTTCCTTGCCGCCCTGGGGTCCTATTTGGCCAGCACGGTCATCTACGGCCTCTCCCTGAGGGTCCGGCGCGTCCACACGGCCAAGACGGCCACCAGGGTCTTCCTGGCCGCCTTCGTCCTCCACGGCCTCTTCATGGTCTCCATGGCCTTCCTGAGGGGGAGGCCCCCCCTCCTGACGGCCCACGACACGGCCTCCTTCTTCGCCTGGACGGTGGCGGGTGTCTTCCTCCTCTTCCAGGTGCGCACCAAGACGAGGGTCCTGGGGGCCTTCGTCTCCCCCCTGGTCCTGTTGCTCCTCCTCCTCGCCGCCCCGGGGACGAGGGGGGAGACGGTAATCGCCCAGAACCTGAAGGGCCCCCTCGTCCTGGCCCACGTCATCCTCTCCGTGGCCGGGGAGGCCCTCTTCGCCCTCGCCTCCCTCGCCGGGGCCGTCTATCTCCTCCAGGACAACCTGATCAAGAGGCGCATCAGGAGCCCCTTCATCCGCTATTTCCCCTCCCTGGGGGACCTGGACCGGATCAACGCCGCCTGCCTCCTCGGGGGCTTCCCCCTCCTGACGGCGGGCCTGATCGCCGGTTCCCTCTGGGCCCGCGTCGCCTGGGGGGACGCCTGGCCCCTCGATTCGAAACTCGTCTGGACCCTCATGGCCTGGCTGGTCTACGCCTTCCTCCTCCACCAGCGCCTCGCCCTCGGGTGGGGGGGGCGCCGGGCGGCCCTGTACTCCGTGGCGGCCTTCGCCTTCCTCCTCGCCTCCTTCTTCGTCGAGAAGGCCCTGTTCACGACGATCCACCGCTTCTCCTGACCATGGGTCTCCTCCTCGTCGGCATGAACCACAAGACCGCCCCCCTGGAGGTGAGGGAACGCCTCTCCCTCTCCTGCCGGGAGGACGTGAGCCCCCTGGGCCTCCTCAAGGGTATCCCCTCCGTCCGGGAGGCCCTCTATCTCGCCACGTGCAACCGTGTGGAGATCCTCGCCGTCGCCGCCGATGTCGAAGAGGCCCGGGGTGAACTCGTGGACCTCATCCTGACCCACGGCAACCTCCCCCGGGAGGAGTTGGAGCGGTGCCTCTACGTCCATCGCGACGAGACGGCGGTCCGTCACCTCTTCCGCGTCGCCGCCAGCCTCGACTCCCTCATCGTGGGAGAGCCCCAGATCTTGGGCCAGGTCAAGGACGCCTACCGCGACGCCGTGGACGGGGGCACGACGGGTCTCATCCTCAACCGCCTCCTCCATCACGCCTTCCGCACCGCCAAGAGGGTCCGGAGCGAGACGGGGATCGCCGGCCACGCCGTCTCGGTGGGTTACGCCGCCGTGGAGACGGCCAAGAAGATCTTCGGGGGCCTGAGGAAAAAGGCCGTCCTCGTCGTGGGGGCGGGGGAGATGTCGGAACTGACGGCCCGGCACCTCCTCAAGAACGGGGCGGAGAGGGTCCTCGTCGCCAACCGCACCTACGCCCGGGCCCTGGACCTGGCCCGGGAGCTCGGCGGGGAGGCCCTGGCCCTGGAGAGACTCCCCGAGGCCCTGATGGAGGTCGACATCGTCATCTCCTCCACGGGGGCCCCCGGCTACGTCATCACCAGGGAGATGGTGGCCGGGGCCCTGCGGAGACGGCGCAACCGCCTGCTGTTCCTCATCGACATCGCCGTTCCCCGGGATATCGACCCCGAGGCCGGCGAGCTGGACAACGTCTTTCTCTATAATATGGATGACCTCCAGGACGTGGCCGACGAGAACATGCGCATGCGCCGCGAGGAGGCCCAACGGGCCGAGGGGATCGTGGCGGAAGAGACGGAGAGGTTCATGGAATGGCTCAAGACCCTCGCCGTCGTCCCCACCATCGTCGCCCTCCGGGAGAAGGTGGAGGCCATCGTGGCGGGGGAGATGGAACGCCTGGCCGTCCGTTTCAAGGGGATGTCGGAAGAGGACCGCGAGACCCTGGAGATCCTCGTCAACTCCATCGTGAACAAGATCCTCCACGACCCCATGACGGCCCTCAAGGAGGAGAGTCAGGAAGGGGGCGGCCAGGCCTACGCCGCGGCCCTGCGCCGCCTCTTCCGCCTGTAGGGAAGGAGATTACATGACCGTAAGAATCGGCACCAGGGGAAGCCCCCTGGCCCTCGCCCAGACGGAATGGGTGAGGAGGAAGATAGAAGAGAGGCACCCCCGCCTCAAGGTGGAGACGGTGATCATCAAGACCAAGGGGGACATCATGCAGGACGTCGCCCTTGTCCGTATCGGCGGCAAGGGGGTCTTCGTCAAGGAGATCGAGGACGCCCTCCTTAAGGGTGAGATCGACCTGGCCGTCCACAGCCTGAAGGACGTCCCCGCGGAGCTCCCCGAGGGTCTCGTCATCGCCGTCACCCCCGAGCGGGAGGACCCCCGGGACGTCCTCGTCAGCCGGGGGAATGTCAAGTTCGAACGCCTCCGCCGGGGGGCTAGGATCGGGACCTCCTCCCTGCGGAGGCGCTGCCAGCTCCTGGCCGTCTATCCCGACCTGGAGATCGTCCCCCTCCGGGGCAATCTCGACACCCGCCTCCGGAAGGTCGAGGTAGAGAACCTCGACGGGGTCGTCGTGGCGGCGGCGGGGATGAGGCGCATGGGCTGGCTGGGCCGGGTGTCCCACTTCCTCCCCCCGGAGACCCTCCTCCCCGCCGTGGGCCAGGGGGTCTTGGCCATAGAGACGAGGGCCGGGGACGCGGGACTCATCGAGGATCTCCAATTCCTCCACTCCCCCCGGACGGGGCGGGAGGCGGGGGCGGAAAGGGCCTTCTTGAGGCGCCTCGGGGGGGGGTGCCAGCTGCCCGTGGCGGCCCTCGCCGAGGAGAAGGGGGACTCCATGGTGGTACGGGGCCTCCTGGGGAGCCCCGACGGACGCCTCGTGATCAGGCGGGAGGTGCGGGGCCCGGCCCACGACTACCTCTCCCTCGGGGAGAGGCTCGCGGAGGAGATCCTCGCCGGGGGCGGCAAGGGGATCCTCGCCGTCTTCTATCCCCCCTGCCGTTGACGAAAAGGGGTAAGGAAATGAAAGGAAAGGTCTATCTCATCGGCGCCGGCCCGGGCGACCCGGGTCTCATCACCGTCAGGGGGCGCCGTCTCCTCGCCCTCGCCGACGTGGTCGTCTACGACCACCTCGTGGGGGAGGACATCCTGGGGCACGGGGCGCCCCGGGCGCGTTTCGTCTATGCCGGCAAGGAGGGCGGTTCCCACACCCTCTCCCAGGAGGAGATCAACCGTCTCCTCGTGGAGGAGGCGGGGAAGGGAAAGGTGGTGGTCCGCCTCAAGGGCGGCGACCCCTTCATCTTCGGCCGGGGCGGCGAGGAGGCCGAGGTCCTGGCGGCGGCGGGGATCCCCTTCGAGATCGTCCCGGGGGTCACCTCGGCCATCGCCGTGCCCGCCTATGCCGGGATACCCCTCACCCACCGGGGCCTCACCTCCACCGTCGCCTTCGTGACGGGCCACGAGGACCCCCTAAAGGGCGAGAGCGCCGTCGACTGGGCCGCCCTGGCCCGCCTGGGGACCCTGGTCTTCCTCATGGGGGTGAAGAACCTCCGTTCCATCTGCGAACGCCTGATGGAGAACGGCCGGGCGCCCGAAACACCCTGCGCCCTCATCCGCCGGGGGACGACGGCGGACCAGAGGACCCTCGAGGCCTCCCTCTCGGCCATGGCCGAGAGGGCCCGGGAGGAGGGATTCACCCCCCCCGCCGTCCTCGTCGTGGGCGAGGTCTGCGGCCTGAGGGGCAGCCTCGACTGGTTCGAGAAGAAGCCCCTCTTCGGCCGGGGGATCGTCGTCACGAGGCCGGCCCACCAGGCGGGTCCCCTGGCGGACCTCCTGGCCGAGGGAGGAGCCCGGGTCCTGACCTTCCCCACCGTCGAGATCCAGCCCCCGCCGTCGTGGGAGGCCCTCGACACCGCCCTGGGCGAACTCGCCTCCTTCGACTGGGTCGTCTTCACGAGCGCCAACGGCGTCCGTTTCTTCTTCCACCGCCTCTACGAGGGCGGCGGCGACGTCCGGGACCTCAAGGGACTCAAGATCGCCGCCATCGGCCCCGCCACGGCCCGCTCCCTCGAGGAGCGGGGCCTCAGGGTGGATCTGGTCCCGAAGGAGTACGTCTCCGAGGGGGTCGTCGCGGCCTTCGGCCGCCTGGACATGGCCGGGAAGAAGGTCCTCCTCCCCCGGGCCGCGGAGGCGAGGGACGTCATCCCCCTGGGCCTCGAGAACCTCGGGGCCCGGGTGGAGGTAGTCAGCGTCTATCGGACCGTCACGGCCCCCTCCCGGAGGGAGGTCTTGGAGGGGTGGCTCTCCGAGGGCCTCGTGGACATGATCACCTTCACGAGCCCCTCCACCGTCCGGGGCCTCTGCGAGATCATGGGGGGAGAATTCCGTCTCCCCCCCGGGGTGGAGGCGGCCGTCATCGGCCCCGTCACGGCCGCGGCGGCCAGGCGGGCGGGGATCGAGATCGCCGTCCTTAAGGAGACCTACACCATCGAGGGCCTCGTCGAGGCCATAACCAGACACTACGCCGCAGAGACGGCCCTTGACAGACCCGCCCGGGGCCGCTAAAGGGGCGGCAATTACAGCTCGGGAGGAAAAGGATCCATGAAGGGCAAGGTCACGGTCATCGGCGCGGGAAACGTGGGGGCCACGGCGGCGCAACGCCTGGCGGAGAAGGAGCTGGGCGACGTGGTCCTCGTCGATATCCTGGAGGGGGTACCCCAGGGGAAGGCCCTGGACCTCCAAGAGGCGGCGCCCATCGAGGGCCACGACGCCCGCGTCGTCGGCGGCAACGACTACGAGGCCTCCGCCGGTTCCGACATCGTCATCATCACCGCCGGCATCCCCCGCCGTCCGGGGATGAGCCGGGACGATCTCCTCACCACGAACGCCCGCATCATCAGGGACGTCACCCAAAAGGCGGTGCAGAGATCTCCCGGGGCGATCCTCATCGTCGTCAGCAACCCCCTGGACGCCATGTGCCACGTGGCCCTAAAGACGAGCGGCTTCCCCCGCCACCGGGTCATAGGCATGGCCGGCGTCCTCGACGCCGCCCGCTTCCGGGCCTTCGCGGCCCTGGAGCTCGACTGTTCCGTCGAGTCCGTCTCGGCCCTCGTCCTCGGCGGCCACGGGGACACCATGGTCCCCCTGCCCCGTTACTGCACCGTGGCGGGTATCCCCATCACGGAGCTCCTGCCGGAGGTGAGGGTCCGGGCCATCGTGGAGCGGACGAGGAACGGGGGGGCGGAGATCGTGAATCTCCTCAAGACGGGGAGCGCCTTCTACGCCCCCGCCTCCGCCGCCGTCGAGATGGCCGAGGCGATCCTCAAGGACAAGAAGAAGATCCTTCCCTGTTCCGCCTACCTGGAGGGGGAATACGGTATCCGGGGCCTCTTTGTGGGCGTGCCCGTCAAGCTGGGGGCGGCGGGGATCGAGAGGGTCATCGAGATCCCCCTCCTACCCGAAGAGCGGGAGGCCCTCCACCGTTCGGCGGCGGCCGTGGGCGACCTCGTCGCCGCCCTGGGGAGGCTCAGCTTCTGAGGGACTCACACCGCGTCGTGATGGAGATCCGGCGGCGGCCCGGGGTTCAACGGTCGATCGCAGCCATCCCGAATCGGAAACCGTCGGCGACGCAAGCGTCTAATCCTTCTTTACGCCTTCTCGCCCCCGGGCCCGGCGCCGGGCCCGAAGTCTAAACATTGATGTTTTTTTGTCCCGCCGCCGCGGCCATGCGGTGGGAGACATGGGTCCCGAAGCGGGTGAAGATCACGGCCCCCAGGCCGATCATCAAGGCGAGGACCTTCACGATCCAGCCGATATAGGGCGCCCAGCCGATGAGCCACAGGGCCAAGAGGCCCCAGAAGGTCTCCCGGATGATGGGCTGGCCCTTTTTATGGAACAGGGCGTAGATCCGCCGCCCGACGAGCTGGGCGACGGCGATGAATCCCATGAGACCCGCCGAGACGACGAGGATCATCTCCAGGGGGATCAGGACGATCCCCACGACGGAGATGGTCAGCAGGACGGCGAGGGGGACGACGAGGATCAGGCCGAGGAGACCCCACAGGGTGACCCGGAGGGTGTCCTCCTCTATGGCCAGGGCCACGACCCTCAGGGGACGGGGGATGAGGACCCCGAGGATGAGGGCGATGATGAGGACGCAGAGGAAGATGACGAGGGAAAAGACGGCCCAGATCCAGGACCATCCCTCCCACTCCTCGCTCAGGACGGTGGTGAGGTACTCGGAGAGGTTGGCGGCGTTGAGTTCCGTCACGGACCCGTGGACGTCGGCCCCCCGGGCGGCGACGACGATGCCGCCGATGCTGACGACGTTCCCCAAAACGACGGCCCTCCTCGTGAGGACCACGGACCCCCCCACGGCGACGACGTGGCCCTCCACGTGGCCGCTGACGGTGATCTGCCCCCGGATGGTCACGACGTGATTGACCCGCTGCCCCTCCTCGACGGTGACGTCGCTGCCGATGCGGAAGAGGGAAGACGCCTCCGGCACGGCCGGCCAGAGGCAGATCAAGATGGATAAAATGAACCCGGGCCACAGAGGCACCCGCCGAGTGCATCCCTCACCGACCACCAGGGGACCCCTTAGGAAACGAACCGCCAAGACCGCTGACACTTTTCTCTCCTTCTTTTCGGCGCGGCCAGGTCTACCGGAAAGGCTGACCCATGTCAACGGAAAATAATCCTTTTCTCTTCAAATACATAGATTATATCAGTTACTGAGGCTGCCCAAGGGGTGATGATAAAAATTTTTCTTGATTTTTGTGAGATTCTTATTAAACGTAAATCCGAGTTTTGTCTATCAAGGAGCAATTTTTTTACCCCCACACGGAGAAAGGAGATCACGGATGATGGAAGCGAAGACCCCGGAAGAACTCGAGGCCCTCGTCCAGGAGCGGACGGCCGAGCTGGTCAAGGTCAACCAGGCCCTGGAGGCGGAGCTGGCGGAAAAGCGCCTGATCGAGGAGACCCTGAGGAAGAGGGAAGCGGAGCTGCAGGCGACGGCCCAGTCCCTCGAGGAACTCAACAACGCCATGAAGCTGCTCCTCAAGCACCGGGAGGACGACAAGAACGAGGTCGGTACGAAGGTCACGGCCAACGTCAAGGACCTGATCCTCCCCTACATCGAGAAGCTCAAGGCCACCGACCTCGACACCCTCCAGCGGATCCTCCTCGAGATCATCGAGATGCACCTGATGGAGATCACCTCCCCCTTCCTGACGAAGCTGACCTCCACCTTCATGGGTTTCACCCCCAAGGAGATCCAGGTGGCCACCCTGATCCGCGACGGCAAGCGGACCAAGGAGATCGCCAAGATCATGAACGTCTCCAAGAGCGCCATCGACCTCCACCGGAACCATATCCGGGCCAAGCTGGGCCTGAACAACAAGAAGGTCAATCTCCGGTCCTACCTGACCTCCCTGACCTGATCCCTCTGAGACCCCCGCCCCCGGCGGGACGGGGGTCTCCTCCTGCCTCCCCCACCCTCAGGGGCGGCCGGAGAGGCGGTTCTTCATCTTCTTCAGATAGGCTTCGTGGGCGGCATCGTAGCCGTAAATGTCCTCACGGAACTGAAGGACCCCGTGGCCGTCCACCCAGGCCGTCAGGTAGAGGACGTGGACGGGGACGGTCCGCGTGAGGGTGACGACCTGCCTCTTGCGCTTCCCGATCTCGGCCATCAGCCGCTCCCGGGACCAACCCGGGTTGTCCTTGAGGACCCACAGGGCCAGCTCGTAGGGCTTCTCCACGCGGATGCAGCCGTGGCTGAACATGCGGCGGTGTCTGTTGAAGAGGTAGCGCTGGGTCGTGTCGTGGAGATAGACGTCGAAACTGTTGGGGAACATGAACTTGATCCGCCCCAGGGGATTGACCCCCGGGTCCTGGACCATGCGGTAGGGGAACTTCTCGGGGTTCACCTTGCGCCAGTCGATGGCGGCGGGGTCGATCTCCCGGGCCTTCTCGCTCCAATCCCGGTAGATGCGGATCCGTTTCTTCTTCAGGAAATCGGGGTCCTTCAGGACGCTGGGGATCATCTCCTTCTCCACGATGGAGGCGGGGATGTTCCAGGGGGGGTTCAACTCCAGGTAGGTCATGGTGTCGTTGAAGATGGGGGACGGGTTTTGGGCCGTCCCGACGACGGTCTTCATGCTCAGGACGGTCTTCCAGTCCTCGACGACGAAGAGCCAGAAGTCGGGGATGATGACCATGACGTAGAGGGAACCGAAGTCGTCGGGATACCAACGCCACCTCTCCAAGTTGATCTCGAGCTGGCGGACCCGCCTTGCCGGGTCTGCGTTGAGGGAGGCGAGGGTCTGTTTGTCCACTATCCCCGTGATCTTGAGGCCGTGGCGCCACTGGAACCTCCGCACGGCGAGGTCCGTGACGCCGTCGAAGACCTCGGGGTCATGCAAGAGCTCCCCGTTCAGGTCCCCCAAGAGGAGGAGGCGGTTCTTGAGGGCCGCCACCCGGGGTCCCGTGCTTCCCTTCTTCAGGGCCTTCCCGGGGGGGAGGGGGGTCAAGGGGCCCGCGGCGGCGAGGCGCCGGTAGAATTCCAGCCTCTCCTTGAGTGCCCCGTAGGAGGGGTGACGGGGGGCCAGGGCCGCCAGGGCCGCCTCCGGGGCGGTTCCTCTCCCCACCTCCGCCAGGGCCGCCAGGGGGTCGGCGGGCCTACGGTAGGGGACCCATTGAAAAAACTCCCGTTCCGGGTCGAAACGTCCCCGGGCCAGGTGGACGGCATAGGTGAGGAAGGTTTGGGAGCAGCGTATCTCCCAATCCGCCGCCCCCTGGGGCGTCGCCGCGGCCCGGGACGGACCCGCCTCCATCTCGGGGAGGCGGTAGTCTTCAGGGTCGAGGCCCTCGGCGGCGGCGTTGTCGAGGACCTTTTGCAGAGCCGCGGCGGCGGCGGTGGGTCCCTGGGGGCCTACCCAAAGGGGCCTGAACTCCCGGGCGGTGTAGAAATCCCTGATCATGGCGGGGATGTCCCGAAAGCCGTTACCCGTCCGGGCGGCGGGGAGGGCGGCGACGCGGAGCCGCAGGGCCTCCTCTATGGACGCGGGGGTCTCCTGGGCCCAGGCACCGACGGCCCACGAGAGGAGAAGAAAAACCGCCAAAGAAAAAACGTCGTATCCCCGGGGGGCTCTGCCGCCCCGAGATCTACCTGTGCGCCTCATCCCAGTTGGCACCGAAACCCATATCCACCTTCAGGGGGACCTTAAGGGCCGCGACACCCTCCATCTCCTCCCTCACCAGGGTCATGAGACGATCCCTTTCTTCCCCGGGCGCCTCGAAGACCAGCTCGTCATGGACCTGCATGATCATCTCCGCCTTCATCCCCTCCCTCTCCATCCGGCCGGCGATGCGGATCATGGCCATCTTGATGAGGTCCGCCGCCGATCCCTGGATGGGCGTGTTGACGGCCGTCCGCTCGGCGAACTGGCGGACGGCGGCGTTTTCCGCCCCCAGTTCCGGCAGGTAGCGCCGCCGGTTGAGAAGGGTCTGCACATATCCCACCCTCCGGGCCTCGTCAAGGGTTCTTTCGAGGTAGCGGCGCACGCCCCCGTACTTGCGGAAGTACTCGTCGATGTAGGACTGGGCCAGCTTCTGGGGGATGCCCAGCTCCTTGGCGAGGCCGAAGGCGCTCATGCCGTAGATGATCCCGAAATTGATCACCTTGGCCTGGCGGCGCATGGTCTCGTTCACCATCTGGGGAAAGACCCCGAAGAGGGTGGAGGCGGTGCTGGTGTGAATGTCCTCGTCGGCGGCGAAGGCGGCCAGTAAGGTCTCGTCCCCGGAAAGGTGGGCCAGGACCCTCAGCTCGATCTGGGAGTAGTCCGCCGAGAGGAGGCCCCAGCCGGGGGGGGCGATGAAGGCCTGGCGGATCCTCTTCCCCTCCAGGGTCCGGACGGGGATGTTCTGGAGGTTGGGGTTGCTGCTGGAGAGGCGGCCCGTGGCCGTCACCGCCTGGTTGTAGGAGGTGTGGACGCGGCCCGTCCGTTCGTTTACGAGGAGGGGGAGGGCGTCCACGTAGGTGGTCTTGAGTTTCATGATGCCCCGGTAGGCGAGGATCTCGGCGGGCAGTTCGTAGTCCTTGGCCAGGTTGGCCAGGACCTCGCCGTCCGTCGAGTAACCCTCCTTGATCTTCCTTCCCCGGGGCATCTTCAGCTTGTCGAAGAGGATCGTCTGGAGCTGCTTGGGGGAGTTGACGTTGAACCGTTCCCCGGCGAGGCGGTAGATCTTCTCCAGGGAGATCTCGATGAGGTTCTGGAGCTCCCGGGACAGGTCCTTGAGGAGTCCGAGGTCCAGGAGGACCCCCCTCATTTCCATCCCTGCCAGAACGGTGATGAGGGGCATCTCCACCCGGCGGTAAAGCTCGTCGAGGCCGTCTCTCACCAGGAGGCCCTCGAGAACGCCCTTCAGCTCGAGGACCGACGCGGCCCGGCGGCAGGCCCGCCGACGCGGCTCCTCCCCGCCCCTCCCGAGGCCCGGCGCGGACCGCTTCAAGTAATCCAGGGCGAGGTCCGGGAGATCGAAACCGCGCCGGGAGGGGTTGAGACAGTAGGCGGCGATCATGGTGTCGAAATCGGCGGCCTTGAGCTGTATCCCTTCCCGCCGGAGGGTGATGTGGGCCGTCTTCAGGTCGTGGCCCCACTTGACGATGCGCCCGTCGCCCAGGGCCTCCGCCAGGGCCGTCGGCACACCCCCCTCCGGCCCGGGCAGGGGGAGAAACCAGGTCCCCTGATCGGGTACGGCGAAGGCGAGACCCTCCAGTCGGGCCCGCATGGCCTCCGGCCCCGACAGGACGGGCTCCAGGGCCACGGTGCCCGACCTTCTCACGGCTGCGAGGAGGGTCTCGAGGTCCTCGGGGCCCTTCACCTCCCGGAAGGGGAGGGCCTCCTCGGTACCGCCGCCCCGCAGCTCCTGGAGGAAGGAGGAGAACTCCAGGTCCCTGAAGATGGTCACCAGGGCCTCCTCGTCCCTCTCCCTCCTCGTCAGGGCCTCCAGGTCCATCGGCACGTCGGCGTCCGTGCGGATCCGCACCAGCTCGAGGCTCATCCTCGCCTGGGGGGCGTGGTTCCGCAGGGCCTCCTTGGCCCGCCTGTTCTTCACCTTCTCCACCTTTTCCAGGAGGTTCTCCAGGGACCCGAACTCCTGGATCAGTCCCTGGGCGCCCTTGGCCCCGATGCCCGGGACGCCGGGCACGTTGTCCGAGGCGTCCCCCATGAGGGCCAGGAGATCGGCGACCCGGGGGGGATCGACACCGAACCGCGCCCGGACGGCCTGTTCGTCGTAGGTCACGTCCTTCATCGTGTCCAGGACGGTGACGAGGGGAGAGACGAGCTGGAGGAGGTCCTTGTCCCCCGAGACGATGACGACCCTCTTCCCCCGGGCGGCCCAGGTAACGGCGAGGGTTCCGATGACGTCGTCCGCCTCCAGGCCGGGCCGCTCGATGATGGGGATGCCGAAGGCCCGGACGACGTCCTTGACGACGGGGATCTGGGGGACGAGGGTCTCGGGTATGGGGGCGCGGGTGGCCTTGTAATCGGCGTAGGCCTCGTGGCGGAAGGTCGGGCCCTTGACGTCGAAGACAACGGCCAGGTAGCGGGGGTCCCGCTCCCTGAGGAGCTTGAGGATCATGCCCGTGAAACCGAAGACGGCGTTGGTGGGGAAACCCCGGGAGTTGGAGAGCTCCCGGATGGCGTAGAAGGCCCGGAAGAGGTAGTTGCTCCCGTCGACGAGATAGATCGTCTCCCTGTCCGCCTTTTCCATGATCCTCAGACCTCGAAGCGGGCGTCGATCTTGTAAACCTCCCGGGAACGGAGGCTTATGAGGTCCTTGACCCCCGTCGCCGCCCTGATCTCGTCGATGGTCCTTGCCAACTCATCTTCCCCCTTGCAGGTCAGGGTAAACCAGACGTTGTAGGCGCCGCGGCGTCCGTAGTTGTGGGTCACGCCGGGATAGGCGTTGACGACGGCGACGAAGGCCTCGACCCCCTCGGGGGGGACCCGGGCGGCCACGAGGGTGCTTACGTAACCGAGGGCGGCGGGGTTGAAAACGGCGCCGATGCGCCGGATGACACCCTCCTCCTTCATCCGGCGGACCCGCCGTATCAACTCCTCCCCGGTCATGCCCAGCTCGGCGGCCACATCGCCGTAAGGCGTCGCCGAGAGGGGCAGGCCCCTCTGGAGGCGGTTGAGGATCTTGGCGTCCTGCTCGTCCATGTCAGAAATAGATCGTGAAGAGGGGGTTGAAGCCCGGGCGGTATCCCGGGTCGACGTTCCGCTCCCCGCCGCCGGGGGGCGCACCCGCCCTTTCCTGGCCGCCGAGACTCCCGGCGGTCTCCCTCCGCCCCGACGGCCGGGGGGGGCAGTTGAGGATCTCCCCCTCCGTCAAGGTCCCATCGCCGTCCCTGTCGCAGGCCCGGAGACGCTTCTCGGCGGCCCGTTTCAATTCCTCCCAGTCCAGGTTCCCGTTCTTGTCGGCGTCGAGATCCTCGAAACGGCTCCGCGCCCCCTTGATCCCCTCGAACTCCTCCCGGCTCAGGGAGCCGTCGCCGTCGCGGTCGTGGGCCCTGAAGACTTCCCGGGCGGCCCTCTCCAGCTCCTGTCTGTCCAGGCGACCGTCCCCGTTCGTGTCCAGGTGCCCCAGGCCGCTTCCCTGGGCCCAGACGCTATGGCCCGCGAACAAGACCAACAGGAAAAACAGGGACCAAACCCTCATCCCTCTCACGCTGTTTCCTCCCTTCCCCCCTTCACCTCGTAGGCGCACAGGGGTTCCTCGGCCAGATAGTCTCCCGTCGCTTCGTAGGCCCGGGCCCGGCAGCCGCCGCAGACCTTCAGAAAGGGACAACGGCCGCACTTGCCCCCGTAGAGATCGAGGTTCCTGAGCCTTACGAAGACCTCCGATTCCCGCCAGAGCTCCGCGAAGCCCCGCTCCCGGACGTTGCCGCAATCGACCTCCAGATAGCCGCAGGGCTGGAGGCGACCAGTGTGGGAGACGAAGCAGAAGGCGATCCCCCCGAGGCAGCCCCTCGTCGAGGCGGAAAGGGCGCCGTGGCCCGCTTCTCCCCTTCCTCTCCGCCCGTCCCCGGCGCCGCGGTGCTGGCGGCGGATCCTCTGGTAATGGGGGGCGCAGGTCGCCTTGACCTCGATGGGGCTCGTCAGGCTCAGCCGGTGGAACCACACGAGGGTATCCTCGTACTCTCGGGGGCCGACGGCCCCCTCCGTGAGGAGACGGCCCCGCCCCGTGGGGACGAGGAGGAAGATATGGTGCGCCACGGCCCCCAGGCGGCAGGCGAGGTCATGGATCTCGGGGAGGCTCTTCAGGTTCTCCCGGGTGACGGTGGTGTTGATCTGAAAGGGCATGCCCGCCCCCCTGAGGGCCCCTATCCCCCTGAGGGCCCCCGCGAAGGCCCCCTCCACCATGCGGAAGGCGTCGTGGGACGCCTCGTCGGGTCCGTCGAGGCTGACGCTCACCCGGGCGACGCCCGCCCCCACGAGCTCCCTGGCCACGTCGTCCGTCACGAGGGTGCCGTTGGTGGCCAACACCATCCTCAGACCCCTCCTGCGGCCGTGCCGGACGAGGGTGAGGATGTCCCCCCTCAGGAGGGGCTCCCCGCCCGTGAGGATGATCACGGGTCTGGCGAAGGAGGCGATCTCATCGAGGAGACGGACCGCGGCGTCCGTGTCCAGCTCGCCCTCGTAGGGCCCCGCCAGGGCCGAGGCCCGGCAGTGGCTGCAGGCGAGGTTGCAGCTCCTCGTCACCTCCCAGGCGACGAGGCGGAGGTCGGCGGGGAGGGTTCTCATCGGGCCAGGGTCCGCGCCGCCTCCTTGGCGAAGTAGGTGATGATGATATCCGCGCCGGCCCTCTTGATGGCGTAAAGGACCTCCATCATGACCCGCGGTTCGTCGAGCCATCCCAGTCGGCCGGCGGCCTTGATCATGGCGTATTCGCCGCTGACGTTGTAGGCCGCCAGGGGCAGGTCGAACTCCTCCTTGGCGCGTCGGATCACGTCGAGATAGGCCAAAGCGGGCTTGACCATGATGATGTCCGCCCCCTCCTCCACGTCGAGGGTGATCTCCCGCATGGCCTCGTCGCTGTTGGGGGGGTCCATCTGATACGCCCGGCGGTCCCCGAAACGGGGGGCGCTCTCGGCGGCCTCCCGGAAGGGGCCGTAAAACCCCGAGGCGTACTTGGCGGAATAGGCCATGATCGGCGTCTCCTCGAAACCCGCCTCGTCGAGACCCTCCCGGATGGCCCCGACCTGGCCGTCCATCATCGCCGACGGGGCCACCATGTCGGCCCCCGCCCGGGCGTGGGACACGGCCGTCTCCGCCAGGACCTCGAGGGTGGGATCGTTGTCCACCTCCTGTCCCTGGAGGATCCCGCAGTGGCCGTGGGAGGTGTACTCGCAGAGGCAGACGTCGGTGACGACGAGGATCTCCGGGACCTTGGCCTTGATCTCCCTCACGGCCCGCTGGACGATGCCGTCCCGCTGGAAGGCCCCCGTGGCGTTCTCGTCCTTCTTGTCGGGGATGCCGAAGAGGAGGACGGCGGGGATGGCCAGCTCTTTGGCCTCCCGGGCCTCCTTGACGGCCTCGTCGACGGAGAGCTGAAAGACCCCGGGCATGGAGGAGACGGGGCGGCGGACCTTCTTGCCGGGCACGACGAAGAGGGGGTAGACGAAATCGTCCACCGTCAGGGTCGTCTCCCGGATCAACCGGCGGAAGTTTTCGTTTTTCCTCAATCTCCTGGGACGGTAGTCGGGAAATGCCATGGGTTGACCTCCTTTCCTCCCCTCAAGGGGTTCAATTGCCCTCCAGGGCGGCCAATTTCTCCTTGAGCCTCACGAGCTCCGCGCTCGTTTCCCGGAGGCGCTTGGCCAGGGTCTCGGCGACGATCTGATAGAAAACGGCGGCGAAGGCCGTCTTGTCCTCCCCCTGGAGGCCGTCGATGAAAGAGACGTCCACGACCAGACAGGTCGCCTCCCCCACGGCATAGACGGAGGCGGAGCGAGGCTCCCCGTCGACGACCCCCATCTCGCCGAAGATGTCCCCCGTGCGGCGCAGGGTGTCGATAACGGCTCCCCCCTTGACGACCTTGACCTCGCCCTCCATGAGGACGTACATACGGTTGTCGAAGGTCCCCTCGGCGACGATCAACTCCCCCGGCGCGTAACGGTGGATCTTGCTGAAACGCAAGAGCTTGTGGAGGTCCTTCTTGGCGAAGAACCTCAGGACCGATTGTTCCTTGAGGCGGTAGAGGGCCTGGAGGTTTTCCTCAAGAATTTCTTTCATCTGCTTACCCCCCTATCCCAATTTCTTCGTCCGTCAGGTAACAGGCCGGGTCGGGGGCCCACATGTCCCCCCAGACCGCCTCGGCCCGGGCCCGGAAGTTGCCCCCGCAGACGTCGAGCCATTTACAGGCGGCGCACCGGCCCTTGACGTGCCGCTTCTTGTCCCTGAGTCTCCTGAGGAGCTCGTTCCCCTCGTCGCCCCAGATGGCGCTGAAGGGCCGCCTCCTTACGTTCCCCAGGGAAACATGGCGCCAGAACTGGTCGGGATGGACCTCCCCGTCCCAGCTGACGCAGCCGATCCCGTGGCCCGAGCTGTTCCCCTCGTTCATCCTCAGGAGCTCCAGGACCTCTCGGGCCCGCGGCGGGTCCTCCCGCAGGAGGCGCAGATAGATATAGGGTCCGTCGGCGTGGTTGTCCACGGTGAGGATCTCCTTCTCCAGGCCCCTCGCGAAAAGGTCCCGGGTCCGGTCCATGATGAGATCCATCACCCGCCTAGTCTCGTCGGGTGTGAGGTCCTCGTCCCGCAGGCGGGACCCCCGCCCGCAATAGACGAGGTGGTAGAAACAGCACCTCTGGATTCCCTCCCTCTCCAGGAGATCGAAGATGGCGGGGATCTCACCGGCGTTGCCCCGGTTGATGGTGAAACGGACGCCCACCTTGATCCCCTCCGCCAGGCAGGCGTGGATCCCCCCCATGGCCGCCGCGAAGGCCCCCCTCACGCCGCGGAAGCGGTCATGGGTCCCTTCCAGACCGTCAAGGCTGACGCCGACATAGGAGAGGCCGAGGGAGGAGAAGACCCGGGCCCTCTCCCTCGTGAGGAGGGTGCCGTTGGTGGAGATGACGGCCCTCACCCCCCCCTCGACGGCGAAACGGACCAACTCGTCGAGATCGGGTCTCAGGAGGGGTTCGCCGCCGGAGAAGAGGATCACGGGGACCCCGAAGGAGGCGAGGTCGGCGATCATGTCCTTGGCCTCGTCCGTGGTGAGCTCATCGGGGAAGGCGGCGTCCCGGGAGCTCGAATAACAGTGGCGGCAGTGGAGGTTGCACCGCCTCGTGGCGTTCCACACGACGACGGGCTTCTTGTCGGCGGAGAACTGGAGGAGGTGGGAGGGCAAGGAGGCGGAATCCCGCCCGTAACGGAGGACGTCCCCGGGCTCGACGGCGCGGCAGTAGAGTTTGGAGATACCGATCATCCGCTCCTTGTAGTTAATTAGACCGCCCCTGTCAATGGGGGGGATTGGCCCTTGAAAAAGAAACCCCCTTGGGGTAAAGGGCCGTCGGTAATCCCTTGACCATAAATAAAGAGGGGACTTTTCATGGACCTTTCCTTCGAGCGCATCTTCCATCCCCGCCGGGTCGCCGTCGCCGGGGTCTCGACGGACGGTTTCGGCTTCGGCCGTGGTATCCTCCTGTCCCTCCTCGAGATGGGTTTCGAGGGGGAACTCTTCCCCGTCAACCCCCGGGGCGGCGAGATAAAGGGTCTGAAGATCTACCCCGCCATCGAGGACATCCCCGGGGAGATAGATTTCGCCGTCATCGCCGTCGCGGCGGAGGCGGTCCCCGAGACCCTGGCGGCGTGCCGCCGAAAGGGGGCCGCGGGGGCGGAGATCCTCTCCTCGGGTTTCCGCGAGACGGGGACGGAAAAGGGAGCGGCCCTCGAAGAGGCCGTCCGGGTGGAGGCGGCCCGGGGGATCCGCGTCATCGGACCGAACTGTTTCGGGATCTACTGCCCGAAGAGCGGCCTCACCATGCTCCCCGGCCCCGACCTCTCTCGGGAAACGGGTCCCGTGGCCTTCGTCTCCCAGAGCGGCGGCCACGCCATCGACCTCGCCTTTCTGGGGAAGGCCGTGGGCATCCGCTTCAGCAAGATGATCAGCTTCGGCAACGGCGTCGACCTGCGGGAGACGGAGCTCCTTAAGTACCTGACGACAGATCCCGAAACGGGCGTCATCGCCATGTATCTCGAGGGGGTCACCGACGGTGACGCCTTCTTCCGGGCCCTGGACGAGGCGACGAGGAAGAAGCCCGTCGTGATCTACAAAGGGGGGCTCTCCGAGGCGGGCCAACGGGCCGTGGCCAGCCACACGGCCTCCATGGGGGGGCAGGCCCTCATCTGGGAATCCATCCTGCGGCAGGCCGGGGCGGTGCAGACGGCCTCCATGGATGAACTCGCCGGCGCCTGCCTCGCCCTCTCCCTCCTACCCCGGCGTCCCTACCGGGGCGTCACCGTCGTCGGCGGCGGCGGGGCCCTGGGGGTGGCGGCCTGCGACACCGCCGAGGCCTACGGCCTTCAGCTGCCGCCCCTGACGGGGGAGATCTTCGAGGCCGTCCAAGCCGTTCTCCCGAAACCCGGGTCGAGTGCCGCAAACCCCATCGACATCGCCAACCCCTACGTCCCTCCCCAGACCCTCGAGAAGGCCCTCACGGCGGCGGGTCGCGACGAGAGGGTGGACATCCAGATCATGGTCCCCCTCCTTTACCACTTCAAGGCCCTGGCGGCCATGCTCGGCCTGCCGTCCATAAAAGAGGCGACCCCCTACGAGGCCATGGCCGAGGCGGGGGCCAGGGCCGCCGCCGCCACGGGCAAACCCGTGTGCGCCGTCCTGCCCAATCCCCGCCGGACCCTCGCTGACCTCGACGTGGAGGTGATCCTGAGGGAGGCGAGGGACTCCTTCCTGAAGCGGGGCATACCCGTCTTCTCCAGTCTCGCCGAGGCCTTCTCGGCCGTCCGCCACGCCGCCCGGGCGGCTCGGCGCCTGGAGGGGGATCCAGACTAAGGAGGTGTGATCATGAGGGACGACGTCGTGTCCCGGGCCCTCGCCCAGGGACGCAGCATCCTGGACGAACACGAGGCGAAGGGGCTCCTTTCCATCTTCGGGATCCCCGTGACGAGGGAACGCCTGGTGACGAAGAAGAAAGACCTGGCGGCGGCGGTGCGTGAGGTCGGCCTCCCCTGCGCCCTGAAGGCCTGCTCACCCGCCATCGCCCACAAGACGGAGCTTGACCTCGTCAGGCTGAACATCGCCTCCCTCGCGGCCGCCGCCCGGGCCTACGCCGAGATCAGACAGGCCATGGGGGACGCCCCCGGGGGGGTCCTCGTCCAGGAGATGGTATCGGGAAGGAGGGAGCTGGCGGCAGGCATGACGAGGGACGAGCAGTTCGGCCCCTGCGTCATGTTCGGTCTCGGCGGCATCTTCACGGAGATCCTCAAGGACGTCTCCTTCCGGAAGGCCCCCCTCACCAGGCAGGACGCCCTGGCCATGATGGACGAGATACGGGGGCACAGGATCCTCGAGGGGGTCCGGGGGATGGAACCGGTGGACCGGGAAAGGCTGGCGGCGATCCTGATGACCGTCGGCGCCATCGCCACGAGGGACGCCCGGATCAAGGAGATCGACATCAACCCCCTCATCGTCCGCCGGGGGACACCCGTGGCCGCAGACGCCCTCATCGTCCTCGACGACGGCGGGCGGGCGACGAAGAGGCCATGAAGGGCTTCTGTTTCCGTTGCCGAGCCGCCGTGACGCTGCCGGGGCGTGTCGGCCGCCGCGACGCCTGCCCCTCCTGCGGCTGGGACCTGCATATCTGCCTCAACTGCACCTTCTACGAACCGGGGGCCTACAACGACTGCCGTGAGCCCCAGGCGGAGAGGGTGACGGTCAAGGACCGGGCGAACTTCTGCGACTTTTTCACCCTCAGGGAAACGCCGCCGGAGACGGCGCCGGACAAGGGGGACGTCAAGGACAGGCTCCGGGCCCTCTTCAAGGACTGAGGCCGCCGTTTCCCTCCTTTTCCTTGACACCCCCCGCCCCCTTTTCCTATATACACCCCCCTATGGCACACCGCATCGAGATCGCCTTCCGGGAAGGTCTGAGGGACGCCCCGGGCGAAAAGGTCAAGAGGAGGATCGCCGAGCACCTGGGTCTCCCCGTGACGGAGGTGAGGACCGTCATGGTCTACACCGTCGAGGGGGACCTGACGCCGGCGGAGCTGGAGGCCTTCGCCTCCGGACCCCTCTGCGACCCCGTGGCCCAATGCTACGCCGTCGGCGGGGGCATGGCCCGGGACTTCGACTGGCTCATCGAGGTGGGCTACCGCCCCGGCGTCACGGACAACGTGGGCAAGACGGCCCGGGAGGCCCTGGCCCTCCTCGTCGGCCGGCCCGACGACGCCTCCCTTGGCGTTTACACGTCCCGGCAGTACGTCCTCAAGGGCCCCATCGACGCCGCGGCGGTGGAGCGGATCGCCGTGGACCTCTTGGCCAACGACCTCATCGAGCGCTACGAGATCATCGACGGGCGCCGGGGACCCGCCGGGGGGATCAGGCCTTACGTCCCCAAGGTCACGGGTCGCGACGACCCCAAGGTCCGGGAGATCGACCTCGAGGTGGACGACGAGACCCTCCTGAGGATCAGCCAGGAGGGGGTCCTGGCCCTGACCCTCGAGGAGATGAAGGTCCTCAAGGAATACCTGCGGGACGAGGGGGTCCTGGCCGAGCGGCGCCGGGTGGGCCTGGGTCGGGCCATGACGGACGCGGAGCTCGAGTGCCTGGCCCAGACCTGGTCGGAACACTGCAAACACAAGATCTTCAACAGCCTCATCACCTACGAGGACGAAAAGGGACGCACGACGGTCATCGACTCCCTCTTCGCCACCTTCATCAAGGGGGCGACGAAGGCCGTCAGGGAAGCCATGGGCGAAGAAGACTGGTGTCTCTCCGTCTTCGTGGACAACGCCGGCGTCATCCGTTTCAACGAGGACCACAACCTCGTCTTCAAGGTGGAGACCCACAACTCCCCCTCCGCCCTCGACCCCTACGGCGGTGCCCTGACGGGGATCGTGGGGGTCAACCGCGACCCCTTCGGCACGGGCCTGGGGGCCAAACTCATCTTCAACACGGACGTCTTCTGCTTCGCCCCCCCGACCTACAATAAACCCCTTCCCCCCCGCATCCTCCACCCCCGGCGGATCTACGAGGGCGTGCGGGAGGGGGTGGAGCACGGGGGCAACAAGAGCGGGATCCCCACCATTAACGGTTCCATCGTCTTCGACGAACGTTACCTCGGCAAGCCCCTGGTCTACTGCGGCACGGCGGGCATCATGCCCGCCCGGATCCAGGGGAGGCCCTCCCACGTCAAGGAGATCAGGCCGGGCGACCGCATCGTCATGACGGGCGGGAGGATCGGCAAGGACGGCATCCACGGCGCCACCTTCTCCTCCGAGGCCCTTCACGAGGGTTCGCCGGTGACGGCCGTCCAGATCGGCGACCCCATCACCCAGAAGAAGATGACGGACTTCCTCCTCAAGGCCCGGGACCTGGGCCTCTATCGGTGCATCACCGACAACGGGGCCGGCGGCCTCTCGTCCTCCGTGGGGGAAACGGCCCGTCTCTCCGGGGGTTGCGAGCTCGATCTCAAAAAGGCGCCCCTCAAGTACGCCGGCCTCGACCCGTGGGAGATCCTCATCTCCGAGTCCCAGGAACGCATGACCCTCGCCGTCCCCCCGGAGAAGCTGACGGACTTCCTCGCCCTGGCCGAGAAGATGGACGTGGAGGCCACGGATCTGGGCGTCTACACCGATTCGGGGATGTTCCACGTCCGCTACGGCGAACGCACCGTGGCCTACCTGCGGATGGATTTCCTCCATGACGGCCTGCCCCAGATGCGCCTCTCGGCCCGCTGGTCGCCCCCGCGCCACGAGGAACCGGACTTCCCCTGTCCGGCCGACCTGGGCGGGGCCCTGAGGGAGATGCTGGGACGTCTGAACATCTGTAGCAAGGAGTCCGTCGTCCGCCAGTACGACCACGAGGTCCAGGGCGGCAGCGTCGTCAAACCCCTCGTGGGGGCCGCCAACGACGGTCCCGGGGACGCCGCGGTGATCAGGCCCCTCCTCGACTCCTGGGAGGGCGTGGTCACGGCCCACGGGATCTGCCCCCGCTACGGCGACATCGACACCTACGCCATGGCGGCCTGCGCCGTGGACGAGGCGGTCCGCAACGCCCTGTGCGTCGGCGCCTCCCTGAGACACCTGGCGGGTCTCGACAACTTCTGCTGGTGCGACCCCGTCCGGTCGGAGAAGAACCCCGACGGGGAGTACAAGCTCGCCCAGCTCGTCCGGGCCAACCAGGCCCTCTACGACGTGACGACGGCCTACGGCGTCCCCTGCATCTCCGGCAAGGACAGCATGAAGAACGACTACGCCATCGGCGAAACGAAGATCTCCATCCCCCCCACCCTCCTCTTCTCCGTCATCGGCAGGATCGAGGACGTCCGCCGGGCCGTGACCATGGACGCCAAGAGGCCCGGGGACATCGTCTTCGTCCTGGGGACGACGCGCGACGAGCTGGGGGGTTCGGAGTGGTACGCCCGGCACGGTTTCATCGGCAACGCCGTCCCCCGCGTCGACCCCCGGAGGAACAGGGCCCTCTACGAGGCCCTGGAGGAGACCATCCGGGCCGGCCTCGTCGCCTCCTGCCACGACTGCTCCGACGGCGGCCTGGGTGTCGCCCTGGCGGAGACGGCCTTCGCCGGCCATCTCGGCCTGGAGGTCGATCTGCGATCCGTCCCCGCCGAGGGGGTGACGAGGGACGACACCCTCCTCTTCTCCGAGTCCCAGGGCCGTTTCGTCGTCACCGTCGCCCCGGAAAAGGCGGCGTCCTTCAGATCCGTCATGGCGGGTCTCCCCGCGGCACAAATCGGCACCGTCACCGCCTCTCCGCGCCTCGTCGTCCTGGGCCTGGAGGGGCGTACCGTCGTCGACGAACCCCTCGGGGCCCTGAAGGCGGCCTGGCAGGCCCCTCTGAACTTCTGAGGGCGGTCATGGCAAACAGGGTGAGAACCATCGTCATTACGGGCTACGGTACCAACTGCGAGGTGGAGACGGCCCACGCCTGCCGCCTGGCCGGGTCGGACACGGTGGATATCTGCCACATCAGCGAACTCCTCTGGGGTGAGAAGCGTCTCGACGATTACGATTTCCTCAACCTCCCCGGGGGCTTCCTCGACGGCGACGACCTGGGGGCCGCCAAGGCGGGGGCCCACCGGATCCTTCACGCCCGGGTCCGCCGGACGGGGGAGAGACTCTTCGACCAGCTGCGGCGCTTCATCGAGGCGGGCAAACTGATCCTCGGGGTGTGCAACGGCTTTCAGCTCATGGTGAAACTAGGTCTCCTCCCCGGCTGGGACGGCGCCTACGACCGTCAGCGATGCACCCTGATCCACAACGACTCGGGGAGGTTCGAAGACCGCTGGGTGTATCTGAAGGTCAATCCCGCATCCCCCTGCGTCTTCACCAGGGGCCTGACGGGCCTGTACCTCCCCGTCCGCCACGGCGAGGGAAAGTTCATCCCCGCCGACGAAGGGACGAGGGAACGCCTCCATAAAGACGGCAACATCGCCGTCTTTTACAGCGATCCCCTTTACAGGGGCGCCGTCATGGACTACCCGGCCAACCCCAACGGTTCCGTGGACGCCGTCGCCGGCATCTGCGACCCCTCGGGACGCCTCTTCGGCCTCATGCCCCACCCCGAGGCCTATCTCCACAGGACAAACCACCCCCGCTGGACGAGGGAGGAACTCCCCGAGGAGGGGATGGGACTGGCGATCTTCAAGAACGCCGTCGCCTACCTGCGGGAGCGGGGGACATAGGCCCGGATCAGATCCTGAACAACGCATAGGGGAGGAAAATCATGAAACCGGTGAAGATCATGCCCTGCCTGGACATGAAGGAGGGGCGCGTCGTCAAGGGGGTTCACTTTGTGGACATCCGCGACGCCGGCGACCCCGTGGAGAACGCCCGCTACTACCAGGAAGAGGGGGCGGACGAGCTGGCCATGCTCGACATCGCCGCGACGGTGGAGAACCGCAAGACCCGCCTCGAATGGGTCCGCCAGGTGGCCGCCGTCGTCACCATCCCCCTCACCGTGGGGGGCGGGATCAACTCCCTCGAGGACATCGACCTCGTCCTCATGGCGGGGGCGGCGAAGGTCTCCATGAACAGCGCCGCCGTCCGCAACCCCGCCCTCGTGGAGGAGGGGGCGAAGCGCTTCGGCACGGAGCGGATCACCGTCGCCATCGACGGGCGGCGTAACCCGTCCCTCCCCTCGGGCTTCGAGGTGGTCGTGGCGGGGGGCACCCTCCCCGTGGGCCGGGACGCCGTGGCCTGGGCCAGGGAGTGCGAGTCCCGGGGGGCGGGGGTCATCCTCCCCACGAGCATGGACGGCGACGGGACCCTGGCGGGTTACGACATCCCCTTTACCAGGGCCATCTCCTCCGCCGTCTCCGTCCCTGTCGTCGCCTCGGGGGGCGCGGGGACCCTGGAGCACTTCCGCGAGGCCGTCGTGGAGGGGGGAGCCCAGATCCTCCTCGCCGCGTCGGTCTTCCATTTCCGGACCTTCCGCATCGGCGAGGTGAAGGCCTACCTGAGGTCGCAGGGGATCGCCACGGCCTGAGGTCCCGTCCCTCAGAAAGATAGGTAAACGGCGGCGGCGAGGGACGTCCCCGCCGCCAGGACCGTCGCGGCGGGACCGATGAGGCGGGGATAGACCGCAAAAAGGCTCGTCCCGAAATACTCGCACGTCACGACGTAACAGACGTGGAGGGGGGAGAGCATCATCCCGATATAACCGAAGGAGTAGGACAGGACCGTGGCGGCGACGGCCGTGGCCGCGGGGGGGTCCGCGCCGAGGAGGGCGAAGATGATGGGAAAACTCGCCCCGACGAAACCGAAGGCCACCCCCGTCACCAGACCGGAGATGAAGGGAATGACCATCATGAGGGCCACCAGGGGTACACCCGCCGCGACGAACTCGTCCCGCATGACCGCCACCAGGGTCCCGCCGCCGGGTAGGGGCGCCGTCAGGCAGAAGGAGAAGACCTGGATGGCCGCCACGAGGAGGATCATGTTCCAAGTGGCCCCCTTCCTGAGCACGGCCAGGGAGGGGGTCAGGGCCGTCTCTGCCCCTCGGAACACGATGGGGAGGGCGACGGCGAGACCGGCGATCATGGCGAGGAGACTCGCCGCCGTCCCCCTCCACCCCAGCAGGGGCAAAACGAGGGAGCCGGCGAGGGACAGGGTGACGAGGATCATGATGGGACCCAGGGCGGGCAGGCGGAGGGGGGGGCGTCTTTCTCCCTTCCGGCCCTCCTTCTCCTGACGGCCGATGGGTCTGAGGATGAAGAGGTAACCCCCGGCGAAGGCCACCAGGGTGAAGGGGATCATGGCGGCCATGTAGAGCCACAGGGGAAGACCGCTGTAGCGGACCGCCAGGATCACGCCGGGGTAAAGGGGCCACCAGTACTCCCACAGGTGCCGGAACCAGTAGTTTACGGCCCCCTTCGTGGCCCCGTCGAGATCGTTCCGCCCGTCCGCGGCCGCCACGAGGGGGGCGGAGAAGAGGGCGCCCCCCGGCATGGGCAAGAGACCCACCAGGGCCGGCAGCCCCGCGAGGAGGAGGCGCCGGTCCCGCAGATAGGCCCCCAGGGTCTCCATGGTCGCCTCGATGCGGCCCGTCCTCCCCAGGGACTCGGTGAAAAAGAGGAGGAGGAGAACCGCCGGGGGTAGGAGGTAGTTCTCGGGGCGGGAGAAGGACGTGAAGAGGGCCGCCGTCCCCATCACCCCCAGGCCCGACCAGAGGGCCAGGACGAGGGAGAAGACCAGGATCGCCGCCCCCAAGGGGAGACCCGCCACGTTGGCGGCGAGGATGGCACCGAAGGTGACACCCACCTTCAGCCAGGCCGGAGAGGTCATGACGACGTCCATAAGCCCCCTATAACAGGTCGGACCCAGGGCGGCAAGATCTTCGGGGGACCCCGTCTTGAAACAATCCCCGGAACCTGTTAACTTGAGACCATGGAAGCGGATCTCTTCAGGGCCTTCGGGGACGTGGAAACCCACCTGCGCATCGGCGCCGTCATCCGCAAGGTCTCGACGAACCGGAACGACATCCGCGCCTTGGCCCTCGCGGGTCTCGACCTGTCGGGCGTCAGGCGGGTCATGGACCTGGGCTGCGCCTTCGGCGCCTTCACCGAGGCCCTCAGGGGACGCGTCGCGCAGGAGGCCCAGGCCCTGGGGGTGGACATCATCCCCTCCTACGAGGAACCCTACCTCGAGGCCTGCCGCCGGGCGGGGATCCCGGGGCGTTTCTCCGCCGCCGGCACGGCCCTCCTGCCGACCCTTCCCCCCGCCTCCTTCGATCTCGTCCTGTGCTCCTACAGCCTCTATTTCTTCCCCGAGACGATCCCCGCCCTCGTGCGGCTCCTGGCGGACAAGGGCATCCTGGTGGCCATCACCCATTTCCGCAACAACGCCCGGGAGCTCATAGAGATCATCAAGGACGTCCTGAGGGACAGGGGCAAGGAGGTCGAAAAGCTCTCCCTGGAGATCATCATCGAGGGTTTCTGCGGGGAGAACGGCGCCGCGCTCCTGAGCCCCCATTTCGGCACGGTCGAGAAGAGGGACTTCGAGAACCGCCTCGTCTTCACCCCCGGCGACCTCGAAACCCTCGAATCCTATCTCCGCTTCAAGGCCCCCCTCTTGTTCGGTGGGGCCCTCGCGGCCATGGAGGGCCTCTTGCCGGCCGTGATGGAGCGCCTGAGGGAAACGGTGAGGGAAAGGGGGGTCCTGGAGGTCTCGAAGGACGACCGGATCTTCGTCTGCCGCGACCCCCTCCCCCGGCGGGGGGCGACGTGAAGACCGAAAAGGAGAGGCGTTTCTGCCAGGCCTGCGGCCTCCCCCTGAGCCGCCGCGTGGAGGACGGCCTGGAGAGGGACTACTGTCCCCGGTGCCGCCGCTTCTACTACAGCAACCCCCTCCCCGTCGTCTCGGCCATCTGCCCCCAGGAACGGTCCATCCTCCTCGTGAAGAGGGGGCGGGCCCCCTACCGCGGGCGGTGGTGCCTCCCCACGGGTTTCGCCGAGACGGGGGAGAGCATCGAGGAGGCCGCCCTGAGGGAGCTGGAGGAGGAAACGGGCATCACGGGGCGGGTCCTGGGTCTGGTGGACGTCTGTTCCTACCGCAGCCGTTTTTACGGGGACCTCTTGTTCGTCACCTTCGAGGTGGAGGAGACGGGGGGCGTCCTGAAGGGGGGAAGCGACACCGTGGCGGCCCGCTACTTCCCCGTCGACGGCCTCCCCTCCCTACCCTTCCTCGCCAACCGGCGGGCCGTGACTAGGTACCGCAAGGACAAGGCCGAATACTGGGCCATCGTGGACTCCTTCCGGGATTCCGTCTCCGGGGGCGGCGAGGGGAGAAGGAGGCCCAACCTCCTCTCCGACCGCCTCGTGGAGGTCATCGAGGAGAACGCCACTTCCATCGCCAGGCGCTGGATGGAGGAGGCCCTCACCCACCCCTCCACGGCCGGCTACCGCCTCTTCAACCAGGAACGCCTCTTCTCCGAGGTCGGCATGATCCTCTCCCATTTCGGCGACTGGCTGGGGGGCAGATACGGCGACGGGGAGATTCGGGACTACTACACCGCCTTCGGGCGCCGGAGCCGGCGCCAGGGGGTGCCCCTGAGCCACGTCCTGAGCGCCCTGAGCCTGGTGAAGAAACACCTCTGGGAGTTCGCCCTCTCCCGGGGCATGTGGGGCAAGACCATCGACATCTACATGACCCTCGAGCTGGACCGCCGCATCGTCGTCTTCTTCGACAAGGCGGCCTTCCACACCGCCCGGGGCTACGAAAGCTGACCGAGGGGGCTAAAGGCCCAGGACACCTCTCAGGAACATCCCCGTCGCCGAGGCGGGGACGTCGGCCACCTCCTCCGGCGTCCCCTCGGCGATGATCCGCCCGCCCCCCGGCCCCCCCTCGGGCCCCAGGTCGATGATATGGTCGGCGCACTTGATCACGTCGAGGTTGTGCTCGATGACGACGACGGTGTTCCCCATCTCCACGAGGCGGTTGAGGACGACGATGAGCCTCTCGACGTCGGCGAAGTGGAGGCCGATGGTGGGCTCGTCGAGGATATAGAGGGTGTCGCTGTTGCCCCGCTTGCCCAGTTCCCGCGACAGCTTCACCCGCTGGGCCTCCCCCCCCGAGAGGGTGGGGGCCGACTGGCCGAGGCGTATGTAACCCAACCCCACGTCCTCGAGGAGCTGGAGGCGGCCGCGGATGGCGGGGATGTTCTCGAAGAAGGCCAGGGCCTGGGTGACGGTCATGTCGAGGACCTCGGCGATGTTCCGGTCTCGGTAGCGGATCTCCAGGGTGTCGGCGTTGAAGCGCCGCCCCCGGCAGACGTCGCAGGTCACGTAGACGTCGGGGAGGAAGTGCATCTCGATGGCGATCATCCCGTTGCCCTCGCAGGCCTCACAGCGTCCCCCCTTCACGTTGAAGCTGAAACGCCCCGCCTGGTAGCCCCGGACCTTGGCCTCGGGGAGGTGGGCGAAGAGGTCGCGGATGGGGGTGAAGACCCCCGTGTAGGTGGCCGGATTGGACCTGGGGGTGCGGCCGATGGGCTGCTGGTTCATGAGGACCACCCGCTCGATGCCGCCCAGATCGACGACGCGGCCCAGTTTCCCCACGCCGCCCTTGTGGCGGTAGATCCGCCAGGCCACGGCCCGATAGAGGGTGTCGACGACCATGGTGCTCTTCCCCGAACCCGACACCCCCGTCACGGCCGTCAAGAGACCCGTGGGGATCCTGACGTCGATGTGCTTGAGGTTGTGCTCGTAGGCGTCCTCCAGGACGATCCAGCGCCCCGTGGGGCGCCTCCTCCTCGCCGGTACGGGGATGACCCGCCGCCCGGAGAGGTAGTGGCCCGTGAGGGACCGCTCGTCCCGGCAGATCTCCTCCGGCGTCCCCTGGAAGACCACCTCCCCCCCGTCCAGGCCCGCCCCGGGTCCCATGTCGATGATCTGGTCCGAGGCCATCATCATGTCCGGGTCGTGTTCCACGACGAGGACCGTGTTCCCCAGGTCGCGCAGGCGCTTGAGGGTGGCGATGAGGCGGAGGTTGTCCCGCTGGTGGAGACCCACCGTCGGCTCGTCCAGGACGTAGAGGACCCCCATGAGACCCGACCCGATCTGGGTGGCCAGACGGATCCGCTGACTCTCCCCCCCCGAGAGGGTGGCGGAGGCCCTCTCGAGGGTCAGGTAGTCCATCCCCACGTCGAGGAGGAACCGGAGGCGTTCCTGGATCTCCTTGAGGATCCGCCCGGCGATGGCCGTCTCCTGGGGCGTGAGGCGCAGGCCCGTGAAGAAGGCCGCCGTCTCCCGGATGGAGAGACGGCAGACCTCGTAGATGTTCAGCCCCCCCACGGTGACGGCGAGGCTCTCCCTCTTGAGGCGGGCGCCCCCGCAGGCGGGGCAGGCCTTCGTGTTGATGTAGCGGGACAGCTCGGCGCGCACGGCGTTGGAGGTCGTTTCGCGCCACCGACGCTCCAGGTGGTTGAGGACCCCCTCGAAGGGCCGCGTGAAGAAGAGGCGGCGGCCGTCCCGGTCCACGTGGAAACGGACGGCCTCCGTCCCGGAACCCCTCAGAAGGACCTCCTGGACCCGTTCAGGGAGCTCGGCGAAGGGGGTGTTGAGATCGAAACCGTAGTGCTCCGCCAGGGCGGCGAGCATCTGGTGGTAAGTGAGGGAGGTCCGTCCCGCCCAGGGCTGGATCGCCCCCTCCCGGAGGGAGAGGCCCCCGTCGGGGACGACGAGGTCCTCGTCGAAGAACATCTTCGTTCCCAGGCCCCCGCACTCGGGGCAGGCGCCGTAGGGGCTGTTGAAGGAGAAGAGGCGCGGGGCCAGATCGGGCATGCTGATGCCGCACTCGGGGCAGGCGTAGCGTTCGCTGAAGAGGGTCTCCTCCCCGGAGGCCAGGGCGATGCGGACGAGGCCCTCGGAGATCCGCGCCGCCGTCTCGAGGGAGTCCCGCAGGCGCTTGCGCACCCCCTCCTTCATGACAAGGCGGTCCACGACGACGTCGATGTCGTGGCGCTTGTTCCGGTCGAGGGGGATATCCTCGCCCAGATCGACCATCCGGCCGTCCACGCGGACCCGGGCGAAGCCCTCCCGGACGAGCTTCCTGAACTCCTTCTGGAACTCCCCCTTCTTGCCCCGGGCGATGGGTGCCAGGACGTTGAACCTCGTCCCCTCGGGGAGGGAGAGGACGGCCTGCAGCATGGCGTCGATGGTCTGGGATCTTACCTCCCGGCCGCACCGGGGGCAGTGGGGGACGCCGACGCGGGCGAAGAGGAGCCTCAGGTAGTCGTAGATCTCCGTCACCGTCCCCACGGTGGACCGGGGGTTATGGCCCGCCGTCCGCTGTTCGATGGCGATGGCGGGGGAGAGGCCCTCGATGGACTCCACCTCGGGTTTGTCCATCTGGCCGATGAACTGCCGGGCGTAGGCCGAGAGGGATTCCACGTAACGTCGCTGCCCCTCGGCGTAGATGGTGTCGAAGGCCAGGGAGGACTTGCCGGAACCGCTCACCCCCGTGATGACCACGAGGCGGTCCCGGGGGATGTCGATGTTTACGCCCTTGAGGTTGTGTTCCTGAGCACCCTTGACGCGGATGACATTCACAGGCGGATCTCGATGTAGGCCTTCTTCCTCACCTCGGCCATCCATTCGTCGAAGCGGCGGGCCATCTTCTTTTCCTCGATCTTGGCCACGATCTCCTGGCGGACCTCCTGGATGGGCTTGAGGCCGGCCCCTCTTTTGTCCGTGACCTTGAGGATGTAGAAGCCGTTCTCCACGGCGATCACCCCGCTCACCTCATCGACTTTCAGGCGGAAGGCCGCCTCCTCCACCTCCGGCAGGACGGCTCCCCGCTCGATAAAGCCGATGTCCCCCCCCGCGGCCGCCAGGGCCTGGTTCGGGGCGTACTTGGCGGCGAAGAGCTCGAAGGGCTCGCCGGCGACGATCTTCCTGCGGACCTCCTCGGCCTCTTCCCTCAGCCTCTTGACGGCCCTGTCGTCGCTACCCCTCGGGATGGGGATGAAGATCTGCCGGACCCGGACCGCCTCCTTCCCCTCGTAGTCCTCCCGGTGCTGGCGGTAGTACTCCCCGATCTCCTCGTCGCTCACGACGATCTTCGACTGGACCTCCCGGCGGATGAGACGCTGCCGCAGGAGTTGATTGCGGATGTCGTGGCGGTAGGACTCCATGGTCTCACCCTCCCGCTCCAGGACCTTGAGGAACTCCGCCATGGAGACGTTGCGGCGTTTCAGGATGTCGTTGATGGTCTGGTCCACCTCGTCGTCCTTGACGGTGATGCCCGATCTCTTCGCCTGCTGTTCTATGAGCTTGCCGTCCACGAGCTGGTTGAGGATCTCCCGGCGCCCCTCGGCGATGACCTTGTCACGCTCCGCCCCGCTGAGGGTCTGTTCGATCCTCCTCTGATAGGGCTCGAAGGCCGTGTTGAGATCCGAGAGGGTGATGATGTCCTCGTTGACGACGGCGACGATGCGGTCCACGATCTCCGCCGCCCCGGGCGCGGCCCCCAAGACCAAAACGAGGGCCCCAAGGAGCATTTTCTTCAAAAAATCGATCATATAGGCGATTACACCTCCTCGATGGCCCCGATCCTATCAGAATACCCCTTCCCCTTCAACCGCGGCGGCCTCACATGAGGGTGGCGAGGAAACGCTTCACCGTCGCCGCCGGCGGCCCCTCCCCGAGGGCGGAGACGGGGACGATGAGGCGCCAGTCCGGTGTGAGGCGCAGTCCCTTCGTCCTCTTACCCGCCAGGGCCACGATCCGCGCCGGGTCGACGGGGGTGTCGGGGGCGAAGGCGATGGTCAGGAAGCGCCCGTCGTGGATGAGCTTCTTACCCCTGAGGGACTTCAGGACATTGCGGATGGCGATGACCTGGAGGAGGTTGTCCACCTCAGCGGGGACGAAGCCCCAGCAGTCGACGAGCTCCTGCCGTATCTCCTCCAGCTCCCCCTCGTCCCGGGCCATGGCGATCCGCTTGTACGTCACGAGGCGGCGGTTCTCGTCGCCCATGTAGTCCGAGGGGATATAGGCCCCGACACCCAGGCGGATCTCCGGCTTGATCTCGTCCTCCACGACGACGGAGCCCTTCAGCTCCTGGATGGTCTTCTCCATGAGCTCCGTGTAGAGCTCGTATCCCACCGCCGACACGTGACCGGACTGGGAGAGGCCCAGGAGGTTGCCGGCCCCCCTAAGCTCGAGATCGTTGGCGGCGATGCGGAAGCCCGATCCGGGCTCGGACAGCTCCATGAGGACCTGGAGGCGCCGGGCGGCGTCGGGGGAGAGCATGGCCCCCCGGGGGACGAGGAGGTAGGCGTAGGCCTCCTCCCGGGAACGGCCCACACGGCCCCGGATCTGGTAGAGCTGGGCCAGGCCGAAGCGGTCCGCCCGGTTGATGATGATGGTGTTGGCCGTGGGGATGTCGAGGCCGGACCCGATGATGGTCGTGCAGACAAGGACGTCCTTCTCCATGCGGATGAAGGCCGCCATGGCCTCCTCCAGCTCCCGGGGTTTCATCTGGCCGTGGACGACGGCGATGCGGGCCTCGGGGACCAGCTTCCCCACGTAGGCCGCCATGGCGGGGAGGGAACGGACGCGGTCGTGGAGGAAGAAGACCTGTCCCCCCCTCGCCAGCTCCCTCCTGATGGCATCGCCGATGATCTCCCCCTCGAACTCGACGACGTAGGTCTTGATGGGGCGGCGGTCCTCGGGGGGGGTGTTGATGACGGAGAGGTCGCGGATCCCCACGAGGGAGAGGTGGAGGGTCCGGGGGATGGGGGTCGCCGTCAGGGTGAGGACGTCCACCATCGTCCTGAGCTTCTTGAGCCGTTCCTTGTGGGCCACGCCGAAGCGCTGCTCCTCGTCGATGATGACGAGTCCCAGGTCCCGGAAACGGACGTCCTTCTGGAGGAGGCGGTGGGTCCCGACGACGATGTCCACCCGGCCGGAGGCCACGTCGGCCACCACGGCCCGCTGTTCCGCGGCGGAGCGGAGGCGGTTCAGGACCTCGACCCGGACGGGGTAATCCCTGAACCGTTCCCGGAAGGTCCGGAAGTGCTGTTCCGCGAGGATGGTCGTGGGGACGAGGACGGCGACCTGCCGGGAGGCCATGACGGCCCGGAAGGCCGCCCGGAGGGCGACCTCCGTCTTCCCGAAACCGGCGTCGCCGCACACGAGGCGGTCCATGGGCTTGGCGCGTCCCATGTCGGCGTGGACGTCCTCGATGGCCTGGGCCTGGTCTGGGGTCTCCTCGAAGGGGAAGGCGGCGGCGAACTCCTCGTCCCACCTGTCCGGCGGGTTGTAGGCCTCCCGGTCGAGGACCTCCCGGGCGGCGTAGATGGCCACCAGCTCCTGGGCCACCTCGCGGATGGACCGCTTCACCCGTTCCTTCACCATCTCCCAGGAGGGGCCGCCGAGGCGCTCCACCTTGGGGGTGTAGCCCTCGGGACCGACGTAACGCTGCACCGCCTCGAGGCGGTCCACGGGTATGAAGAGTTTGTCGGACCCTGCGTACTCGATGAGGAGAAAGTCGTTCTCCACATTGTCGACGGCGATCTTCTTGAGACCCCGATAGACGCCGATGCCGTGATCCTTGTGGACCACGTAATCCCCTTCCCTCAGTTCCCCGAAGGACCGCAGGAAATAACCCTCCCGGCCCGCCCGGAAGGGCCGGCGCGCCACCTTCTTCCCGAAGATGTCCTCGGCGGCCACAATGACCTGGCGCCGGTCTTCCAGGACGAGGCTGCCGCTGATCCGCCCCCTTATGACCTTAAGACCCCCGTCCTCCCCCGCCGGGAGGTCAAGATAGGGGACGCCGTCCGTCCCGACGGCGACGGGCAGGCCGTAGTCCTCGAGGAGGTGGGCCATCCGCTGGCGGGAATCGTCGCCGGGGCAGACGAAGGTGACCCTGAAGCGCGAGGCCAGCCAGTCCCGGACCCGTTTGACCAGGGGGGCGAGCCCCCCCTCCTCCCGGCGGTCCCGGGCGGCGGGGTCCACCTTGATGCCCGTCAGGGCCGGCCAGTTGAAGGAGACGGGGTCTCCCTCCTCGATGCCGAGGACGACCCCCTCGATGACGAGGCGTCTAAAGCCCCGGCAGCCGTCCTCCCATTCCCCGGTGGAGATGAGGATCTCTTCCGCCGCCGGGCAGAGGCGGTCCTCCTCCCGCGCCCGGGCGACGAGGCGGCCCGCTTCCCCCTGGGCGGTCTCGGCCGCCTGGAGGCATGCCCACTCGTCGTCCACGACCAGGACGGTCCCGGGAGGCAGGTAGGCGAAGAAGGCCTCGAGGGCGTCGCTCCCCTCGGGGTAGAAGAGGGGGAAGAACAGGGGGTTGACTCGGCCCACGAGGGGTCCCTGGAGCTTCTCCACCAGGCGGTCCCTGACGGTCTTGGGGAGACCCGCCTCCTCGGCCCGCTTCCTGAGGTTCCTCAGGGCCTCGTCCTGGGCGGTCTCGGTGACGATGACCTCCCGGGCCGGCAGGAGGGTGAAATCGATCCTCTCCCCCTGGGAGCGCTGGGTGGCGGGGTCGAAGTCCCGGACGGACTCGATCTCGTCGCCGACGAACTCCAGCCTCACGGCCCTCTCCGCCCCCGGGGGGAAGAGGTCCACGACATGGCCCCGGACGGCGAATTCCCCCTGCTCCTCCACGAGGGTCTCCCGGGTGTAGCCGCCCTCGAGGAGGAGGCGCACCAGGTCGTCCCGCTCGACGGTGTCGCCGATGGTGATGGTCCTGCAGTAGGAAGAGAGGGCCCGCCGGGGGAGGAGGCGTCGGAGCAGGGCCTTGACGGGGGCGACGATCACACCGGGCCGCCCCGATATCAGGTTGTGAAGGACCCGGACGCGGGCGAACTCGGCCTCCCGCTGGAAGGTGAACATGTCCGTGGAGACGGTTTCCAAGGGGGGGAAGAGGGAGACGTCCGCCGGCCCGAGAAAGAAGGCCAGATCCTCGACGAGGGCCGCCGCCTCCTTCTCCGTGGCACAGCAGTGGACGACGACACCCCCGGCGCGGCGGAAGAGGAGGGCCGTGAGGAGGGCCCGGCCCGGCCCCTGAACCCCCCGGACGCGGATCTCCCCGTCGCCGGCGCCGAGGCGCCCCAAGATCTCCGCCATGCCCCCACCCTCGGGGGCCGGCCTATGGGCGACGATCCTTCTCACGGGACGCGTTCAGGTGGCGGCCAGCATCCTGTCGAGGGCCCGCCGGGCCCCGGCAACGATCTCCTCGGGCACCCGGACGACGGTGCGGTTCTCCTTCAGGGCGAGGAGGATATCGGCCAAGGTGGTGTACTTCATGTCGGGACAGACGAAATCGGCCCGGGGGGAGACGAAGGCCTTGGCGGGGCAGCGCCTCTTCAGTTCCGTGAAGATCCCCTCCTCCGTCCCCACGATGAGCTCCTCCACCCGCTCCTCCCCGGCGAAGCGGAGGATCCCCGCCGTGCTCCCCACGAAGTCGGCCAGGTCGAGGACCTCGGGGCGGCACTCGGGATGGGCGGCGAAGAGGGCCCGGGGATGGGCCTGGCGGGCCGCGGCCGCCTCCTCGGCCGTCAGGGCCTGATGGACGGGACAGTATCCCCGCCAGGGTATGATCTCTTTTGAAGAGAAGCGGGCGCAGTAGCGGGCCAGGTTCCCGTCGGGCACCATGATGACCCGGCGGGCGTCCGCCAGGGACTCGACGACCTTCAGGGCGTTGGCGGAGGTGCAGCAGACGTCGCTGGCGGCCTTGACGGCGGCGGAGGAGTTGACGTAGGTCACCACGGCCGCGTCGGGGTATTCCTCCCGGGCCCGGGCGAGATCCTCCACCGTGACCATATCGGCGAGGGGACAGCCGGCCTCGGCCCGGGGGAGGAGGACCGTCTTGTCGGGGGACAGGACGGCGGCGCTCTCCGCCATGAAATGGACCCCCGCGAAGACGATGACCCGGGCGTCCGTCCGGGCGGCCTCGATACTCAAGGCCAGAGAATCGCCGACGAAATCGGCGATCTCCTGCACCTCGGGACGCTGGTAGTAGTGGGCCAAAAGGACGCCCCGCCGCCTCTGGAGGAGGTTTTTGATCTCTTTCTTCATCGCCCCTGTGTCCATGAGCCCCCCCTATACCAGAAACGATCGTTAATCAAGACTCAACAGGGCCTGTCGAGTTGACAAAAGATTCCGTTTCGGTTAGCGTCGGCCCATGATCAGTGTAGAACAGGCCCTCGATCGCATCCTCGGGACCGTCTCCCCCCTCCCCGCGGAAAAGGTGGGGATCCTCGAGGCCCTCGGCCGGGTCCTGGCGGAGGATATCCGGGCCGGCCGGGACATACCGCCGACGGACAACTCGGCCATGGACGGTTATGCCGTCCGGCACGAAGACACCGAGGGCGCCTCGCAGAGGGACCCCGTCGTCCTCGAGATCGTCGAGGACATCCCGGCGGGGGTCTACCCGGAGAAGAGGATCGGAAAGGGCCAGGCGGCGCGGGTGATGACGGGCGCCCCCATCCCCCCCGGCGCCGATGCCGTCATTCGCGTGGAGGACACGCGGCGTGAGGGACATGGTGTTGCCGTCCTCGTCCGGGCGGAGGCGGGCCTGGACATCCGCCGGGCGGGGGAGGACGTCCGGGCGGGGGAACTGGTGATACCCACGGGGACCGTCATCCGGCCCGCGGAGGTGGGGATGCTCGCCGCCCTCGGCCGCTCCTTCGTCGCCGTGCGCCAGCGGCCCCTCGTCGCCATCCTCGCCACGGGCGACGAGCTCATGGAGATCGACGAGAACCTGGAGCCCTGGAAGATCAAGAACAGCAACGGCTACGCCCTGGCGGCCCAGGTGCGGGAATGCGGGGCCGTCCCCATGCAGCTCGGCATCGCCCGGGACCGCCGGGAGGATCTGAAGGACAAGTTCCTCGCCGCCCGCCGGGCCGACGTGATCCTCTCCTCCGGGGGTGTCTCCGTGGGGGAGTACGACCTCGTCAAAGATATCATGGGCGAGGTGGGCAATGACATGCTCTTCTGGCGCGTGGCCATGCGCCCGGGCCGTCCCCTGGCCTTCGGCACCCTGGGGGGGAAACCCCTTTTCGGTCTCCCCGGAAACCCCGTGTCGTCCATGGTCTCCTTCGAACAGTTCGTCCGGCCGGCCCTCCTCAAGATGATGGGCCACCGCCGCCTCTTCCGCCGGACCGTCCGGGCGACCCTCACGGAGAGTATTGCGAAAAAGCGGGGCTTGAGATATTTTATCCGCGCCGTCGTCGAGGGGGGGCAGGGGGGTTACACCGTGACCACGACGGGCGCCCAGGGATCGGGGATCCTCAAATCCATGGTGCGGGCCAACGGCCTCGTCGTCCTCCCGGAGGAGATGGAGAGGGCCCAGAGGGGTGAAGAGGTGACGGTCCAGCTCCTCGACGCCTCCCTGGACCTCGTGGAATGAAAGGCGCATCTCGACGGCGGAGAAGGGGCGCGCCCGACAGGGCCCCCGGCGATAGAGACTGAAGACCGAGCGGAAGTGCCAAGGCCACTGGTGGGCCTCCCGGACTTCAAATCCGGTGTGGGGGGCTAACAACCTCCCGGGTGGGTTCGATTCCCATGCACTTCCGCCATTTTTTTAATCAGGGGACACAATACCAATTTTTCTTGAAAATTTCCATAATGATCCCGTTTGGTTATAAATTAAGTATTGTGTCCCCCGATTTCCCATCTCAGGCGAGGAGGTATCATGAAACTCAAGGCCGCCTTCGTTCTCATCACCCTGTCGGTCATGGCGTCGGCGGGATTTGCCGCCCCGCCGCGGTCGTCCGTGGCCGTTCTCGATTTCGAGGGTATCGGCGTCGACATCCACATCGGCAAGGCGGTTTCGGAGATCATACGGACGGCCCTCGTGGGTATTCCCCGCTTTCAGGTGGTGGAACGCGCCCAGATCAACCAGGCCCTGTCGGAACAGCAATTCCAAAAATCGGGCGTCATCGACGATAAGAGCGCCGTGAAGATCGGGAAGATCGTCGGGGCGGACCTCATCATCATCGGTTCCGTCGTCAAGATCGGTAACGCCTACACCATCAACTCCCGGATGATCGACGTCCAGACGGGCGAAGCGAAACTGGGGAAAAACGTCACGGGCACCGATCTGAACCAGTTGACGGGCATGAGCAACGATCTCGTGAAAAGTCTCTTCGGCGACCGTCCCGAATCGCCCGCAACGGCGTCGCCGGCTAAACCGGGCCCGGTGGCCGCGCGGAAGGCCTACCAGAGGCTGGAAAACTGGGAGATCCTCAACGGCGAGTGGAGCAACGCCCCCGACGGGTCCATCATCGGCAGCAACGGTCACATCATCCTCAAAGAAGAGTTCCGGGATTACGTCCTGGAGGTGACGGCAGAACATCTCAGCGGTCCCAAATCCGGCGTCGGCATCGGCGCGAGGTGCTCCGTCGTCCCAGGCGGCCAGAAGACCTTCCGCAACCGGACGTCGATCAACCAGGGCTACAGCTTCAATTTTTCCTTCAACAAGAGCTACAACGTATACAGCGGCCTGGCCGGCAACTGGTACCCCATGAACCCCGACTGGCAAAGATACGAATGGCTCCGTACGGATATTTTGGACGAATCGGTCAACCGGATACGGATCGAAGCGGTGGAAAAACAAATCACCATCTACGTGAACAACCGCTTTCTCGTCCGTTTTTCCGACTCCGGCCACGTCCAGGGCGCCCCCCTTCTATGGGTGCAGGAAAACTCCGGGGAGAAGGTCCGCTTCTTCGACCTGCGCATAGAGGGCAGATGAACGCGGCGACGCGATGACCCCTTCACGATCGATCCACGGCGGCCCCTCGGCGGTCACGGCGCGAACTCATAGGCGATGGCGGTGATCCGGCCGCGCCAATAGGGCCGTGCCCCATCAGGGAGCAGCCAGGCCACCTCCCCCTCGAGGGGCACCAGCATCCCCCCGCGCTCCTCGTAGTCCCAGAATCGTCCCTGCCAGGGCGTGGGGACCACCTGTTTGCCCACGGTGCGCCCCCGCTTCTCGACCCTCACCGTCTCGATCAGGCCCGAGTCGTTGAAAGTGAACAACATCCTGACGGCGATCGGGCCGTCTGTCAGGGTGCCGTAAGCGGAGCGCTCGTCGACGGCCTCCCAGAGCACCCCTTGGCTGGGCAGCAGGGCCGTCGGGTACCACGCCGCCTCGGCGAAGAAGCGCATGAGCTCCCCTTCGGCCACATCACCGGCCTGGCGCATGTCGACCAGGGGGACCAGGCCCAGCAACGCCGCATAAAGGACACCCTCGCCCAACACATAGGCGTCGTGGACATAAACCGTCAGGCCGGGCATCAGGTTGACGCGGCCATGCCAATCGAAGCCCGGGCGTCGCGTGATCACACGCTGATCCGACTCAAAAGGCCGCCACCGATCGGTCTTATCCCCCATGTTGAAGGTGCCCCGGTGACGCACGTCCACACCGGTCACCATCGGCCGGCCTTCCTTGAGGACCGCGCGCAGGTACACCTTCACCGCCTCGGGAAGCCCCTCGAGTTCACGGAAATCGACGGCCCGGGGCGTGACGGGCACGCGGGCCCCCTCGATACGACTACGCAGCTTGCGGGTGCCTTTATCCCAGCTGCGAAGACCATAGACTGCCAACGCCCCGGTGGCGACAACCGCCAGCAGTCCGACGAGGATGACGATTTTGGGTATACTCATGAGGGTCGTCAAACTCGGGGAAAAGACACCTGCCGGCTCAATTTCGCCCCGTAATTTCCGTGTTTCCGGGTTTTTTCAGGATCATCATCTTGACGATCCCCATCGGTCCCAGGTCCTCGATCTCATCGATCGTCAAATCGGCCCTCCCGATATCTTCGACGGCGCGGCGGTTGATGTATTCCCCCGCCACGCGGACGGTCAGATGATTGAGAAGATCCATGAGGGGTCCGATGACAGGCCGGTCGATTCTGACGTGTTCCAGCAGGAGGATCCGACCGTCCGGTTTGCATACGCGGCGCAGTTCCCTGAGGCCTCCGACGGGGTCGGGGACGGAGCAAAAGACGAAGGTCGAGACAACGGTGTCAAAGGAATCATCAAAAAAGGGCAAACGCAGGACGTCGCCCACGGCGAGCCGAACGGGAAACCCCCGACGCTCCGCCTTCACCCGCGCCCGCGCAAGCATCCCGTAGGCGATATCCAGACCCGTGACTTCGGAACCCGGGGGATAGAAGAGCACGTTTTGTCCCGTACCGATGCCGATTTCCAGGATCCTCCCCCGTGCCTCCCTCAACAGTTTTTTCCGCCACGGCCTGAAACGACTTTCGCCGATCAGCAACATCCCGTCGTAGATAGGGGCGATCCTGTTGAAGCGGGCCTTCGTGCTTTCGGTGATGGTTTTTCCCCCTTCTATCACGGCCTCCCCCGGGGGGTCACGGCACCGGTTTTTCGAGGTTCCATGCCCCTACTTCAGCCGGGCATGGCATCTCGGGCAGACATGGGGATTCAATTCGAATCCTCCCAGTTCGCCGTAATTCTCCGTCAGGGGAAGCTCGTTGCACCTGGGACAGCGATAATTGGAGGTCACGATCAGTATGGCCAGACCCCAAGACACAAACAGGACCATCACGAGGACGGGCATGACGAAGAAAGGGACGTCCAGATCGAAAATCCCTATCAGCACCATCAGGATTAAGCAAATCAACGCGGCCGACCCAAAGAGCATGGCCATGCGGAATGTCTTTCTCCGCCTTCTCTGAAACTCCCGCGCCGTTTCCTCGTCATTCATTTCTTTACCCGCCCGATCCCGACAATTTTACCTTCTCTCCTTAGCCGATTCGACCCGACCATATAGAAAACGGCTACCTGGTGTCAACACGGCAAAGAGGCGGGGCCTCGCAAATCGCCCCCGTCTTCCCTTTGTCCCGCCGGGTCGTCCCTCTGAGGAATCGGCGACGTTGAAAAAATTTCCTGTCGTGGCGGTCCTTCCGGGCTCGCGAGGGCCGGAAAGCCTCGTGGGAAAATGGTTTGCTGATCACGCCCCGGGGAGATTTCGCCGAAAGCGGGGGAGATCCGGGGACGCGATAGCCGTTACCCCCCTCTCTAAATTTGTCCAATGAAAACAAGATATTTGCGAACTAACGGTGTCTTGTCGTTTCAGCCGACCAGACCGTTTCTCATGGCGTAGAAGGTTATCTCGGCGTTGTTTTTCAACTTCATCTTCTCGAGGATGTGGCTGCGGTAGGTGCTGATCGTCTTGACGCTCAGGCAGAGCTCCTCGGCGATGGAGGAGACGGTCCTGCCGGAGGCGATCATGAGCATCACCTGGTACTCCCGATCGGAGAGGAGCTCGTGGGGGGGGCGGGTCACGTCGGTCCCGAGGAACTCGGTCAGGCGTTCACCCAGGGTGGCGCTGATGTACTTGCCTCCCCCCGCCACCTTCCTGATGGCCGCAATGAGCTCGTTGGGGGCGCTGGCCTTGGTCAGGTAGCCCGAGGCGCCCGCCCTCAGCGCCCGGATGGCGTATTGCTCCTCGGGGTACATGCTGATGATGAGGACGGGGAGCTTCGGGTTTTCCTCCTTCATCTCCTTGAGGACCTCCAGGCCGCTCCGCCCCGGCATGGAGATATCGAGGAGGACGACGTCGAGGTGTTTTTTCCGCACGCACTCCATGGCCTCCTGACCGTTTCCCGCCTCGTCGGTGACCTCCATGTCCGGGGTCTCCGAGAGGATCTGCTTGAATCCCGCCCGGACGATGGGGTGGTCGTCGGCGATAAGGATGCGGATTTTCTTCATACCCCTCCCCTCCGGTATGGGATGCGGATGCTCACCGTCGTCCCTTTCCCCCTCTTGCCGATGATCTTCACTTCCCCGCCCCAGTAGGAGACCCTTTCCCGGATCCCCAGGAGGCCGAAGGAATCGGGTTTCGCCATCTGCTCCTCCGTGATGCCCTTGCCGTCGTCCTTCACGACCAGGCAGAGCATCCCGCCGGTCAATCTCAACGACACCCGGACGCTCTTCGCCTCGGCGTGGCGGGAGATGTTCGTCAGGGTCTCCTGAAAGATACGGAAAACCGCCGTGGACAAATCGGCGTTGAGCTGCATGTCCTCCGGCTTCACCGCCACCCGGCAGGGGATCCCCGTCCGCTTGGTGAATTCGTTGGCCTGCCACTCGATGGCCACGGGCAGTCCCAGGTGGTCCAGCATGCCCGGCCGGAGGTCCATGTAGATACGCTTGAGGGTCTTCATCGTCAGGCCCACGAGGTCGGACATGGCCTTGATCCGCTCCCGCAGGTCCCTATGTTCGGCGGGCACCTTGCGGTCCAGGAGGATGATGTCCATGTTGAGGGCCGTCAGGAGCTGCCCCAGCTCGTCGTGGAGCTCCCGGGCGATGTGGGTGCGTTCCTTCTCCCTCACCGACTGGAGATGGGCCGAGAGGTTCCGCATCTGCTGACGGGACCGCTCCAGTTCCTCTTCGGCCCGTTTCCTCTCCGTGATGTCCTCGTAGGTGATGACGATCCTCTTGTTCTGCAGGCTCTCCCCCGTCCGGGAGGCGCTGATCAGGCACTCGATGTCCGTCCCGTCCTTCCTGCGGCACGGAAACTCCACGCGGACGGTGCTCCTCTTCTCCAGGGTGCTGTAGAGGATCTTGGCGATGGCGTCGTAGTCCTCGTCCGAGCGATACAGGACGCGGCTGCTCATGCCGACGATCTCTTTCGCCCCCCAGCCGAAGACGGTCGTGACACCGTCGTTGGCGAAGATCACCCGCCGATCCTGGAGACCGATCACGGCATGGGGAATCGCCTCCAGGATCGACGCCTCGAGGGCCTCGAGCTTCTCCAGCTTGTCCCGGGCCTCGATCTGCTCCGTGATGTCCATGGAGTTGCCCAAAACGGCCCGCCTACCCCGGTATTGGATGAACGTCACCGTCTCCATGATCCAGCGGACGCGGCCGTCTTTCGTCACGATGCGGAACTCGTGGGGCGATTTCCTCTCGCCGTGGAGGAGACGGTGGGCGTTTTCCTTCACCATGAGCCGGTCTTCGGGATGGACGAGCTGCATGGAGTTCATGCCCGTCAGTTCCCTTTGGCCGTAGCCGGCGTAACCGGCGGCGTTTTCGTTGACGAACTGGAAAACCCCGTCCTGGACGATGTAGACGCCCGCCTGGGAGCTGTCCGCCATGGTGCGGTAGGCCTCCTCGGCGAGCTTGCGGTCCGTGATGTCCTCGAAGGTGATGACGATGTTCTTCTCCTTTAGGCTCTCGCCGATGCGGGAGGCCGTGATCAGGCACTCGATGGGCCGACCGTCCTTCCTGACGCACGGGAACTCCGTGCTGTGGGTGCGGCGGGTTTCCAGGGTGGTGTAGAGCTCCCGGGCGATGGCGTCCCAGTCGCCGTCGCTGCGGTAGAGGACGCGGGTGGTGGCGCCGATGAGCTCGTCGGCCCGCCAGCCGAAAACCCTCTCGACGCCGTCGTTGGCGAAGATGATGCGGCGGTTCTTCAGGCCGATGACGGCGTGGGGTATCGCCTCGAGGATGGAGTTCTCCAGGGCCTCCAGCTCCGCCAGCTTGTCGCGGGCCTCGATCTGTTCCGTGATGTCCATGGAGTTGCCCAGGACGGCCCGCCGGCCCTGGTAACGGATCGAGGTGATCACCTCGGTGATCCACCGGATATCGCCGTTCTTCGTGACGGTCCGGAATTCGTAGGAGGAGGTGCGATTGCCCCGGAGCATCTGGATCGCCGCCTGTCGGACCCGCTCCCGGTCCTCGGGGTGGACGAGGCTCATCGACTCCTTACCGATGAGCTCCTCCCGCGGGTAGCCCCAGTAGTCCGCCGCGTACTGGTTGACGAAACGGAACTTCCCGTCCTGGACCACGTAGATGCCCGCCCGCGAGGTGTGCTCCAGGGCCCCGTAGAGACCCTCCGCGAGGAGGGGGTCCATCCCGGGAGCGGTCAACTTCTCGCCCTTGACCCTCGAACTTCGGCGCCTGGTGACGATGTTTCGAAGCATCTCGGCCGCCCTATATCAGATAAGCCCCCACGGCTCAAGGCGCGTCCGCCGCGGCGCCCAAAAAAGGCGCAGGCGGCAGGTACATTTCCCGGCGCCTTCGCAGCCGGGGACCGCGGGAGGTGAAAAGGTAACGCCGCCTTTACCGGGGACTAAAGGCGGCGGTCCCTGTTTCGCAGAGCCTGAATTCAGGAGGTAGATCGGGATTTCCCAAGGAGGCTCCCGAAGGGCCGTCTGGCGTCGATCCCGTCCTTTCCCCGGACAAGACTTTGGGACCCACGCGGGTCATTTAAGGAGAAGGTAGTTTAGGCCTCGTTAATTCCGGTCGCCGGAACGCGACGCCCGGCCGCGGGTTGGGCTGTCCACCGTCCCTCCGCGCGGCAGGCGGCCGTCCTCTCACCCGTCGCCCATGCCCCCCTTCGGGCGACGGGCATCGGGCATTCCCTATCCCGGCCAGACGGCATCGTGGAGGAGCTCCCAGTTGATCTTGACATGCCTTCTCCTGATGGTGGCGGTTTCCCATACCCACGGCGTCAAGGGCATCCTCCGCGCCTTTCCCGTCATCGCCGCCGCCCTGAAGGCTTCTTTCTCCATCTGTTGACCCTTTCTTTTCATGGCGCGACTCCTTTCTTATGTCTCTTTCCCGGCCGCCCTCCCCGGGGGCGGGTGTGTTGGTTGAACGTCCTTACCTCGCCGTCTTTGCCTCTGTCGCGGGAAGGATAGCCCCACGGGCCGCCCCCGCCAATTGGGTGAAGTCTGAAAATCGCATAGGATAGAAATTCCTGTCGACGCCGGAAGAAATCCCTTCCCGGCATCGGTGTCCGTCCGATACCCCGGCTGTCGCCCGCGGGTCACAGAGGCGGCGTAACGTCCCCCGACTTGTCATGAAATGGGAAATGTTCAGCAAATGATCAACGGTCCCTGTCGTGTTAGAATCGCCCCTCTTATCGTCGCCTTAGCTCTATCCCCCCGTCCCTCCTTCACGTCTTCCTCAAGGACCGGCTTTGGGCGTCTTTTCCGTCATAACGGCATAATCAATCAAATCAAATATTTGCGTCGATGATGGACGTGGCACCCCCCTTGCTGTTCCCAAGATTCGCCATGAACTTTTGACCTTACGGTCATGGAGGGGGCACGGGGGTTTCACGTCACAAACCCGGTAGGAGCAAGGAGAGGATATGGACTTCATACTTACGGAAGAGCAAAGAATGTTGCGTGACACGGTACGGCGCATCGCGGAGACGGAATTCGCGCCCAGGGCCGCGGACGTCGACCGCCGCGAGGAGTTTCCCCGACAAAATCTGAGGATTCTGGCCGAAAACGGCCTTCTGGGCATCCAGGTGCCGGAGGAGTACGGCGGCGCCGGGGCGGGGATGCTGTCCCTCATCCTGGCCGTGGAGGAGACGGCCCGGGTCTGCGCCTCCACGTCCGTTATCCTCACGACCCAGGCCCTCGCGAGTGACCCTCTGCTGTTGGCGGGCACGGAGGAACAGAAGAGGACGTACCTGTTCAGGATGGCATCGGGACAGTGTCTCGGCGCGTGTGCCATCACGGAACCGGGCGCGGGCTCCGACGTGACGGCCATGAAAACGGCGGCGAAAAAAGTGGCGGGCGGATATCTCCTCAACGGCTCGAAGATCTTCATCACCAACGGCGGGGAGGCCGAGATCGTCACCGTCCTGGCCTACACGGACCGCGATAAGGGGCACAAGGGCATAAGCATGCTCCTCGTCGAGAAGGGCGACCCGGGTTTTTCCGTGGGAAAGCAGGAGCCCAAAATGGGCATCCACGGCTCCGACACGAGAGAACTGACCTTCGAGGACGTGTTCCTCCCCGAGGCGAGGCTGCTGGGCGGCGAAGGGAACGGTTTCAGGATCCTGATGACGACGTTCAACTATACGCGGCCGGCCGTCGGCGCCCAGGCCGTCGGCATCGCCCAGGGCGCCCTGGAGGCCGCCGTCAAATACGCGAAAGAGCGCGTCCAGTTCGGTAGGCCCCTCGCCGGTTTTCAGGGGATACAGTGGATGCTCGCGGAGATGGCCCTCGGTGTCGAGGCGGCGAGGACCCTGGTTTACCGGGCCGCCTCGACCATCGACAGGGAGCCGGATTCCCCCGATATCCCTCGCATCGCCTCCATGGCCAAGTGGCTCGCCTCCGACACGGCGATGAAGGTAACGACGGACGCCGTGCAGATCTTCGGGGGCTACGGCTACAGCAGGGAGTACCCCGTGGAACGCATGATGAGGGACGCGAAAATCACCCAGATCTACGAGGGGACCAACCAGATCCAGCGGGTCATCGTCGCGGGCCAGATCCTAAAATAGATCGGTAATGACGATGCTTTCGACAACGATTTCCAAAAGAGGCGACATGAAAAAATTCGAGAAAAAAGCGATGACATAGTCAGCGTCAGCTCCGTCAGGACCCCTTCGGGCCCTTCGGATGGGCACGCTTGAGGCGATGCCGCCCGTTCGACCTATACGGCCGCAACAGGCCTTGGGGTTCCGCCCCGGGCGCGGCCATGATTTCCGTTGACAATGCGAAGGCTTTGAAAGATCTTCTTAAGACAACGATATTCGCCGGATGCCGCGACGGATGAACAAGAAGGGGAGAGAGGGGAAAAACAGAAGGGACATCACGAGGGAGAAGCTCCTGTCGTCCATCCTGACGATCGGCCGCATGCTGACCCGGCCCGTCCCCATCGACGCCGTCCTCAACGCCATCGTCCGGGAAACGCAAAAGTTTTTCGAACTCAACCGCGTGGCGATCTTCTTGATCAACAAAGAAACCAGGATGCTGGAATGTCGATACCTCGCCGGCTTCGTCACGGAGGATGAGGTACACCGCGCCTTAACGAGGCCTCTGCACCTGGACCGGCATAACTGCCGGGAGACATTGGTCGCCCGGACGGGGCAGACCCTCTTCATCAAAGATCGCTTCACCGACCCGAGGATCACGGCCGCGGACCTCAAAATGGACGAATATTGGAAGAGGATATCGACCATCACGGCGCCCCTCAAGATCAGACGGGAAATAATCGGGGTCTTGGAGGGGGACAGTACGCAGGGGGTGCTAAACCTCAGCCGGAAAGATATCTCCCTCTTCACGTTTTTCGCCAACCAGGCGGGCATCATCGTGGAGAACGCCCGCCTGCAGGCCCAGAACAAACGCAAGATCGACCAATTTCTGCTCCTCCAGCAGTTGACGAACCGTTCCGGAACGGTCGATAGAATCCGGGAATTCATGGCCGTCATCGCCGCCAATGCCATGAAAATAACGGAGGCCCAAGGCTGCGAGGTGGCCCTCGTGAAAAAGGACGGAAAAACCCTCGTCGTTTCATCGCGAAAAGGATCCGTCCTCTCGGACGCGAGGTCCCGGGCGACTTGGCGGGCCATGGGGGGCCGGGTGGCCCAAACGGGCGTCCCGGCAATCATATACAACACAAAGGAAGAGGCGGTGGGCCTCGGCCAATCCGACAAGATCAAATCAGCCCTCTTCGTGCCGATGATCTGCGAGAATGAGGTGCTGGGCGTGATCAGCGTCTTCGGTGACAGAATCGGCGCGTTCACGAAGAACGACATGGAAATATTGTCCGTCATGGCGAATCACACGGCGGTGCTCCTCAGGAACGCCAATCTATACGAACAGGTCATCGCGAAAAGGGATTTAGCCGAAAACATCCTGGAGAGCTCCCCGAACGGCATCATCACCATCGACGGCGACAACCGCGTCCAATCGATAAACACCAGGGCCGAGCAGATTCTCGAGATTTGCCGCGAGGACCTTTCCGGCCGGCACATCACGGAGTTGGGATCGGCGGCGGTCAACGGCGTCTTGCGGGCGGCCCTGAAGAACGACCAGAGGCACGGAACCGTGGAGGTCTGCATCGAGAAGAGAAACGGCGAGACGGCCATACTGGAGATAGAGAGCTCCTTCGTGAAGAATCTGGAGGGGAATCGGCCGGGGATCATCGTAACCATCCAAGACGTGACGAAGGAACGGGCGACGGAGGAGGCCATCAGGCGCATGGACAGGCTGACGTCACTGGGACAACTGTCCGCCGGCATCGCCCACGAGATAAGAAACCCCCTCGCCGGCATCAACCTGAACATCCAGATGCTCGCCAAGAGAATGGCGTGGGACGAACAGGCGATGGAACTTATCAATGACTCCCTCAGGGGGATCGAGAGAATAAACAGTCTGGTGAAGAATATTCTCGATTTCGCCAGACCGGCCGTACCCCAGTCCCAGAAATGTTACATCCGGGACGTCATCATGGAAACCGTCCGCATCCTGGAGCCCCAGTGCACCGACAAGAACATCAAAGTCACCGTCGATCTCCCCGATTCGATCCCGCCCATGGTTTTCGACAAGAACCAGATCCGCCAGGTCCTCCTCAACATCGTCATCAACGGGGTGGAATCGATGTCGGACGGGGGTGAAATAAGGATCACGGGCGCGGTGAATTCATCGGGCCACAAGAAGGGGGGGAAATTCCGCTTGGCGATCATGGACAACGGCGGCGGTATCAGGCGCGACCACCTGCCCAAGATCTTCGACCCCTTCTTCACCACCAAGCCCGACGGGACGGGTTTGGGCCTGTCCATCGTTCACAAGATCCTGGAACAGCACAACGCCGCCATCGAAGTGGAAAGCGTGGAGGGTAAAGGGACGAAATTTGTGCTGACCTTTCCTATGGAGACGCCGGCGCCGTGAAAAACCAGGCCCGCCACATCCCCTTTGCCAGGGTGCCATAAACCCGACGGAGGTGGAAAATGCTGAGATACAGGATCCTCATCGTTGACGACGACGAGCTGCTCCAAAAGCCGTTGAAACATATCCTGTCCGGAAAATACGAAACCGTCGTGGCGGCGAGCGGAGAAGAGGCCATCGACGTGATCGAGAGAGAAAAGATCGACCTCGTTCTGCTCGATATCCGTCTCCCGGGGATGGACGGCATCGAGACCCTCAAGGCGATCCGCGAAAGGGACGATAAGATCCTCGTCATCATGATGACGGCCTTCGAGGACATCAAGACCGTCATCACGTCAATGAAACTGGGGGCCTTCGACTACCTCGTGAAGCCCCTGGACATGGAAGAGATCGAGATCATCGTCGAGCGGGCCCTCGAAAATCTCAGGCTCAAAAAAGAGTTGGAGATCCTGAGGAAGGCGTACATCCGGGAATTCGAAATAGACAAGATCGTGATGGTCAGTAAGGAGATCTGCGAGATCTTCGACAAGGCCGATAAAGTGGCGCGCAGCCCCGACACGACGGTTTTGATCGAAGGGGAGACGGGGACGGGGAAGGAAATAATCGCCCGCTACATACACAATCGAAGCGCCAGATTCGGAAAGCCTTTTCTGGCCATCAACTGCGGCGCCATCAACAAGGACCTCGTGGAGAGCGAGCTCTTCGGATACGAGAGGGGGTCCTTTACCGGGGGGTTACAGGAAGGAAAGGAAGGAAAGATAGAAGCGGCCAACGGCGGCACCCTCTTCCTGGACGAGATCAGCGAGATATCGCATCAAACCCAGGTGAACTTGCTGAGATTCATCGAAGAGAAGGAGTTCTACAAGGTGGGGGGAAACACGAGGATAAGGGTGGACGTCAGGGTCATCGCGGCGACCAACAAGGACCTCGCGGAGGCCGTGAGGGAAGGGACCTTTCGGAGAGATCTCTTTTACCGACTAAACGTCGCCTGTATCCGGGTGCCCCCCCTCCGGGAGCGGAGAGACGACATTCTGCCCATCGCCATGTTTTTCATGGACAAATTCAACAACAAGTTCGGGAAGAACTTTCAGTCCATCTCTAAAGAGGCCCGGGCCCTTCTCCAGGGCTATGATTGGCCGGGCAACGTCCGGGAGTTGAGAAACTTCATAGAAAGGATCATCCTGATGGAAGACGGGCGGGAGATCGAGGCCTCTCATCTCAAGATGCTCCTCGGACAGACGGCGCGCGACACGAGGAGACGCCATGGCGAGGACATCGACATCCCCCCGCACGGCGTGGACCTGGAAGAAATAAACAAGAGATACATCGCCCGGGCCCTCGAGGTAAGCAAGGGCAATATCTCCAAAGCGGCGCGGCTTTTGAACATATCGAGGCCGACACTGGCGTATAGAGTCGACAAGTACGGGCTGGCAAACGGGCGGCGGCGCTGACCATTTCAGCAAATGGAGAAATCTCGAGCATATGGTCAATTCACGCCTCGTCACCCAAGGCGGCCCGGCCGGGCCTGTTTGGGGCGTCTCCCGTTTGCGTCCTTCATCATTTCCTGAAATCGACATCCCCGCCCCCCGGGGCGGCTGGTCCATACGGTAACGAATACAGGCCGTTGTGAATGCACGCGGCCCGGCATCCGTTTTGCTCTTGATAGGTGTTTGTCTTGCTCTGCAGCGTGGGGGAGCCGGGCGGTTCCCCCGTCGAGACGCCCAGAAACGACAGGGTCCAAAAGAAAGGAGGAGAAGGCTATGGCAGAGAGGAAATTAACCACATTCGTTTCCGGATTCGATTATCTGGAAGCACCGCGCTGGCGTGAGGGTCGTTTGTGGGTTTCGGATTTCTACACCCACCAGGTGATCGCCGTCGACCCGGAGGGGCGGGTGGAGAAGGTCGCCACGGTGGAGAAGCAGCCCTCGGGCCTCGGCTGGTTACCCGACGGGCGGCTCCTGGTCGTGTCCATGCTCGATCGCCGGGTGATGAGGCGTGAGGCCGACGGGTCCCTCGCCGTCCATGCCGACCTGTCCGGTGTCGCCGGCGGTCCCGCGAACGACATGGTCGTGGACGCCAAGGGCCGGGCCTACGTGGGCAACTTCGGTTTCGACCTCATGGGCGGGGCCCCCCTCGAGACGGCCAAGCTGGCCCGCGTGGACGCCGACGGCAAGGTTTCCGTGGCGGCGGAGGATCTCTTCTTCCCCAACGGGATGGTGATCACCCCGGACGGCGGCACCCTCCTCGTGAACGAGACCTTCGGCAACCGGGTCTCGGCCTTTGCCATCAAGGCCGACGGCACCCTGGGGCCCCGGAGGGACTGGGCCGTCTTCGGACCCCTGCCCGAGAGCGGCGATCTGGCCCAGTTCTTCCCCAAGATCAAGGTGGCCCCCGACGGCTGCGACCTCGACGACGAGGGCGCCCTGTGGATCGCCGACGCCGTGGGCAACCGGGTCATACGCGTGGCCGAGGGGGGGAAGATCCTGGACGAGATCTCCACGGGTAACATGGGGGTCTTCGCCTGCGCCCTCGGCGGACCCGATCGCCGGACCCTGTTTTTGTGCGTCGCCCCCGACTACCACGAGGACAAGCGCCGGGGGGCGGGTGAGGCGGCCCTGTGGACGGTGAAGGTGTAAACGGCCAAAAACGAACGAAACCTTCCGGGGGAGCCGCTCCTGTCACTCTGGTCCGGCGGCGGGACGGGGGGTTATTCGCAACCTTCGGCAATCGCTCAAGAAAAATTGACAAAAACGGGTTTAGTGGCTGAGGAAAGGAGGAGGGTTCCATTATGGATAAAAGGGAGAGTCTGCTCTTGTCGCCCCTGAAGGTGGGCGAGGTGACCCTGAAAAACAGGTTCGTAGTGGCCCCCATGGTGACGGTCTTCTGCGACCAGGACGGGATGGCGACGGATCGTTTCATCGCCTACCACGAGGCCAAGGCGCGGGGCGGCTGGGGGCTGATCATCGTCGAGGATTACGCCGTGGATCCCATCGGCCGGGGTTTCTGGACGCCCGGCCTGTGGAAGGACGAACAGATACCGTCTCACGCCCGCCTGGTGGAGGCGGTTCACAAGGCCGGGGCGAAGATCATCGCCCAGATATACCACGCCGGCCGCCAGACGAGTTCGGCCCTCGTGGGGGCCCAGCCCGTTTCGGCCTCCCCCGTTCCCTGCCCCGTCATGGGCGAGGTCCCCCGGGAGCTTGCCCGGGAGGAGATCGCGACCATCGTGAGGCAGTTCGGGGAAACGGCCCTGAGGGCGAAGAAAGCGGGGTTCGACGGCGTGGAGGTCCACGGGGCCCACGGCTACCTCATCGCCCAGTTCATGTCCCGTTACTCCAACAAGCGCACCGATGGGTACGGCGGCCCCCTGAAGAACCGCCTGCGGTTCCCCCTGGAGATCATCGCCGAGATCAGGAAACGATGCGGCCAGGACTTTCTCATCGATTTCCGCATCTCCGGGGATGAGCACGTCCCCGGCGGCCGCACCATCGAGGAGACGAAGGTCATCGCCGCGGCCCTCGAGGAGGCGGGTCTGAACATGATCCACGTCTCCGTGGGGACCTACGAGAGCGTCGCGTCCATCATCCCCCCCATGGGGACGCGCCTGGCCTGGATCACCGACTACGCGGCGGAGGTCAAGAAGGCCGTCAAGATACCCGTAGTCACCGTGGGACGGATTAACGACCCCCTGGTGGCGGAGGAGGTCCTCCGTTCGGGTAAGGCGGACCTCATCGCCATGGGGAGGGGGTCCCTCGCCGATCCCGAGCTCCCGAACAAGTACGCCCAGGGCCGTTACGAGGACATCAGGCACTGCATCGGCTGTCAGCAGGGATGCCTGGAGATCCTTTTCCGCAACGAACCCATCCGCTGCCTCGTGAATCCGACCCTCGGCTTTGAGTACAAAGAGGAACTCAAGAAGGCCTCCCAGCCCAAGAAGGTGACCGTCGTGGGGGGAGGCCCCGCGGGACTGGAGGCGGCCCGGGCGGCGGCGACGGCGGGGCACAGGGTGACCCTGTACGAGCGGGAGGACCGTCTGGGCGGTCAGTTCCTGGCCGCGGCGGTGCCGCCGGGCAAGGGGGAGATCACCTCCTACCTCGCCTGGGCGGAGCGGCAACTCGAGAAGCTGGGGGTGACGGTTAAACTCAACACCCCCTACGACGAGGCGGCTTACCGCCAGGACGAGGCCGAGGTCGTCATCGTGGCGACGGGGGCCTGCCAGACCAGGCCCCCCATCGAGGGTATCGACGGGAAAAACGTCGTGACGGCAAGGGACGTCCTAATGGGCAAGGCGACGACGGGCCCGCGGGTGGTCGTCGCCGGGGGCGGCATGGTGGGCTGCGAGACGGCCACCTTCCTCGCCTCCATGGGGAAGGCCGTCGCGATCGTCGAGATGCTCCCCGCCATCGCCACGGACGAGGAGATCACCCGCCGGGCGGCCCTTTTGAAGATGCTGGAGGAAAAGAAGGTGGAGGTCCACACGTCCGCCGAGATCAAGGCGATCACGGAAAAGGCGGTGCGCGTGACCAAGGGCGGCACGGACCTGGAGATCCCGGCGGACACGGTGGTCCTGGCCCTGGGCATGGCCTCGGAGTGCGTCCTCACGGACTCCGGCGGCAAGGCGGCGGAGGTCAAGATCGTGGGCGACGCCGTCAACCCCCGCAACGCCCTGGAGGCCATCAGGGAAGGCTTCCTCGCCGGGGCGGGCATCTAACCCCGTCGGGGGGCATGATACCTGACCCGTAACGACCCGGATTCCTCGGGTACACTTACGGGGGAAAGGTATCATGTCCCCCGATTTCCCATGATCTTCGCAAACTTCTGAAGTTTCCCCTTCTTAGCCAGTGTCAATGATCGGCGCTATAGAGCCATTCTGTGATCGCCGTAATGGGACCAAGGG
>ERZ795052.175-NODE-175-length-98068-cov-19.660821_pt1 | contig 98068 bp, 74 predicted proteins | sample MGYA00375136_ERZ795052 | MGnify/ENA primary metagenome ERZ795052 (study PRJEB30181, sample SAMN05720156) | activated sludge metagenome | isolation source: Anaerobic digester | place: Japan | collected 2015-05-26 ...
TGCACAGGGAAAGCCGGCGAATGCGCGGTGATTGGGGGTGATTGCGCGGCGAAAGAAGCTGAATGTGTGTGAACGTGTGGTGGATGTGCCGAGATGTGCGGAGACTGTGCGGTGGTGTGCGGTTATTGCGTTAATCAGCGCGAGGTTGCGAGGAGACACTGCACAAGCAACGCCAGACGAAGCCACGAATGGACACGAATCGACACGAATTGTACTTCTAATTAAAACCGATGCTAATCCTCTTGGTGATTGGGGGGACACTCTTTTTCTTGAAGGCACGATCCATAAACGAATCAGGCTTGGGCGGGCTGCATTATTCGGATCAGGGGGGGTCTTGACGCATCGCTTTCGGGGCGGATAATCGTGGCGTGCTGACGTGTGGAGGCAGAAAATCTACAAACAATGAGCCCACTAAGCACAAGGGACCTTGCGATGGCAAGCAGAATCATTGACTCGCGCCTTGTGTGACCGTGTGCCTGCCGCGGCCGTACCGCCTTGGAGATAATCTGTGGCAGAAGAGTTCTACTGCCGACGACAAGGGAAACTCGTTTTGTCCAGGGGCCTCTGTGCTCACAAATATGGCACAAGGTCTGGGCACGAATGTTGGTGACGGCATCCAAGTGATTACGTCACCCGACGGGGTCAGAATCGAATGGTTCGTAATACCATAAATGACAGGTCGTACTATGAAGGATTGTCCAGCAATCGAGATCTGTATGCGTATTTGCTGTCCTTTTCGTCAGCATTGAAGCAGCGAGGATTGACGTCTTTGAGCCAGTTACTTGAATTCGCGACTGCTCACGCGTCAGCATGTATCTCTACGGAGTTTCTTGGTGAATGTCGAATTGCGATCAGGGAGGTACTAAGCAGGGAAAAGGGGGCGTTGACCGACGACGAACGCTATTGGTCTGCCTAAAGCAGCGACCGAAGATCACTTGGGCAACCCACGCATAACAGCAACAACCAGTATACGCACATCCACGGGGAGTATGTCTGGGGGCTCACTGAGGATGCCTATCCCGAACTCGACCCGCTCCGCGAGTGGGAAGCAATCTTGGTGGCGATTTGGAGATCGTCAATCCTTCAAACAGTGTTCAAGTAGACTGGTTCCACATGCCATGACAAACGAATTTAAGAATAACACAGAATTGTTTGACTTTGCGCGGTCACTTCGGGATTTGCTGAAGGATCAAGGCTGCGTGGCTGAAGCTAACGAACTCAGCGAGGTGGTAGATACTGCCTGGACCACAGCTTCCGAGGCGTTGGGGGAACTTAAGCTCTCCCTGATGCGCGTCGGGCCGTGTGTCAAACCACGAAGTTACGAAGAACCACGAAGGAGTTTACAATAACGGCGTGGATTGGTTTCCGGCGGACGATGAGGAAGAAGGGCTGGCGGGCGAGATAGATGATCTGCCTTACACCACGGCCATTTGCGGCCCGCTGGAATTGTCGCCGGATACACGATACGAAATCGAGCTTACCGTCAATCACGCAGTGTGGTCAGTCAACGATGACGGGATTCCTTATGTTGTTGACAAGGACTCTGAGGTGGAAGTTATCTTCACGACGGGCTCGATGCCTTGAAGGGACGTTGACGAGCCACCATACTGCACAGGCCGTCAAGGTGATAGAAGTACCAGTCCTGGCGCCATGGCCGCCGGGCGTCACCATACATATCGGCTCGTCAATTCCGGGACGGCAGACGAATTTTCCCAAAAACACGCGGCATCATCGTATTTGGTAAAGGATCGCGGCGCAGCAACAGGGGAGAAATTAAAAGCGGATTGCACAGATTTCGCTGATTATAAACATTTATCATTTGATTCCTAAATACCCGAATACCTAATTTTGTCTCAAACGGCAACGCCGGGTTGCAGCCGGGAACGGTGCGGCGGGGCGGAGCTTGACATGGTTGCGGATATTGGGTATCGTGCTTGTGTCGGGGGTGATGGTATTCTTTTTGGTGGCGGCTGCGGGCGGATGAAAAGGGCGTCAAAGGCACGGTTTGCGGCGATTGCGCTGATGGCGGCAGGGGCTTTGGCGCTGGCGGTGCGGTTTACGGTGCGGGATGCTTTTCTGCTTACGGGTGTTGTGTTTTATGCGTGCCCGCTGATTGTGACGGGCGGCATTTTTCTGGCGGCGGCGGGGCTTTGGGTAAGGCGCCGTTCGTTCGGGTGGGCGGTGTTGTGCGTGCTGATTGCGATCGTGTGCGGCGGAGGGTGGGTGAAGGCCGTGCGCTGCTGCGGCGAAGGTGGATCGGGGTCTTCGGATGCGGTGCGGGTGCTGGTGTGGAATGCGGGCAGGCTGGTGGAGGAGAAGGCGGGTGAGGCCGTGGAATGCCTGTTGAAGCATGTGCCGGACGTGGTCGTGGTGGTCGAGTCGGGCGGCCTGGGGGCGGTGTTGGAGAGGTGTGGGCGTGTGCGGCAGGGCTATGATGCGGCCGCAGCGGCCGACGAAGGGCTTACCGTGTTGGCGAAAGGCCGGGTGGAGGAGCTGGCGCTGCAGACGGTAGGGCGCAGGGGCAGGATCGCACGGTGCCGGGCGGTGCTTGCGGCGGGGGCGGTGAGGCTGATCGTGGTGGATATGGACAGCAACCCGTTCATTTCGCGGCGGGCGGCGATGGAGGAGATCGGGCGGCAGATCGCGGCGGAGCCGGCGGACATCATCCTCGGCGACTTCAACACGCCGGCGGATTCGGTGCTCTTTGAGCCGCTGCGCAAGGAATACGTTCATGCGTTCGAGCAGGCGGGCAACGGCCTCAACGTGACATGGCCGTGCGGGCTGCCGATCATGGCGATTGATCATATCTGGGTGCGCAGGTCGCTTGCGGCCGTGTCGGCGAAGATCATCACAACATTCAAGAGCGATCACCGGATGGTGTTCGCGGAGATAGACCTGGGAGGCAAGAATGCAGTCAATTAGACACCGGTACGTCAGATCGTCGGTCATGTCCTTTGTCGCGGTGCTGTTTGCGGCGTCCTGCCAGTGGGCGGCGGCGGCCGAGTACGTCGCGGGCCGGCATTACTTCGGGGAGAACAAGTACATCGAGTACATCGCGGGGGATGCGCCCGTGATTATCACGGCGCCGCACGCCGGCAATCTGACACCGGCGGCGATGCCGGATCGCACGTACGGCACGCTGGTGACGGACCGCAACATCGATCGATTGGTGCTGGCCTTCGCCAAATCGTTTCACGAAATGACGGGGCGGTATCCGCACGTGGTGCTGTGCCATCTCAAGCGGACGAAGCTGGACGCGAATCGGGATATCGAGGAGGCCGCCCAGGGCAACGCATTGGCGGAGCAGGCGTGGCGCGAATGGCACGCCTTCATCGATGCGGCCAAGGAAGCGGCGGTGGAACAGTACGGCTGCGGCCTGTACATCGACGTTCACGGCCACGGGCACGCTGCGCAGCGGCTGGAGTTCGGCTACAACATTACGGGCAAGCATCTGCAGCTTTCGGATGCGGAGATAGTCAGGCACAGGGACCGGTCGAGTCTGCGGGCGCTGGCGGAGACAGCGGATACGGAATTTGCAGCGCTTTTGCGCGGGCCGGCGAGCTTCGGGGCGCTGATGGCAGCGAGGGGTTTTCCGTCGGTGCCCAGCCCGGAGTTTCCGGATCCGAACGGCCTGCCCTATTTCTCCGGCGGGCCCAACACACGGCGGCATGCGTGCGGGGCGGACAACAGGATCAGCGGATTTCAGTTGGAATGCAACTTCAAGGGTGTGCGCGATACGGAGGCCAATCGCAAGCGGGCGGCAGCGGCACTGGCGGAGTCGGCGATCATCTATCTCAAGACGCATTACGGAATCGACATGAAGCGGACGGAGGAGGTCTTGACGGCGGCTTCGACGAACTGAGGGCGCGATTTGGCCGATAGAGTCATGCGATGGCCAGGCAGAGCGCGGGCATATTGGTGTATCGGCGGGTTGACGGCGGGTGCGAGGTGCTGTTGGTGCATCCGGGCGGGCCGTTCTGGGCGAAGAAGGATCTCGGCGCGTGGTCGATTCCGAAGGGGGAGTTCGGGGCGGATGAGGATCCGTTTGCGGCGGGGCGGCGCGAGTTTTTCGAGGAGACGGGCCTTTCGGTGGAGGGGGACTTTGTGTCGTTGGGTCAGGCCAGGCAGGCCGGCGGCAAGGTGGTTTACGCCTGGGCGGTGGAGGGCGACGTGGACGCGGCGGCCGTGCGGAGCAACACATTCCGGATGGAATGGCCGCCGGGGTCGGGCCGGCAGCAGGAGTTTCCGGAGATAGACCGGGCGGCGTGGTTTACGCCCGAGGCGGCGCGTGAGAAGATACATAAGGGCCAGGCGGTGTTTATCGACCGTCTTGTTGCGCAGCTCGGCATTGTGTAGGCGTGGTTATGGGGTGGGCTCTGCGGCGGCAAGGATCTGCGTCCAGACGCGGAGGAAGTTTTCGCCGCAGATCTTTCGGATGTCTTCTTCGGACCAGCCTCGCTTGAGCAGTTCGCCGATAAGGTTCGGGTAGCAGGAGACGTCCTCCAGTCCGACGGGCAGATCATCGCCGACGCCGTCGAAGTCCGAACCCAGGCCGACGTGATCGATGCCGACGAGTGCGGCGACGTGGTCGATATGATCGACGACCTCGGCGACGGTGGCGCTGCCCACGGGGTGGGTCTGCTTGTAATTGGTAGCCCAGGCGTCTCTGGTCTGTTTGTCTTCGTCCTGGTGTTCGGCATGATACGCTTCGATTGCTTCGGAGCGGGCGCGGCTCCTGCGGGCGACGTCGGCGTTGATGAACATCGACCCGAAGCAGATCTGGATGATGCCGCCTTTTGCGGCAAGCGCCTTGATCATATCGTCGTCCATGTTTCGCTCCATGCCGGGGGTGAAGTGCCGGCAGGAGGAATGGGAGGCGATGACGGGCGTTCTGGAATGCTCCAATACGGCGTAGAAGCTTTCATCGCTGAGGTGCGAGACGTCGATCATCATGCCGATGCGGTTCATCTCGGCGACGAGTTCCCTGCCGAACGGACTGAGGCCGCGCCATTTTCGCCGGCTGTCGTACGACGAATCGCAGACGTGGTTGCACTTGCCGTGGCAGAGGGTGATGTATCGCACGCCGCGGTTCCAGTAGTGCCGAAGGTTGGCGAGGCTGCCTTCGATGGGGGCGGCATTTTCGATGGCCAGGAGGAACGTGACGCGGCCATCTCCTGCCTGGGCGCGGACTTCGTCGGGCGAGTACGCCAGTTCGAATCTGTCGGGATGGCGGCACACGATGTCTTCGACGGCGTCCAGCGTCGCATCGGCATAGGCCTTAGCTGTGCCTTCGGCTTCCTTGTCCGGCGGGATATAGGCGACGATGAAGAAGGCATCGAGGCCGCCGGCGATAGCGCGCGGGTAGTCCAAGTCGCCGGTGGTCGACTGTGAGATGTCCTCGGGGTTCTGTTCCAGGCGATGCGGCACGTCGATGTGCGTATCGATAATCAGCAGTTCCTGTGCCAGCTTCTGTGCTTTGTCCATAGGTATTCGATCCTCAGTGGGCCGCGCGGCTTGCCGGAAGGGCGGCGGCGGCGATCAGGCACACGTAAAAGTTGTCATCGTGTTTCTCTGTTTTTGTTTGGCGTTTCATTGCAGTCGGGCTGACGGGGGCAGAGCGATTTGCAGGTCGAAGGGTTTGTACCGGATGAAATCGAGCACCTGGACCTCGCTGACGGTGACCATGCGTTCGGCCGTAATCGCAAAACGGACGTACCGGGCGTCGACGGGGGCAGACAGGGGAAGATCGTAGAGGAATCCCTGTGCGGTCTCGTCGTCGGGCATCATGTGGTTGACGGGAACGTCCTTGCGGCGGAGGTTGAGCCTGAACCGGCCGCGCGACGTGTATGTGCTGCCGTCGAGGGATGTGAACACCTCGACCTGGTCACGCACTTCGCCCTTGAGGGCATCCCACCACGGCCAGCCGGCGGCCAGATGAATGCGAAAGCCGCCGCATGACTGAACTTTGCCCAGGTCGAGATCGATCCTGGGGCGCTGTCCCTCTGACCACAAGAGCGCGTAGGCCGGCCCGATGCCGCCGGCGTAGTTTGGCCCGACCACGCCGTCGGTGAGGCGGACGCCTTCCGGATCGCCCGCGCCCCAGTTTGTCAGCGACGGGATTGAGACGGTGTAGGGCCTGCCGACGGCGAGGTTCGTGCCGTAGACGGCCCAGGTCGGCATGTATCTCGTCCCGCCGACGTTACGGCCATCGGAATAACCATATTGCAGGGCGGCGTCTTTGTCGGGAATCTGCAGCTTTAGGCTGGTGACGACGGGGTGGTCGGCGCCGCCCACATTGATCGTGTATGTGTGCGGGAGGGTGTGGATCCGTTCGGTATGGCTCCTGCGCACGAGGGAATAGTCATCCTGCACCTCGCTCCAGTCGAAGGTCACGGCAATCGGCTCGAAGCTTGTCACGGCGGGGCGATAGTTGACCTCCATCCGCACGCTGTAAAGGCTGCATGCATCGTGGCCGGCGTGCGGGCCGTTGAGTGCGTACTTGAACAACACGGAACGGCAGCCGGCGGCAATCTTATCGCATGTCTCGAAGTGAATCACGTCCCACGGCTGTTCGGTGTCGGTGAGTGTATAGGTGGGCTGCCACGTTTGCCCTGCATCGAAGGAGTGGAACAGCCGGATGTTGGAACCCGGCGCACGATTGTAGAATCGACCGCCGTAATGAATCCGCACGATATCTCCCGGCGCGTCGACCCTGAAGACGACGTACGCTTCCTGGCCGGTTTTTGCGGCGTACATCACGCCCTGGTAGCCGGGGTGCTCGGTTCGCGCGGCGATGTTCTTCTGTTCGCAGGCGCAGTCGCCGTACCGATCCCGGCGAAGGTCCGGCCACAGGACGATGCTGTCGGTCTGCTCGCCTGCCGCAACGTGGACCGTGTTGGCGCCCAGGAGCAGCCGCGGCTGTGTTTTGCTGTTGAGCATGGTGGTGGTGACAAAGGCGATTCCCAGGAGTCGAACGTCGTCGGGGGCGACGGCGCTGGAGAGCGTCAGGCGGATCAGCACTTCATAACTGCCGTTGACCTCGTTGAGTAACTGGAGGCCGGCGTGTACTGCGCCGGTTTCTTCAATGGTCTTGACGTGTGTCCACGAGGCGCCGTGCGTGGTGCTGACGGCGATGCGGCACAGGTCGTCCGCCGTGCGCCGCGACAGGGTCGCGTCGATCTTCATGTTGGTGATCACGTTGGCGCCTTGAACGCGGAAGATCACTTCGCCGGGCGCGCCGGCCTTTGCCGGTGCAATGCCGCCGTCGGGCAGCACGCGGCAGCCGGTCATCGAATAGACCTCTTCGTCAATGGCGGCGGGCCGCAGTGTCGGCTCGAACGTCCAGACGCCGTTGCCCCGAATGCGGTATCGCGGGTTGACAGACTCGGGGTCCTTGCCGTTGTTGGGCACGTAGTACTCTGGGGTCGTGCCCAGGCTTGCGTAATAGCGGGTGTAGGTCTCGCGGGGTCGGAGGTTAAGGATGTAACGGTGGCCGCGGTCCTGATTCAAGTAGTAGGTGCGGTGCTTGAGGGCGTTGGGATTGAAGCATCGGGCCTCCTGATCGAGGTCGCGGGGGCAATCGGCGCCCGTCAGAAAGCCGTTGGGGCTTGTGGCGGTCAGACAGTGGTATTTGGCGATATGCCCGAACTCCGCCCGGCCGCTGGAGGCGGCGCAGGCGAGCGTGCGGCCGACGTCTTCGACGCCGGCCAAGGTCCGGCCGTCGCAGAGCGTATAGATGGCCGACATGCTGTTGTCGTAGACGTGCCAGCGGCCGTCATATTCGACCTCGCTGACGGTATGGGCGGTGATGTCCCAGAAGCGGGTATTGAGCCCCATCGCCTGCCAGATCGAACAGTTGATCCCCGCCACCGTGCTGCACATCGTGTAGCCATAATCGTTGAACTGGCGGATGGGGTCTGTGCACTCCAGGCCGTGAACGTGCATCGGGCTGGTCTGGCGGCGGGCGAGGTGAGTCCAGTAGAACATGGCAAGGCACTTTTCTTCGGTCGTGGGCCAGCGGCTCGTGATACTGCTAATCATGCTGTCCATGTCGGAATAGTCCGGGCCGGCGTCGGTGACGACCTTCAGATTGCAGACTCCGGCCAAAGCGGCGGCCGAGCACAGCGCCAGAGCCGCGCACAAAACACGACTGGACCGAACAATATCACGTGTATGCCGCATATCGCCGCGTCCTGACAAACAGGGATCCACTGAGCCTTAGCACGAACCGCAGGGGGGCAGTATAGCTGAGCGGCCCTGCTTATACAAGCCGGCTGCTGCCGGCGGCGAGGGCGGTGTGCTTGCCCGCCGGCCGCCGAGTGGCTATACTTGCTGCAACGGGCGTTTTTGTCCGGCCAACAGAACAGTTTTCGGGGAACAAACATGAAAAACGCATTCATCGCACTCATCTGGCTGCTTGTGTCGGCTTCCGGTCTGTCGGCCGGGCGGCAGGCGAAGATTTATGAAAAAGGCCTGACGATCCCGACATACGGAGTAGCCGAGGCCGATCCGAACCCGTGGTTCTACGTAGATCGCACCTACCAGGGGGCACAGGGGCGGGTGTATCCTTACCCGATGTCGGATGTCCTGACGAACGAACGCGCCGACAAGACGTGGAAAGCCGTCTACCTGGAAAACGACTACATCGAGATATGTGTGCTGCCGGAGATCGGGGGGCGCATATTCAGTGCGATGGACAAGACCAACGGCTATGACTTCTTCTATCGGCAGAGCGTTATCAAGCCTTCGCTGATCGGCATGTTGGGGGCGTGGATATCCGGCGGGGTCGAGTGGAACTTTCCGCATCACCACCGGTCGCGGACGTTCATGCCTATGGATTATCAGCTTGTCGAAAACGCGGATGGCAGCCGCACGCTGTGGCTTGGCGAACTCGAACGCCGCCACCGGATGCGATTTGTGCTGGCGATTACCGTCTATCCGGACAGGTCGTACATCGAGGTGACGACAAAGATATTCAACCGCGCGCCGGTGGTCAACTCATTCCTTTACTTCGCCAATCCTGCGGTGCACGTGGATGAGAACTACCAGGTGCTTTTCCCGCCGGGGACGCAGTACGTTACGCAGCACGCCAAGAACGAATTCGCCCGGTGGCCGATCGCCAACGAGCGCTACGGCGGCCGACGGTACGACAACGTCGCCATCAGTTGGTGGAAGAATCTTACCCGGCCCGTGTCGTTCTTTGCGTGGAACTATGATGCGGATTTCTTTGCCGGTTATGATCACGGCAGGCAGGCGGGCGCGGCATACGTGGCGAATCATCACGTGGCGCCCGGCAAGAAGTTCTTCACGTTCGGCTGCGGCGAACAGGGCAAGATGTGGGACAAGATGCTTACCGACACGGATGGCCCGTACCTGGAGCTGATGGCGGGGGCGTACTCGGACAACCAGCCTGATTACTCCTGGGCCCAGCCATACGAGGTCAAGGTTGTCAGGCAGTACTGGTTCCCCATTCGCAAGATGAAAGACGTCAAGTATGCCGATCTCGAAGGGGCCGTCAATCTTGAGGTCGCCGACGGCAAGCAGGTCGACGTCGCTATCAATACCACGCGCCGTCACGCTGATGGGCGCGTGGTTCTGACGGACAGGGGCAAGACTGTGTGGTCCAGGACCGTCACCGTAGGGCCGGCGGAACCTTTTACGGCGCATATCGAACTGCCCGCAACGGCGGCCGCAACGGACCTGCGGCTGGCCCTGTTCTCGGCTGACGGGCAAGAGATACTGAGTTATCAGCCGAAGGATTACCCGCCAACCGAGATGCCCGCGCGGGTGGAACCGCCGCCGGCGCCGAAAGACATGAAGACGGTGGAGGAGCTTTATCTGGCGGGGCTGCGTCTGGAGCAGTTCCATAATCCCAAGCTCGACCCGCTGGACTATTATAAGGAGGCGCTGGCCCGCGATCCCGGTGACTACCGCACCAACACGCAGGTGGGCATTGTTTACTGCAAGCGCGGGATGTACGCCGAGGCCGTCGAAAAGCTCAATGCAGCCGTCGCCCGCGCGACGAAAAACTACACCAGTCCGAAGGATGGCGAGGCGCTCTACTACCTCGGGCTGGCCCTGAAGGCGCAGCACAAGGACAAGGAGGCTTACGACGCGCTCTACAAATCGGCATGGTCGTTGGCCTGGCGGTCGGCGGCCTATTATGCACTGGCACAGCTCGACTGTGCGGCCGGCCAATATGCAAAGGCGGTGGAGCACTTGGACGAATCGCTGGCCACCAATTCGCAGAACACCTCGGCCATGAACCTAAAGGCGGCGGCGCTGCGAAGGCTGGGCAAGACTGACGGGGCGCTGGCCAGCGTGGAGCAGGCGTTAGCCTTCGATCCGCTGGACCCGTGGGCGCTTTATGAGTATGCGCTTTGCCGCACGGCGGGCGGTCTCACAGCGGCCGCACGGCGCTCGCTGACCACACTGGACGATATTATTGCCCGCGATGAACAGGCAGCCATTGAGATCGCCGCCGATTATTCGAACGCAGGCCTGTGGACCGAAGCAGTCGGCGTGCTCCAACGGGCAAAGGCAGCATCCGACAGCCCCATGCTGTATTACTGGCTCGGCTGGCTTCACGACAAGCGCGGCGAAACGGACGCCGCGGGCGAGTGCTTCAAGCTGGCCGCGGCCGCCTCGCCGCGTTACTGCTTTCCGTTCCGCAACGAGTCGATTGAGGTCCTGACAAAGGCGCAGGAATACAACCCGAAAGATGCACGGGCGCCGTATTATCTGGGCAATCTGCTGTATGAACGGCAGCCCGAAAAGGCCATCAGCGAATGGGAGAAAGCGCGGCGTCTGGATGACACATTCGCGACGATCCACCGTAACCTCGCCTTCGCCTACGGCCAGGTACGAAACGATCTGCCGGCAGCAATCGCCGCCATGGAGAAGGCCGTCGCCTGTGACCCGTCCGATGCACGGCTGCTCTTCGAACTGGACGAACTCTACGAGTCGGCCGGCGTCGACCCGCAGAAACGTCTGGCCATGTTCGACGCTCATGCCGAAACCGCGGCCAGACGCGACGACGCCATGACGCGGTACGTTGCGCTGCAGGTGTGGGCCGGCCGGTACGACGAGGCCATTGCAACGCTGACCACCCGCCGTTTCAACAAGTGGGAAGGCGGCGGCGAGATTCACGACATCTATGTCGATGCCCACCTCCTCCGCGGCCTTAGGCACATTGATGAGAAACGTATCTCCGAGGCCATCGCCGATTTCGAGGCAGCGCTTGAATACCCCGACAATCTCGAAGTGGGCCGGCCCGAATATGATGAAAAGGCCGCCCGCGTCTGGTACCTGCTGGCCCGGGCGTACGAAGATGCGGACAAACAGAAATCTGCCGAACTGCTCGACAAGGCGGTATCGGTCAGAACCAGCGATCCGGAGTTGCGATTGTTCCAGGCATGGGCCTATGCTTGTCGCGGTGAAAAGGAAAAAGCCGCGGTGATCTTCGAGGACGTGGTAAGGATTGGAAATGAGCGACTCCAGAACGCCGGTGACGAAGACTTCTTCGCAAAGTTCGGCCAGAAAGCTTCCAGAAAGCGGCGGCTTGCGCAGGCCCACTGGCTTATCGCGTCAGGCAGTGTGGTGGATCGCGCCGAGGCCCGCAAACACGTGGAGGAGGCGCTGAAGCTTGACCCGGCGCACGTGTGGGCCAAGTGGGCGTTGTCAAAGATGGCGGCGGCGCCTGAGAAGAAGGAGAACTGAGCTATGGCAGATGGCTTGCAGTCTCAGGCGCTTTGTTCATGCCTCTCAAGCCGTCCGCCAACGCCAGGAAACCAATCGACCTGTGGCACAGACCCAAGTGAAGGCGCGGGGAGGCTTTTTGCATTATGAAATCCATTACCGCATCCCGTATTGTTGCGCTGCCTTCACTGCTGGCTTCTTTAGTCGGGCCGGTGACCCTGCTCTTTCTGTATTCCCGCGCGTTGCTGCAGCCGCAGGAACACGCTTCCTTCATACAACGTGCGGGTATCGCCATCTACATCGTCGAGTTTCTTTCCATCCACTCCTCCGGAATGCTCCTACAGGATGCACAGCCCAAACGGAAGAAAGAGGCCAACCGACTGTTTCTCTTTGCAGTCTATACCGTCTTCATCTTCGGATCCATGTTTAAGCTCAGATGCTGGTTCATCGGGCTGTACTTCTTCCTCAGCCTGTGCACCAAAGTCTTTCTCTCGCGCTGCGTCGCAGATGACATCACCAGATCACAACTTGCTTTTGGCTGCCTGAACTTCCTCGGCTGCACCTTCATCGTAATCATCCTCGCGCCCGTTCTGAGAAACGCATTCCCATTGCCGCAATCCATCGCTGCTCAGCACCCTAACCACGCTTCAGGACTCTTTGTCGACACCCCCCAAGCACTGCTAACGTGGGGCATCCTCTACTTTCTTGCGGTCCTGGTCTTCAACATCGTTGTCTTCCTGGGACACACCACCATCCCTGAAGATTAGCGGCAGAAAATAGATGGGTAGAAGTCTTTTTGCGGAGTGGAAACAGACAATCACATGTTCATCGCCTGTGCAGGCGGGGGGGGGGGGGAATTTTGTAACTTTTGTGGGGGTGGGTGTGTATAATGCGGGGCGATTATCTTTGGGAAGGAAGTGGTATGGAAAAGAGGGTTATGCGATGGGCGGCGGGGTTGATCGTTGTTGCGGCAGTGGCGGCAGCGGGTTTGGGTGTACACCTGCTTGGCGGCAGACGAGGCACGCCTGAACCCGAGGCGGCATTAACGGGGCCGGAGGCCGAGCAAGTCGAGGCATCGCCGGCCCCGGCGGCGGATGAGGAGAGCGACGCGGAATACGAGGAGTTCATGGCATGGCTGGAGGCGGAGGCCGCCAGGAAGGATGAGGCCGAGGCGGCGGCGGTCGAGGCGCCTGTGGAGGAGGCGGCCGAGTCGGCGCCGATCGAGGAAGAAGCAGCGCCGGCGGTCGAGTCACCGCGACTGGCCGGACTGTTTGCGCAGATGGGCGGTGAGTGGAGCGGCGAGAGGGGCGAGGGGGGCGGCAATATGCCGCGGTGGCGGGCGATCTGGTCGGATCTGCGTTTGACGACGGAGGAGCAGTCGCGTCTGCGCCAGGGGTTCGGGCTGCTGATGGCACGCTGGGCGGCCATGCCGCCTGAAGAGCGGGCAGCGGAGCAGGCGAGATTGCAGGACCTGCGGATGCGGTGGGAGCCGATGGACGACGACGAGAAGGCCGCGGCCAGTCAGCGGGTGCGGGACCGTTTCGAAGAGTGGCGGATGAGCGGGCAGGTGGAGCTGCCGGAGCTTACTCTCGATTGACGGAGGCGCGGGATACTCGAGTCCGGCGATTATGACTGTCCGGAGCGTGGGGCAGGGATCGGCGGCAAGCTGGAGGATGGGGTGGAGATTTTCCGTATGGGTGTGAGCGGCGGTTTCGTGTTTTGTGAGATGTGGGCCGGCTGCGCGGGATGCCGGCGTGGTGCGATCAGGTTTTCATTTCGGGTCGCGGTCTTTTGGGCGGGGTACATTTCGACAATTTCGGGCGGCTGTTGTGCCAAACCTGCCAAAATGGCATACTTCAGGTTGGGGGGTTTTGTTTCATAACTTGCGGTGCGTCAAGGTCTTAGGATTTAGGGTGTGGCTGGCACGTCCTTTGCATTATTGAGATGATGCGGAAGGAATGTGGTTACAGGCCGCACAAGGGCAGTACTTGACTGAACGAATTGACAGGCAAAGGGAGCTTTGATCATGGCGAAGATTATCGGAATAGACCTGGGTACGACAAATTCGGTCGTCGCGGTCATGGAAGGTTCGACGCCGAAGGTTCTGGTGAATGCGTCTGGTTCGCGGCTGACGCCGTCGGTGGTGGCGTTTACGGACAAGGGCGAGCGCCTTGTCGGCCAGATCGCGCGGCACCAGCAGGTGACCAACCCGGAGAACACGATTTACTCGATCAAGCGGTTCATGGGGCGGCGGCATAACGAGGTCGCTGCGGAAGAGAAGATCGTGCCGTACAGGATCACGGGCGGCCCGGACGAGCTGGTGAAGGTCAACGTTCGGGGCAAGGAATACACGCCGCCGGAGATTTCGGCGATGATCCTGCAGGACTTGAAGAAGACGGCTGAGGACTACCTGGGCCATAAGGTGGAGCAGGCGGTGATCACGGTGCCGGCGTACTTCAATGATTCGCAGCGTCAGGCGACGAAGGACGCCGGGACGATCGCGGGCCTGCAGGTGGCGCGGATCATCAATGAGCCGACGGCGGCGGCGCTGGCGTACGGGCTTGAGAAGAAGAAGGAGCAGAAGGTTGCGGTGTTCGACTTCGGCGGCGGGACGTTTGATATTTCGATTCTCGATATGGGCGAGAACGTGGTCGAGGTGTTGAGCACCAACGGCGATACGCACCTGGGCGGCGACGATTTGGACGAGGTGCTGATCAACTACCTGGCGGATGAGTTCAAGAAGAAAGAAGGCATCGATCTTCGCAAGGACCCGATGGCGCATCAGCGGCTCAAGGAAGCCGCGGAGAAGGCCAAGTGCGAGCTGAGCAGCCAGGTCGAGACGACGGTGAACCTGCCGTTTATCACGGCGGATGCGTCGGGGCCGAAGCACTTGCAGATAGCGCTGACGCGGAGCAAGTTCGAGGCGCTGGTCGAGCCGGTGCTGGAGCGGCTGAGGCCTCCGTGCATGCGGGCGATGGACGACGCAGGTCTTTCGCCGAGGGATATCGCGGAGGTGCTGCTGGTGGGCGGCTCGACGCGTATTCCGAAGGTGCAGCAGATCGTCAAGGAACTGTTCGGCAAGGAGCCGAACCGAAGCATCAATCCGGACGAGGTGGTTGCGATCGGCGCGGCGATTCAGGGCGCCGTGTTGGCCGGTGACGAGGGCGTCAAGGACATCCTGCTGCTGGACGTTACGCCGCTTTCGTTGGGCGTGGAGACGTTGGGCGGGGTGATGACGCGGCTGATCGAGCGGAACACGACGATTCCAACGAGCAAGAAGGAGGTGTTCTCCACGGCGGCCGACAACCAGACGAGCGTGGACATTCACGTCCTGCAGGGCGAGCGCGAGTTTGCGCGGGACAACCGTTCGTTGGGGCGGTTCCAGTTGACGGACATTCCGCCTGCGCCGCGCGGCATACCGCAGATCGAGGTGAGCTTCGACATCGACGCCAACGGCATCTTGAACGTTTCGGCGAAGGACCTGGGCACCGGCAAGGAGCAGTCGATTGTGATCCAGGCGAGCTCGGGCCTTTCCAAGGAAGAGATCGAAAAGATGGCCAAGGAAGCCGAGGCGCATGCGGCCGAGGACAAGAAGCGGCGCGAGGTTGTCGAGCTGAAGAACCAGGCGGACCAGTTGATCTACTCGACGGAAAAGACACTCAAGCAGCACGGCGAGAAGGTGTCGGCCGAGACGCGGAGCAATATCGAGAACGCGATGAACAATCTGCGAGAAGCGGTCAAGACCGACAACGGTGACGCGATCAAGAAGGCGATGGAGAACCTTGCGACTGCTTCGCAGGAGTTGGGCAAGGTGCTTTACGAGGAAGCGGCGAAGAAGCAGGCGGGCGCTGCAGGCGGGGCCGAAACGGGCGGCAAGAAGCCCGAGGAAGGCGAGGTGCGCCGCAAGGGCGGCAATGACGTGATCGACGCGGAGTTCGAAGCGAAAGACCAGTAACGAAAATGCCTTACCGCTCCTTGGCACGAAACCGCGGCATCTTTTGCGAGGGCCGCGGTTTTCTTATGGCTTGAGCGTCCAGAAGCCGGAGAGCATAGCCAGGCCGATGGGCAGGTCGCCGGCGAGGCCCGTAAGGAGCGTGCGGAGGGGGACTTTGTCGAGGCGCATCAGGGCGAGCTTGACGGTGGCCGAGGACAGCCACAGGAGGCCGGCCAGCAGGTACGCCGCGGGGGCGGCGGTGACCAGGCAGACAAGGCCCAAGGCGATCAGGCAGCCGCCGAAGATGGCACGCATTTCGAGTTTGCCTTTCGGCGATGTCGGTTGGAGGTCGGTGACACGCATGAAGAACGCGGGGCGGATGAGGCCGATGAGGCCGAGGACGATGGAGGCGAGGCTGCCGAGCAGCGGCAGGATGGAAAGCAATGTACTCATGAGGTTTCCTCGGCAGCGGAGGGCGTTGAGGTCGTCGGCAGCGTGACGGTGAAGATTGCGCCCTGGCCGGGGCGGCTTTGGACGGCGATTGTGCCCTTGTGCTGTTCGATGATCTTTTTGGCGATGGGCAGGCCGAGGCCGGTGCCGGTCTTCTTGCCGGCCGTGTGGAAGGGTTCGAAGATGATGTGCGTATCGGCGATGCCGCAGCCGTTGTCACGGCAGGTGATGAGCACGCGGCGGTTCGGTTCGTCAAGCTGCGTGGTCACTTCGATTCTGCCCTGCCGGGGTTCCACCGCTTCGACGGCATTGAGGATGAGGTTTAACAGGGCTTCGGCGATGAGGTCGGGGTCGAGCGGCACGTTTTGGATGCGGTCGTCGGTTCGCAGCGCAATCGCGGCGTTTTTCCTTTCGGTTTCGGCTTGTGCGGTTTCGACGAGTTGGGCGAGGAGTTGGTTGAGGGGGCAATCTTTGATTGCGGGTTGGGTGTCGCGGCTGAACTTGAGCAGGTCGAGGATGAGTCGGTTGATCTGGTCAAGGCTGCGGTTGAGTATGGTCCAGCCCCTGCGGGCGCGTTCGATGTCATTGATGCGGAGGGCGCAGTCGACGACTTCGCGGCCGCTGGTGACGGTCTGGATGAGGTTCTTGATGCCGTGCGAGATGTTGAGTGCGGCAAATCCGGCGGCGGCGGCGCGCTGCTGTCGGCGTGCGGAGCTTTTCGGGACGAGCGTGCCGAAGGTGAGGCCGACCATGGTCTCGGCGCGTTCGTCGCCTGCGTGTGCGGCTGGTCTTTCGCCTGCTGGCGCGGCGGAGGGGGCATCGAAGAGGAGAACGGTGGCGCCGCAGCGGATCTGGTCGTTATGGACGAGCGCAATCTGGCGGGTGATGCGAGTTTCGTTTACGAACGTGCCGTTGGAGGAATCAAGATCGGCAAGATGCCATTGACCCTGGCACAGCGAGAGCTGTGCGTGTTGTCGAGAGACGGCCGCGTCGGGAAGGATGACGTCGCACGATTCGCGGCCGATGGTGAGCTGCGGCTGCGCGTCGGTGAGTTCGATCTTTCGGCCCCGGTCGGGCCCGGTGATGATTGTTATGTATGCCATAGTCGTTGTGGGCGGCTATTTTCCTATGCAGAAGGAGGAAAAGATTCGTTCCAGGATTGCCTCGTCGATGTCTTCTTTTTCGAGGCCGGCGAGGCGCTCGTAGGCGGAGCGGAGCAGCATGGCGGCGATTTCGTCGTTTTCGGCAGCGAGTTCGTCGATGGCCTCGTCAAGGTGTTCGACGGCCTCGGAGACGATTGCGTGATGGCGCTGGTTGATGGCGATGCGGTCGGCCAGGCCGCCGGGGCCGGTTGAGATTTCGATCAGGGTTGCTTCGATGCAGGCGGTCAGCGCCGAGACGCCGCCAGGAGTTCGCGTGCTGGAGGTGATGACGGGGCTGCCGAGCATGGCGGCAAGTGCGGCGAATTTGCGGGGGAGTTCGGCCTGGGGGACGAGGTCGGCCTTTGTGCCGACGATGACCGTGCGAGCGGGGCTGATCATGCGGCGTATCTCCACGTCTTCGCTGAAGTCGTCCCTGGACAGGTCGACGCAGAACAGCGCCAGGTCCGCGGCGTTGATGGCTTCGAGGGCGGCGCGTCTGCCGAGTTCGTCGAGCAGGCCGGCACTGGTCTGTGGGGGTCCGAGACCGGCACAGTCGAAGAGCACGCAGCGGCACTGCTCCAGTTCGAGGATGCCGGTGAGGACGTCGCGCGTGGTCGCGCGTGTTTCGGAGACGATGCTGCGCGGGCGGCCGAGCAAGGCGTTGAGGAGGCTGCTCTTGCCGGCGTTGGTGGCGCCGGCGAGGCCGACGGCGGGCAGGTCGATGGTGGCCTCGAAGCGGATACTGCCTTCGAGCAGGTCGTTGAGTGCGGCGCGGCTGCGGCGGGCGGAGGCGATGGCTTGATCGGCCGTGACGAAGGTGATGTCCTCGCCGCTGAAGTCCATGCCGGCTTCGAGCAGGCTGAGGAGGTCGAGGATCCGGCGGCGCTGGTCGGCGATGGTCTGTGCGAGTCGGCCGGAGAGCAGCCTGGCGGCGGCGGCGAGTTGGACGGTGTTGCTGCCGGAGACGACCTGGGCGACGGCCTCGGCCTGGGAGAGGTCCATGCGGCCGTTGAGGTAAGCGCGGAGGGTGAACTCGCCGGGGCCGGCGGGGCGGGCGCGGTTGTGCAGGCGGGCCATGATGGCTTCGACCACGGGCGCGGCGGCGATGACATGCAGTTCGGCGAGGTCCTCACCGGTATAGGATCGCGGGGCGGCAAAGGCATAGAGCACCGCGTCAAGGACCAGACCGTCGAATGTGATCGAACCGGTGGTCAGGCCGGGACATCGCATGGGCCGATCGGTTGAGAAAACTTCGGCGGCGGCGGCAAAGGCGGCGGGGCCGGAGATGCGGATAATGGATTCGCATATTGCCCCCGGGGTCGGCGCGGCGCTGCTGACGGCGCAAATTGTATCCCCTGTTTCGTACATAACGCGTCAAAGGTCGGCTGTCGGGCGGCGTTCAATTGAAACGCCCGGCGGCCGGGATTATGTCCTGAAGAAGGGCTTGGGCTTTTTCTTTTTTACCTTGCCGCCGGTCTTTTTGGTGACCGGTACGCGGCCGCGGGCCTCTTCTTCTTCTCTTTCGCGAATATGTTTGCGGATTACCATTTGTTCGATGACGCCGGCGGCGATGCTGGACATGATGTATAGATTGACGCCGGAGGGGCCGTTGTAGAGCATGATGGGGAACATGAGCGGGAACATGATCATCATGATCTTCTGCTGCTGGGCGACCTGCGGGTTGGTCTGTGCGGCGGATGAGGTGGGCATGAGTTTTTGCTGGAGGAACATGACGACGCCCATGAGAATCGGCAGCAGATTGAACGAGTTGAGCGAGCCGAGGAGCGGGATATTGATTTCACGGAATCGGAACAGGGCATCCGGGGCGGACAGGTCGGTGATCCAGAACGGCAGGAAGGGGGCGCCGCGGAGTTCGATGCTGGTGTAGACGGCGGTCCAGAGCGCGATCCAGATCGGCATCTGGAGCAGCATGGGCAGGAAACCCATGACGGGAGAGGCGCCCTGTTCCCGGTAGAGTTCCATAACGCGCCTGTTGAGCTCGGCCTTGTTGTCGCCGTATTTCTTTTTGATTTCCTCCATGCGCGGCGCGAGTTTCTGCATCTTCATCATGGAGACCTGGCTCTTCTTGGTGATGGGGTGGAGGAGGAGCCGCACGACGAAGACGAGGATCATGATGACGACGCCGTAGTTGCCTAACGGGCCCATGACGCTGTACATCCATTTCATGATGGTGATGATGCCGAAGGCCAGCGGTGCAATGATCGCAGACGGGCAGCAGCAGCCGCGGAAGTCGATGGTTTGATAGAAGGCCAACTGGCGGTAGATCGGGTGGCTTTCGAAGACGTCGCGGTCCTTGGGGCCGACGTACAGGTCGAAGCGGCGCGTCACGACGGCATCGTCGGCACCGGCCGGGGCGAGCTTGAGTTCGGTGGCGTGCAGGGTAAATCCGGCGGAGGCGTTGGCGGCGGGGTTCCTGGCGGCCGGGTCAGGGTCTGCAAACTGCAGCGTGCCTAAGGTAACGTTTTCGGGCACAAGGCCTTCGCGGGGCACAGGCCGCAGGATGGCGGCAAAGTACTTGTTGGTCAGCGCCGCCCAGACGAAGTTGGCGGTGCGGTTTCTGGGCTGAAGTCTGGTGCGCAGCTCATGGAGTGTGTTGCGCTGGCGGGCCTTTCGCAGCTTGGCGTAGTCCTTGCTGAGGGTTTCGATGTGCTCGTTGATTATCCATGCGGCCATGACCTTGCGCAGATCGGTTCCGATGCCTTCGCGGTCGATGCCGACAGGGCCCTGCATTTCCAGCACCGCCTCAAGCGGCACATTAGTGAGGTTTTCGACGGCGAGTTCACACTCAATATCGTATTGGCCGGCGACTACGCGGAAGGTCTTGGTCAGCCGGATCGCCTCCTTGCCGTTGGCGTCGCGCAGGACGGTGTGGAAGGTGATCTTTTCGGCGCCTTGTTCGGTGGTGCGGCCGAGGATCTCCCAGTTGAGCTGATGAAGCGCCAGGCGGCTGCCGGCAAGCCCGAAGTAGCCGTTGGCAAGCGAGGCAGGCAGGGCGACGTTTTCGGAAGACAGCAGGACGAGCGGCTGGGGGTTCTTGTGATGGCGGTCGTCGAATTCGCTGAGCGTGACCTTGCGAATGCCGGCGCCGCGGCTGGTGAATTCGACCTGGAATTTGTAGCGGTCGGGGTCGTCGCTTCGCTCGACCTCGGGGTACAGGGCGCCCAACGACTGCGTGTCGAGTCTGGCATGGACGGCTTTGAGTTGCGAGAAGTCATATTCGGGGCTTCGCAGGACGGGCGAGGCTTTGTCCTGCGGCGTATCGGACACAGTCTGCTCCTGGGCGACGGCGCAAAATCCGCAGAGGAAGAAACATGCCGCTGCAGTTATGGTCAGGACCGCTTTGTTTTTCATGAGAGAACCTTTACCGCGGGATCGTCCGCGTCAATGCATTACTATCGTCCGTCGGCCAGGCGATCACCTTCGAAATCGTCCAGTTCAGGAATAGCGTAAATCTTTTTGGCCGTCGTCTTGTAGTCGTATTCGAGGCGGACGAAGTGGACCTCGTTACCCTCGATGTAGACGTAGCTGGCCCGATTGTCCCTGTCTCTGGGCTGGCCGACGGAGCCTACGTTGATGATGGCCTTTTCGTTCTCCAGTATCGGATAAACGCCTCCGAGTTCGTCGGGGGTGTAGAAATCTGGATCTTCCAGGAAGACGCCGGGCAGATGGGTATGGCCCACGAAGCAGATATGCTGCGTGCGTTCGAAGAGGGCGTTGATCTTGCTCAGGGTCGTGTATACGTCGTCCGGGAAGAGATATTCGTTTATCGGTTTTCGGGGCGAGGCGTGCACGAAGTCGATGTGGGCCTTGACGTCGCCGAGGGTGGTTATGATGGTGCGGCGCATCTGCTGGCTGCCGAGATAGTTCCAGCGGCGGTTGCATTTCTCGACATCGGACTCTTCTTCGAGGACTTTTCGTGTCCAGTAAGAGGCCTGCTCGGCGCCGAGATTGAAGTTGGTCGGCTCGTAAAGCACGGCGTAGTCGTGATTTCCGAAGACGGAGATATCCGTCTTTTCGATGACGAGATCGAGGCACTCCTTGGGATTGGCGGCGTAGCCGACGACATCGCCGAGGCAATGGATCGTCTTGATGCCCCGTCTCTCGATGTCTTCAAGGACGGTGGTCAAGGCCTCGAGGTTCGAGTGTATATCACTGATAATCGCAAACATAGTGGTTATCAACCTGCAAAAACCGGGATACAACTTAAAACGCTTTTTTATAGCACACCGGGCCCGTCAATGCCAGCAAAACCGCTGCTAAATCGGCGTGTTTATGCATGTTGGGGCAAAATCCGCCCGGCGGATCAGCGGCGTCCGATAAAGCCCGCCTTTGTGCCCAGAGAGGCTATGAAGGGCGGCGGATAGCCTGCAAAAGACAGTCCATGCCGGCCGGGACGATGTTTTCGCGCTGCTGGTATTTCGCGATGGCGGCGGCGGCCATTGGCGCGGCGGCGGCGGGGCAAATCAGTTCCAGTCCGTCGGTTTGGGTCCATGCGCCGCGCAAGAGGGTGATGCTGATCATCAAGAAGGACATCTGGCGGAGGGTTCCGGGGTCCAGCCCGGTCAGATCGAACGGCAGGATTCGCGCCAGGGCGGCGAATGCGTTGGGGCCGTAGAGGGCCAACATGGCTGTTTTCTCGGTCATGTCGGTGACACTTGCGCCGGGGGATCGGGCGACAAGGGCTTGTACCTTTTCCATGATTTGCGTTCGCCGCCAGGGGGGCGTCAGGAGCAGATAGCTGCCCCTGAGGGAGCAGACTCTCAAAGGTGTTTCTTCGCCATCGGCAACCCACGACCAGTGGTCGTCGGCGGGCAGCTCAGGATCAGCCCCGGCCAGCGACTGCACGATGTATCCGGACCCTTCGCCTTTGACGGCGATTCTGCCGAAGCTGGTCAGGTCGAAGGCCGCGGCGCCGTTTGCGAGTGCGGCCTCTTCGCCGGCCGGATCGCCGAAATCCTTCGGGAGGCGCCAGCCGTCATATTCGGCAAAAACGGCGCCCATTCGCTCGTGAACGTTTTCAAACGGACTCGATAAAGACATAACGAACTCTCGCCAAGGCAACAGAACAGGTGCTTCCGGGGCCTTACCATACCACAGGCGGCCGCCGAATGCCAGCGCGATGCGCGAGACAATTTGCGATTTACATCGGGGCATGGCGTGTTATAATGTGATTTATCTAAGTCTAAGGAGTGCCCAGGTGGAAACAACACTTCTGGAAACACGCGGTCTGATAAAGCGCTACGCCGGCAGAACGGTGGTCGATGAAATCAATATTTCCGTCGCCCAGCAGAGCATTGTGGGCTTGTTGGGGCGCAACGGCGCCGGCAAGACCACGACGTTTCGGATGGTCGTCGGTATGATCGTGCCGGACGGCGGCGAAGTGATCTTCGAAGGCGTCAATGTGACCAAACTGCCGATGTACAAGCGGGCGCGGCTGGGGATGGGGTATCTGTCGCAGGAGCCGAGCGTTTTTCAGCGGCTGACGGTGCGCGAGAATCTGCTGGCGATTCTGGAGACGATGTCGATTTCATCGACCGAGCGCCATCGCAAGGCGAACCTGCTGATCGAGCGGTTCGGGCTGAGCGAGGTGGTCAACAGCCAGGCGCGGTTCCTCTCGGGCGGCGAGCGGCGCAAACTGGAGATCGCCCGCGCGATGGTGACGAATCCGTCGCTGATTCTTCTGGACGAACCGTTCAGCGGCGTTGACCCGATCGCGGTGGAGGAGCTTCAGGGTGAGATTCGCCGGCTGGTGGCCTCGGGCGTGAGTATCCTGATTACGGATCACAACGTGGAGAGGACGCTGGAAGTGGCCGATGCTGCTTATATCGTGGACCACGGCAAGGTGATCGGGTCGGGGTCGCCGCGCGAGGTGATTCAAAACGAGCTGGTGCGCAAGAGCTACCTGGGCCACACGTTCAGGGGCGACGAATTCGACGAGCCCGAGATGGGCGGTGGCGGCGACGGAGACGGCGTAAGCGGCGGCGCGACCTCGCGCATTGCACAGCGGAATTAGGAGCTGTTCATGGATGTGGAGAAATGTGAGCTTACGCGTTTTCCGGCGCCGGTGCTCGGGGAGCGCGCCCGTGAGGTGGAAGAAATCAACGACGACATCCGCCGATTGGTGGAGCGGATGATCGACGTGATGATCGAGCACAAGGGGGTTGGGTTGGCCGCGCCGCAGATCGGGGTGAGCCTGCGGATTTTCATCGTGTCGGTGGACGGCACGCGGGAGAACGTCAAGGTCTACATCAATCCGGAGATCAAGGTCGGCGGCGGATTCGAAACGCACGAGGAGGGATGCCTGTCGATACCCGGCGTGTACGCAAACGTCAAGCGGTACAAGAAGTGCACGGTGACGGCGACGGACCTGGAGGGCAACCGTTTCCGGCAGGAGGGCAAGGGCCTGGAGGTGCGAGCCTTTCAGCATGAATTCGACCATCTTGAGGGCACGCTGATCAAGGATCGTATGGGGCAGGTGCAGCTCATTTCGGCAAGGAAACAACTCAGGCAGCTCCGCGAAAAGTACGAAGACAAGAAGCAGGATTCTTCGGGGTCTTAACGTTTGGGCAAGGGGCGGCTGCCGCGGCCATGAGAATAGTCTATTTCGGTTCGGGTTCATTCGGTCTTCCTTCGCTGGAGGCGCTGCATCGTTCGGCGCACTCGCTTGTGGGGATCTTCACGCAGCCGGCGCGGCCGGCGGGGCGGCACAAGACGCCGCGGCCGACAGTCGTTGCCGAATGGGCCCGGCGGCATGGGGTTGTGTGTACCGAGGCCGAGGATATCAATGCGCCGGAAATGGTGGAGGCGGTCGCAGCCTGCGCCGGCGAGCTTCTTGTGGTGATAGCCTTCGGCCAGAAGATCGGGCCGGCCCTGATCGAGATGCATCCCCGCGGGGCGATCAATGTGCATGCGTCGCTGCTGCCGAAGTATCGCGGCGCAGCGCCGATCAACTGGGCCATTATCAACGGCGAGCGCGAGACGGGCGTGAGCATCATCACCGTGGTGGAGCGGATGGACGCGGGCTTTATTCTCGGCCAGGCCGCCATTCAGATCCATCCGGATGACACGGCGGACACACTGCATGACCGCCTGGCGGAGCTGGCGCCGCCGCTGCTGTTGGAGACGATTGACCGGATCGCCGCCGGGACCGTCGAGTACCGGGCGCAGGATGAATCGGCCGTGACATTCGCCAGGAAGCTCAAGAAGAGCGACGGCTTCATCGACTGGTCGCGGCCGGCCCAGGAGATCGCCAACCGCATACGCGGTTTGTGGCCGTGGCCGGGCGCACAGACGGATTACGTGAGCGCACAGACGTCCAGATGCGCCCGCGTGACGATCGCCCGAGCGCATGCGGTTGGCGATGAGGCGCACGATGGCGCGTGGGGGCGGCTGGACGAGTCGCTGCGTGTGATCTGCGGCAGGGGGACGCTGGAGATCGACGCCCTCAAGCCGGCCGGGGGGGATCTCATGGAGTTCAGGGATTTCGTCAATGGTCGCGCGACGCGGCCGGGTGATCTTTTCTGGCCCATCGAGAAGGCCGCCTGCGATGAGTGAGCCGGCAGGGCAAACGGCTCGGAGGGTTGCTTTGGAGGTGCTGAACCGCTGCGACCGGCGTCGCGGCGACAGTCGCCAGGTGCTTCACGAGCATATCGAGACGATCCAGGCGACCGGGGTTAAGGCGGCGGCGACGGATATGGTGTACGGGGTGCTGCGCAACAGGGCGCTTCTCGATAAGCTCATCAGCCGCTGCTCGGGGCTGCCCGGCGGGCGGATTCGAATGAACCTTCGCAATATCCTGCGGATCGGCATGTACGAACTCGTTTACTCGCCGGCGACGCCGGAACACGCGGCGGTCAACGAGGCGGTCAATCTGGCACACGCGGCCGGCGGGCGGAAGGGCGCTGGATTTGTGAATGCCGTCTTGAGAAACGCCGCTCGCATGATCAGCCGGCGAAGTGCGCCTCTGCGCGATGCGGCCGCGCGGCGCTGCATTCCGTACGACGTTGTCACTGGGTGCGAATTCGGCGAAGATATCCTGCCCGACCCGATGAGCGATACCGCCGCGTACCTTGCAGAGGCGTATTCTCTGCCGCAGTGGCTCGTCGAGGACTGGCTGCAGCACCATGGTGCGGAGGCGGCGCGGCGAATCTGCGCGGCGTCGAATCGCCGGCCGGGGATCTACGTGCAGCCGAACACGCTGAGGACAACGGCGGAGGAACTCTTCAACATCTTTTCCGCCGCGGGCGTCGCGTGCGATATTGTCGCAGGCGGGACGATGCTCAAACTGCGGGCGCACACGGCGATTGAGTCGCTGCCGGGCTACGGCGAGGGACTCTTCATTGTGCAGGATCCGACGGCGGCGGGCGTTGTGAAGATGCTGGCGGCTGCGCCCGGCCAGACGGTGCTGGACCTGTGCGCGGCGCCGGGGGGAAAGACGGTGGGACTTGCGCAGCTCATGCAGGACCGCGGCCGCATCGTGGCGACGGATATAGATGCCGAGCGCCTGGGCATGGTCGCGGAGAACTGCCGGCGCCTGGGGATTACGATTGTCGAGTGTGCGGCACAAGATCGTTTGGCGGAAGCCGTGGCGTCGAGTGCGCATTGGGACGCCGTGCTTGTCGATGTGCCGTGCTCCAACACGGGTGTACTTGCCCGACGGCCGGAGGTGCGGCTGCGGCTGACGCCGGGAGCAATTCAATCACTGGCAGGCGTACAACTTCGATTGCTCGAGCAGGCCGCGGCGATCGTCTCGCCCGGCGGGCGGATCTGCTACAGCACGTGCAGCATTCAAACGTCCGAGAACATTGAAGTCGTCGAGACATTTCTGCGGCGGCACCCGGCCTTTCATCCGGAGCGGCAGGAACTGACGCTGCCGTTTGTCGCCGAGGATCTGTCGTTCGATTTCGACGGCGGATTTGTCGCAGTTTTGCTCAGGCAGCGTTAGCACGCAATTCAGTACTGATGCGCATGGTGTTTTTTGCAGATCGGCCTTGCCACTATTGGCAGCGGCCGTTCCGGGCGATTTGAAACCCAATCCACAGGTTTTCCACAAAATGCATTTACGCTGTGAATATCTTGTTTAAAAGAAAATTTTTTCGCGCGCAACCTCAGACAAAAGCGGCACCTTGCTTGTGTGGAAAAGAATTCGCCTGAAAGGCCATTGATTTGACTCAAGACGGCCTCTATCATCGCACCCGCAGTAACGATGAGGCGAATGACACCGCAGTCCAAGCGAAAACTCTTTGCCATGACGGTAAGAGTGGGAGAAATAAAGATGCAGGCAACATTCACGGATGAAAGTACCGCCATTGACCAGGCGATTGCCGAACGGATCGGCGCCCAGAAGCATCGGATCTGGTTCAGGAATTCCACGCATTTGACGGTGGCGGACAATTATCTGAAGATCGGCGTGCCGAATCACTTTATCGGAAGCTGGATCGAGAATCACTTTCTGGAGGATATTGCCGCGGCCGTTCGTGCGGTCACAGGCACCGACAAGAAGATCACCTTCAACATCGAGCCCGAACTGTCCGGGGCGCTGAAGCGGCCGCAACTGGACAGCCAGGCGCTTCACGTGGAGAAGGCGCATAACAAGACGACCCGCAGTCGTATCCGTCCGGCCGACGCGGCGCCGCGAATGGAGCCGCTGAAGCTGAGCCTGGATAATTTTGTGGTGGGGCCCAAGAACCAACTCGCCTATAACGCCGCGCGAGCGGTCGTTGATGCTGAGCAAAGTCCGTTTAATCCGCTGTTTTTTCACGGAGGATACGGCGTGGGCAAAACACACTTGCTGCAAGGGATCTGCAACGCGGTGTGTGCGTCGCGCCCGAAAGCCCGATGGCTTTACGTTTCAGCGGAGGATTTTGCGAACCAGTACGTGCTGGCCTTGAAGACCCGAAAGCTGGATGCTTTCAGGAGGAGATTCCGACAAACGGATTTGCTGGCAATCGACGATATCCACTTCCTGGCCAGCAAGAAAGCCATGCAGGAGGAATTCCTGCATACATTCAATACCATCGATCTGGCGGGCAAGCAGGTGGTGCTTGCCTCTGACGCCCATCCCAAGATGATCGGTTCGCTGTGCGAGAGCCTGGTGAACCGTTTCGTCTCCGGGATGGTCGTCAAGATCGAGCCGCCCGATTTCGAGACGCGGTGCAAGATCTGTGCGCAGCGGGCGGCGAGCATGAACCAGGACGTGCCCAGGGCCGTTATCGAGTACATCGCCGAGCGCATGGCGACCAACGTGCGCGAGCTGGAAGGGGCGCTCATCAAGCTGATCGCCTACGCGGCGCTGACGAAGGAGCGCATCACGCCGGCGATGGCTCGCGAGGTGCTGGCGGACCACATCAGCCGCACGGACCCGATCGTGCACCTGTCCGACATCGAGTCGGCGGTGAGCACGTTCTTCGGCGTGACGACCGCCGACGTGCATTCGTCCAGGAAGGACCGCACGGTGAGTCTGGCGCGGTCGTTCAGCATGTACCTGGCGCGCAAGTTCACCAAGATGTCCTTCCCGGAGATCGGCAAGGTGATGGGCAACAAGAATCATGCAACCGTCATCCTGGCCAACCGCAAGGTGGAAGACCTGATCAGCCGCAACGCCGAGGTTAAATGGAAGAACGCGGCGGGCTTTCGGGTCGCGCGGGCGCGGGACATCTATGAGCAGCTTATGGAGAGCATATCGTGAAAAGGACTTCGGAACGCATTCATGGGAGTTTTGTGAGACATGGTACGAAATGAGAAAACTGCGAAAGAAAGTCTACACGATGTGCATGTGGAGAATTGACTTCCTGGTCGACTACATGCTGTTCAGCGACATCTTGCAGTCGCGCATTCTGTGAGATGCAGAAAGGAGGCCAATGCAGTGCAGGACATGATACCACAAAGTGACAAGAGCGGCCTGGCCTGCCTGCTGCTGCTTTTGTTTGTCGGATGGTTAGGAGCTCACAGATTCTACGTGCGCAAGGTGGGCACCGGCCTTCTGTTCATTCTGACGTTTGGCGGCCTTGGAATCTGGTGGCTCATCGATCTGATCTTAATCGTCACCGGCGCGTTCACCGACGCCGACGGCCGCAGGGTGAAGCTTTGAGCATCACGGGTGAGGCCTGCCGGGCCGCAAGGAGTGCGGCCGGGTAAGCCTCGCCCTTTTATTCGCCCGTGTCGAGCACACTCATGAAGGCTTCCTGCGGGATCTGCACGGAGCCGATGCTCTTCATGCGTTTCTTGCCTTCCTTCTGCCGCTTGAGCACCTTCATTTTGCGCGTCACGTCGCCGCCGTACAGTTTTGCGGTGACGTCTTTGCGGTAGGCCTTGATCGTCTCGCGTGCGATGATCTTTCCGCCGATGGCGACCTGCAGCGGGATTTCGAACTGGTGGCGCGGGATGGCCTTTCGCAGCTTGGTGATGATCTTTCGGCCGCGTTCGGCGGCCTTGTCGCGATGGACGATGATCGACAGTGCGTCGACGGCGGCCTTGTTGACCAGGATGTCGATCTTCACGAGGTCGCTCTTTTCGAAGCCGATGAACTCGTAATCCATCGTGGCGTAACCGTGACTGATCCCCTTGAGCACGTCATAGAAGTCGTAGACGATCTCCGCCAGGGGCGCCTTGTATTCCAGCATGACCCGCGTCGGGCCCAGGTAATCGGTCTTCTCCAGCTTGCATCGCCGCGCCTCGGCCAGCTTCATCAGCGCGCCGATCGAATCGGTCGTTGTGATAATCTCCAGCTTGACGAATGGCTCACGCAGCTCGGCGATCTTCTGCGGCTCGGGCAGTTCGCTGGGCGAATCGATCCGCTTGACCTGGCCGGAGGTGGTGACCACCTCGTAGCTGACGGTCGGGGCTGTCTGGACGACGTCGATGTCGTTTTCGCGTTCGAGCCGTTCCTGTATGATCTCCATGTGCAGGAGCCCCAGGAAGCCGCAGCGGAAGCCGAAGCCCAGCGCCGGTGAACTCTGCGGGACGAAGGAAAAGCTGGCGTCGTTGAGGGCCAGCTTCTCGAAGGCGGCCCGCAGCTTCGGGTAGTCGGTATTGTTGCCGGGATAGAAATCCGAGAACACCATCTGCATGGGGGCGACGTAGCCGGGCAGCGCTTGTTTTGCCGGGGCCTCGTCGTCGGTGATCGTGTCGCCGATGGTCACGTCCGAAAGCTGCCGGATGTTGGCGATGACATAGCCCACCTCGCCGACGCCGAGGGAGTCGACCGGCGTCATCTCGGGCGTGAATTTGCCCAATTCGCTGATGGTGTAGGTGTGGCCGCTCCGCATGAGGCGGATCTTCTGGCGGACGCGCAGGCTGCCGGCGAAAAGGCGGACGTAGCAGATGACGCCGCGATACTCGTCGGCGTGGCTGTCGAAGATCAGCGCCGCAGGCGGTTCGTCGGCGCGGTTGGCCGGCGGCGGCAGCAGCGTGACCACGGCGTCGAGCAGCTCCTCAACGCCTTGGCCCGTTTTTGCGCTGATCCTGAAGCATTCATTCCTGCGAATGCCGAGGATGTGCTCCATTTCCTCGGCGACGACATCTGGTTGTGCAGCGGGCAGATCGATCTTGTTTATCACCCCCAGGATTTCGGCCCCCGCTTCTGTCGCCAGGTATGCGTTGGCGACGGTCTGGGCCTCGACGCCCTGGCTGGCGTCGACCACGAGCAGCGCCCCTTCACAGGCCGCCAGTGCGCGGGACACTTCGTAATGAAAGTCCACGTGGCCGGGCGTGTCGATCAGGTTGAGCATATACTCCTTACCCTCGTGGACGTACTTCATCGTCACTGCCGAGGCCTTTATGGTGATTCCCCGCTCCCGCTCCAGGTCCATGCCGTCGAGAATCTGCTCTTTCATGTCGCGTTCGTCGACGGCGCCGGTCAACTGCAGAAAGCGGTCGGCCAGTGTGCTCTTGCCGTGGTCGATATGCGCAATGATAGAAAAATTCCGTATATGCTCAGTACCCATATAGAGGGTCCCGTTTGCCTCGTTAATGATAAATCAAACATTATAGTACGTCGGATCATCGGCCGCAAGTTCTGTCTGATTGACAAAAACCCCTTTTCCATGTAACGTTTGATCGCTTTCACCGTCCAACTGCTGTGGAACACGCCAAGGCCTGGAGGAAAAGAACCATGGAAGAAGAACGGATCAATCGCGGTCATCGCCCGCCGCGGGCGTTCCTGCGGGTGGCCGGACCCTTGATTTTCGGCGTTGGCGTACACTGACGGCTATTGCGCTCGTGAATTTCGGCATTGCGATGGCAACCGGGCGGCCGCCTGTTCTGTTTGTGTTGGGGTTCTTCGGGCTGCCGATGATGTCTGCGGGCACCGTCATGACCTTTCTGGGGTACATGGGCAAGATCGCCCGCTATATGCAGGCGGAAACGGCCCCGGTGGCCAAGGATACATTCAACTATATGGCCGAAGGTACACGGGAAGGGGTCACGGCGGTTGCGTCAGCGGTCGGCGAAGGCCTGGCAGCGGGTATTGGAACGGTTGGGGGCGGTCAGGCGGGGTCGGCAGAGGAGATTACCCGCGTCCGCTGCCGCAAATGCGGCTTCCTGGAAACGGCCGATGCGAAGTTCTGCAGCGGCTGTGGGGCGGCCATGCAAAAAGACAAGCTCTGTCCGGGCTGCAACGAACTCAACGACGCCGACGCGAGATTCTGTGACAATTGCGGGCACGCGTTCTGAGCGCCCGGCCTCATTGAGGCGGCGTCGTGGAGTAATGATGTTTCTTAAGGATTGCGGCGCCTTCGGGTGAGAGCAGGAAGTCCACAAACGCCTGTGCGGCATCCGGCCGGCGAGAGAATTTCAGGATTCCGATATCAACGGAGGAGACGATGTTCTGCTCGGCGGGTATCGCGATTATCTCGCCGTGCTCGGCGTAGTATCGAGCGATGCTGTCCCAGACGATGACGGCGTCGAGCGAGCCGGCCTGGATCTGCATGCCGAGCTCGTTGACCGTCTGCGACTGGAACTTCAGGTTCTTTTCGATATCCGCCCAGGCGATGCCGTTCTTTTCGAGCAGGTTCTTCGTGGTCCGGCCGATCGCGCAGCTCTGCGGATTGCCCAGGCCGACGTGCACGCTCTCGCCGATCAGGTCCGAAAGGCCCCGAATGCCCCGAGGGTTGCCCCGCGCTGTGAGGATGGCCGGCACCCAGTAGAAGACGGCTCGCGACGAGGCGATCATCCCGGCCTGTCGAGCCTGTTCGACATAGTGCCGGTCGCCGGGCAGATACAGGTCGCCGCTGCGGATGAGCTTGATCTTCGACAGCAGAACCTCGCTGCCGGCATAGTCGGCGACAATGCGGATGTCATGCTTGGCCTCGAACGCATCGATTACCTCCGCCACGGCCGGCCGAATGCCCGCCCCGCAGTAAAGGACCAGCTCAACCTTTGTCCGGCCTTTGTCGCTCGCCTGCCGGCAGCCGGCCAGTGCGACCGTCAGGACTGCCGTCAGCACGCAGAAAGGCTTCGTCATCCGTTTCTTCCTTCTTTGCCGGTGTTGTGGCGCGAGATGCGGGTCTCGCAAGCGGCACAGACTATTTTACGTAGCCGTACTCGGCGAATACTTCCGGCCCGCGCGTGCGGATGAAGTCGATGAATTTCCTGAGCGCTTCAGGTTGCCGGGTGTAGTTAAGCCCGATTACATGCACGCGTATCTCTTCCTTGTACTCGTACGGCGTCTTCACAACCTCCAGGTCGTCGGCAAACGTATGCGCCACGCCGTTCCACATGATCACCGCGTCGACCGTGCCGGTCTTGAGCCACGTGCCCAGGGTCGGGTGCCCCTTGGTGAGCCGCGTACCCACGTTCGCCAGCACCGCCTCCTTGATACCCTTTTCCTCAAGCAGCGCGTAGACCATTTCGCCGCAGGTGGAATACTGCGGGTCCGTCAGTCCGACCTTCAGGTCCGGCTGTGTCAGGTCTTCCAGCTTCGCCAGCCCCCTGGGATTTCCCTTCTGCACGGCCAGCACGGGCGCCACGAATCCCACCTGCACGTGGTCCAGGTATTTGTCGGCCTCTTTGACGTGGTCCAGGTACGGATCGTGCGTCACCACCACGTCGCCTTTGCTGGCCGCCTTGATCAGCGGCAGAAAATCCTCGCTGCCTGCAACGGTCGACGCCGTGGCGATACCCGTCGCCTCGGTGAACTCGCGACACAACTGCTCCGTCGGCTGGCGGAACGAACTGCCGCACAGGATGACAAGCTCTTCAGCGGCTTTGTCCCTGCGGCCGCAGCCGATCAGCGCAACGGCGGTGCTCGCAAGCAGCAGAAATCCAATGCCATGCGTAAGGTGTTTCTTGTGCATCATTTGAAGGCCCTTTCTTTGACGTTGTTCAGTCTTTCAGTTGTGGCCACCTTACCATATGAGGAATCATTCCGCAACGAAGCGGATTGGCCCGGTCTGGCTGCAAATAGGGGCTTGCCGGGCCGGCGGCGGGTGTCTATCATGTCACCGCTGGTATATCGGACGTTTTAAGGATTGAGCAGTGATTAAATTTGATCTTAACGGCAGGACGGCCCTTGTGACGGGGGCGGCCGGGGCAATCGGAAAAGGGATCGCCGCCGGCTTTCTGCGGGCTGGTGCAAAGGTTTACATCACAGATCTGGACGCCGCGGCTGTCAGCGGGACCATCGAGGAGTTGTCCCCCGCGGGCGTCTGTTTCGGCATGGCGGCGGACGTAACCCGGCCCGAGGACGCCAAGGCGGTGGTCGCCGCCGCGGCAAAGGCCTTCGACAACCGCATCGACGTCCTCGTCAACGTGGCCGGCATCGTGGCACAGGGGCCCGTGGAGGACATCGACGTGGAGGAATGGGACCGCATCTTCGCCGTCAACTGCTGGGGCAGTTTCCTGTTCATCAAGCACGTCGTGCCGCTGATGAAGGCTCGCAGGTTCGGCCGGATCATCAACTTCTCCAGCAAGTCGGGCAAGACCGGCTCGGCCCTGATGACGCATTACTCGGCGGCGAAGGCCGCGATCATCGGCATGACCCAGGCGCTTGCCTATGAGCTGGCGGATTTCGGGATCAACGTCAACTGCCTCTGCCCCGGAATCACCGAGAACACCGGCGTCTGGAATAACGTGTCGGCGGGATACGTTCATAACCTGAAGCTTCCCATGGACGAGGTCGTCAGGAAGTTCACCGCCAAGGTGCCGCTCAAGCGGCTGGCCAGGGTGGAGGACATTGTCGCGATGACGCTCTTTCTGGCCTCTGAAGGCGGCGATTACATGACCGGTCAGGCGATCAATATCACCGGCGGAAGAGAGATGCATTAAGAGGACGCGACGCATCTGACAGGAGAACTACCGTGGAACTGAATCTCAGGAACAAGGTGGCGCTCGTTACCGGCGGCTCGCGCGGCCTGGGCAGGGCGATATGCAAGGGCCTGGCGGCCGAGGGCGCCCACGTGGTTATCAACTGTGCCGCAAGCCGCGGCCGTGCCGAAGAGACAGCGGCCGAAATTCAACGGACCTGCGGCGTGAAAACCCTCGTCGTCGCCGCCGATGTTGCCGTCGAGCAGCAGGTGGAGGAGATGTTCGCCCGAATCGATGAAACCTTCGGCTGCTGCGACATCCTCGTCAACAACGCCGCCATTTCGCCCACGTGCAGGGTTGCCGACATGACGGCCGAGTTGTGGCGGCGAACCATCGACATCAACCTGCACGGCACGTTCTACTGCAGCCGGGCCTTTGTGCGTCGCCTTCTGGCGGCCCAACGCCCCGGCCGTATCGTCAACATCGTCTCGCAGGCGGCCTTCCGAGGCTCGACAACCGGCCATGCACCCTACGACGCCAGCAAGGGCGGCATCGTTTCGTTTACCGTCTCGTTGGCCCGCGAAGTCGCCGACAAGGGCATCGCCGTCAACGCCGTCGCCCCCGGCATGATCCGCACCGAAATGGTCGAAGGCGTGCTGTCGACGAATCTCGAAAAGTACCTGAACCGCATTCCGTTAGGCCGCATCGCCACACCCGAAGAAATCGCCGACGTTGTCGTTTTCCTGGCGTCGGAGCGGGCCGCCTACATGACCGGCGCCACCGTCGACGTCAGCGGCGGAATGCTCATGCGCTGAAAATCGTCGCGACCGGTCGTCAAAAAAGCTTTTCCTTGTCAAGGGTGGGCTTCTGTGGTATCTTCACCGGCGGTCATCAAGCGGCATAAAACGTTCTGATTGTGTTGTTTTGCATCTTTTACGGAAGGAGGACGTTATGGACCGGATGAAACTGACGACGCGTCTGACATCGCGCGGCCTTGTGCTGCTGGCTGCCGCAGTTGTGCTCACGGTAAGCGGCTGCGGAATGGCGCCGCGATACAGGCCGGCAATCGCCGTGAACCTGCAGGAACGCTATAACACGCCCGACGGTATGGTGCTCGATCCCAACGGCGACATCCTTCTCAACCTGCCGAATCTGAACAACCCCGATTATCCCGCCGTGCTTGTCAAGATCGATAAGAACGACCGCGTTACCGAACTTTTCCCCTACCCGCCGCATCCGGAGACGGGCCGGGCCTGCCCCCTAGGTATCGACGTGGGCCCCGATGGCAATTATTACGTCGCCGATAACCAGTCCTTCGTAAATTCCGATTATAAGTCGCGCCTGTTGCGGCTCAGGGTCAAAGACGGCGCCGTCGTCGGCTGCGACGTGCTTGTGACGGGATTCATCCAGGCCAACGCCGTGAGCTGTCACGGGGACAGCGTCTACGTCACCGAGACATGCCTCGACAATGACGCCTCGCCCATGCCCAGCGGTGTCTACCGCTTCCGCTTTGCCGAGTTCACGGGCGAACCGATCGTTCTGGAAAAAGGCGGCGCCGACAAGCACCTGCTCGTCAAGTTCTTCACCAACAATGATGACTGGCGCGTCGGCGCAAACGGCATGGGCTTCGACGCCGACGGCAACCTCTACGTCTGCAACTTCGGCGAGGCGAGCCTGCTTAAGTTCACGTTCGGCCCGGACGGCAACGTCGTCGCGCACGAAGAGATCGCCAAAGGCGGCCCGATCCAGAGCACCGACGGGCTCAAGATACACCCCGACACCGGCGACATCTACATCGCCGACTTCATCGGCAACGCCGTGCACAAGGTTGCCCCGAAGACCGGCCGCGTAACCACCATCTGGCAGAATGAAAACAACTCCGGCGGCGTCGGCGGGCTGCTGGACCGCCCCTCGGAGGTGTGCATCCGCGGAAACAAGATCTACGTCGCCAACATCGACCTGCCCTTGGGCGGAAACGAATACGACGAACCCCACACAATTTCCGTGATCCCAATCAGCAAATGACGGCCGCAGCCGCCATAATCAACAACAGTATCGAAGGAGTCAAGTATGGATCAGCAGATGTCAATGAACGTGAGAATCAAACTGAGCGTCATGATGTTCCTGCAGTACATGATGCTGCCGGTATGGTGGATTCCGTTGGCTGCATACCTGGATAATGTCGGCCTGGGCGAGCGGACGGCCCTGGTCCTGAGTACACAGGCCCTCGGCTGCCTGGCATCGCCGCTGGTCGGCATGTTTGCCGACCGTCACTTCGCCAGCCAGCGTGTACTGGTCGTTCTGAATGCGGTGTCGGGCGTTCTGCTGCTGGTCGCGGCCCAGACCACCGTCGGTATCGTCGTATTCATCGCCCTGCTTCTGGCGATGCTTGCTTATATGCCCACGTGGGGCCTCACCAGCGCGATCAGCATGACGCACGCACCCGCTGAAAAGTTTCCGCAAATCCGCGTTTTCGGTTCCATCGGTTGGGTCGCGGCCGGCATTTTCAGCCTTGTCGCGTACGTCTTCCGCGCGAAGATTGATGGTACAAATATAGTGTTTTATTGCGGTGCAGCCGTCTCGTTCGTCGGCGCCGCATTCGCCATGACGCTGCCGCATACGCCGCCGCCGGCCAAAGGTCAAAAGGCTTCCATCGTCGACGTGTTGGGCCTGCGGGCGTTTTCGCTTTTTAAGTACCCCGACTTCAGCCTCTATGTGATCGCTTCCATCCTGGTCACCGTCGGCTTCAGTATCTACTGGTCGTTCTTCTCGCTCTATCTGAAAGACAAGGGCGTCACGCTCATGACGTTTACACAGAACCTCGGCCAGGCCGTCGAAATCCTGCTGATGCTCGTGGTGCCCATCGCCATAGCAAGGATTGGCCTGAAATGGGCCATGGTCGTTGGTCTCATCGCGCAGTTGGTGCGTTACGGCGCCTTGCTCATCGGCGAAGCGGTCGGGGCGGAAATGGCGCCGGCCTACATTGCCATCCTCGTGCACGGCCTGATCTTCGGCTTCTTCTTCGTGGGCGGCCAGATCTACGTCGACCGCAGGGCGCCCAAGGAAATGCGGGCACAGGCCCAGGGCTTCATGTTCCTGGCCACCTTCGGCGTGGGACTCTTGATCGGCAACTTCCTGTGGGCCTGGGTCATCGGGGTCTATACCGTTGACGGCGTTCGCAACTGGCAGCCGATCTGGCTCTGGACGACGTTGGTCTCGGCGCTGGTCCTGGTTCTGTTCGCCGTGGCATTCCGCGACACGACTCAATCGGTCGCAGCGGCCGAAGTTGAGGCCGCCGAAGCCAAGGAACAGGCGGCGGGATAGTCGGCCGGAAAAACAAGGCTGTTGTATGAAACTCTTGCGGGCCCGGCCGGTCTTTCGGTTGGGCCCGCTTCGTTAATGAGGAGGCTGCAATGGCGAAGTATTTACTGGGTATAGACAACGGCGCAACGGTATCAAAGGCGGCGCTGTTTTCATTGGACGGCGCCGAACTGGCAGCGGCCGCGGAAAAGACCGAGATGCTGACGCCCCGGCCCGACTGGGTCGAACGCGACATGGAGGCCATGTGGACCGCGACCGCCGGCGCAATCAGCAAGGTGTTGGCCCAGGCCGGCATCGACCCGGCCGATATCGCCTGCGTCGCCTGCACCGGCCACGGCAACGGCCTGTATCTCGTCGACGCCGACGGCCGGCCCGTTCGCAACGCGATCATCTCCACCGACTCGCGAGCCCGCGCCTACGTCGAGCGGTGGTTAGCCGACGGCATCGACAAGAAGGTGCGGCCGACGACAATGCAAAGTCCGTGGGCCGCCCAGCCCAACGCCCTGCTCGCCTGGCTTCGTGACAACGAGCCCCACGTCCTGCGGCGCGCCGCGTGGGTCCTCATGGCCAAGGATTACACCCGTTTTCGCCTCACGGGCAGAATCAATGCCGAACTGACCGACTTCACCGGCACGAGCCTGTTGAATCTCCGTACCCGCGACTACGACGACGACCTCCTGGCCGCCTTCGGCATCGCCGACATGCGGCGCATGCTGCCGCCGATCATTGGCTCCGCGGACATCGCCGGCGAAGTCACCGCCGCCGCAGCAGCCCAGACCGGGCTGGCAAAGGGTACGCCCGTCGCCGGCGGCATGTTCGATATCGATGCCTGTGCACTGGCCTCCGGGCTCGTCGACGAATCGCGGCTCTGCATGATCGCCGGCACCTGGGGCAACAACCAGTACGTCTCGAGGACGCCCGTCGTTGATGAAGATGTCTTCATGACCTCCTGCTACGCCATCCCTGGCTACTATCTCATGCTCGAAGGCAGCGCCACCTCGGCTGCCAATCTGGAATGGTTCGTCACGCACTTCTTCGATGCCGACCGCCGCCTTGCCGAGCAGCAGGGCCAAAGCGTCTTCGACATCGTCAATGCGGCGGTCGCGACCACACGGCCGGACGAATCGCACATCGTCTTCCTGCCGTTTCTCTTCGGTTCCAACGCCAACCATGCCGCCAGCGCGTCGCTCATCGGCATCAAGGCCTGGCACAACCGCGGACACGTCCTGCGGGCCATCTTCGAAGGCGTCGTCTTCGGCCACAAGGCCCACGTCGAACGCCTGCTCAGGTTCCGCCCGATGCCGGCCGCCGTCCGACTCACCGGCGGCGCCGCCCGAAGCCGCCAATGGGTGCAGGTCTTCGCCGACATCCTGCAGGTACCCGTCGAGATCCCCGAAGGCACCGAATTAGGCGCTCTCGGAGCCGCCATCGCTGCCGCCGTTGCATCCGGCTGCTCTAAAAACTATAATGAGGCCATTGAGAACATGGTCCACATCAGCCGCCGCCAGGAGCCCGACGCCGCCATGAAAAACGTCTACGACGCCAAATACGAAAACTGCAAGGCCTCGATTCGGGCCCTTGACCCCATCTGGAAGAACCTCGCCTGATCGCTCAGGCAGCGGTACAAAGCAAGGTTAGGCCGATGAATGATGAGAATCGTTCAAAGAACAGCCCGCCGAAACGAAGGGCCATTCCGCATGTATCTCTGCTTGTGCTGATGGCGTCCCTGCTCGCCACAGGCGCTTCCGCAGCGGACACCGCCGAGGCGGCCGCATACTACCGCAAATGCGATACCTGGCACGACACGCTCCTGGCCTGGCATCTTGCCTGGTCACAGCGGCCGCAGGCCGACGTCGAGCCGGTCCCTCTGCCGGACTTCGGCGACTCACAGTTCACCATCGCCGCCTGGATTTGCACGACCCGGGGCGGCACGATAATGGCCCGATGCCCGGCTGCCGGCAACTGGGCGCCCCAGGGCAAGACGTTCTTCGTGCGCGGCGGACGGCTCGCCTTCGACATCGGCTGGGTTGGCGTCATCATCGGCAAAACTCCCGTCGCCGACGGCCGCTGGCATCACGTCGCCCTCGCCGGCGGCGACAACACGTACACCCTCTACGTCGACGGCCGACTCGACGCCGAAGGCATGTTGGCCGCCGAGCCCGACCCCGGCGATTTCGTCCTCCGCATCGGCTTCACCTGTGAAAACTTCCCCTCACCCAGCGCCTTTGACGGTCTGATCGACGACCTCCGCCTCTATCGCCGCCGACTGACCCCCGAACAGATCCAGAGCCTCTGCGCCGGCGCCGCGGCGATCCCGCAGGCTGTGCTTGCCGCCTGGTGGCCGTTCGACAGCGACGGCGCCGACGCCTCCGGCGGCCGCAACCATGCCGTCAGCATCAGCGGCGCACAATTCGTCCCCGGCAGGATCGCAAACGCGCTGCGCCTTGACGGCAAGGGTCGCCTGGACCTCCCCGGCGCCCGCCCCGTTGATGCGTCCGAGGCCGTCTGGCAACTGCTGGAGCGCGACTTCACAGATGCCGACTCGAAGCAGCAGATGCAATGGGTCCGCTCCGACAGAATCTGGCAGTACACCTGGCAGGCCGACGACTGGCGCGACCTTGCCGCTCGCTATGCCGAAGCCGTCAGCGCACCCCGTATCTTCGCCGACCGCGCAAGACAACTCGCCGACAAGGCCGAAAACGCCGCCGACCTCGGCGACATCCTCACCCTCTACTTCAACAGCAAGCGTTACGCCCGACTCGAAGAGATCCTCGCCAGGAGCAGCCCTGCCCGGCTCCGAAAAATCCTCCACGAGGAATTCGCCGCCGACTCCCCGCAGTTGCCGGTATTCGCCGCCCGCCTGGCCGCCGTCGAAGAGCAGGTCGAAGCCTGGCAAACGCAGTTCATCGACCCCGTCCGGCTCGAACAATTCGCCGCCGACCTGCAAGACCTCCAGCGCGACATCCTCTGCGCCTCCGACCCCTTCTCCACCTTCGACAAGATCATCTTCGTGAAGCGCTACACCTACCAGTCAAGCCACTATTACACCGACTTCATCGACGGCTGCGAAAAATTCGGCGGCAACATCTGCACGCTCGACCTCAACACCGGCGAGGTCGTAGACATTGTCCCATCGATGGCCCACGGCATCTTCGGCCGATACGACCTGTCCTTCGACGCGAGGCGGATAGTCTTTGCCTGGAAGGAAAAAATCGGCAAGGGCTTTCGCCTCTACGAAGTTGCGATCGACGGCAGCGGCCTTCGCCAGCTCACCTTCGATCCGCCCGACGAGCAATCCCGCATCGACCGCTATTGGCGCCGCGATATGGACTCCTGGGCCGGACGCCCCATCCTCTACCGCCACCACACCGACGACATGGACCCCGCCTACCTGCCCGACGGCGGCATCTGCTTCATCTCAACCCGCTGCGAATACGGCATCCTCTGTGACGGCCCCGACTACTTCACCACGACCGTCCTCTACCGCGTGGACGCCGACGGCGGCAACATCGAGAAACTCTCCAACAGCAGCCTCTCCGAGGCGTATCCCGTTGTCGCCAACGACGGCCGCATCCTCTACACCCGCTGGGAATACGTCGACAAGGGCGCCGTCTCCGCCAAGTGCCTCTGGGCCATGTACCCCGACGGCTCCGCCTCTGCCGAGATTTACGGCAACGACATCGCGATCCCGTCCGCCTTTATCCAGGGCCGCCCCATCCCCGACACCAACAACCGTTACATCGTCATCGGCGGCCCGCATTGCTGCCCCGTCAACGGCCTCGGCACCGTCATCCGCCTGGACCTTTCCGCAAACTATCGCACCGAGCAGCCCATGACGTACATCACCCCCTACGTCCGCATGACACCCTCCGGCCACGCCGGCTTCCTCCACCTCCGCGACGGCAAATGGATCCAGGACACCAAAGGCCCCCTCTTCATCGATCCCTATCCCCTCACCGACAAACTCTTCCTCGTCTCGCAGAACGCCGACCGCCAGTGGTGCGAGTTTGACGCCTGGGACCTCTATCTCCTCGACGAAACCGGCGCCGCCGTACTGATCCACGACGATCCGCAGATATCCTGCTACCAGCCCATGCCCCTGCGGCCGCGCAGCCGCCCGCCAGTCCTCGGCGGTACACGCGACGAACAGCTCGCTCGCGAGAATCTCGCCGAAGTCATCGTCACCGACGTCTACCAGGGCCTCGATGGCATCGAGCGCGGCCAGGTCAAGTACATCCGCATCAACGAACAGGTCCCGCGTCCCTGGGCCGCCCGCCGCAACTGGCCCGGCGACGAATACGACCAGCAGCATGCCTGCATAACGAAGAACACCCACCTCGGCCTGAAGGTCCAGCATGGCATCGTCCCCGTCTACCCCGACGGCTCGGCCCGCTTCCTCGTCCCCGCCGACCGCAACATCTTCTTCCAGGTCCTCGACGAAGCCTTCATGGAGCTCCAGCGCGAACGCACCTTCGTCAACTACCGCCCGGGCGAGATCCGCTCCTGCGTCGGCTGCCACGAGAAGAATATCGACGCCCCGCCGCGCAGCGCCAAGATGCCGTTAGCCCTGCGCCATGCCCCCCACCGGCCCGGCCCGCAGCCCGGCGAAGTCACCGGCGCCCGGCCCATTCACTACCCCGCCGATGTCCAGCCCATCCTCGACGCCCATTGTGTCAAGTGCCACGGCGGCCCCGAACCCAAGGCCGGTCTGGACCTCACCGGAACCCCCACAACCCTGTTCAGCCGCTCCTACGAAAATATCCTCGACCGCAAACTCATCCCCGTCATAGGCGAGAACCACCCCAAGTGGGAGAACATCCACTACCTCCCGCCCAAATCCTTAGGCTCCCACGCCGCCAGGCTCATCGCGCATCTCAAGAAAGGTCACAACGACGTCCGGCTCAGCCGCGAGGAATGGGTCCGCCTTACGACCTGGGTCGACTCCAACGGCCAGTACTACGGCTCGTACTACGGCCGCCGAAACATCCGCTACAAAGACCACCCGAACTTCCGCCCCACGCCCACCTTTGCCGAGGCCGCTTCCACGAAGGCGCCCCTGCCGGAAGACGCTCGCTGACGCTGCGCCGCGCAACTGTGCACGTTGTACGCCGCGACACTATAGGTCGAATGGCGAAATCATCTCGCCGTGTACAGCCTTGGCATCATTGAGGCGCTTTCGGATCGCGGCAAACGTATCATAAACGATCTGCGGCGTATCCGGCACCTTGGTTCTGTAAATCGCCTCCACGCGGTCGAACTTGGCAAGGAGATTCGGCACGCACACCGTGAACGCCTTGCGATAATCCTCTTCGGTGTACGTCTTGTTGAGCCGTTCCTTGAAGAGCCGCGCAACGTCCTCGTACTTCGGAATCCATCCCGTCGGCGTCGTGATGGCGTCCACGTCGCCGTTGGCCCGCAGCTCGGCCCACAGGATCCACACCATCTTGTCGAGAATCCCGTTGAGGTAGCGGCCGTTTTCGTCCCGCAAAAAGTAGTTGACGCTGAAAATCGCCGGCGGATTGGCCACACCCTTGGCGAAATCCAGATTGTTCTGAATGTACCGCCCCAACGGTATCGACACGAAGTCCTGGTTGGACATGATGCAGAACGTCCGCACGCCCTCCTGGCCCAAGGTTGCCGCCGTCGTCTCCGATTCCAGGACTGCGCCCTTGGCGATGATCCCCTCGGTCCAGTTGAACGCCTGCTCCACCGGGACCAGCGTATCACTGTCCCGCCCGCCGTACACAATCGCCCCCAACGGCACGCCCGCCGGGTTGTCCGCCTCCGGGTCGCGATTCTTCAGCGCCGAGATGCTCACCGTATACCGTGCGTTCTTGTGCGACGGGGGGATCGGCGCACCCGTGGCGTCCTTCTTGCCCTTGTACCACTTGCCGGAGTAGTTTATGCCCTCCTCCGGCAGGTCCTGGCCCATACCCATCCAGTACGGCTTGCCGTCCTTGATCAGCACGTTGCCGTAAATCACCTCGCCTGGGCTGGTTATCGCCTCATAGATCACCGGGTCATCGTGCGGATTCACATCCTGGATAATCCCGAAGATGCCCCGCTCCACGTTGGCGCAGTATATCCTGCCGTTGCGCTTCCGAAGGTATGCGATGTCGTCGCCGATAATCGTCTGCCCCGGGATCATCGCCGTCGACGTCTTGCCGCACGCCGACGGAAACGCCCCCGTAAAATACGTCACCCGGTTGTTCGGCCCGTGTACGCCCATCATGAACATGTGCTCGGCCAGCCACCCCTCGCGGTCGGCCTTCTGAATCGCCAGGCGAAGCGCCAGCTTCTTCAGCCCCACCGTATTGCCCGCATACTGTGTGTTGACCGAGAAAACCGTATTGTCTTCCAGGTCGATGTAGATCCGCTTCAGGTCAGAGTTCTTGCTGACGTCGTTCTCCAACTCGCCCTGTGAATGCAGGAACTTGAAGAACTCGCCGTCCGGCCCGACCTTCTTGAACTGCTCATAACCCGGCCGGTACAGGATGTACTCACTGTGCGCCACGTACGCCGAATCCGTAATCTGAATGCACGAAATCGAGAAATCCGAATTCGTCGGCCCCAGGCACCAGAAACAGACCAGCATCTGCCGACCCACCATGGCGTCCTTCATAAGCGACCGGATCTCGGCAATGCCCTCCGCCTTGGGCATGCTGTTGAGCGATTCGCCCAGAACCATCCCCGGCGGCAGCAGGTACTTCGTAACCTCCTTGTCACGCCCCTGGTCGTTTATGCCGTCAAAATGATAAGTATGTCCTTCCATCGCCAGCGGGTGTTCTCCTCCGCCGGGCTGCTTGGCCAATTCACGGATAGCGTCGAGGTCCTTCTGTGCATCGGTCACCACGTAAACCGTCGCCGGATTCGTCAATGCGATGGCATCGGCCACGAATGCATGCATTTTCGGGCAGTCTATCGCCATCAGCTTATCGTAGTTTTCTTTCGTAAGCCTCTGCTGTAACAGCGCTTGTGCGTCGTTCACTCTTTGCCGTCCTTCCTTTCAGGATTTGAATTTCCAAAAATCCCGGCCATTCTATGGTACAGTTTTTCAGCCGTCAAGCATTTTGTCGTAAGGATGTTAAAATGGGCAAGCTCTACCGCAATATAAGCCCTTTCGCCGGGCCGAATTTGACTGTCGCATCTCGCCGGCAATCCGGCCTCAGGCGGTCCGTTCAGAGCTCAAAATACGAGGCAGCCATCGCGCGGGGTTTTGACGTAACTGGAGTGTTGCAGTATACTTTGGCTGGCGCCAGGACGGCCGCCAGGCAGCAAGCCGATAGCCAAAAACAGAAAAACGGCCCAGCGCATTCTTTTCAACAGGGACACGCCTGTTTTGCTGCACGCCCTTTTTCTGCCTATTGATTGCCTGCCCTCGTGCGGCCAAAGCCAGCGCACGGCCGCAGCATTTCAAGGCGCGCGATGACGATGGCGGAGAGGAGAAGGCTCCTGACTTGGTGATTTAGCTTTGTTCGATTTGTCAGAATGTGCGTCGGCGGCGGAGCCAGCCCACGATGCTTGTGCCGACTACTCCAAGGAGCAGTGCGCCCGGCGCCGGGATGGGATGTGTCATGATGGCGTGGGACTGCACATCATTGCCGCCGGGGATGGTCCAGAGGTTCATGACCCTGACGTATTGCCAGCCTTCGGCGATTGATGCGGCGTCATTGGCCCACTCGACGAGTGCGGCGGAGTTGCCGTAGACCGAATTGGCGAAACCCTGGCATGTCCAGATGGCGGCCTGGACGGCGCCTTCGCTGAGGGTGAGGGACCTGCCGTTGTGTTCGACGGTCGGGCCGGCGAGCCAGGCGGCGTAGAGCTTTTTGGCGCCGTCGGAGAGAGACGTGCCCCTGGATTCCACGGTGTCGCTGATGGTGACGGCGTATTTTGTGTTGCGATCCATTGTTACATCGCGTTCAAGGCAGAACGTCCAAATATTTGCAGACTTGTCGATGCCGTAGTCGGCCCAGGTCGGTCCGACGCCGTCGTCGGCGAGTGCATAGGCGTTGAATGCGCCGCCGTTGCCGTACGGTCCGCCGTCGTTGAGCTTGACGGTCATGCCGGCGAACGCGGCGGTCGAGCAGATTGCCATAGCGATTGCTGCGGCAGAACTTTTTTCATGATCATCTCCCATTGTGAACAGTTCTTTTGTTTTCTTGAGCAGCCCAGGCTGTCTCTGTACGGTGAGCCGCCAGCGCGCGGCGATCACCTGCTTAATGGGGAATCCCTCCCACGGGACGCATGCTGCAATCCAGACATCGAGCGTGCGAGACGTGTATTCTATCAAAAGGGCAGTGAAGATACTTATCAGAACATTAACTTATTGCGGGATTGGTGCAGATTTTCAGGCAGGCTGTAGGGACCGTATGGGCTGGAGCACGAGGCGAGGTTTGCGGGCGAGATCGACTGTGTCCGGAGAAAGCACTCTTGCTGCCGGCGGCGTGCGGACGCCGCGCCGCCGAGCGCCCGAGGGCGGCGAGCGGACCCGGGCGTGACAGGGGGTTCAGGTATGCCTAATGTTGAGAAGGCGTTTGACGACCGGGCCCGGTTCTGACGCTTGGTTTTTCAATACACGGTCTTACAACGGTCCCGCTGTGCTATTTATCCTGGTCGGGGGCTGGCAATTAACACGCGAACAGGTGCGCGAGAGAACTGCTTCGTTTTATACCGCGTCCCTCAATGTACGTGGATAGACCAATTGATTTCCGCTTGCCAATCGCTGATCACATCGCCCTTCTTCCAGGTGCGTTCCTCTCCTATCCAGTTGAGAAACAACTTGTCCGTGGCCCGGCCGCGAACGGGCGCATCGGCAGCAACATAGCGCCAGCGCTGCTCTTCAAAGACGTGCCCGCCCTTGGCGAACTTGATGTCAAACACACAGTCCAGATCGATATGGCCCGTTGCGGCTTCGAACACCTTGCCACTACATGCCTCGAAGATCTCGTCCGGATCGTTCAGATTCGCGTTGAGTCGGCGTATGCCGCTTTCGTGCACCCAGTGCCTGTTATTCAGGATACCGATCTGGCCCGTGGCAATCTGTTTTGTCCTGACGTCTCGCAGGGCGATCAGCCGTTCGCTGATCGTGAAGGCGTCATTGGCTGACGTGAAGGCAAGGGAGGCCCGGACGGCAGAGCCGTGGTCCAGCTCGAGTTGGACGTTGAACGTGTCGGCCGTGTCGGTAACCGTGACGGACCGGAGGGAGAGGGGTTCGGGCCTGTCTTGCCCGGTGAGGATAATTTCACCGATGCCGTTTCGCTGGTCAGGGGACACGAGACGATCGGGCTCGGGCGTCCCGAGGTTAAACATCTGGGCCATGACGATACGGCCCCAACTGCACGTGTGGACGGTCTTCTTGGTGCGGTTGAGGATGATTTTGCCGTTGTCGAGACGAAGGACGCCTGTTTTCGGTCTTGGGTTGTCAACGATGCGGTCTGTGCAGTGGAGTAGGAGCCATGTGCGGGCGAGGTGGGCGGCAAGGTCGGTCTGGGTCGAGGCGAAGAAGTATTCCTCGTCGAGGAAGATCTGGCCGGAGGGCGAGCGTTTCTGCATCAGCTCTATGGTGTTGAGGCCCTGCATGGCGAGGGACCATGCGTCGGGGTCGCGTCCGAGGGTTGCCATGACGATGTGTGTTACGAAGGCCATGGGGATGCGGAAGAGTCGCCAGTCCTGGCCGGAGGGGTAGACGAGGCCGCCGTCAGGCAGGGCGAACCATTTGAGGTTTTCATAGATGCCGGCGGCATTATAGCGCAGCGATTGCGGCGGCTTTCTGCCGCTCATGAGGTAGTCGGCCTCGCAGGCCATTGTGATGGTGAAACAGCTCATGTAGTCGGGGTGGACGATGTGGTGATTTTCGAGCGTGAAGTCGTCGTAGATGTTGGCGCCTTCGAACTGTTCGGACACCTTGCGGCCGTCGATGATGGTTTCGCACCTGGCGTCGGCGGGGCGCAGAAACGAGCTCATCGCCCATCGCTGGAACTGTTTCTCCCATAGCGGGCGCTGGGGATCGTTGGGCATCAGGAGGATCGCCGCGGACAGGACAGTGCTGTTCCAGGCGTTTTCCTCGGCCTTGGTGTCGTTTTCGATGCCGTAGACCGGCGAGGCGTTGGCGATGCGCTCGGCCTCGTCGCGCACGACGCGGCGGAGGTCGCGCTGGACGTCTTCGGGCAGATCGTTCCAGATCCACCAGGCCCCTCTTGCCAGCGTTGTCGTCCAGTGGGCCGACTGCCACGCGCGGCCCCAGGGCTTGCCGTCGCCTGTGGGCCGCGTGCCGGTGACGTGCGTCGTGGTGAGGTAGCGGATCATCGGCAGGATGTACTCGGATCGCAGGGTGTCGCGCGAGATGCCGACGACCCTGGGATCGTACCGGCCGAAGCGGTAGAGGAAGGCGAAGCCGGCAATGGCGCCGGCATTTGGGCGAATCCAGTGCTCGCCGCTTCGGCTGTCGGTGAGCAGTTTGAGGTTAGTGTCCTTGTCCCAGGTGTGCACTTTCGAGATCAAGTAGCGGGCCTGGCCTTGCAGCAGCAGGTAGACGCGATCGGCGACCGCCTGGTCGACGCACTCGAAGGGCGGCTTCAGTTCAAGCGCATCGCCGGCGGCGCACTGCGAATCGGCAGGGCAGGACGCCAGCACGAGCACGCCTGCAAACAGGGTACGCTGTATGATATTCACCATTGTATCGAGCCCTCATTCGGTTGTAAGGTTGATATACCCCTCCGGCATCCTTACTGCTCAGTCGCCATTGACCTGGATTGTACTGAATGCCGTTTCGGTTGAATTGGCCATGCAGCCGTAATAGTTGATTGCTTTCCACGGCCGCTTCAGCGGTGCGGCAATTTCCTCGCCGTCCACCGTGAGCAGAAGCGTTCCGGAGGGCAGGTCGACGGCGACCGTGACATCGAAGGTTTTGTTCTTGTCGAACTGTGCGGGGGTACGGAGGGTCTCCGGGCCGCCGAAGCCGCCGTACTGCACGATGTACTCGCCGGCCCCGATGTAGAGGCCGCACTTTATCAGATCGTCGGGCCGGTCGCCCGGGCCGAAGCAGATCAGGCCGTTGCGGGTGCCGTCGGTCCGCAGCGTCCTGAGCCTGGTCTTGAAGACCGCCTTGCCGGTGATGGGTTTGGCCAGCTTCTTCAAGGCAAAGCCGCTGCCCTGGGCGGCGATGGCGTAGCCGTTGTCGGTTTTCCTGATGGAAGCATTGTACACAGCGTCAAAGTCAGGGTGTTTCATCATGCCGTCACGAAGCTGCCGCGCCAACTCATCCGAATCGCCGTAGAGTTTGCGGAGCTGCTGCAGTTGGGCCTTCATCTCTTTGGCGACGCCGGCATACTGCGGATCGTCGTAGACGTTCTTCAACTCCTGCGGGTCGTTCTTGAGGTCGTACAATTCCCATGCGTCGATGTCGTAGTAGTAGTGGATGAGCTTGTAGCGCAGCGTGCGCACGCCGTAATGGCGTTTGACGGCATGCACGGCGGGGTATTCGTAATAGTGGTAGTAAATCGACTCCCGCCAGTCGGCAGGCGTCCTGCCCTCGAGGATTTTGCGAAAGGATCGGCCCTGCATCTCGGCGGGGATCTCGACGCCCGCGTAATCGAGGAAGGTCGGCGCGAAGTCGAGGTTCTGTATCATGTCGGCGCTGACGGAGCCGGGCCTGATACTGCCGGGCAGTCGTGCGACGAGCGGCATTCGGAGCGATTCTTCGTACATGAATCGCTTGTCGAACCAGCCGTGGTCGCCCAGATAAAAGCCCTGGTCCGACGTATAGAACACCAGGGTGTTGTCGGCCAGTCCCGCTTCGTCAAGATAGTCGAGGACGCGGCCGACGTTTTCATCGATGGAGGCAATGCAGCGCAGATAATCTTTTATGTACCGCTGGTACTTCCACCGCACCAGGTCCTTGCCCTGGAGGTTGGCCTCGGTGAACGCCTTGTTCTTCGGCTCGTAAGCGGCGTTCCAGGCGGCCGCCTGCTCCTCGGTGAGGTTTTTCGGCGGCGTGAGCTTCAGGTCAGCAGCATTCAGATGCCGCTCGACCGTCATCTCCTGCTGGCGCGCCGCGTCGCTGCGGGTAGCGTAATCGTCGAATAATGTCGGCGGCTCCGGCATCGTCACGTCGTCGTACAGTGTCAGGTGCTTTGGCCCCGGCTGCCAGTTGCGGTGGGGCGCCTTGTGATGGTACATCAGGCAGAACGGCCTGTCCGCATCCCGCCGCTTCAGCCAGTCGATACACACGTCGGTGATGATGTCGGTCACGTAGCCGGTGTACTTCTTTCGCTGGCCCATCTCGATCATCACGGGGTTGTAGTAATCCCCCTGGCCGGGCAGGATGTTCCAGTAATCGAATCCGGTCGGGTCGCTCTGGAGATGCCACTTGCCGACGATCGCTGTCTGGTAGCCGGCGGCCTGCAGCAGCTTCGGAAAGGTCACCTGGCTGCCGTCAAAGCGTTTGGTGTTATCGATGTGTCCGTTGATGTGGCTGTGCTTGCCGGTCAGAATCACCGCGCGGCTCGGTGCGCAGATGCCGTTGGTGCAGAAGCAATTGTCGAACCGCATACCTTCATTGGCGATCCGGTCCAGGTTCGGCGTCTTATTGATCCTGCTGCCGTAACAGCTCATCGCGTGCGAGGCATGATCGTCGGACATGATGAACAGGATGTTAGTCCGTTTCCGTGCCGCTTCAAGCCTGGCCGTCGCACCCAACGCCAGACTCGCAACCGTAACCCCTGCCGCCTTCAAGAACCCGCGTCTGTCCATCGTCACTTGCTCCTGTCCGAATCTTACTTCTTTGTACGCAGATTGCACGGTTTTGGCAGATTTACTGCCTGTGATTGCGCTACGCTTTTTTCAAGGGGATTTCCAACTGCGACGGCACGGGCTTCAGTGTGGCCACGTGCGCCGCAATTTCTTTCTTCAGGTCTTCGATAATCCTGGGATGCTGTGCGCCGACCTCGTGCGACTCCGACGGATCGCGCTCAACGTTAAAGAGCAGCGGCGGATCGTGCTTTTTCAGCGTGTCATTGACGTACTCGGTCTTCGTATACAGATGGATTTTCCACGGGCCTTTGCGAACGGCTCGAAGCTGCGTGCCGCGATAGTAGAACATCACGCTGCGTTTGCCCTTGCCTTTGCCTGTGAGCATGTCGACCATGCTCCAGCCGTCATACACGCGGTCGGCGGGCAGGTCTGCGCCGGCCAGGTCGGCGAAGGTTGGCAGGACGTCCAGCGTACTTGCCATGTCGGTGATGACCGTCTGCGGCTTGATGGCGCCGGGCCACCAGGCAATGGTCGGTACGCGCATGCCGCCTTCCCACGTACTGCCCTTGCCGTCGCGGAATGGTCCGGCCGAGCCGCCGTGCTCCTTGAAGACCAGCCACGGCCCGTTGTCCGAACTGAAAATGACGAGCGTATTCTCCGCCAGGCCCTCCGCCCGCAGCGTATCCAGCACCCGCCCCACGCTCCAATCGACTTCCTGCATTGCGTCGCCGTAAATGCCGCGGAGCGACTTGCCGCGAAAGTCAGCTGATGCAAATAACGGAACGTGGACCATGGTGTGGGCCAGATAGAGGAAGAACGGCTTTTCTTTGGATCGCCTGATAAAGGCGACTGCTTCTTCGGTGTAGCGTCTGGTGATGGTGTTCTGGTCGGCGGGTCGCTCGATTACTTCTTCGTTACGCATCAGCGGCACGTTAAACTGCTCAATTGTGGGATGCGTGGATTGCTGCCGGTGGTTGCCGTCGACGCGGTCCATGTCGTTGCTGTAGGGAATGCCGTAGTAGTAATCGAAGCCGTGGCTGGTCGGCAGAAACTGCGGCAGATGGCCAAGGTGCCACTTGCCCACGCAGCACGTTGCGTAGCCCCTGCTCTTGAGCAGCCTGGCAATCGTGACTTCGCTCTGGGGCAATCCGCCGCCGGAATCCGGAAACAGCACTGCGCGTTTGTCGCTGCACATGCCGTTGCGAACGGGGAGCCTGCCGGTCATGAGGGCGGCACGGCTGGGCGTGCAGACGCTGGCGGCGGAATAGAACTGCGTGAGTTTGGCGCCCTCGGCGGCCATGCGATCCAGGTTCGGCGTGCGTATCACGGGATTTCCAAAGCAGCCCAGATCGCCGTAGCCCAAATCATCCGCATAGATGATCACGAAATTCGGCCCGCGTTTCTCCTGTGCCGCGACCAAAGGCGAAGCAGCGGCCGCCAGCAGGCTGGCGCCCATTCCCTTCAAAAAATCACGTCTGTGCATTGTCCGGCTCCTGTTTACATGTCAATTCCGCCTGGACGCAGATACTGTTATCTGCGGGCGTTTGCGCGATCGGCGAATGATCAGCGGCGGTCACTCGTACTGCCATTTCAAGATCCACGGATCGTTTGTGCGTCTCTGGAATGCCTTGAGTTTGTCTTTGAGTTCGTTGAGGATTCTTGCATGCTCAGGGTCATCGGCGAGGTTCTTTACCTCGTGCGGGTCCTCCTGAAGGTCGTAGAGTTCGAATTTCGGGCGGTGGAGATATGCGTCGATGGTGCGCTTTCCGTAGATGTTTTCACCGCGTTTGAGCGTTGCCTGCCACGTGGCCGATGACCACAGATCGGAGGCGAAGGGGTACTGCAGGCCGTGCGCGATGTTCCAGATCAGCTTGTAGCGCCGCTGCCGCACCACGCGCATGGGGTAGTACATTGTAATCTCGTGGAATGTGTGCGACGCATAGATCTCGTCATAGCCGTCGACGTGGGGCTTGTCGAGCACCTGGGCGAACGAACGGCCATGGAACGCATAATTCCTGGGCGTGGCGCCGCACAGGTCGAGAATCGTCGGCGTTATGTCGGCCCAGGTGATCATGGCGTCGGTGACGACGCCATGCCTTGTCGCGAACGGATTTCGCACGACGCACGGCAGGCGCATGCCCGGCTCGTAGAGTGTTGTCTTTGCGCCCGGAAACGCGATGCCGTTGTCGCTGATGAAGATGACGATGGTATCTTCCCATCGCCCCGTCTGCCGCAGGATCTCGATAAGCCGTTTCAGTCCCGCGTCGGCACGCTGGACGGAGCCGTAATATTCGGCCAGTTCGTCCCGGCACTCGGGCGAATCGGGCAGATACGGCGGCACGATCACGTCCTTGGGATCGAACACATCCGACCCATCGCGCTTGAAGGGTCGGTGTGGCTCGGTCGTGCAGAAGTACAGGAAGAACGGCCTGTCATCTGCGGCGGCGATGGCTCTTCGGCAGTTGTCGGCGCCCTGGACGGGCGCGCCGCCGGGGATTACCTGCTCGAACCGGTAGATTTCTTCCGGGCCGACGTGGTACTTGCCCCACCGGGCGGTGCGGTAGCCGGCCTCGGCGAGGAGGTTCGGCAGTGAGCGGACATGGGGGAAGCTGCTGAAATGGTGATAGGCGTGTTCGTGGCCGTACTGGCCATTATAGTGATTGTAGAGGCCGGACAGGATCACGGACCGGCTCGCACTGCACGAGGCGGTGGTGCAGAACGCATGTGTGAACCGCGTGCCGTGGGCGGCCAGTTCGTCGAGACCCGGCGTCTTGATCACGGGATTGCCGTAGCAGCCGGCGTCGGTGCTGCCCTGGTCGTCGACGACATACAAAATGACGTTAGGCCGCTTTTTCGGGGTGCCGGCGGGCTGCGCCGAAGCAGATGCGGCGACCGCACCGGCCGCCAGCGAAAATCCAACTGCCCCCAGAAACCCGCGTCGAGTGGTCTTGAAACTTTCCATTGCGTTCCTCGCTTCCTGAGCCTCATGCGTCGGCACTGCAAGGCGACTATAGCATTATTGCCCGGCAAAATCAACGAACGCACAGGACCAGTTTCGCCCAAGGCCGCCGCGGAAAACGCCGACAAAAAAGCATTTTTCCAAGATTGCTCCAGCTATATCCGCACCAGCCCCTGTCGAGCCGCTCCCACCGCATTCCCGCGGTTCCCGCCAAAAGGGCGGGTTAAGAGCACACGTGGGCTTGCAGGTTGGCAGTTCACAGGGTACCTTGGGAAGGGACGGTGGGATAGAGGCGTCTTGGCTCGATGGAGAGTTATTGCTGGCAGATGTGGCCTGTCGGGGTATAACGCAAGAAAAACGCCCTTGGCCTTTGAAGGGAGGTATCAATGATCGACCTGATCGACGGCGTGAAGTACAGGAAAATTTGCAGCCTGGTATGTTTGTTTTGGGTTTTTGTTTCGGTGAGTGCATGGGCTCTGGAGGATGCGGAGATTCCGGTCGATGCGCCGCAGGATGCCATTATGGCAAGCGCCGAAGAGGTGCAGGCGATGCTCAGGTGGGCGAGCGCAGCGTTTTGCGAAGGCCTGGAGGTCCGGGGCGGCGAAGAGCGCCCGTCTTTTATGACGGCCGCGATGCCGTTTTCATTCGTGTATGACGGCGTGTCGTCCGCGGAGCTGCTGAAGGACTGGAGGCATTCCGTCGAGACGAAGGAGACGCCCGGCCGTGTTGTGCACACGGCGGCCTGGACGGATCCCAAAACCGGCTTGCGCATTACCGCCGTGGTGACGGTGTTCACTCGCTACGCTGCGGCCGACTGGCTGCTGTTTTTCGAAAACACCGGGGCACAGGACACTCCGATCATCGAGAACGTGCAGGCACTGGACGTCCGACTGCGCACGGGCTACGGCCGGAAACAGGTCGTGCTGCACCGGCTTACGGGCGACGTGTGCGGCGAGCAATCATTTCTGCCCCTGGAGACGGTGGTGGAGGTTGACAAGCCGGTTGAGTTTGCTCCCACGGGCGGGCGTCCTTCGAACGGAGCTTTTCCCTTCTTCAATGTGCGATATGGCGAGGAAGGAGTCTTCACTGCGATCGGCTGGTCGGGTCAGTGGGCAGCGCGTCTGAACCGTGAAAGTGCGGGCCCCGTGCGCTTGCAGGCAGGGATGGAAAGGACGCATTTCAAGCTGCACCCGGGCGAACGGGTTCGCAGTCCGCGCATCCTGGTTATGCCGTGGAAGGGGGAAATGGCGGCGGGCCACAATCGTTTTCGCCGGCTGCTGCTTTTCGAATATGCGCCGCGGCTCAACGGGCGTCCGCTGCGGCTGCCTTTGGGGGCACAGTGTTTTGACCGTTACAGCAGGACCGTTCCGGAATGGGCCACGGAAGCGGGACAACTCAGGGCGGTCCGCGCGACGCACGACTTTGGGTGCGACACGTACTGGTTCGATGCAGCGTGGTTCGAAGGCGGATTCCCCGATGGTGTGGGCAACTGGTTCTGTAAACCGCGAAGTTTTCCGAACGGGCTAAAGCCGTTAGGCGACGCCAGTCACGCACTGGGGCTGAAGTTCCTTGTCTGGTTCGAGCCGGAGCGCGTGGTCGACGGCACGCAGATTGCGCGCGAGCATCCGGAGTTCGTCTTCGGAAACGGCAAAGAGCGCCTGTTCAAGTTGAGCGACCCGGCGGCGCGCCGGTGGCTTACGGAGATGCTGTCGGAGCGGATTCGCGAATTCGGCATAGACGTTTATCGCAACGACTTCAACATCGACCCGTTGGAATTCTGGCGGGCCGCCGATTCGCCGGACCGGCAGGGCATCACTGAGATCCGTTATGTTGAAGGGCATTACGCCATGTGGGACGAGTTGCGCCGGCGGCATCCGGGCCTGTGGATTGACAACTGTTCAAGCGGCGGGCGCCGCATCGACCTGGAGACCCTCTCGCGATCCGTGACGCTTTGGCGGAGTGACACCGGCTGTGCGCCCGGCCATGCGGATTGGGATCAGACGCAGGCGCTGGGTCTGAGCCAGTATGTGCCGCTGTACACCACGTGCGCGTGGGAGCCCAAGGCCTATGTCCTGCGCAGCGCGGCCACGGGCGGCCTGATCGTTCAGTTCGACTATTTGAACGAGACGTTCCCGATGGCAGAGGAGCAGGCGGCGATAGCCGAAATCAAGGAGAATCAGAAGTACTGGTACGGCGACTTCTACCCCCTGACGCAGGCCGCTATCGGGCCGGATGTCCTGGCAGCATGGCAGCTTCATCGTGCCGACCTCGATGCGGGGATGGTTTTGGCGTTTCGCCGCAGCGCATGCCCTATTTCTGTGCTGAAGACGAACCTCCATGGGCTGAAGGAGGAGGGGCGTTACGTGGTGGAGTTCGTCGATGAGGCACGAGCCAGGCAATCGCGCACGCTGACCGGGCGGCAACTGCGGGATCTTGAACTGCGGCTGCCGGAGAGAGGGACAAGCCTGCTTGTCCGTTACCATCGATTGGACCAGTGAGGTTCCGTGGTGAGTCACGCCGAATGGCATAAAGTTGCGGGATGAGAGAGATGATCTGCAAAACACGGCTTTCGGGTGCTGCGAGGAGAGGCATGTATCTTTCCGCCATTGCGATTGTGGCGATCTGCGCGGTTTGCGCTGCGGAGTCCGCCTCGGTACCGGGGGCGGGGGCGGAGCCTTTAATTGTGCCTACTTTTCACTGTCTCGGCATTTACTGGTCGCCGGCCCGTGGGGGCGCAGATAAGGCTGTGTCGGTGAAATACCGCGAGCATGGGCAGGATGCGTGGCGCGAGGGTTTAGCCATGCGCTACAATCCGGTGGCCAGTGCGGAGTGCAAGGGCGACTATCGCGGCAGCATTGTCAATCTCAGGCCGGGCACGTTGTACGAAGTAATGCTTCAACTCGAAGGAACTGACGTGCGACGCGTTGTCAAGGCCGCGACGTGGAGCGAGGAGTTTCCGGTTGGTTCGGTTGTCAAGTGTGAAAGCCGGGACAGGACGCTTAACGTGGATCAGTCCGGGACGCCGGAGGGTTATGTGCTCTATGACGGGACGGGCTGCACGATCGATACGGCGAACACGGAAGCCGTGGGGATCGCCGTGCGCGCCAGCTATGTGATCATCCGCGGGTTCACCATCAAAAACGTGAAGGAGCACGGGATTCGGCTGTTCAGCGGTCGCCATATCGTGATCGAGGATTGCGACATCAGCAAGTGGGGAAGTGAAGACGAGAAGGGTTGGGGCAAGGATTATCAGGCGGCGGTTTTCAGCAATCAGCGGGACCTTCGGGCGGTGGTGATCCAGCGATGCAGGATGCACCATCCCACGTGGGACACGAACAGTTGGGCTGAAAAGCACGGTGAATCGAATCATCCCGCCGGGCCGCAGACGGTGGTGTTCTGGGAATCGGAGGGCAACCATGTGATTCGGTACAACGAGTGCTGGTCCGACGCGGATCATTACTTTAACGACGGCATGGGCGCTGGTTACAACGGCGGCTGGCGCGGCTTTCCGGGGGCGGACAGCGACATATACTGCAACTACATTGCCAACTGCTGGGACGACGGCATCGAGGCGGAGGGCGGCGATCAGAACGTGCGGATATGGAACAACTACGTTGAGGAGGTGCTGATTCCCATTGCCAACGCCGCGGTGTCGATCGGGCCGCTGTACGTGTGGCGGAATGTGTCGGGGCGGTGTTACAGTCCGCCGGGCAGCAGTTGGGACATGACGCACGGGCCTTTCCTGAAGATGGGGTATGCGGGGGGCGAGGAGTGGATGACCGGACATATGTACATCTTCAACAATACGGCGCTTCGACCGAACGATGACGGCGCGGGGGGGCTTGGCGGGTCGTCGCGAATCATCAAGCATTGCGTCAGTCGCAACAACATCCTGCACGTGAGGGATTCGGACAGCCATAGTATCAGTACCGGCAAGGGCGAGGATAACGATTTCGATTACGACCTGGTGTCGGCGCGGTATCCCGCTGGCCATGAACAGCACGGCATTTCCGGAAAACCGACGTATGCGGCAGGGGCCGGTTTCAACTTCGAAAGCAAGACGGGCAGTTTTCAGCTTGCAAAAGGAAGTCCCGGATACGATGGCGGGGTTGTGATTGCCAATTTCTGTGACGTGTTCACGGGCAAGGGCCCGGACGTTGGGGCACATGAGGCGGGTACGGGGGCAATGACGTTCGGGGTGAAAGCCCGCTTCGTCGCGCCTGGAGAAAAAGCCGAACGGACAGAGGCGCGCTGAGCGCGGCGTGCAGCACGCCGAGCGCCTGAGCCGTTGATTGTGGGGAGCTATACAACGCTTGCTATTACTGCTCGAATGCTTTGGCGTACGTGCGGGGGCCGCCCACTATTGGCAGGGTGATGTGTGTTGCGCTGAGGTCGATTGTCAGTTCCGCGCCGGGGTCCGGCCGAAAGGTGTGGTCGCGGTCGCTTGAGAAGATCATGAGGGCGATCTTTTGGCCGGCCGGGATGATCTGGTCGTCGGGCTGGAGGTCGAAGGCGACCTTGTAGAATTTGCCGGGCTCAAGCGGCTTGCCTTTCCTGATCGAGCGATGGTTTTGCGGGTCGGCCCAGCCTCGCGTGATGATGTTGTCGGTGATCTTTGCGTCCGGGGCGGTGTTCCACGGCAATGAAACGAGCCAGACGGACAGATTTGCGGCGGGCCTGCTGCACGCCAGCCTGATCGAGACGCGGGCGACGCCGGAGATGTGCAGGGGGCGCTTCAGTTCGGGCGTTACATAGATCAGGCGATGGCTGGTCCACTCGGCCTGGGCCAGTGCCTCGCCGCTGAAGGAGAAATTATCCACGAGGGTCTCAGTGACCTTTTGGGTTGTTCTTTTCGTGGAGAGTCCGCCCTGTTGAGGCGCGCCCGGCGTAAGAAACAGTTTCACGTGCGCCGCGTCCGGGTTGGGGTAATCCTTGTAGGCGGTGGGGTTTGAACGGTCGTCGTTTTCCCGCACGATCCAGGCGCGGTCTTCGGTGTCGACGCCGTTGAGATCGCCGTGGAGATAGCGCGTGAACCATCGGTTCATCATCTTGAGCGGGGGTGGGCCGCCGTGGCCGCCCTGGTGGTAATAGATGTGAAGGGGCAGGTTCTTTTTCTTGAGCGCCTCTGTGATGCGGAAGCTGTGCTCCGGCATGACGTTCCAGTCGTTGAAGCCGTGAGACATGAAGACGGCGGCGCGGACGTTGTCGAGGTGATTCAGGTAATCGCGCACGGCCCAGAAGTCGTTGTAGTCGCCATTGGCGCGATCGAAATTCGCAAGCATCTGCTTGTCGCGAATCTCGCAGTCACAGTACGCTCGCTTCTCTTCGTCGCCGCTGTTGATGAAGTCGTAGAGGACGTCGATGTCCTCGCCGAGGTAGCCGCCGGGCGAGCGGACAAGGCCATTGGAGCGGTAGTAGTGATAGTAGGACGTGTTGGGGGCGACGGGGATGATGGCCTCGAGGCCCTGGACGCCGGTGGTTGCGGCGGCAAGCGCCAGCGTGCCGTTGTAGGACGTACCGGTCATGCCGACGCGGCCGGTGGACCAGTAGGCGGTGACCTGTTCGTCGCCGTCGGGGGTTGTGTAGCCTTTGGCGCGGCCGTTTAGCCAATCTATGACGGCCTTTGGGGCCAAGGATTCGTTTTCGCCGCCGACGGTGGGGCAGCCTTGGGACAGGCCCGTCCCGGGTGAGGATGAATGGACGACGGCGAAGCCTCGCGGGACCCAGTCCTTCACGAGCGACTTGGAGATGATGGGGCGTTCGCCGATGCGCCTGACGGGTTCGGCTTCTTTACGTTTGGCGGGCTGAGCGCCGAGTTCCTGGCGCATGTCCCACATGTAGTCGTGTACGGGGGCGGCGGTGCCGGCGTAGTAGGGGCTGGTTTCGTAGATGACGTGGACTTTGAGGCCTTCGGTGTCGGTCTGGCGCGGCCGCGTTACGTCTACGTGCATACGGTCCAGTCTGCCGTCGCCGTCGGAATCGAACTCCGTCTCGACCCAGAGGTCGTGGCGTATCCACATGTCGGGGTCTGCGAAGCGCTGGACGATCTGCGTTTCGCCGTCCTTGATGACCGGGACAGCGGGCTCATCTTTCTCGGCCTGCAGGGCGGGCACACAGGCCAATGCAAGAAAGACCGCCAACAGAAACCTGCCGCCGCAGGAGTACTTTATTGATCTCATCATCCACCACCTCTCCACTCGAATTACGGTCCCCCACGCATCTTGCAGCCATTATAGTGCGGGACGGGCCAGGAATCAAGAGGCGATGAGGCCGGAAGCGGAAACGGCCCTATTCTGTTCGGCGGATGTGGACTTCTTTGAGGTCCGTGACGTTCTGCCCTGCGTTTATCCCAGGAGTCTTTGCTCCCAGTATTTGAGGTGTTCTTCGGGTGTGCAGTCGGGGGCGAGGCCTTTCTTTCCCATGTCGTTCTTTCGGATTTGGTCTCTTTCCTTCATGAGGCGGTCGAGGAGGCTTGCGGGTTCGGGGATCTCGCCCTTGTCGCCGGTTTCGACGATCCATTTGTCCAGCAGGGCACGGAGTTCGATGAGTTTGGCGCGGTACTTCGGGTCGTCAGCGAGGTTGTTGAGTTCGTGCGGGTCTTTGGCGAGGTCGTAGAGTTCTTCGGCGGGTCGGCGCGGGGCCATCCACCGGGCCTGGGCGGGCGTGAGTTTGCCCTGTTTGTGCAGGACTTCCAGCAGCGTGACGACGGGGTACTGGCGGGTCTTGTAGGCATTGAACTGCGTCCAGGGCCGCTCGGGCATGAAGTTGCGGATGTATTTGAACTGCGGCGTACGGATGCAGCGGATGCGGTCGACCGTTTCGTCGCAGCGATCGCGGGCGGCGACGATGTATTGGCGTTTCTTTGCGTCGGGGCCCAGGAAGACGCGGCCCTCGATGTGCCCCGGCGGTTCAATGCCGGCGAGCTTGAGGATAGTGGCGGAGATGTCGATGGTGCTGACCATGTCGGTGCAGACCTGTCCGCCCTTGATCGTGCCGGGCCAGCGAATGATGAGCGGGACGTGGATGCCGGGGTTGTAGAGCCACTGTTTGCCCCGGACGTGGCAGCGGCCGTTGTCGCCGATGAAGAAGACGACCGTGTTGTCGGCCAGGCCTTCGGTCTTGAGGCGTTCGAGGATACCGCCGACCTGGCGGTCCATCAGCTGGATGGACTCGAGATAGTCGGCCCAGTCGCGCCGCGTGATCGGGTGGTCAGGGTAGTAGGGCGGGATGACGACCTTGGCGGGGTCGATGGGGTTCTGTTTGTCGCGCGTGAAGTTGCGGTGGCTGACGGCCAGCGTGATCTGCGCGAAGAAGGGCTCGCCATCCTTACGCTGCCTCCAGTCCTTGCCGTCGGCGGGCGGCCGCTCGGTGTTGAAGTTGAAGTCCGTTTTGCCGTTGTTGGCGATGAAGTAGCCGACGTCGCGGAGGTAGTCGGTAATGAGGCGCACGGGGGCGGGCAGCATGTAGCCGTCATCACGATGACTGCGGTGGTTGTGTGCGCCGATGGTGGTCTGGTACATGCCGGTGATCATGGCGGAACGACTCGGCGAGCAAACCGGGCAGGTGGCGAAGGCGTTGGTGTAGCGGATGCCTTCGGCGGCCATCCGGTCGAGGTTGGGCGTTTTGACTTCGGGCGTGCCGTAGCAGGCCAGGTCCGGTGCGATGTCTTCGGCCATGATCCAGACGATGTTGGGGCGGCGGCCGTAGAGTTTGGCTGCGAAGGCGGATCTGCTCATTGCGGCTGACAGATGCCAGCCGGCGGCGCCCAGACCTGCGACCTTGAGGAAATCGCGACGATTCAATGGAGTGCTCATAGTCATCATCCTTTCGGCAACCGGCCCTCATCAGTTACAGCAGCGGAACAGAGCCCGCCGCACAAGCCGTGTGCGGGCGAGGCAGTCCAGGCATTTTCACTTCACTCCAGTCACTGCCACGCTGTTTCAGCGGGCGCTGGCAGAACAGCGGCTACAAGCCGGCCTGCCGGCTATTCACCGTGGGTTGAGCCTCGCCCTGCACGTCAGTGGTTTACGGGCTCGCCGAGGAAGTCTTCGAGGTCGGCGAGCTTGTCGCGGAGCAGTTCGGGGGTTTTGGCTTCGACGTTTAGCCTCAGCAGCGGTTCGGTGTTGCTAGGGCGGCAGTTGAACCACCAGTCGCGGAACTGCACCGTTATGCCGTCGAGATCGTCGATCTGGCCGCCGCTGTATTTGCGCGCAAGCTGCTGCATGGCCAGGTTCTTGTCTTCGATTCTGAAGTTGATCTCGCCGCTGGCGGCGTAGCGTCTGAGCGGCTTGATCAGTTCGCTGATGGGACGGTCGGCCTTGCTGAGGATATTCAGAATGTGGACGAGCGTGATCATGCCGCTGTCGGCGTAGAAGTTGTCACGGTAATAGAAGTGGCCGCTGAGTTCGCCGCCGAAGACTGCATGGCTGTCGCGCATGGTCTTTTTCATGAAGGCGTGGCCGACACGTTCGCGCCGCGGGATGCCGCCGTATTTGAGGATCTCTTCGTGGACGACGTGGCTGCTGCGGAGGTCATAGACGATGGCGGAGTTGGGGTTGTCGGCAAGGAAGTAGGGCACCATGAGCGCGGTTATCAGATCGCAGGTTATGTTGCGGCCCCTTTCGTCGACCATCATGAGGCGGTCTGCATCGCCGTCGAAGCAGATGCCGAGGTCGGCATTTTCGCGGTGCACGACTTCCTTGAGGTCGGCGAGATTAGCTTCAACGAGCGGGTTGGGGTCGTGAGCGAACCAGCCTTCGTGGCGGAGGTTGAGACCGATCATTTCAATCGGCAGGTCGCCGAAGATGGCCGGGGCCATTTTGCCGGCCATGCCGTTGGATGCGTCGACGACGACCTTGAGCGGCCTGAGTTTGGGATTGAGGAATTGCAGGACGTGCTGGCGGTATTCGTCGGTGAGGTCGCATTTTTCGACCCTGCCGTCGACGCGGCCGCGGGTGTGCAGCAGCGACGTGGCAATGTGCTTGATTTCCTTGAGGCCGGTGTCTTCGCCGATGGGCTTGGCGTGAATGCCGGAGATCTTGAAGCCGTTGTACTCGGCGGGATTGTGCGAGGCGGTGACCTGGACGCCGCCGCAGGTGCCCAGATAGTTGATGGCGAAGTAGATCTGTGGCGTATCGATCATGCCCAGGTCGATGACGTTGGCGCCGGCGGCGTTCATTCCTTCGATCAAGGCCTTGGCCAGGGACGGGCCGTGCTTTCGCATGTCGCGGCCGACGCAGAGGGATTGCGCGTTGGCCTGGCCGCGCTCGTAGCCGCGGAGCAGTGAGCGCAGGTACTGGGCGGCGGCGTGGCCGATTTTCCATGCGGCCGCTTCGTCCAGCTCGTCCGGATATACGCCGCGGATGTCGTAAGCCTTGAAGATAGAAGGATCCATTCTGTACTCCACAAAAATAATATTTAAGGCCGCAAAAACGACCTCGTATCTTAGGCGTCAAAGCCGCCAATGTCAATAAAACGCCGCAAACGACAGCGACTCCCGGCCGGCGCGTCCATGCTTTTTGCCTTTGCCCGGATTCAGTCTTGCGTTATACTGTTTAATATCGACAGCCCGAGGGCTGCGGCGGAGCAATCGCTATTCAGATGAATGTGAGGTTGGCATGAAGACAGGCCGCGTCGGTACGGGGTTCCGGAGGGAGTTGAAGCGGCAGTTGCCGCTGTTGGAGGATGAGGGGGTAATCACTGCGGAACAGGCCGGCGCAATCTCCGATCGTTACCGGCTGGATGCCCTTGCGTCCGAGTCGACGCGGGCACTGGTGATGGTGATCTACACGGTGGGGGCATTTCTCATCGGCATCGGGGTTGTCAGTTTCGTGGCGGCACACTGGATGGCCATTCCGCACCAGCTGAAGGTGTGCCTGCTCTTTGCGGCCATGTTGGGGGCGCACGGGCTGGGGTTCTGGCTGTGGAAGGTTTCGCAGAGGAGTGCTGCGCTGGGGCACGCGCTGATTATCCTGGGTACGCTGATCTTCGGGGCGAACATCGGGCTGATGGCCCAGATTTTTCATGTGGAGGGGCGGTGGAACGGGCTGTTTCTGCCGTGGGCCGCGGGAGCAATTGTCATGGCATATGCGGTGCAGAGCACACCCAATGCGCTGATCGCTGTTGTTACATCGTTCGTTTGGTTTACCGGCGGCATCGGCTGGGGACGGGAGGTCTGCTGGTATTATCCGTTTGCTGCTGCTGCGGCGTTCCTGCCGTACTGTTACTGGCGCAAGAGTGCGTTTGTGTGGACATGTACGCTGCTTGCCGTCGCGGCCGGCACGCTGTTCTGCACCGGACGTATGTCGGGCGGTGAGTCTTACATTGGCGCAGCGCTGGTTGCGCTGGGCCTGCTGTATACCTGCGCAGGGGTAATCCACATCGAACGTTTCGAATCATTCCGTCCCGCCGCATTGTTCCTGGGCTATGTGGCAGTGTCAACGGGTGTTTACCTGGCGAGCTTTCGAGTCATTGCGCACGGGTGGGTGTACTGCGCGGGTCGCCTGGCGGATGCCGAATGGCCGGACGTGGCGGCGCTGCTGGCGGTGCTGACGGGCGGGGTACTGCTGATCACTCCGGCGGTTTTGTGGTCCCGCAACAGTCGCGCTGCGATAAAGGCGCTGGGGGCGGTGATCGCTGCATTCGGGTTGTTCCTGGTGGGCAGTATGACGGCGTCGCAGTGGTGCCTTGCAATGCTGTCCAATGTCGCGTTATGCGTTCTGGCGGCGGTTCTGATATGGGCGGCGCGGGATTGCGGGGACCGGCGGCTGTTCTGGGCAGGAGTTGTGCTGGTGGCGCTGATGGTCACCAGCCGCACGCTGGAATACGAGACCGGGCTGTTGGTGAAAGCGGCCGTGTTCACGATCGGGGGCGCGGCGGTGATTGCCGCAGGTGTGATGTTCGAGAGATTTCTCAAGGCGCGGAGGATTGGCCATGAGTAAACAGATCATGCTCTTCTTGACGGCGCTTGCGGTGCAGGCGGCTATTCTCGCTGCGGTGCCGGGTCGACAGGTCTACACGCGCTTTACGGGGCAAACTATCCGCATCAGGACAGTGCCGGTGGATCCGTACAACCTGCTCAGCGGCTACCACGTGACCCTCGACTACGAAATCTCTCGCCCGGCGGACTGGCACGACCGCCGGTTCCGGCCGGATCAATACCTGTATGTTGTGCTCAAGCCTGACGCCAACGGCATCTGGTCGGTGACAGCCGTACATCCTGAACGGCCAAAAGACGTTGAGGCAGGCACCGTCGTTCTGAAAGGCCGCAATCAGCGGCATCGCGGGATCGTATACGGCATCGAATCGTACTATATTCCGGAAGATAAGCGCGGCGCTATCGAGCGGGACCTGCGGCAGAATGCCGGAAAGGCAGTCGTGGAGGCGAAGGTCGATTCATTTGGGAACGCTGCGCTGGTGCGCATCATCATAGACGATCGTGTGTATGAGTACTGACGGAGGCGGACAAACGTGACAATCCAGCCGCAGCCGTGTGCTTACAACGAGTGGTCTTCGATACGGATGGTTACGTTCTCGCGGTAGGTCTCGGCATTGTCGGCGCTGTGCGAGCGGCCGATTCGCAGTGCGGCAAAGAAGAGCCGTACGCCCCAGGATATGACCACAATGCCCGCGAAGACAAACAGGGCGGCTATGAAGAAAACGAGTATGTCGCGCAGCAGGTACGTCAGAAAGCCGATGCCGACAAGCATGAGGCCCGCCGCCATGACCCAGAGGGCGACGCTTCGTGTGGCCTGTGAGAACTGGCTGGAGTAGAGTTTAAAGACCATGCGTTTTCCTTTCCGTTGCGCCGGGCGTGCCGCACCACATGACATCGCCGGCATCCTGCCCGTGCCGCCTTGCCTGCATCACGCTGCCCGGCGGACATAAAACGGGCCCCGCCGAAACGGGGCCCGCTTGCAGAGCATCTTACATGCCCATGCCTCCCGGAGGCATCGGGGGCGTTTCCTTCTTTTCGGGGATCTCGCTGACCACTGCGTCGGTTGTGAGCAGCAGTGATGCAATCGATGCGCCGTTCTGGAGGGCGGTGCGCTCGACCTTTGTCGGGACGATGACGCCGAACTTGATCATATCGCCGTACTCCTTGCGCATCGCATCGTAGCCGAAGTTGCGATCCGGGTTTTCCATAACCTTCTGGGCGACGATGGAGCCGTCGAGGCCGGCGTTGGCCGCGATTTGCTTGATGGGCGCGACCACGGCCCGGCGCACGATGTCGACACCGACCTTTTCGTCGCCGACGGTCTTGACCTTGTCCAGGACGGGCAGGACTTTGAGCATCGAGATGCCGCCGCCCGGCAGGATACCCTCTTCGACCGCGGCGCGGCAGGCGTGCAGGGCGTCTTCCACGCGGGCCTTCTTCTCCTTGACCTCGGCTTCGGTCGCGGCGCCGACCTTGACGAGCGCGACTCCGCCGGCAAGCTTGGCGAGCCGTTCCTGGAGCTTCTCGATGTCGTAGTCGCTGGTGGAGACTTCGATTTCGTTCTTGATCTGCTCGATGCGGCCCTTGATGGCGTTGGTGTCGCCGGCGCCTTCGATGATAGTGGTGCTGTCCTTGTCAATAGTGACGGTCTTGGCCTGGCCAAGCTGGCTGAGTTCGACGTTCTCAAGCTGGATGCCGAGATCTTCGAAGATCGCCTGTGCGCCGATCAGCAGGGCGATATCCTGCAGGAGGGCCTTGCGGCGATCGCCGAAGCCCGGGGCCTTGACGGCGGCAACCTGGAGCACGCCGCGGAGCTTGTTGACGACCAGCGTCGCCAGAGCCTCGCCTTCGATATCTTCGGCGATGATGAGCAGCGGCCGGCCTTTCTTGGCGACCTTTTCGAGGATCGGCACCATGCTCTTGGCGGAGCTGATCTTCTTCTCGTGGACAAGGATGTACGGCTTGTCGAGCACCACCGTCATGTCCTGCGGGTGATTGACAAAGTGCGGGCTCAGGTAGCCCTTGTCGAACTGCATGCCTTCGACGAGTTCGACGACCGTCTCCAGCGACTGGCCTTCTTCGACCGTAATAACGCCGTCCTTGCCGACCTTTTCCATGGCCTCGGCGAGTGTCTTGCCGATCTCGGCGTCCTGGTTGGCCGAGCACGTGGCCACCTGTTCGATCTGCTTGCTGGATTCGACGGGAGTCGACATCTTGGCCAGTTCTTCAACCAACGCCGCCACGGCCTTGTCGATGCCGCGCTTCACCTGCATCGCGTTGGCGCCGGCGGTGATGTTCTTGAGGCCTTCGTCGAAAATTGACTCGGCGAGAATGGTTGCGGTCGTGGTGCCGTCACCGGCGACGCTGGAGGTCTTGGAAGCCACTTCCTTGACCATCTGTGCGCCCATGTTCTCATAGGCGTCTTCCAGCTCGATTTCCTTGGCGACGGTGACGCCGTCCTTGGTGACGGTCGGCGAGCCGTATGATTTTTCCAATATGACGTTTCGCCCGCACGGGCCCAGGGTGATCTTCACCGCCGCCGCCAGTTTCTTGACGCCTTGGCGGATTGCGGCGCGGGCTTCGTTTTCAAAGGCTATTTTTTTTGCTGCCATATCTGTCTCCTGTCTGATTCTTCTCTATGCGCGGTCGGGCCGCGTGTATGCTTTGTTGCCTATTCCTCGAGAATGGCCATGATGTCCGATTCACTCATGATGAGGTATTCTTTGCCGTCGATCTTGACCTCCGTGCCGGCATAGCTGGAAAAGAGCACCTGGTCGCCCTTCTTGACCTGCATCTTTCCGATGCTTCCGTCTTCGAGTATCTTGCCTTCACCGACGCTTACCACCTTGCCGCGCTGGGGTTTCTCCTTCGCCGAATCCGGCAGAACGATGCCGCCGGCGGTCACGCTTTCGGCCTCGACGCGCTGCACGATCACCCGGTCAGCCAATGGTCGAATCTTCATTTTCTCATTGCTCCTTTCAAGACAACCAAAACGATATTCCTTGTATTTCCAGGTTTTACCTGACCTTATATGCCCGGCGGCTGCGGTTCGGCCGCGGCCCGCCGCCCTACGCGCTGAAAACGTCGCAGTTGTACTGCTTCAAAAACAGCTTGTTCAACTGGCCCCGCAGCACCTGCATGTCGACGGGTTTGGCGATCACGCTGAATACGTTCAATTCAAGCGCCTCGCCCAGCTGCGGCCGCTCCCACCGCGACGAAACGGTAATGCAGGGCAGTTGCGGCTCGTAGCCTCGGATGGCCCGGATCATTCCAAGGCCCCCGGCGGCGTGTGCGTCCACGTCCAGAAGCGCCATGTGGATGCGGCTCTGCTCCAGGATCCTGACCGCCTCGCCGGCCGTGCCGGCCACCATCGCCCGTATGCCTCGCGGCACAAAGAGCTGCTCCACGGCCCGGGGCCAGTCCCAGTCCGCACGTCCTAACAATACGTTGATCTGATTGGGCGCCATATTCACCGCTGCATTGTTAACGTGCTCAAATGTTGCAAATCATGTGCCAAGCGGCGTCCGCTGCCGCCGTGTGTGGTTGTAAGTCCATTGATATGAACAACTTACATCTTGTGTGATGCGAATTGCAGCAGGTGCAGGCCCGGTTATGACCGGCATCGGCCTGCCAGCCTGACAGGCCAAGGAGGCTCCAATGCACATCGATGGCAGACGCAACCTGCCGTCGGCGTCGCGACGTTGACAAAAGAACCGTCCGGCTCGACAATCCGTAAAAACAGGGTGAACTGGGTGTTTGAGAGGGTTTGGCCATGGGCAGAAAGGCCCTTGCGGGCGCGGTAGTGGTTGCGGTCGGCCTGGTCCTGGCGGCGGGGTGTGACCTGAAACCCACGCCGCAATATGTCCCAGAGAAGGTCGGCAATGCAGTAAGCCGACAGGAGGATGTCTTAATGGCGAAGACAGAAAAGGTGGGCAAGATAGTTAAATCGAATGACGAATGGCGAAAGGAGCTTACGCCGGAACAGTACCATATTATGCGCGAAAAAGGGACAGAACGCGCGTTTACGGGCAAGTATGATGAATTCTTCGAGGACGGCGTGTATCTGTGTGCCGCTTGCGGGCAGAAACTGTTCGAATCGGACGCCAAGTTCAACTCCGGCTGCGGCTGGCCGGCCTTTTCAAAGCCGGCCGACGAGAACAGCGTCGAGTACGCCGAAGACACCAGCTACGGTATGACGCGGACCGAGGTAATGTGCAGCCGGTGCGGCGGGCACCTTGGTCACGTGTTCAACGACGGGCCGCGGCCGACCGGCATGCGTTACTGCATCAACTCCGCGGCGTTGGACTTCAGGAAACCGGAAAAACGGGAATAAGAATCACGCCTGTGCGCCGTTTTGCGCCTGAAAGGCGCCCCTCTCTGTGCCGGCGGAGATCATTTCAGGCATGTTGCAGGACAGGCTCGGACCGGGGGCCGGGTCCTGTGGATATTGGAAGCCTTCAGGCAGGGGGAGAATGACGAAGAAGTTGGAGCCTTTGCCTTTTTCGGACATGAGCCAGATGCGGCCGCCGTTTTGTTCAAGCATGCGTTTGACGACGGAAAGCCCGATGCCCTCGCCGTTGGCGGCCTTTGCACCGGCCCGGAAGAAAATCTCGAAGACCCTCTGCTCGACTTCGGGCTCCATGCCGATACCGTTGTCGCTGACGATGTAGAGTGCATGATAGTTGTCGATGGTGCCGTCGATGCGAATACGGCCGGGGCGGTCCGGATCGAGGTACTTGATCGCGTTGTCGACGAGATTTGTGAAGACCTGGCGTATATGCGTGCGGTCGGCAAAGCACGGGGGCAGGTCGGCGACCTCGATTGCGGCGTCGCGGTGCTTGAGTTTGATCTCGATACTGGCGACGATATCGCTGATAAGGTCGTTCATGTCGAGGCTTTGGGGTTTGGGGACGACGAGGCCTGCGCGGGCGACCTGGACGAGGGATTCGACGAGATTGTGCATGGCCCTGGCGCCGGCCTCGATGAAGTTGAGGGCCTCGGGGACGTCGTGGCCGAGGATTTGGGCGAGGCTGACGCCCGCGGCCGGGGGATTGACTTCGCTGGCGGCGAGCTGCTCGCGAGCGAGGTCGCAGGCATCCTTGAGAATTTCGCTGAAGCCGCGGATGTTGAGCAGCGGTGCGCGCAGGTCGTGGGAGACGACGCTGATGATGGTTTCCAGTTCGTGTTTCTGACTTTCGAGGTTATTCTTGAGTTCCCACAGTTCTTTGTTCGCGCGGCGGAACGCGTCGACATTGACGGCGACGCCGAACCAGCGGACGATTCGGCCGGTGGCGTCACGGATGGGCCGGCCGCGGGCTTTGAACCATTCGTAACGGCCGTCATGGCGGCGGATGCGGGCCTCGAAGTCGAAGTCGGCACGGCCCTCGACGGCGGCCCGCCATGCCTCCATGACGGGCACGCGGTCGTCGGGATGGAGAAGATTATTCCAGCCTTCGCCGCCAAGCAAGTCGTCGGCGGGAACGCCGGTATATTCGACCCACTGGCGGCTGACGTAGTCGCCTTGCCCGTCCGGCCGTGCAGTGAAGACCATGCCCGGAATGGTTTCCAGCGTCTGGCGGCAGAACACTTCGCTGTGAGCGATATCCTCACTGCGGGTTTCGGCGGCTGCCAGAGCCATGTGCAGTTTCTGTGCGGTCCATCCGGCAAGTGCGGCGGTTGCGATGACAAAGGCGATCTCGATCCAGGTGTCGGAGACTGGATAGGAGCCGAAAAGAACCGCGGCCGCCAGACCGCCCAGTGCTCCGGTGACGATTGCGGCGTTGCGGCCGGCGAGCAGGGCGACGATCAATACCGCGGGCCAGACGGTGAGGTATTTCGGGTGCGGTCCTATAACGGGCAACAAGGCGTAGCGGGCCGCGATGGCCACCACGACGGCAATCAGCGCCACGCCGTAGCGCAGCGCGGGATGACGCATACGAACACTCCAGGCAGACACTATTTTCGCCCCTCGAAACAAAACTTGTTCAGCTAAAATATCAACGACATCAGTTTATAGCCGTAGTGCCCAAGGGGTGTTCAGCGGCAGTTCATTGTCTGGCGAGAAAATCTTCCGGCGGCATCAGGCGGTCTGCATGGCTGATTCCGGTTGGAGCGTGTGCGCGGCGGCCGGGTGGTCCGGCGGCAGGGGGAGGCTGACGAAGAAGTTGGATCCGATGCCTTTCTGGGAGAGGAGCCAGATGCGGCCGGCATTGCGTTCGACCATGCGCTTAACGACGGAGAGGCCGATACCCTCGCCGCCGCCCGTCTTTCCGTCGACGCGATAGAAGATGTCGAAGATTTTCTGTTCGTGTTCGGGGGCGATACCGACACCGTTGTCGCTGACCCAGTACAGGACCTGACCGTTTTCGATCTTGCCTTCGATGCGTATCCGGCCGGGGCGGAGGGGGTCGAGGTATTTGACCGCGTTGTCGACGAGATTTGTGAAGACCTGCGTGATGTGCATGCGGTCGGCGTAGCATGGAGGCAGGTCCGAGACGTCGATGACCGCACCGGTGTTTTCGAATTTGATTCTGATGGTGTCGACGACGTTCCTGACGAGTCGATTCATGTTGAGGTTCTGCGGATAGGGGACGACGAGGCCGGCCCGGGCGACCTTGACGAGCGATTCGACCAGGTCGTGCATGGCCTTGGCGCTGACTTCGATGAAGTTAAGAGCTTCGGGAATACTTTCGTCGATGATCTCGTCGAGTTGTGCGGCCACGGGCGGCGGCGGGTCGGTCGATCCAACCAGCTTGCGGAGGGCCCTACTGTCGTTTTTCAGGACGTCGCTGAAACCGCGGATATTCAGCAGCGGTGCACGGAGGTCGTGTGAGACGATGCTGATGATGGACTGCAGTTCCTTAGTCTGCTCTTCCAGGGCGTTCTTGAGCCGGAGCAGTTCTTCCTGTGTGCGGCGAAAGACGTCGATATTGACGGCGACACCGAACCATCGGACGATGCGGCCGGTTACATCTCGGATCGGTCTTCCGCGGACCTTGAACCATTCGTAATGGCCGTCATGGCGGCGGATGCGGTACTCCAGATCGTAAGGTGTCAGCTCGCGTACCGCGGCCTTCCACACGGCCATGGCGCGCTGGCGATCGTCGGGATGGAGCAGTTTGTTCCAGCCGTCTCCTAAATGTTCTTCCATCGGCACGCCCGTGTATTCGACCCACTGTCGGCTCTGGAAGTCGCAGTAGCCGTCCGGACGCGTAGTGAAGACCATGCCGGGGATGGATTCGAGTGTCTGGCGGTAGAACAATTCGCTCTCAGCCAGTTCACGGCTTTTCTGTTCGGCTGCCGCTGCCAGGTCGCGGAACTGCTGCACGAGCCACCCGGCCAGAGCGGCGGTGGCGATAAGTATGGTGAAATCCGCCAGGACGCGGACATCATGGACAGGCTTGAAGAAATATGCCGCCACAGGTGCGCCGACCAGCGCGGTGACCATTGCGGCGTTTCGGCCGGCAAGCACCGCCACAACGAGAATCGCAGGAAAAAGCGTGATGTATTCCGCGCCGTGCCCAATAACCGGAATGAGCGACCATCGCAGCAAAATCGCCACCGGCACGGCGAGGATGGCCGTGGCGTACCGCAAGGCCGGATGTTGTTTTAAGAAGTGCGAAAAGCGCATATAGTCAATCCCCCGCGGGTTCAATACAATGCATCGATCGTGCCACGACTATATAGTTAATTTTTCGTGGGCATGTTCGGATGTGCTTGGGCCGGTCGCACCACGTCCGGTATGCAAATAGCTGCTATGCTAAACGCCGCGCGCACAAGTGGTGCCGGTCGACCGCAAGGCCGCCCCTGCGCCGTCGGAGAATGTGTCGCCTCAGATGAGCTGCGTCTTGCCGGGCATTGCCACCGGCGGCATGGGCAGCGGGCCGAGTTCGTATTTGTCCGGTCGCAGGTCGAGCCTGGAGGCCTTCAGCGCCCATTCCCATTTGAGAGCGCGGCCGGTATACGCCGACATCCGACCCATTATGGCAGTCAGAGAGCTTTCCGCGATGCGTTTGGCTTCGTTGAGCTTCTTACCGTTGAGGATGGCATCGACCTGGTCGGCGTGCTGCTTGATGCAGGGGTCATTCTGCGGGCCCTTCCAGGTCCAGGCGTTTGCGCCTTTGATGACGAAGTTGCCGAAGTCCATGTAGACCGTACCCTTCGTGCCCGCGAAATTGAGGTCATTGCGGAAACTGACGCCGTCGATCTGGCTGCCCATGTACTGGATCCTAACGCCGTTGGGGTACTCGTATTCGGCGGCCATATGATCATAGACATCGCCGTATTCCGGGGCGGTACGGACCTGGCGGCCGCCCATGGCAATGACCTTCTCGGGCGGCGAGCCCATGACCCAGTTGAGGAGGTCAAGGTTGTGCACGTGCATCTCGTCAATGAAGTCGCCTGAGAGCCACGTGAGGAAGAGCCACCGCCGCAGCTGCCACTCCATATCGGACCAGGACGCCTGACGCTGTCTGGGGCCCCAGCCGAGCATGCCGTCGCCGATGCGGACGCATTGACCCCCGAGAATGTCGCCGATCGCACCGTCATGGAGGCGCTGAATTCCTTCAACCAGATGGTTAATGCGGCGCATCTGCGTGCCCGCCACTATGGTAATGCCTTTCTTGTCGGCGAGCTCGCCCGATTCGATGACCGAGCGTACGCCGACCGGGTCGACGGCGACGGGCTTTTCCATGAAGACGTGGACGCCGGCCTCGACGGCGGCCCGGAGGTGCTCAGGCCGAAAGTGCGGCGGCGTCGTGAGGATGACAACGTCGATATCTGCGGCGAGAACTTTCTTGTATGCATCGAAACCTGTGAAACAGGTGTCATCGGTGACTTTGACCTGTGAGGGGAAACTGGCGGCCAGGCCTTTGCGCGTTGCGGCGAGCCGGTCGGCGAACATGTCACCCATGGCAACGAGGTCCACATTGGGGGCAGCGGCGAGAAACTTTCCGCCGTCGTGGTGTCCCCGGCCGCCGCAGCCAACGATACCCAGGCGGAGTTTATCGGAACCGGCGGCGTAGACCTTGTTCATCCCGGCAAACGCCGCGACTGAAACCGCGGCCGAGGCTTTCATAAAACTGCGTCGGGACCAGATTTGCGATTGACCGGCTGCATTCTGCATAAGGCGCCCTTTCGAAATGGAGGCACTTTTCCGCGTTCAGGCCCGCAGGCGGGCTCTCTTGACGGCATTCATGATACCGGACGGCGACACCCTTTGTCAAATACCGCCGGCAAAACATTAGAGGACGCTTCCAGCCGCCAACTCTGGCCATCGCGACATGTCGAAAAAGCCCGTTTTGAGGGTTAAGTCGAGCAAAATGGGTGACGAAACATTCAGGGTGTGAGATTTCCGATGGACCGTGAAAACGTTGGGTAAAGGTGCCGCCATGCAAAAAAGTCAATTACTGGATTTAAGCGACTTGAAAACCTCGTACGTGGACGTGCTGTTCGTCACGAACCAGGAGAGCATTCCCGATTCGGTGAGCACACGCTTCAGCAGTGAGGAGATCGTCTGGGACAAGATCGGCGTCGAGGATTTCGTCAACGACGGCGAAACATGGCGGGAATTCGGAACGGTCATTCTCGATACGTCGGAAATCCAGCAGTCGCACTACGAAGCACTGTGGCGGACACTGAAGAAGCTCGAACAGGCCAATATCGCGGTCATTCTGCTTAACGACCATATCAATTTTCCGTTTGACCGGTTCAGACTGGCAACGGCGCTGCGGACGGCCTCGGTGGAGGAGATCGTCGGGCGCGTCGAGGCGAACCTGGCCTACCAGCGGAGTCTGGGCATTGGTGGACACGCCGTGAGCCGACCGCCGGTCAGCGTCGCCAATGATACGACCGAGCAGTTGAGGATGGCCGGCCACGTACAGCGCAATTTCCTGCCGCGTCGCCTTCCGAACCTGAAGGACGTGCGCTGGGCGGCGCTTTTTGAACCGGCAGACTGGGTTTCGGGCGATATCTATGACATTGCGCGCCTCGACGAGCAGCACATCGGTTTCTACATTGCCGATGCCGTCGGCCATTCGATGCCCGCGGCGCTGCTGACGATGTTCCTCAAGCAGGCGCTGAAGATGCGCGAAACGACCGGCAACGACTATCGCATTTTCGGGCCGCTGGAGGTGATCAAGAACCTCAATCAAGCAATGAGCGACCAGCATCTTGCCGGCTGCCTCTTTGCGACGTGCTGCTATTGCCTGCTGAACGTGCGGACGCGGCAGTTGACATGGACGCGGGCGGGCCATCCGTATCCGGTGCTGATCCGCGGCGGCGAGGCGACGCAGCTGGAGAGCCGCGGCGGCCTCCTGGGGGTTTTCGAACATACCGAATTCGATCAGCGAACGATCCAATTGGAGCCGGGCGACAAGGTGTTTCTGTATTCCGACGGCTGCGAGCCCCTGGTCGGCAAGCACACAGAAGACAACGAATTCAACTTCGCCCCGGAGTTCAAGGCCGTTCTGAATCTGCCGGTCGAGAAGATGATCGAGGCGTTCGACAACCTCGTAAACAAGCGGACGCAGCCGCCGGCCGAGGTAGACGACGTCACGGCGATAGGCTTACAGATTCTGTAAGACGGTACGTCCTTCTATCGGCCAGATCGGCAGCATAGAGGCGGATACAGGCCCGTTTTGAAAAGCTGCTGCACGGGGGTGTAACTTTTCTCGCGCAATGCCCACTGTCTTGATGAGGGTCCGCATGAGGCGCCCGTTCTTTTGAAAGGCATGGTCATGAACAGTGAACGGAAAATTCAAGCAACAGGCCGCTGCGCGATTGTGAGCCGCGCCGCGGCCGGCACGGCGGTATGGCTTATGGCGCTGGTACCGTTATTCGCTCCACCCGCGGCCCATGCTCAAAAAGGCATGGGCGACCGGGATGGCGTAGTGCGGCAGGGCTTGCAGCCGGCCACCGTGACGCTGTCGGGCACGGTCGTATCCGTCGATACGCACCCGTGCGAAAAGACGACGGGACGCTCACCTGAAGGTACGCACCTGATCCTCGACGGTGGCCAGGGTGTGGAGTACAACGTGCACCTGGGCCCCGCCGATGCCGTGGCGGCAATCGCTGAGCGTCTTCAGACGGGCAGCCGCGTCGAGGTCATCGCCTTCCGCACGGCCAAGATGCCTGAAAATCATTACGTGGCGGTTCGCCTGGTTATCGAGGGCTCCGAGACGGTTTACCGGCTGCGCGACGAGAATCTGCGGCCGCTGTGGTCGACACGGAGCAGTTTCGAAAGCGGCCAGGATCGCACGCCAGGATACGGCGGGCGAGGGCGCGGCATGCAGTTAAGGCGGCGAGCGGGCAGAGGCTCCGTACGATTACGCTGATGTGCTCAGGCCCCGGCGCGTTTTTCACTACCGACCGAAAAAGAAGGCGTTCAGCACGGCGGCAATTATATCATACCATGCATGAGTCCCCGCTGCGATGCCGAAGCCGCGAACGGCAAACAGCACGGCGAAGTACACGCCCGCCAGGAACCGGAAGAAGAACCTCGCTGCCGAAACCGGATCGCCCCTCTGCAGCGCACCGTTGACGTAAAAGAAATGGTGATGGAGGCTGAAGAGCGCCGCAGATATGCTGACGGCCAGAATGATTGCCGTCGTCTTGTTCACGCCCAAGAGATCCTGCAGCAGGATCATCAGCAGGATGATCATGACCAGACGGAAGATGAACTCTTCGTAAATGCCCGCCCCGATGCCGGTGACGACGTTGACGAGAAAACCATGTGGTACGTACAGTTGCGCCGCCGCCGAAGGGATGAGTGCGGCGGCTGTGTCCGTGCTGCGGTTGAGAACCAGCGACAGAACGATCAGCGGTATGGCTGACAGAATACACTCCACCGTCATGGGGATGAAGTCCCGCATGTAGACCCGCCATTTGGCGCCGGAGGTCAACTGCAGCGCCAGAAGAATGAAAACGACCGCTAAGGGCGTAGCGATCCAGACAAATCGCGGCGAAAAACCGATGTACTCCAGCATGTTGCGAAGCCAGATAAACGACACGACGCGGACGCGCTGCTGGCTGATTGAGGCGTTGAGAACGTCCGGGCTGATCAGAAGCGTGCCGATTTCGTAAATGATGATGAAGACTGACAGGTAGGCGGCCGCGTATACCGGCCGCGACGTGCGGTCGAGATAGGAATCCGGCACAAAGTTTACAAGTTGACCGGTACTGGCTTTGCGCTTATTCTTCTTTCCGTTGGCCATGGCGGGATATTACCGCAAGCGCGCGCCAATGCAAAGCAAAAACGCGCAAGTGTTTCGTTTGTCTGGAATTCTGCATGCTGTCCAAGAAGTTGATGAACATATATGATCTGCTGTACGCCCGTTACGGCCCGCAGCACTGGTGGCCGGGCGAGACGCGCCTGGAGATCATCGTCGGCGCAATACTGACGCAGAACACGAACTGGCAGAACGTCGAGAAGGCGATAGCCAATCTCAAGGCGGCAGATATGCTCAGCGAAGAGCGCCTCGCCACCGTGGGAGTGAGTGAACTGGCCGAACTGATTCGCCCCGCGGGCTACTATAACATCAAGGCCCAGCGATTGAAGAGCTTTATGAACTGGCTGTCCGCCGAGCCGTACTGCGGGCGGCTGCAGGCGGTTGAGAAGACCCCTACGGACACCCTTCGCGAGTCGCTGTTGGGCATCAAGGGTGTCGGGCGCGAGACGGCGGATTCGATCCTCCTGTATGCCTTTGGGCGAAGCGTATTCGTCGTTGACGCCTATACGTGCCGGGTGATGGGGCGGCACGGTTTGATCGACCGCCAGGCGGACTATGAGGAGATCCGTCGGCTTTTCGAGGACCACCTGCCGTTCGACGCCGTTTTGTTCAACGAGTATCACGCATTGCTGGTCCGCTTAGGCAAGGAGCATTGCCGCCCGACGGCCCGCTGCACGGGCTGCCCGCTGGAAGATTTGCCCCACGATCCCGCCTGGCCCCAGTGGTAGGCTTTGGGCAAACACCACCGGTGCCGCCGTCAAACGCCTGCCCATGACATACCCGCCCTCTTCGTGCGTCCATACCGCCCTCAACCGCCAGTTCTCATAGGCACAGGGTGCCGCCGTCCTTCGGCGTACAGTCCGTCTGCATCCCGGCCGAGGGAGCTCACTCGCACGAAAATCCTCCCAACCTCAAAATAATATTTGCAGAGTCGCCATCCACCCCGTACAATAACCCCTGGAGCAGAGGTAAGCAGCATTGCGGTTTCCCATAATTCTTATTAATTGGAGGTGACTAAGAATGAAATCGTCATGTGTTTGTCTTATGTTGTGGTGCGCGCTGTGGTGCCTTTGCACCCCGGCCGCCCGGGCGGAAGATGTAACCGACCAGGCCTATCCCTTCATGACCTTGTCCCAGACCCTCAACGATACCGGCTACTTCCCATGTCAGGCCCCCGGTACCGGCAGCGACATGGAGCCGGATAATGGCACGACGGACCGCAACAGCAACACCTACAACACAACGTGGACCGGCCTGGACAACTCGTCCTGGCCCTATGACGGCATCGGACTGAAATTCGCCCAGGGCATCAGCGGTACATACCGCTTTGAATGGGAAATGCAAACGTTCGTCGACGGCGGCTGGTATGACACACTGGATATGCCCATAAGGGTTCAGGTCACCACGGATCCGGCGTTCGCCGAGTACGCCATCATCACGAGAACATACCATGAGAACGATGGGCTGTGGAAGACCGTTCCCAGTTACAATGACTATCCCCTTCTTGTGTCAGCGTCAGTACTTGGGCCGGACGTTCCCCCCGGCGGCGCCACGTTCGTTTTCGAGTTCGATTTCCAGGACACGATCTACGGCATTCGCATCATCGGCGACGGCGGCGGCAAGGCAGGCCTGGATGAAAGCGGTTTCGTCGGTGCACAGGAAGTGCGTCTTTTCTCCGGCAGTTCATCCGGCCGGGCCCGGCCCGTCTCGCCCGCGCAGGACGCCGAAGACGTCGCCATTGACGATGTCGAACTTGTCTGGATCCCCGCTGTCGATCCGAACGTCGTCGGCCACCGCGTGTACCTCGGCGCAGACCCCAATCTGCTTCTCGCAAGCGGCCCGGACCCCTTGCCCCTGCAAACCACTTCTTTCGCCCCGACGCTGGCAAAAGATACCCTCTATTTCTGGCGCGTCGATGAAGTGCGCGACGACGGAACGATAGTCACCGGCTACACGGCCTCGTTCCGGACGGAACTGTCGCTGCCGATCATCACCAGTCACCCGCAGGATATCGCCGTAGGCGCCGGCCGCAACGCCGTCTTTTACGTCACTGCGACGGAACCGACCGGCCTGCCGCTGACATACCAATGGTACTATGACCCCAACGGTATCTTCGAACGCGCTGTCGCCCTTGTCGACGGTCCGGATTACAGCGGCGCCACCACCCCGGAGCTTACGGTCATTGACGTGCAATCTGACGATGAGGGCTGCTACCTCTGCGTGGTTGATAACGGCAATGCCGTCGTCACGCGCGCCGCACGACTCGTCCAGGGGCACGTCGTGGCGCACTGGCCCTTCGACGGCACTCCGGACGATGTCGTCAACGGTTACGATGGAACCGAACAGGGCGGCCCCAAGTACGAGACCGGCGTAATCGGCCAGGCGATGCGGTTTGATGGGGTCGATGATTACATCGCGCTGCCCCCGGGCTTTGAAAGTTTTCCGTGGGGGCTGACGCTCAGCGTCTGGGCCAGGCCGACGACCAACGGCAACTGGGCAAGGTTCGTGGATTTTGCAAACGGCCCCAGTAGCGATAACATTCTCTTCTCGCGTGCCGGCACGAGCACTTCCTTTGCCCTTGGAGTCTACAGCGGCGCTGCCGCGCTGGACGCCTGGAGTCCCGCCGTGCTGGAAAACAACGTGTGGCAGATGCTCACGGCGACCCTCGATCACCATGGCAACGTGGTCTTCTATAAGAACGGTCGAGCCATAGGGACCGGCCGGACAAACAAACCCAACGCCATCCTGCGAGCCAATAACTACATCGCAAAATCCAATTGGGCCGACGACTTGCCCTATGCGGGTTCCATGGACGATCTGTGGCTCTTCGACTACCCACTGACGCCCCAGGAGGTGGCCGACCTGTACCTGTTGAGGCCGGACATCGACGAGATGTGCATCGCACCGCCGCAGTTTGACGTCGACGGTGATTGCAGAATCACGCTCACTGAACTGGCTGCCCTGGCGGCCGCGTGGCTGGACTGCGGGCTCTACCCGACCTGCATCACGGAATTCTGAGAACCGCGCCGCTAACAATTGCCAGAATCGGCGCGGAAGTGCGGTAAGCATAACGGCACAACGATAGTGACGTTGTCGCTGTCGCAGGTGGTGGTTTTCTGCATCCAACAGACTGGCCGCCACGGGGCGGACGACCACGGCGCCATCACGCCGGTTCTTCACGCGGCCCGTGCGGCTGCGAATGCCGCCGTTCGGCGATTCGATCACGTTCGTTGCAGCCAAACGCCGCAACGAACTCGGCAGGCCGAGACGATTGATCGAAAACGCGTCAAACCAGTCGTCCGCCTTCTTCCCCGGCGATTATCCATAACAGCCGCCTGATTACCAAGATAGTTAACATAGATTAAAGCTCCGGCCACGCCCCGAGAGCAAGGTGCCAGCGCCAAGTCTCGCTAACTGGATCCGCCGGGCTCAGCTGCCGTTCAGCCAGAATCACCGCAGTTCCAAGTGCGGGTTCTGCGTCATCGCATCGAAAGTCAATTCTGTAGCCGCCTCAACCACTCCACCCGAACCGAGCTCCATCAGCATGCCGGCCGTCTCGAGCGCCTTGTTTTAGTTGCTCCAAGGCAGTTCTAATGATGGTCCATCGCTCACGAAATTCTCTGTATGCGTCACTCCAACTCGCGGCTATTGAATCTCGAGTCCGGTCACCTATCGCTTCGATGCCGCGTTCAGTGGCAATCAAGCGTGGGTCTTTTCCAAACAATTCGTGCCAGGACTTCAGGTGGATTTCGTCCTTTCCATTCCTGATATATATGCAGGTGAAATCTGAAGACGGGCCATATTGTGGGCTTGTTTCGCAAACGCTGAATACCCGCTGTTCCTCCAAAAACTGAAAAACACGGTTCAATTCACGACGCGATACTTTTTTCTCCCAGTACGGAGGGCCGCCCTCAATTGTATCCTCGGAGCAAATAATCCTCCCATTTGGCCAAGCATAGAATATGGCCTCTACTTCTATCCCCTCCGTTCGCAGGTCAAAATGCCCTTGGCTGACGGACGACGTACACCGCAATAACTGGTTGCATCTTATCGCCCTTCAGTGACGGTACCTTCCCGCGTGCTTGCAAAAGGCTGCTCTTCATAGCTTCTCCTCTCTACTGTACCTTAACAGAATATCTTGCAGCGACGCGGCGTGTTACTGGTGCTTGCCTTGAACGCATTTATATAGGCAGCAGTCATTGTTTTAGTCCCACTTAGCGTGTCGGTAGAAGGTACAAAATGAGCCTTCGGTGGCTTCTCACCCAACGCGCACACCGTCTTACCCGTACGTGCCGCCGTTTCCGCCGCGGGTTCCAACGCGGGTTCCAACGCCTTACCGGCCGCCTCCCAGTCCAACTCCACCCTTGGCCCCCCCGTTACCCCCAATCGCCCCTTTTCGCCTCTCGGCACCTCCAGATAACAACCGCACGACGGACAATCCATGGCATTGCCCGCCGAATTCTGTCGCGCCATCACGTTTCCACCGCACATGGGACACGAAAAACTGATAATCCCCGCGCCCCTTGCCGGGCCGCCCTCCTTTTCACCCTCCCGAGGACCCAAGATCGACTTCCGGCCCCCCCGAGGGCCTGAAATTGACTTCCGAATCCCCCCGGGGCCGGAAATCAGCTTCTCAACCCGCTTGCGCCGCCGGAATCCAACAATTTGCCCAACGCCGGCATTGAAATGGGGCTTCTGCAGGTGGGACAGCGGGCTGGTTTGTTGGCTTGGGTTTTCTTAAGTGAAATACCGTTCTTGCAACCTGGGCAACTGAATTTCACGTTTTCTGAATTGCCGGGAACGATGACGTCGATGCCGCACTTGCACTTGCCTTGCTTGTCGGCGTAGCGGTCGGGCGCGGAAAGCAGTTTTCCGCATTGCGGACACTGGAAGCGGATGGCCATTTCTCCTGCCTCCCAAAGCCGGTTTTCTGCATAAAAAAGGTGGTTTCGCGGTCCGTGAGACTACGGTACCTGAACGGTCGAAATATACCACAATTGTGCGCCGGAGGCAAGCGAAAGCGTGTCCGCCGGCGGATTACACTGGAAACTGTTGGGAAAATGGGCAAGGCTGCGGGGGCGGATGGGAAAATTACTGTGCCGGGTGCCGCAAAAGCACGATTCTCGGGGCGCGGAGAGGCTTTGACGGGGCGGCGGAGCGGGGCGGCGGAAAAAACGGTTAAAGAAATTGAACGGGCTGTGCCGATTGTATAGACTGAAAGAGTTTTCTCCCCTCCGGAAAACATCGGGCAGCTCAAAAGTTGTCTGATGTTTTCTTTTTTTGCGTTTTCCGGCCGTTCGGGGGTGATTGTGCGCGCTTTGGGCGGGCCTGGCTGTTGGGCAACGGCATTGTTCTTCCTTTTCTTTGTTTGTAACGACTTTGTGTCGCGGACCTTCGATTAATTGTCCCTCTATACATGCACGAACCTGCGTGTTTCGTGCGAACAATCCGGTCTTGAACGTGGGTGCCGCGGGGCGGGCTGTGGGGGGGGGGGCGGCTGAGAGGCGGCGGTAATGACGCGGCGGGGTGTTTGCTTGGGGGGGGCGGTTGGGTATAATGAGGGTTTCGTTTTTGGGTGTGTTTATTGTAATTTTTTGTCGGGAGTTGTATGAGTTCTGTGTGTGTTCGGAGGGCGATGGGGCGGGTCTGGTTTGTTTTGCTGGTTCTTGTGGTGTCGGCGTCGTGCGCGTGGGCGGCGGCGGCGAAGAACGTGGTGCTTTTCATTGCGGACGGGGCGGGTTTCAATTCGTTCCACTGTGCGGCGTATTACGAACACGGTGAGTTGGGGCGGCAGGCGTATGATGCGTTCGAGGTGAAGTTGGCGTGCACGACGGGGGCGTATGGGTCGCCGGCGTACGATCCGGCCAAGGCGTGGTCGGATTTCCGGTCGCATCGGGTCAAGGCGACGGATTCGGCGGCGGCCGCGACGGCGCTTAATACAGGGGTGAAGACGCAGAACGGCCGGATTTCGGTGGATGCGGAGGGGCGGGTCCTGGTGACGATTGCGGAGATTGCGGCGGGGTTGGGCAAGAGCACCGGTGCGGTGACGAGTGTGCCGTTTTCGCATGCGACGCCGGCGGCGGTATTTGCGCATAACACGGGGCGGAGCAATACCCGCAAGATTGCCGAGGAGATCGTGTATCGCAGCGGGCTGACGGTGGTCTTCGGGGCGGGGCATCCGGCGTATGATGACGAGGGTAAGGCGCTTGCGCGCGAGGATTGGGATACGGGGTATTGCTCGGCGAGTGTCTATGAGGCGCTTGCGGCCGGGACGACGGGGCGGGGATGGGAGCTTGTGGAGACGCGCGAGGCGATGGAGGCGCTGGCGGCGGCGGAGACGTGCGAGCTGCGGCGGGTGTTCGGGCTGGTGCGGAATTCATCGACGCTGCAGTACCGGCGCGACGGCAAGCGGATGGGGGGATTGAATGAGGGTGTGCCGACGTTGGAGACGATGGCGCTGGCGGCGCTGAACGTGCTGAGCGCGGATGAGGACGGGTTCTTTCTGATGGTCGAGGGCGGGGCGATCGACTGGGCGAATCACGATAAGAATCTGGCGCGGATGGTGGAGGAGTTCGGGGATTTCAACCGGACGGTGGCGGCGGTAATGCGGCGGCTGGAGCAGAAGGGGCTCCTGGGGGAGACGTTGGTGATTGTCACGGCGGATCATGAGACCGGGCAGCTTTGGGGGGAGAATGCGGGGGAGAAGAGCGCGACGCCGTTCGATTTGCCGAAGAATCGCGGCAAGGGTGTGCTGCCTGCGGCGAAGCATTTTTCCAGCGGGCATACGAATGTGTTGGTGCCGCTTTATGCAAGGGGGCCGGGCAGCGAGATGTTTGGGGGGCTGGTGGACGGCAAGGATGAGAAGGCAGCGGAGGCATGGGGATTTTCGGGGGAATACGTGGATAACACGGAGGTGTTTGTGGTGATGAAGGCGGCGATTGCGGAGTGATTTGCAGTTGACCTGTGCGGGGGAGCACTGCCAAACGCGTGTTACTGGCGCGGAGGAGGTCGGCGCAGTCGTTTTGAGACGGATGCAGGGGCGGGTCCGCGTTGGAGGTGCGCGTTTGACGGTGGCACGCAGGGCCGGAGTTTACGGTACGGTTTGACCGCAGCACACAGGATGAGACGGCAGCGGAGGGGCCAACAGACCCACGTACCTGGTTTTGTTACTTGGCGAGGGCGTGGGCGCTTTCGCGGATGTCGTATGCGGTGAGGCTGTCTCCGCGCCGGATGTAGAGTGTGCCGTCGGCAATGGCGGGGTGTGCGAGGTGGCGTCCGTCGCCGTTGCGGACCTGGAAGGTGCTGACGATTTCGAAGCCTCTGGGTGTGGAGCGGACGAGTGCGACGTGGCCTTTCTTTTCTTCGTAGCAGTAGAGCATTCCGTCGGCGTAGATCGCCGAGCCTTTGGAGTGCCACTTTTCTTCGTACATGACGCGGCCGGTCTGCCAGTCGAGACAGACCCAGTCGCCGGACCAGAGGCTGCGGTAGTTGGCGCCGAAGATGAAGCCGCCGACCTGGACAACGCCGCCGTGGTGGCAGTCGAGAGTTTCGTCGATCCAGCGTCTGGTGATGCCTGTGCCGTCATGGTTGAGTTCGTACATGGCGCCGCCGTCGTTGTCTCCGCTGGTGGTGTAGAGGAGTCCGTCGGCGTAGATGGGGCTTACGAAGTTGATGGCGTCGGCATCGTGCTGGTATTCGTGGAAGCAATCGCTCCAGAGGAGGCGGCCGGTGACTGCGTCGACGCCGACGACGCAGTCCTGGAGCATGGTGACGATGATTTTGCGCAGGCCGCGGCGGACGAGGATGGGGGAGCAGCAGGCGGCTTTCTGTCCGTCGACGCGGCAGGTCCAGACGGTTCGGCCGGTCGCTTTGTCGAGTGCGGCGATGGTGGCATCCGGACCGCCGGGTGTGCAGATGACCTTGTCGTCGACGAGGAGGGGGGATTCGGTCATGCCGAGTTTGCCGCAGTCGGCGGCGAAGCGGCGGACGGTGTCGACGGACCAATACGTTCGGCCGTCGGCGGTGTTCATGCAGACGACGCGGCCGGCGCCGCTGATGACGTAGAGGCGGTCACCGTCGACGGTGGGGGTTGTGCGTGCGCCGGCGAAGAGGCCGGTCCATTCGGGGCCGTAGGATTTTTTCCATTTGAGGCGGCCGGCGGTGTCGAAGGCGAAGACATACCCTGTGCGGCCGTGGAGGCCGGTGGTGTAGACGGTCTGGCCGGCGATGGCGATACTTGCGCAGCCTTTGCCGAGGCCGGTGACGCACCAGAGTTGGCGGGGGCCGTTCTTGGGCCATCGCTGCATGAGGCCCTGTTCGGGTGACTTGCCGTCGCGATCGGGTCCGCGGAACTGCGGCCAGTCCGCGGCGCTGGAAATGGATGTTGTGAGTACTGCCGCTACAACTACTACAAAGATCAGAGTCCTGCTCATGCTCGCCCGTTTCCCCAAAATGGTGATTTGCAAGACCTACGAAGATCTGCTGCAAGCGGTTCGGCAGCCGCGGCTCATTACTTTAGCGGGCGTGTGTACGTGCGCGCAAAATCAGCTACATGCTGCAACGCCTCGCACTGTCCCTTGGAACAACCACGCTGCAGACAAGCCCGCTGCCGCGGCTTGCTCTGATAAATCAAGCCAATAAAGGTTCGGCTGCGCGTTCCGTGCCCCGCAGCGCGAGCGCATTCTGGACCTCAACATCGCATGCAGCAAAGATGTTTCCCGGCACGCACGAACGCGCAGCATTAATTTTCAAATTGGCCTAAAGATGTGTGCGCACTTGCCGATGAAGTGAACGGTTTCAGGATTGGGGGTTTTTGGAAACTTAACAAGACCTTCGACCGCAGTAATCGCAAGAGCGGATCGGTGGAAACAAACGCCAGCAGCAGGGACGCCAACAACCGTGCTGTCCTCGGGATGTACAGGGGAGACAGGGTTGCATAAAAACCGTAGCGAGGTAACGTTGTGAGCTCAGTCGGACACAGATCCGAACGCCTCGGCAATACCCACACGGAGCAGCCCAAACAAACCGTAAAGTTCCGAGGACAGCCTTTTTCCTGCCCGCAAGGCGGATTGGCGCGCGGTCAAGTACTGCCGAACGCCCGCCGAATATTATTATACAGGGCAAGTGTGCAGCGAAAATCACTCGTGTGGGAGGGCCGGCGGTGACAACTCAAACGACCTTTAAGTTGATCAAAGGCAAAGATTTCATCAAGGTTAACCGCACCGGCCGGCCCGACCTGGAAGAGAGCAAAAAGACGCTGGTGCAGCTCGCTACCCTGACCGAACACCCGGCCGATTACGACATCCTCATCGACTGCCGCGACTCGTACGGACACCTAAGCTACTCCGACATCTACGAAATCGTCCAGGAACTCCGCCATTACCGCTCCGCCTTCAGAAACAAGATCGCACTGCTTACCAGACCCGATGACCAGTTCGACAAGGCCAGCTTCATGGAAATGTTCGGCCGTACACGCGGATTCAAGATCGGCGCTTTCACCAACTTCGAAGAAACCATCAACTGGCTCAGCGAAGCCGCCGATGTCACGCCCCACCAGTCACAAAGCGCCTCTTCCTGAACAACAACAACAGCCTCTGGCGCCACAGCCGACACCCGCGCAATACACCCCCATCCGGGTCTGTACGGCCGCCGTGCAAGCCCCTACTGCTGCGGTTCTAACACCTCATGACACAGATTCGCAATCGAGATGTAATTCTCCGCACTCAACTCCTCCGGCCGCAGCTGCGGCTCCACGAACGCCCGCTCGAAAACGTCCGCCCAGTGATGCACCTGCGCCAAACGCCCCTCCGCAAACCGCACGCACGCCTTGAGCATCTTACGCCGATGCCCCATGAACAGCGACACCACCTCCTGCAGGAGCCCCATATCCTTGATCTGGTCGGCCTTCTCCGGCAGGCGCTGATAGCTCACCATCGCCGAATCCACTTCCGGCCGCGGCCAGAACACCGTCGGTTTGAGCTTGCGGATCATCTGCACCTTGCCCGTGGCCGCCATCAGCACGCTGACCATCCCGTAATCGCGGCTGCCCGGCCCCGCCACCATCCGGTCCGCAACCTCCTTCTGCACCGTCACGTGCATTGCGTCGCACACCACCTCCCCCGCACCTCCCGCGATCAAGTCCACGATCACCGGCAGCCCCACGCTGTACGGCAGGTTCGCCACGAGCAGCATCTTGCCCCCCAACTCCCCCACGGATTCCTCCAGCGCCGCCACCACCTCGCGATTGAGCCGGCTCTTGCTCTCCAGCACGTCGCCCTCGATGATCGTCACATTGTAGCTCTCCTCCAACTGGCGCCGCGCAATCCGCGCCAGCACCGGATCATACTCCACCGCCACAACCCGCCCCGCAACCTCGCTCAGCGCCTCCGTAAACGAACCCGTCCCGCAGCCCACCTCCAGCACCGTGTCCGTCGGGTGAATGTGCGCAGCATCCAGCAGCAGCTGCATCAGGTTCAGATCGATGAGAAAATGCTGCCCCAACCGCTTGTTCGGCCCCACCCCGGCCGATGCCAACAAACGTTCTATCTGCTGTTTCGTCTGCATACGCGTCCCAAGAGCCGGCACGGCATGCCGTATCCTGCCCCTTTCCTGCCAACACAGCATACCCTCCGCACCACATTTATCAACCACCGAGTCATTGACTTTCCCGAAAATCCCCGTAATGATTGCCATTGTCAGGCGTCTACACAATGGACGGGCTAATCCGCCGCCGAAAGGACAAAAATGTGGCACTTATGGCAAATCCTGTACTTGGCCGCCTGGCTCTGCCTGCTCATCCACTGCCTGCGCCGCAAACGTTTCTTCCCCATCCTCGGCTCCGGCCTCTCCACGAAGCTCTTCTGGCTGGCCACCTTCCCGTTCTTCAACCCCCTCCTGACCCTCCTCTACCTCCTCTTCGCTGTCGTGCTCCCGCCGCTCGCGCCCGACCGAAAACACCCCATCGCCCGCACCGTCTCCATCCTGACAATCGCCTTCATCGCCGTGATCCTCATCTTCTTCGAACTGCCCTCCTTCACCAGGCATGCCGGCCCCGTCACAATAGGCGAAAAAGCCGGGCACGACTCCGACAACGAATCCGGCCTCAACCTCGAAGCCAGCGCCGGCAAACTCGTCTCGAACAACCAATACAGCACCTCCGTCTTTTCCTCGCATTCGCCGAACGCCCGCCTTAATGTCCGCACCATCCTCATCCTCTGCCAGGACGACCACCCCCTGCTCGACAAGACGGCCCGCCTCCTTCAGGAGCAGCTTGCCGCACTGCCTTACGTTCGAAACGTGACCTACTACCCGCCTTCCGAGGCCGTCGCCATCGAACAGATGCTGCCCGACGTGTTCCTCATGCTCGCCATGCCCCGCCTCGACGAGAGCCGCTCTCTCGCCGGCCGCAAGCTCAATGCCGTCATCACCGTCAACGCGGGCCGCACCCTCTACCCCGGCCATTCGCACACCAGCTACTCGAATTCGCCGCCGGTTATCGACTTCGGAGTCCAAAGCACCCTCAACCACGAAAGCAGCTTCACCGGCATCGAAAGCCGCCAGGCCCGCTACAAGCAGCAGGCCGAAAACATCGCCAAACAGATCGGCAAAAGCCTCACCGACCAGTTCAATAAATGGAAAGATGAGCACGGCCTCATGCCCGACCTGCCCGACCACCTCTACGGCGTCTCGCTTGCCCCGCCGGAGCTGCCCTTCCTGCAGGGCGACTACGCACGCCGACTTTTTTCCGGCGGCGGCCTCATGCTCAATAATCACACCACCTGGATGTTCACAGACGACCGCCCCACCCTCGAGGTCCTTAAGGACTGCCGCGATCAGCTTGCCCAACTCGGCTGGCGCGGCGGCCAGGAACTCGACCGCGAATCCAAGTACCCCATCGAGAACATGACCATGTCGCGGGGCGATGAACACATCCAGATCTTCCGCCGGCGCCGCCTCGATGCCGATTCGGGTCGCGCCATCTTCGAAGACGCCGACAAAACCGCCGCACCCATGCCAATGATCGTCAACTACCGGTCGCTGTTTGACGCCGACCAGATGGAGACAGCCATGAACCGCCTCCTCGATTCCGATGTGGACCTCGAAACCGTTATGATCTTCGAACATTTGATCCGCAGCGAGGAACAGAAGCAGCAACTCCTGTCACGGATCGAACGATGCCCGGTGCAATCCATGCGCGGGTGCCTTTCTATGGCGAAGTTCTACGCCGATCAAAAGCGGCTCGAAAAGGCCAAGGCCGCCTTCTTCCGTGCCCGCGCCCTGGCCCGCACCGAGAAACAGCACAACCCCGAGCCCAATCGCTTCAAGAGCCTCGCCAAGAAACTCGGCGACGAATCCCTCGCCGACGCAAACGTCGACCTGGAATACTACAGCGAAGCCGGCTTCACCGATCTCACCGGCAAAACCGAACCCGTCGCCATCGAACGAAACCCAAACGAACCCGCCGCCTTCTGCATCGCCAATGACAAAGGCGAAATCTGCACCGTCGTACTCACGATACAACCCGCCGAACTGCCCAGCCAAAACCCCCAAACGCCCCCGCAATACCAGCTCACCCAAATCACAAAGACCACCGGCAGCTCCAGCGTCGGCACAAACCCCTATTGCCCCGGCCCCACAAGCATCTACATGCGCGAATACGGCCTCGACCTGGTGAACATCGAACCCCTCCCCAACAACCGCTTCCGCTTCACCATCCAGCCCCGCTCGCCACAACCCCAATAAGCCAAAACCCGCTCCTCACGTCATTCCCGCTCCCCCACATCCCCTCGGACGTACTGAACCACGCGTGGCAAGTGGCTGGTGCGTGCCGATCGCCGTCTGCAATTCGTAGACATCGGATAGAATCCCTGCAATAATCGCCCCCCGCAACCGTCTACCCAATAGGGCGAGCTGCGCCCCAGGTAAAACCCGAAATTTCAAAAGGAAGGAGAAACCATGCAAGGCGACATCGTAAAAGCCGCAAAGTGGTTCGGCCTCTCGCTCGTCGTATCAACCCTCATCCTCGTCCTCGGCCTCGGCAGAATCCTCGACAGGAACACCCGCCAACTCGGAAGCGACCTCATCATCGCCTCACGCGCCCAACCGTCTCTTGCCCGTATTCCCGATTCAATCACCCTCCGCCACACCCCCGCCGGCCCCTTCCAGCTCGACCTCGCCCCCAACAACAAAAACATAAACCTCGCCCCCCTCAAAATAGAACTCACAACCCCCAAACCAACTCCGGAAGAAGACTGATGGCAGCGCGGTGGTTCTACCCCGCCGCAAAGACTACTGCTTCCCCGGCCGCCCCCACGTCTTCAAGTCCTCGCTCCACGCGATCCCGATCGACGCATTGCTGTCGAAGTGCACCTTCTCCCCCTCCGGCCCCGACCCGTAAAAGAACATACCTGCCGAGCCCCGCACCCCCCGCAAATCCAGAACAGACCCCCGTCATCGGCCGCCACAATCCGAACATTCCCCTCGCCCCAACAGTAAAAAACCCAACGCTGCCGGCCCACCCGGCCGACGATACCCTAAGGAACAAGAAAAATCGGAGCCGCCGAACAATATGCCTGTCACCCCCTACCATTTCGGCCCTAACGGCGCCATCGGCCTCCTTCTTCGCCGCTGGATCGACCTCCCCATGTTCCTCCTCGCAAACGTCCTCATCGACGTCGAAGTCCTCCTCGCCGCCGGCCACCAGTACCCCCACCGCCATCTGCACTGGCACACCCTCCTCATCGGCGGCATCCTCGGCGCCGCCGCCGGAGCCGCCCTCTACCTGGCCGCCCCTCTCCGCCGTCTCCTGGCCCGCCTCATGCACCTCGCCCGCATCCCCTACCGCCCGACGCTGGCCTCCATGACCCTCGGCGGCCTTTTCGGCGCCGCCGCACACGTCCTCCTCGACGCCCTCTACCACTCCGACGTCCAGCCCTTCTGGCCCCACCCCGACAACCCCCTCAACCGCCTCGCACGCATCAACCTCCACCTCACCCAGCCCCACATCCGAACAATATGCCTTGCATTCTTCCCCATCGCCGCTATCCTCTACGCAGCGGTTGCCTGGTCCTTCCGTCGCCGGCGCTGCAAACCGTAAAGGCAAGGCATACCCTGCCGCCACAACCAGCTTCGGGAGAAACAAATGCGAAAAATCACCGCCTACTTCCTTCGCGGCCTGCTCGTCTTCGTACCCGCCGCACTCACCGTGGCCGCCATCGTCTTCGCCTTCACCAGGCTCGACAGCATCCTCCGCGGACTCCTCCATATCGACATCCCCGGCCTCGGCCTGGCCCTGACCATCGCCGCCATCATCCTCATCGGCATCCTGGCCTCGAACTTCGCCGGCCGATGGTTCTTCAACCTCATCGACCGACTCTTCACCCGCCTGCCCCTCATCAAGCTCCTCTACAACTCCCTCAAGGACTTCATCTCCGCCTTCGCCGGCGAAAAGAAAAGCTTCGACAAGCCCGCCCTCGTCCAACTCACCCCCGGCGGCCCGCTCGCCGTTGGTTTCATCACGCGCGAAAGCCTCGAAATCCTCGGCCTTGCCGACCACGTCGCCGTCTACTTCCCGCAATCCTACAACTTCGCCGGCTCCGTACTCGTCATCCCCGCCGACCGCGTCCGACCCCTCAACGTCGACAGCGCCGACGCAATGGCCTTCGTCGTCTCCGGAGGCGTCACCGGCGCCCAGAAACAGTAGCGGCAAGCCGCACCGCCCCGGGCCAATCAGGAATCAGGAGCCTTTTCCGCAATGCAGATGAAAACCAGCATCATCAACGAAACCGACGTCACCCCCGCCCTCGACCAATCGATTCGCGACCTCCTCGCCGTCGCCTTCCCCAACATCCGCGACACCTTCGCCATCACCCGCCGATACCTCGGCCACGTCCCCCTCTATAACGTCATCATCGAAGACCAGGACGTCCTCTGCGCCCACATCGCCGTCATCGACCGCACCATCCGCGTCGGCAGCCGGCCCCTCCGCGTTGCCGGCCTCGCGCTCGTTGCCGTAGCCCCCGCCTACCGCGGCCGCCGCCTCGTCGACGTCGCCCTCGCCGCCGCCATGCAGGAAGCCGCCCGCCGCGACTTCGACTGCGGCTTCCTCTTCACCCACAGCCCCACCGACCGAATCTACGCCCGCAACAACTGGATCCAACTCACCCAGCCGATCACCGTCATAAACGAAGGCCGCGAAATCCTGCTCCCGCCCGAAAACATAAGAATGTTCTACCCGCTCAAACTCAAAACATTCCCCCCCGACCCCATCCACCTCCAGGGCGCCAAGTGGTAGCGTCCGGATACCGCGCTTAACCCGACCTTCCTGCGGAGCCCTCCTGTTTTGCCGCCCGCGCCCATCATCTTCACTACCCCCTTCACCTCCGCCCCCAAACCCGCTATCATACCCCGATGGCGCTCTACTTCAAAACCTACGCCAGCAGCAGTTCCGGCAACTGCCTGGCCCTCTGGACCGACCGCACCGCCGTCCTCATCGACTGCGGCCTCGGCACCATGAAGCGTACCCGCGCCGTCCTGGCCGACATGGCCGCCATCGCCCCGCCCGTCTCTGCCGTCATCATCTCGCACCTCCACTCCGACCACGTCGCCTACTACCCCCTCCGCGTCCTCGAACAGGCCGCCATCCCCGTCCGCGTCCACGAAAGCGACCTCGAACCCCTCCGCCGCCGCCACTTCAACGGCTATGGCTTCCCCGACCTGCCGCTGGTCCCCTATGCCGGCCCGTTCGACCTGCCCGGCCTGCACATCGAGCCTTTCCCACTCTCCCACCAGCCAGCCTGCCCCACCTTCGGCTTCACCATCCGCACCCGCATCCGCAACCGCTGGCTCAAGGCCGCCATCGCCACCGACTTCAACCGCCCCGAGGATGTCGCCCCGCACCTCATCGATGCCGACTTCATCTTCATCGAATCCAACCACGACCTCGAACTGCTCAAGAAGTACTACAACCCCAACAGCCGCTACCACATGCCAAACCCAAAGACCGCACAACTCCTCACCGAGACAAGACTGCAATCCAAATACCCCCCCGCGGCGGTAATGTTAGGCCACCTCAGCCCACAGAGAAACCGCCCGCAACTGGCGCTGGACACAATAGAAGCCCACTTCCGACAGCACCTCGCCCCCCCAACCCACCCCCCCCCCCCCCCCCCCCCCCCAACCCCCCCCCACCCCCCCCCCCCCCCCCCCCCCCCCCCCCTCACCGCCCCCCAAAAAACCCCCTCCCAAACCCTCACCATCCCCACCTGACCCAGCCAGCAACCCCGGCCAAACCATCTCAACACCTGCACCTGTACCGCAGCATGAAGCGATGGCAAAACGGTGAAATGACCCAATTTCAACCCGGACAACTTCCCTTAGTGTTGCTCTCCACGTTCAGTGTCAGGTATTCGCGATTGACCGTTCCCGTTTTTCATTGCGCATGCCTTTTTGGCTCTTTCTATCTTGGAAATAGTGCCCAATACCCGTACTATGTACGTTTCAGGAAATTGTATCCATATAGGGCCTTCAACTGTGATATGGCTTGGAGCAGAACTGGAATGGAATTGGAAGGGCCGGCATGATGGCTGCAATTGATAAAATGGATGGCCAATCGGCTAACCCGCATGAGGAGCTGCTTGCATTGTTGCGAAAGCACGCGCCTTACATTTTCTCCGAAGACAGCGTTGATGTTAACAGATTAGCCGCGGCCCTCGGAAAAGACACTGCAACGGAAAAGGAGCGTTACGGACTCTCCTGGGCCGGCAAGACCGACTGCTTCCGCCACATCCAGGAGCCGACCACCGCCACGCTCAAACCCTGCCGGGAGGAATCGGTCGACTTTGACACCACCGAAAACATCTTCATAGAAGGCGACAACCTCCAGGTCCTCAAGGTCCTTCAGAAGTCTTATTACGGCAAGATCAAGATGATCTATATCGATCCGCCGTATAACACCGGCAACGATACCTTCATCTATCCCGACCGCTTTCAGGAATCGCAGGACGACTACCTCCGGCGCATCGGCGATAAGGACGCCGAAGGCAACATGACCTCCGACGGCTTCTGGCGCAAGAACACACGCGACAGCGGACACTTCCACTCCAACTGGCTGTCCATGATGTACCCCCGCCTCTTCCTCGCCAAGAATCTCCTCCGCCCCGATGGTGTGATTTTCGTCTCCATCGACGATAACGAAGTGCACAATCTGCGAATGATTATGAATGAGATTTTCGGAGAGGAGAATTTTGTGGCAAGTATCATATGGCAGAAGAAATATGCAGTGTCAAATGATGACCCAAGTATTGCCCCCATGCACGACTACATCATTGCGTATCAACGCTCTGAGGAATTTAATCGCAATCTTTTACCAAGGTCGGAAAAGCAACTGCAACGATATTCTAACGCAGACAATGACCCAAGAGGGCCGTGGAGTTCTGATAATTACATAAGTAATAAATCTCGCACAGAACGTCCCACGCTGTGGTATGCCATAAAGCATCCCAAGACGGGCGAAGATGTCTGGCCGGATGAAAATGCCGTCTGGCGATACGCAAAAGAAAAACACCTTATCATGGAAAAAGAAAACAGGCTTTATTGGGGTCCCGACCTGTCGTACAAAAGGCCCCGGTTGAAGCGATTTCTTTCAGAAATTCAGCCCGGAATTGTGCCTTCTACATGGTGGCCCTTTCAAGACGTCGGCCACAACGATGAAGGCCAAAAAGAAACTGCCCTGCTTTTGGGTAAGAAAGTATTCAGTACGCCCAAACCTGTACGACTAATGAAGCGATTATTGGAAATAGGCAGTTCCGAAGATTGCATAGTGCTGGATTTCTTTGCTGGATCTGGCGCGACTGCGCACTCTGTAATGCAGTTGAATGAAGAAGATGGTGGCAATCGCAGGTTCATCTGTGTGCAGTTGCCGGAACCGTGCGAGCAGGACAGTGAGGCCTATAAAGCAGGCTTCAAAACCGTTGCCGAGATTGGCAAGGAACGTATCCGCCGGGCGGCCGCCAAAATCAAAAAAGAAAACGAAGGCAAACTGGATTTTGCCACCAATACGCTCGATCTGGGCTTCAAGGTCTTTAAGCTCGATCAGAGCAATTTCAAAATCTGGCGTTCCGACGTGCAGGATGCAGATACACTGAAGAAGCAGCTTTCCTTGTTTGTCGATAACGTCAACCCCGACGCACAGCAGCAAGACATCCTCTATGAACTGATCTTAAAAAGCGGTCTTGACCTGAACGCCAAAGTGGAAGCCAAAAAGGCCAACCGCAAACAGTTCTTCGTCGTGGAAGGCAGGCTGATTATCTGCCTTGAAGAAAAAATCACCGAAAAGCTCATCGAAAAGATTCTGGCCGAGAAGCCCGAAAAGGTCCTCTGCCTCGACCGCGCCTTCGCCGGAAACGACCAGTTGAAAACGAACACTGCTCTCCAGATGGAAGCGGAGAAAATCGAATTCAAGGTAATATAACGATGAGACCTTATCAACCGGAAAAATTACCCCTGAAGAATTTAGACTGGGCGGCATTTGTTCGCTATATCGGCCCGGCGAATCGAGCCATCGCGCGATATGATGGAATGCTGCAAGCGGTACTCAATCCGGAACTCTTGTTAAGTCCTCTGATGGTGCAGGAAGCCGTTATGTCGTCTCAAATCGAAGGCACTCAGGCAACATTGGAAGAAGTGATGGCTTTTGAGGGAGCCGGTCAATCCCCGAAAGAAGAAAGTAAACGCAACGATATTCAGGAGATTATCAATTACCGTTCAGCCATGCGCGCCGCCATCGATGAGATGAACAAAAGGCCCGTCAATTTGAATCTCCTGCATAAGATGCATTATATCCTGCTGGATAGTGTCCGGGGACGCGACAAAGCCAGAGGCGAATTTCGTAAAACCCAAAATTACATCGGTAAACCCGGCACGCCCATCGAGCAGGCAAAATTCATCCCTCCGGACCCATTGACAGTGATGGAGCACATGTCCAACCTGGAAAAGTATGTGCATTATGAAGAACAGGACGCCTTGGTTCAGTTGGCAGTGATCCACGCCCAATTTGAATTGATCCACCCCTACGTGGACGGCAATGGCCGACTGGGCCGAATCATTATTCCGCTGATCCTTTATGGCAAAAAAGTGCTTTCTAGTCCTATGTTTTACTTGAGTGCCTATTTGGAAACGCATCGGGAGGAATACTATGAACGGCTCAATGCCATCAGCCGCGAAAGAGACTGGACCGGCTGGATTACTTTCTTTTTGAAGGCCGTGATCGAACAGGCAAAGATTAACACGGATAAGGTCCGGTCAATACTCGATCTTTACGAAGTCAAAAAGAGCCGTGTGGCTGAATTGACCAGTTCAAAATATGCAATCCAGACCGTAGACGCCCTCTTCAGGATGCCTTCTTTTACGGCGTCACGATTTATCGAAAATTCAAGAATTCCCAAGAGAACGGCCATGAGAATACTGCAAGTGCTTACGGAGAAAGCTGTTATAGACGCCGTCTCCGAAGGTGCAGGGCGAACCCCGGGAGTCTATCAGTTTAAAAAACTGATGAGAATAATACAGATTTAGCTTGTGTGTCATGGATGGCACACAGCCTGACTTGTGTGCCATATTGCGCTTAACATGGCACACAAATTATCTTGTGTGTCATGGATGTGACACAAAAATGATTTAAGAATCAGAACAAACAGTATCTCCAATGAAGATACAATTCGATGCCAACCAAGATTATCAGCTTGAAGCGGTAAAGGCCGTAACCGACCTGTTCCGCGGCCAGCCCGTCGGTGCCGGCGATTTCCGCTTGGAACGGACCTTCCCGCAGGACCAGTACCTCTACGGCGCCGAATTTGTGGTTGGCAATCACTTTGCGATTGACGAAACGACAATCCTGGAGAATCTGCAAGCCGTACAGCAGACCAACGGCATCGCGGTAAGCAGCCAATTGGACGGCTTGCATTTTTCCCTCGAGATGGAAACCGGCACGGGCAAGACCTATGTCTACCTGCGTACCATTCACGAACTCCATAAGAAGTACGGCTTTAAGAAGTTCATCATCGTTGTTCCCAGTCTGCCGATCAAGGAAGGCGTTCTGAAGAATTTGCAGATCACTCGTGAGCATTTTGATATGCTCTATGAAAAGCCTCAGATGGATTTTTATGTTTATGACCCCAAAAAGCGGGGATTGGCTCGCAATTACGCCGCAGCGAACAGCTTGCAGATTCTCGTCATGAATATCGACCAGTTCGCCAAAGCAGGCAATGTCATTAATCAGGACAGCGACTGGGGCGTCCCCATTCAGTACATCCAGAGCGTCAGGCCCATCGTCATTGTCGACGAACCCCAGAACATGGAAACCGACATTCGCCGTCAGGCTATTGCAAACTTAAACCCTCTCTGCACGCTGCGTTACTCGGCCACCCACAAGTTCCATTATAACCTGGTATACAGTCTCGACCCTGTCCGCGCCTACGACCTGGGCCTTGTCAAGAAGATTGAAGTGGATGGCATTGAAACCGAAAACGCCTTTAATCAGGCGTTTATGGAACTGAAGGCCGTAACGAGCAAAAAGACCACCGTCACCGCCAAAATCCGTATCGACATCGCCGCTAAAGACGGTGTTTCCAAAAAAGATGTAACCGTCCGTGTCGGAAACGACTTGTTTGCCCTGTCCGGCCAGCGGGAGATTTACAAGGAAGGTTTCATTGTGGATGAAATCAATGTCACCGATCAATCCGTGACATTCAGCAACGGTCTCTATCTCACCGTCGGCCAGTCTCAGGGAGGCATGACCGATCAGGTAATGAAAAACCAGATTGAAACCACCGTCCGCAACCATTTTGAAAAAGAACGCAAGCTCAGGGATACCGGAATTAAAGTGCTTTCTTTGTTCTTTATCGACAGGGTAGCCAATTACCGTGACGCCGATGGCAACAAGGGCAAGTTGGCCCTGTGGTTTGACCAGGCTTTCGAGAAAGTTTCGAAAGAACCAAAATACAAGGGACTTATCCCACATTCCGTCGAGAAGGTTCACAACGGCTATTTTTCGCAGGATAAGAAAGGCGTTTTAAAGGATACCGGCGGCGACACACAGGCCGATAACGATACGTATGCGCTTATAATGAAGGAAAAAGAACGGCTGCTCGATGTCAATGAGCCTCTGCGTTTTATCTTTTCGCATTCGGCGCTCCGCGAGGGCTGGGATAATCCCAATGTGTTTCAGATATGTACACTGAATGAAACCCAATCGGCCATGAAAAAGCGTCAGGAGATCGGTCGGGGTCTTCGCCTGCCGGTCAATCAGGACGGCCAGCGGGTCTTTGACGAACAGATCAACGTCTTGACCGTAACGGCCAACGAAAGCTACGAAGACTTTGCCCGCGCGCTGCAAACTGAGATTCAGGACGATTGCGGCGTACAGTTCAGCAAAGATCGCATTAAGAACAAACGCAAGCGCAAGAGCATCCGTTTGAAAAAGCAGCTTTTGCTCGATCCTGCCTTCAAAGAGCTTTGGGAAAAAATCAAGCACAGAACCCGCTACCATGTCGAATATGCTACGGATGATCTGATCCGAAAGGCCGCTCAAACGGTTTCTGCCTTGAAAATCTCAGCGGCGCGTCTGGTTACCCGCAAGGCCAGACTCAGCATGGACGGTTCCGGCGTCGAAGGTGTGGTCGTCAAAGAAACCATACACGACCTTACCGAAGAATGTTCGATTCCCGACATCCTGGGCTATATACAGAACAAGACGAAGCTGACGCGCGACACGATTCTGAAGATTCTGCTGACGGCTGACAAGATCGACGATATTTTCGTTAACCCGCAGCTATTCATGGACCTTGTTTCTCAGGCAATACTGAAGACGCTGCATGAGATGATGGTCGACGGAATCAAGTATGAAAAAATCGCCGGCCAGTACTGGGATCAGCGTCTGTTTGACAACGATGAACTGGAAAGCTATCTGGATAACCTGGTCAAGGTTCAAAAGCAGGACAAAACCCTGTACAACTACGTTCAGGTCGATAGTGACATCGAACGCCGCTTTGTCAGCGAGTTGGAGAATCGCCAAGACGTAAAGTTTTATTTCAAGCTGCCGTTCTGGTTCAAAATTCAGACCCCCATCGGTGAATACAACCCGGACTGGGCGATTGTCTTTGAAGGCGACAAACGAATTTACTTTGTGGCCGAGACAAAAGGAACAACGGCAGAAGAAGATTTAAGTATCCCCGAACAGTACAAGATTCGCTGCGGCAGGGCCCACTTCAAAGCGCTTCCCGATGTGACGTTCAAAGCGCCTATTAGAAATGTTAGCGAACTGATCAGATGAACTTCGTTGTGCACGGGTCTGTTCATGGAACTGTGTAAACGGTCTTAACGATTTCACTTCACGTT